>Ga0105099_10000552_pt1 | contig 25652 bp, 27 predicted proteins | sample PPLLak3cmMay2015_2_FD_79138 | JGI IMG/M metagenome (GOLD analysis project Ga0105099, IMG submission 79138) | Freshwater sediment microbial communities from Prairie Pothole Lake near Jamestown, North Dakota, USA - PPLs Lake P8 Core (1) Depth... | ecosystem: Environmental > Aquatic > Freshwater >... | reverse complement strand
GCCGGCTGCAGGGAAGCGATCGCGGAGCGTGCCGGAGCCCAGCGGAGGAGCCGCACCGCATCCGGACTGAACGCGAGGCGCAGCCACCTTCCGGGTCCGTCTCGCCTGCGCAGGCATCCAGGCGACGGGCGAGGCGTGACCCCTGTTTGTTGAACGCGGTGCGCGCCCGCTCGATCATCCCCGGCGCCATCGTGCCGAGCCTCACTGCAATCCTGGTTCCTCGCACCGCTTCGGTGTCTTGGAGATGCGCGGGAATGACGAACATCGATCGCGGTTGGCCTCGCTGTAACCCCTGCACTGCGCACGTGGCGACTCTCGATCCGCCGCTGCGTGAGAGAGGGGTATCGCTGGTCGGCATGGGGAGCTCCCCATGCCGACCGAATCTTGTGCCCCCTCGCCGCCATCCTCCTTCTTGTGCTTGAGGGCCGTCGGGGGTGAGGCTCGGCTCTTCCTGCAACCGGCTAGTCCTCCGCAGCAGGCGGCAGCCGGAGGACGGAGGACGAACCCTCGATCTGCTCCAGCCGCCGCCGCAGGTCGAGCACCTGTTTGTGCTCTTCGACCAGCATCGCCAGCAGCATGGTCTCGAAGGGCAGCAGATGGGAGGCATAGGCGGCGGCGGCCAGGTGGTGACGCGAGGCGGCCAACAGGTCATCCAGCGCGAGCTGGTCCTCGCGGCGCAAGGCGCGGCGAAAGCGCAGCAGCGATTGTTGCTCCTGCAGGAAAGCCTGGGTAATCGAGGGCAGCGTGCGGCCCATCAGAACAACCTCGGTCGCAGCGGCGGCTCGGCGTGTGGGGAGCGCAGCATCCAGGCGGCGTCGGCGGCAGCCTGCAGGTGGTCGAGCAGCGCCCAGCGTTCCTTAACCAGAGACTGCGGCTCGCGGGCGCCGACGATCACCGGCCCGGCGGCCGCCAGGCGTTTGAGGTGGCCGAGGGTGGTCATCAGCAGGCGCTCGGAGTCCTGCAGCGAGACGCTCTCGTCATAGAATGTGGCCAGCAGGTCGAGGGCAAACAGCGGCTGCGGATCGGCGGCGGCGTTCTCGATCAACTCGGCCAGTTGGAAGCAGGTGAAGGCGCGCGACAAGCGGATACGTTGCAGCACCGCCTGCGGCGCGGGGGTAAGCTGGCGCGCCAGCCGGGCGACGAAGTAGCCGTCGAAACGGTTGCCGCCGTCGAATACGCGCACCGCCTGGCCGCGCGCCGCCAGCGTGGTCAGCACGGCCAGCAGCGTGCGGGTGGGGGTGTGGGCGCCCCAAAAAAGCGACAGGCGCGGCTGGAGCAGCGTCTCGAGCAGCGCCGGGTCGGCGGGCGGGAGCGGAAGATCGGTGACGGCAAACGGCAGATGGGGCTGAGGCAGCATGGCGACTCCAGGCAACGCGAGATAGAACATGCGTGCTATTTCTACGTCACTTGATGGGCGGGGGCAATCCCGCCAGGGGTGGAACTGGGGCAGCGGAAGGTCCTTCCCCTGCGCGGGGGAGGATGAGCCTCCGGGGAACCCCGCGCAGGGGGCTGGCGTCCTTACCTCTCAGAAGCAACCGCAGCCGGTACAATCGGGCCGCGGCTGAGCAACGTCAGGGCAAGCCGGATGCGCTGCCGCCATCGGCGCCACCGGCACCCGTCAGGAGATGCAGATGAGAGCGAGTCTACAAACCCTGCTGTTGGGAGGGTTGTTGGTTGCCACCGTCGGTCTGGCCTGTGCGCTTCCCGCCGGGCTGGCGCCGCAGCCGGCCAGCGGCAACACTGCCCAAACGGCTGCGGCGCACACGGTCGAGGCGGTGATGACCCAACTGGCGGCTGCCGCGACCGCCACGCCGGAGCAACCAGGGCCCACCCAGCCACCGCCGACACCTAGCCCGATTCCCAGCCCCACCACCACACCGACGCCGGCGCCAACGCCGACAGCCACCGCCATCCCGTTGCCCTGCAACCGGGTGACCTTCGTCCGTGACGTCACCATTTCCGATGGAGCGGTGTTCAAGCCAGGGGAGGATTTCACCAAGACCTGGCGCGTGCGCAACGATGGCTCGTGCACTTGGAACTCCAGCTACGACCTGATCTTCGATTCGGGCGAACGGATGTCGGGCCCCAAGACTCAGGCGCTGCGCGGCGAGGTCAAGCCCGGAGAGACGGTCGACCTCTCGGTCAACCTGGAGGCGCCCGACAGCCGCGGCGAATACAAGGGGTACTGGAAGCTGCGCTCAGGGGATGGACTGGTGTTCGGCATCGGCGAGCAGGGCACCCAGCCCTTCTGGGTCTCCATCCGCGTCTCGGTGCCGTACAAGACCATCTACAGCATGGTCGACAACTACTGCGACGCTGACTGGTCCACCGCCTCGGGCGACCTGCCGTGTCCCGGGGATGCCGGATCGCCCGAGGGCTTCGCCGTGCGTCTGGAGGAGGCGGTGATGGAGGGCGGGCGCAAGGAGAACGAGCCCGGCCTGTGGACGCATCCCGAAGCCGTCGAGGATGGCCGCATCCGCGGCGAGTTCCCGGCCTTTGAGGTCAAGGAAGGAGACCTCTTCCTGGCTGTGATCAGCTGCTTGGACGGCTCGACCGAGTGCAGTGTGCGGATGAAGCTCGAGTATCGTATCGGCGACGGTTCGATCAAGACCCTGGCAGAGTGGAAAGAGAAGTACGACGGCAAGTACCGCAAGGTCGAGGTCGACCTATCCGAGCTGGCAGGCAAGAAGGTGAAATTCATCCTGACCGTGCAGACCCGCGGGGACTACACGGACGACACTGCCTTCTGGCTGATGCCGCGCATCATGCGCTGATCCGGGACGCTGGGGGAGAGCCCCCATCCAGGATGTGGAACACAAGACCGGCTGCACCGGTGCAGCCGGTCTTGTTGTTGGTGCGCCGCCAGACGACCCAGGGTCGTTCGATAGCGCCATCAATCCTTGCTGCGCGCCTGCACGACCACCCCGGCCGCCAGCAGCATCAGGCCGATCAGGCCGGCAAGCACGGCGCTCAGACCGAACCCGCTCTCCAACCTGTTGGCGACGACCGAGGAGCCCATCAGTGCCGTGAGCAGGATCAAGCCCCAATCGAACAGGAAGTTCATGACGATCAAGCCGATGACCCCGCCGATCAGGGCGCCGATCAGGAAGTTGAGATCGATTCCGACCAGCCCCAACAAGAAGGGCACGATGACTGCGCCGGCAGCGAAGCCGACAAACAGGCCGATCCACTTGATGAACTTCGTCGCCAGCCATCCCATGACCAGAGCCGCCACCAACCCGATGACGACCGCTACCCAGCCTCCCCCAAACAGGAACTCAAACACAGCCCAGGTAAACAGGAATGCCGCTAGACCGGCAGCCAGCCAGAAAAACCGCTTGCCGGCAAATACCAACACCAGACCTGCAATCAAAGCGAGGATTGCCTCGAGCATCTCCATCCCTCCATCGAGACCCCAACCGACTCGAATCGGCTTGTCCCTCATACAAACCCCGGCCGGGCGTTGGGGTTGCTCTCGAAAGCTGCTGCACTTGAGTGCCGGCCGGGCCTTGTGTGCGCCTCACCGGCGCCGCCGGAGTTACCCGTTGCAAGGGCCACGGCGGCAACCTCGGGCGAGGGGGTTGTGTGCCCAGCGCTCCGATTAACTGTCACCCGACGGAGAGGCCAGCAGCGCCTTCAGCCGCGGGTGGTCGGCATACACGCCGCGGTAGTGTTCCGGCAAGAGAACGGCAATCCGGCACATGACCTCGTCTGCCTGCTGGCGAGTGGACTGAGACCGGCGGTCAGGATCGAGCGGCGGCAGGCGGAAGGGAGGGCCGATGCGCAGAACGGCGTGTTTTCGCCGCAGGCGCAGCAGCGCTGGCAGTGCGTCCTCGGTGTTGATGAAAGCGGCTGGCACGATCGGCACGCCGGCCTGCTGGGCGAGGTAGACAACGCCGGACTTGCCGCGGTTGAGTTGATGGTTGTGGCTGCGCGTGCCCTCGGGCGCCATGCCGAACACCTTGCCGGACTTCAGCCAGGCGACCGCCGCATCCAGGGCGGCCCGGTCGACCTCCCCGCGTTGGATGAAGATGCCGTTCGCCGCCCGCATGAACGGGCCGAGGATGGGGTGGCGTTCCCATTTCTCGGCCACCCAGGCCGCGATGTGGGGGCCGCCGACCTCGCTGTAGATCAATGGGGCGTCGAGCATGCCCAGGTGGTTGGCGGCCAGAATGTACGCGCCGCCGGCGGGGAGATTGTGCCGTCCCTCGACGGTGTGCGTGCACAGCAGGCGAGTGACGATGGCGGTTATGGCGTGAACCACCTGGCTTCGGGTCAGTGGATCCTCCTCAGGCGAGCCAGACCAATTGTAGGCCCGGGGGGCGGGTGCTACAATGCGCGCCGCAGCCAGGCGGAGGGAAGATGCTCAGCATACAGGCCGTCGACGTGCGCGACCGGACGCTGGTCAAGCGCTTCCTGCACCTGCCCTTCCGGCTGTATGCCGGCTCGCCGCACTGGGTGCCACCGATTCTGATGGATGCCTCCACCCAGTTGAACCCGGACAAGCATCCGTTCTATGAGCATTCGCAGGCCGAGTTCTATCTGGCCACGCGGGATGGACGCGATGTCGGGCGCATCGCCCTGCTGGAAAACCGTCCCTACAACCGCTACCACGCCAAGCGCCAAGCGCAGTTCTACCTGTTTGAGTGTGAGGACGATCTGGAGGTGGCCGCCGCGCTGTTTGAGCGAGTGTTCGAGGCCGCCCGCGCCCGCGGCCTGACCCAGGTTGTCGGCCCCAAGGGATTCGGCGCGCTTGACGGCTATGGGATGTTGGTAGACGGCTTCGAGTTCCGGCCGGCGATGACGATGATGAACTACAACCCGCCGAGCTACCCGTCCTTTGCCGAACGGCTGGGATTCCGCAAGGAGGTCGATTTCGTCTCGTGCTACCTGAGCGCGGCGAAGTTCCGCCTGCCCGAACGCGTGCACCGGGTGGCGCAGCGGGCTGCGGCCCGCAGCGGGCTGCGGGTGATGCGCTTCACGCGCAAGCGCGAACTGATGGCGATGGCGCCCAAGGTCGGTCAGGCTTACAACCGCGCCTTTGTCAACAACTGGGAGTACTATCCGCTCAGCGAGCGCGAGATCAAGTTCCTGACCGACAACATCCTCGGCTTTGCCAACCCCCGCCTGATCAAGATCATCCTGCATGAAGACGATGTTGTCGGTTTCCTGTTCGCCTTCCCGGACGTCTCCGCTGCGATCCAACGCAGCCAGGGCCGCCTGCTGCCTTTCGGTATCGTCGACTTGCTGCTCGAGGCGCGGCGCACGCGCTGGGTGGCGCTCAACGGCGCCGGGGTGCTGCCCGAGTATCACGGCCGGGGAGGCAACGCACTGCTGTACTCGGAGATGGAGAAGACCATTCACGAGCACAAGTTCCTGCACGCCGATCTGACCCAGGTGGCCGAATCAGCCGTGCAAATGCGACAGGACCTTGAAAACGTCGGCGGCGTGGCCTACAAGAACCATCGCGTGTACATTCGCGAGATCTGACATCAGGCTTGGCGGCGGAAGCTGATCGGAGGCGCTACGGCTTGGCCGTCTCGGTGGGGGTGCCCTCGGCTGGGTTGCGGCGCAACCATTGGCAGGCGAAGTCGACGCACGCCGGCTGGGAGAACAGCCGGGCGGCGGCCGAACCGACCGGTCCGTGGCACACGTGGCCGGCGGCCTGCAGCGCATGGCCGATCTCCATGAAGTGGTCGGTCGAGTAGTCGATCTCGGCGATCGTCACCAGCTGCCGGCCGTGCGGACCCAGGATGGGGACCTTCTGGGTGAGGCGGCCGGCGATGCGCGGCGCCCGGTGCTCGGCAAGGTGGAACGAGGTGTTGCTGTCGAAGCCGACACCGAGCAGCAGCACGTTGGCGCCAAGCTCGTACAGGCGCGCCAGCGGCGAAGTCTCGCCCAGCCCATCGTCCAGGCCGTGATCGGCGGTCACCCGGTCGGCGTGCCTTCCCCAGGCACAGAACGAGTCGAGCGGATGTTGGCTGCGCACCACGCCGGGCCAGCGGCGGAAGTTCTCGGCGATGGCGCCCATGCCACGCGTCGGGGCCGTCTCCGCCTCAAAGGCCGGCATGGTCTGATGGATCACCGACACCCAGGAGCGCGGCACCGGCGGATTCTCCCAGTAGGTGGGATCGGAATAGCCGGAGAAAGCCGGCATCACCAGCGTGCCCTGCGGGGTCAGCACGTCGATCAAGGCCTGGATGACCGCTACCGGTCCGCCGCTCACCCAACCCAGCGAAGAGAGGGAGGAGTGCACCAACAGCAGCATGCCGGGCGTGACTCCCAGGGCATGCAGATCGGCGGCCAGGCTGGCGCGGGTCCGCGGCTCAGGGGTCGACTGGATGATCTGTTCTTCGCGCATCGGGGAGCACTCCCTTGGACCCGATCGACCCGGGCCGGGCAAGAACCCGCGATCCTGTTCGTCGGGCCCGGCAGCCTCGAGGTAATTCTCGCACAGGATGGCAGGCCAGAAGGGCAGCCCGGCGGCCGCCGAGCGGCAGGGCTTCACCGCGCGATCGGGCTGCGAGGTCACCGGTTCCGATCGGCCGCAGGCCTGGCCGGGCGCGGCGGGGGTCGCCTCAGATCGGAACCGCCGTGCCGGTGACGATGATCCCACCTTGTTCGGGGATCTCGACAGTCAGCAGGCTCGGTCGCCCCATCGCCTCGCCCTGGCGGATGGTGAGCACGACCGGGGCCTGGATCAACCCGGCCTGACGCAGGTAGCCGCCAAGAGCGGCGGCTGCAGCCCCCGTTGCGGGGTCCTCGACAACGCCTCCCACCGGAAACGGATTGCGGGCATGGAAGATGCGTTGGCTCTCCCGCCACACGAGCTGAAGCGTGGTGAGGTCGTGGGCCAGCATGATGGCTTTCAAGCGGTCGAAGTCGTAGTCCAGCGTGGCGAGCCGCCGGGCGCGGGCAACCGCCAGTACAAGGTGCCATGCGCCTGCGTAGGCCCTGGCCGGCGGGATCGATGGGTCGAGATCCGCCTCATCCCATCCAAGTGCTGCGAGCGAATCCGTCAGCAGCGACCTGTCCGCTGGCGCGAACCTGGGCTCTACCGACGTGAGTGACGCCAGACGCTGACCGCCGCGCTGCCGAACCGACACCGGCACTTGTCCGACGGCCGTTGTCAGGCGATAGACGCCCTCGCCGCCTGACTCGGCCAGCACGATCCCGGCCGCAATCGTGGCGTGTCCGCAGAAGGGGACTTCGGCAACCGGGCTGTAGTAGCGAGCGACGCGCTCGGAGCCCGAGGCGGGCGCAAGGAAGGCGGTCTCCGAGAAACCCACCTCAGCCGCGATGCGTTGCATCGTGGAGGGATCGGGGAGTTCGTCGCCGACCCACACGCCGGCTGGATTCCCCCCTTCGGGGGTGTCCGTGAAGGCAGCGAGCTTGAAGAGCTGACTCGACTTCATACGGGAGACGTCTCCGGGTGGATCGGTCGCTCCCCAACGAAGTTGCTCGCGGGTGAGGGCGTTAGCCTGCCGGCGTCACCGCTGCCGCAGGAGCAACAGCCCGAGCAGCCCGGCCGTGGTCACTGGCCTAGCGCGGCGCGCCGGCTGGCTGACCGCGCTGGTTGAGCCAATCCCGGATCCGCTGGTCGAGCTCGTCGCGGGCGCGGCGGAAGGCGGTCAACCGCTCCTCCAGCGACCCGGCGACCGCCGCCGGGTCGTCGACCGGCCAATGAACCCGGTTGCTGATCCCGGGGAAGGTGCGCGGGCATTTCTCCTCGGCGTCGGCGCACACGGTGATCAGCCAGGTGAATTGCAGCCGTCCCATGTACTCGCCAACGCTCTTCGAGCGTTGGCCCGCCAGGTCCAGCCCGACTTCCTGCATCACGTGGCGCGTCAGCGGGTTGATCTCTTTCGGCTCGAGGCCGGCACTGAATGCCTCGAATTGATCGCCGGCGGAGTGGCGCAGAAGCGCCTCGGCCATCTGACTGCGAGCCGAGTTCCCGGTACACAAGAACAACACTCTCTGCATCACCAGCCCTCCCTTGGCCTGGCAATCTTCTCACGCCGACATTAAGGAAGGAAGAAGGCTGTGGCAGCCGGACGAAGACGCCGGCGTCTCCCTTCAGCGCCGGCGTCGGCGCGGCACGAGCAGCAGTCCGAGCAACACGGCCGTGGTCACCGGCCAGACCCAGGCCAGGTCCCCCGGGCCGCCCGGGCCGGTCAGGGCGTGTGTGCGCCGGATGCGGATCAGCCGGTACAGCCGGGAGGCGTCGTCGAGCGCTTCCTCGGTCATATGCGCCGGATCCAGGCCGGCCACGCGGGCGGCGAAGCCGCTGGCGATCAGCACCTGGCGCAGCAGCGGCAGCCGCTCGGGCGAGTCGGAGACATCCTCGGCCGTCCCCGCCCACCAGCCGTGCGGAAGCCAGATTTCGACCTGCGGGTTGGCCAGCAGGTTGCGATACCAGTCGGCGAGCTGGCCGAAGCCGGCGGTGCAATACACGTCGCCGTCAACAATGGCGTAGTTGACCGGCGTGCGGCGGATGCGGCCGGTCTTGCGGCCAACCTGCACCAGCACCATGATCTGTCCGCTGAGCTCGCGTCGGTTGGCATAGGGTCCGAGGCCCAGGCGCCAATGCAGCAGCATGTAGCGGTTCAGCCAGCGGAAGGCGCGCCGCAACTGCTGATCGCGCGGAGTGATGGCGCTTGACATCGCAGCCTCCTGAACGAAGTGAGCCCGGTGGCCTGAGGCGGTCGGCCCTCAACCGCCGGGTGGACGGTGGAAGTCGATCTGATCGTATGTGCCGCCAGAGATCGCTTCGCGCACACCCTGGGAGGCCAGAAACTCGTGCGGGAAGCCAAGTTCGATTCGGCTGGCTTCGTCCAGGAGGCTGGCGATCTCTGCGGGCAGCACATGTTCCAGGCAACCCAGATTGTCGCGCAGTTGGTCCGGCGTGCGTGCGCCCAGGATCGGCACCATCACCCCGGGCCGCTGCCGAAGCCAGTTGATGGCGACCTGGGCGGGAGAGCAGCCGATCGAGACGGCGGCCTTGGTGACTGCCGCAGCGATCGTCATCGACCGTTCGTGCAGAATCCCCCACTCTGCCGCTCGCCCCGAGTCAGGCGGCTCCGGCTGGCTGTACTTGCCGCTCAGAATGCCGCGTCCCAGGATTGCCCAGGGTGTGACGGCAAGGTCGAGGGCACGCGCCATGGGAAGTAGATCGCGCTCGGGTGTGCGCTGGATCAGGCTGTATTCGATCTGCAGGCCGACAAAGGGCGTCCAGCCGCGCAGCGCCGCCAGGGTGTTTGCCTGGGCCACCACCCAGGCCGGCGTGTCGGACACGCCGACGTACATCACCTTGCCGGCCCTCACCAGATCATCCAGGGCGCGCATCACTTCTTCCACCGGCGTCACGCCGTCCCAGGCGTGCATCCAGAGCAGATCGATGCGATCGGTGTTCAGCCGGCGCAAGCTGCCCTCGAGGGAGCGCGCCAGGTTCTTGCGGTGGTTGCCGGCGAAGTTGGGGTCGCCCTTACGGTCGAACAGCGTGTACTTCGTGGCAAGCACGAAGTGATCGCGATCGGCGGCGATAAACTCGCCGACAATCGCCTCACTCTGACCGTCGGTGTAGCGGTTGGCCGTGTCGATGAAGTTGCCCCCAGCCGCAGCGTAGGCGTCGAACATCTGCCGGCACTCCGCCTGGCCGGCGCCCCAGCCCCAGGCGTCACCGAAGGTCATCGTCCCGAGACAGAGCTCGCTGACCCGCAAACCACTGCGTCCAAGGATCTTGTAACGCATTGCTCTTCCTCCGTAGACCGGATGACAGTGCTAGAAATCGAAGGCCAACTGACAAGGGCGCCGGGCTACCAGGCAATGCGCCGGCGGTCCCGAAAGAACCCGCCGTTTGGACCACGGGCGGGCAGTGTCGCCAGCCAGACGATTGTATCGGCGCCCTCGGCCGGGGTGCGCGGCGCTTCGGAACCCCCCATCTGGGTGTGTACCCAGCCCGGGCAGGCGGCGTTGACCTTGAGGTCGCCGCCGCGCAGTTCATCGGCCAGGATGCGGGTCAAGGCGTTCAGCGCGGCCTTGGAGATGCTGTAAGCAGGAGCGGCCGCGCCCATTTCGCTCAGCGCGCCGTATCCGGAGGACACATTCACGATGCGCCCGTACCGTTGCCGGCGCATCAGCGGGGCGAAGGCGCGGCACAGCTGCAGCGGTCCGTAGAAATTGGTCTCCAGGGTCCGCCGGATGTCGGTCAGCGAGACGTCGAGAACGCTGGCCGCCTCGTCGAGGTAGATCCCGGCGTTGTTGACCAGCACATCCAGGCGGCCACAGGTCGACTGTACGAACTCTCGGGCGGCTTCGATGTCCTCCGGTCGGGTGACATCGAGGGTGCGCTGGATCGCGGTCAGTCCCTCCCGCGCCAGTGCTTCGACCGCGTCGGCGCCTCGGGCTGGATCGCGACTGGTTAGGATTACATTCAAGCCGCGGGCGGCAAGCTGACGGCAGGTCTCCAGGCCGATCCCGCGGTTACCTCCTGTAACCAGGGCGAATCGATCGCTGGGCTTCACTCCACTACCTTGAGGCGCACGGCGGACCCATTGGAATCCACCGCCACCTGGGCGACCGCCTGCAGGCCAAAGCGCGGGGCGATGGACATGATCCGATCGCGGTTGACGTCCGCATCCTGCGGCGAGCCTCCCTTGGCGTAGGAGATCCACAACAATCCGCTTGGCGCCAGGCGACGCTGGGCTGCCGGCAGGCCCTGCTCCAGTTCCTTGCGGGAGCGGACGAAGAGCTGCACCCAATCGGCCTGGCTGGTAGATGAATGCAGTAGGCTGGCGCGCTTGGGCAAAGGTCCGAGTTGGGCGGCATAGCCGGGCGGTGCGGGGAGCAGCAAGACGCGGTGCCCCTGGCGCAGGTACATCTTCTCAACAAGCGACCTCGGCGACATGGTGGCTACCCCGCTATGGCTCAGCATGCCTGGCGCGATCCGCGAGTTGTCCCGGCGAGCAGCCGCTGAGTCCAATCCGGACCGGCCCGATGCAAGCGGTTCTTGGCCAGGTTCTGGCGCACAATCCACTGGATGTCAGGGTCGTCAGATGCGGCCCAGCGTTCGAATCGCTCCCGACCGAGTTCGAGGTCAGCGGCGAGCGCCACGCTCCAGGCGTAGCCCAGCGTCTGGCGCAGCACGCGAAAGGATTCACTCTTCCGGTCGGCCTGGCGCGCAAGGTCGCGGGTGGCTCGGTCGAGCAGGGCGAAGACGGACTTGGTGGTGCGAAGGGTGTTGAGCAGGCGTGGCTCGCAGACTGCCGCCACGGCCGCACGCTGTTCGAACAACGACCCGCAGATCCAGCTGCGCATCTCGCGTAGGAGTGCGGAGGGGTCAACGTCTCCCCACGACTGCAGGGCCATGGCTACGGCCTCGCGCACGCGCCAGCGCCGGTCGTTGGCCAGGCGGCGCAGGCTGGGCAGCAGGCTGAGGTCCCCTGCGGCCAGCAGGCGGCCGTAGCCGAGGGTCCCACATACGACCAGGAATACGCCGGGGGTGTTCTCGGGAGCCTGGTCGGGCGTGAGCTTGAGGTAGCGGTCGAAGCGCCGGCGGTCGCCCTCGGCGGCGGCGGCCGCAGCCAGCTCCAGGTTGCCGCGCGGCCCGGGCAGCCCGCTGTGGGTGCGCAGGTAAGCATCGAAGTCGCGCGTCCGGCTCAGCGCGCGGCGGTACTCATCGACCCGGCTCACGCCGGGCAGTGTACCAGAAGCGTTCGGGCGCGGATGGTAAGATGGCGCAACACGAGCCTGCTGCGCGGAGGCAACCATGATGGACTTCGGGCAAGCCTTCACCTTTCCCTTCCAGGACGAGCGCTGGCTGGTGAAGCTGGCTGTGGTTGGCTTGATCCTGCTGATCCCGGTCGTTGGGGTGGTGTTCATCACCGGCTGGCTGATCCTGATCGCCCGGCGTGTGATCCGCGGGCAAGCGCAGCCGCTGGTGGGCTTCGAGCCATTTGTCGAAGCGATTGTTCTCGGCCTCAAGTACCTGGTCGTCAGTCTGGTGTACCTGCTGCCGGTGTTCGGGGTGACCCTGGCGGTCTCACTGCTGACGGAGACGATGCAGTCCTCGTCTCAGCCGAACTTCCTGCTGTTGTGTCTGACCACCTGTCTGGGGATGCTGTTCCTGGTCTACTTCGTGGGGTTGATGTACTTCCTGGTAGCCGCGGCCGGCGTGCTGGCGGACACCGAGCGCCTGGCCGATGCCTTCGAGTTGCGTCGGCTGTGGCGCCACATTCGCAATGCGCCGGCGGCGCACGTGCTGGCGCTGTTGGGCGTGTTTGTGGCCTCGCTGGCGGCTTCGCTCGGACTGGTCGTGTGCCTGGTCGGTGGGGCTTTCACCACGGCGTACGCGGTGGCCGTTCAAGGGCACCTGTACGGCCAGGCCTACAAGGCCGGGCTGCAGGCGCCGCCCCGGCCCCTGATGTCCTAGCCGCCAGGCCGCCGTTCAGCGTGATGCATTTGCCTCACCGGCGGGGCGTCGATCAGGGTCGGTTTCGGGACTCGTCCGTCGGACCTGTTCCCGGCGAGAGGCAAGCGGCGCCAGGCGGAATGGACCCTGGATGCCGGGTGGGCCCCGTCGCTCCGGCTTTGGCGGCAGGCCCAACTCGAGCAGCAGCAGGCGCAACTCGGCCTTGCTGCGCAGACCAAGGCGCTCCAGCACGTTGGCGACATGCGTCTTGACCGTCTCGGTCGAGATCACCAGCGTTTCGGCGATCTGGCGGTTGGTGCTGCCATCGGCCACCAGCCAGGCGACCTCTTGCTGGCGCGCCGTCAGCCTGTCCAGGGTGCGCTCGGTGCGCGCCCGGCGGATCTCCTGCTCCAGGGCGCGCGCCAGCAGACGCTGGCCCAGCACCTGCGGCGATTGACCCTCGGCGAATGCCAGGTTGCGCAGTTGTGAGCACAGGTCTTCGGCAACCTCAATCGATAGTGGATCGACCACAGCCTGGCGATCGAGGGCAGGGGCGGGAAGGATGGACACGGAGCGATGGGGAAGCATGGCCCCTGCATCATATAGCACATTTGTTCTAATGTCAAACCTGTGGGGCAGGGTTACACTCCGCCAAACCGGAGGGAAGCAAGGGATGACCCGAGTCGCACTGGCCCTATGTCTGGCGCTGAGCGTGGCGGCTTGCACACCGCCCACGGTGAGCCTGGTTGTGCCCAGCCCATCGCCCGCCGCGCGGGCGGCGACCGGCGTGCCGACGGCCACCGGCCTGCCGACGGCCACGCCGACCGTCGCACCGCCCGCGCCGCCGGAACTGCCCGACGAGGCCATCCTGATCCTTGAACCCGGGGTGGCCTCCCGCGTGACCAGCCCGATGCGCGTCTCCGGGATCGCCGACCCTGCCTTCGAGCAAACGCTGGTCGTGCGCGTGGTGCTGGAAGATGGGACGGAGGCCGCCCTCCAGCCGGTGATGATCCAGGCTGAGCTTGGGCAGCGCGGTCCGTTCGCGGTTGATGTCCCCTTCACCGTCTCCAGTGAGCGCAATGCGTTCATCCAGGTGTTCCAGCAGAGCGCCCGTGATGGCGGGACGCTGCATCTGGCCTCCGTGCCGGTGTTGCTGACGCCCTTCGGCCCAGCCGAGATCAGCCACCAGGCGGTGCTGCCGGAGCGCATCGCCATCCTGCAACCGCAGGGCGGCGCGGTGATCTCCGGCGGGCTGGCACACGTCGAGGGTATTGGCATCGCCGGCTTCGAGCAGACGCTGCTGATCGAGGTGCTTGACGCGGAGGGGAATCGCGTCGGCGCTCAGGCTGTGATCCTGCAGGGCGTCGAGCTCGGCGTGCCGGGCGCGTTCGCCACTGACGTCGCCTTCCAGATCGGCGCAGGCGGCCCGGGTCGGATTGTTGTACGCGACATCAGCCCCGCCTTCGGCGGGGATGTGCACCTGGCCAGCGTGGAAGTCGAACTGCGGCCGTGATCGGGCGGCCAGCGGGACAGCGGCGGCGGGAGCGCGACCTGAAGCGCCTGCCGGCGGTAGCATGAGCAGAGACGGATGACTCGCCCGGCGCGAGGCATGAGCGACCCACGACGATCGAATCCCACTCCGCCCGACGCGGCCCGGACCACACGCCTGCTGGCCGGGGCAGTCTTGATTCCTGCAGTCCCGATGCTCTGCCTGTCGGTGGCTGCGCTGGCGCTCTTCTACGCCTCTCCCGGCCGACTCGATCGCGTGCTGGCGATCCTCCCCGGCGACCAGTTCCTGCGCCTGGCGCTGTTCTTCGCGCCGGCGACGCTCTTCGCCATTGTGGTCATGGCCCTGCTGTATGCCCTCGAACCGGCGCGGCCGGCGGTGGCGTCGACAACGTCCACTCCGCCTCGGCCAGTGGCGGGCCCGCAGCCACCCGGCGCCCGTCCCCGGCTGTTGCCGGCATTGGTCGCCGGCACCGTGGTAGCGCTGCTGCTTTCCGTTGGCCTGTTGCTGCTCTCCTTCGTCGCGCCCGGCCGGTTCGGGCTGCTGATTGAGCCGCTGCCCGGCGATCGGTACCTGCGGCCCCTGCTCCGCATGGCGCCGTTCGTCTTCTCGGCCGCACTGGTGGTGCTGGCTTCGGTGGCCGCCCGCCGGCCCGGCCGGGCGGAAGAGCGGGATCCGTCCGCCCCGGCCTGGAGCGCGGCGGTGTGGTCGGTTCGCCTGCTGCTGGTCCCGACGATCCCGCTGCTGCTGTTCTCGCTCGGGGCGCTGCTGCTGTACTATGTCGCGCCCGGCCGGTTCGACACCCTGATGATCACCCTGGGGAGCGTGGCCTTCATCCGCCTGGTGTTGTTCTTTGCGCCATTCCTGCTCTTCGCCGTGATTGCGCTGGCAGCCCTCTACCTCGGGCGGCCGGAGCGGCCGGGTCCGGGGCCTGTGACTGTCGCGGCGGTGAGCGGTGCGCAGGCTTACGGCACGCGCTCGATGTGGGGCGTGGCGCTGCTCTCGGCCGGTCTGACTGCCACGGCGATGCTGGGTCTGGCGGGGATCGGGGTTATGGCCTACCTGCTGCTGCGGTAGCCGACCGGTGAAGCGGAAGGGACGCCGACCATGCTCGCCCGGCTGATCACCGACTTCCCCTTTGTGCTGGCGCTTCTCGCCTCGCTCGTCGCCGCGATGAGCGCGGCGCTGCTGCGTCGGGCGGCGCCCAGTGTGGGACGCTGGGCGGCACAGGCCGGCAGCGTGATGTGGCTGCTTAGCCTTGCGGTCAACCTGTGTTCACTGCTGTGGGCCTACAGCTTGCGCATCGGCCCCGGCTCGCCCGGTGTGGTCACTTCCTTCGGCACCTACGGATTGACCGGGCCGGCGGCAGGGGATGCAAGCGTCTCCCTGCCTCAACTCCTGTCGGGGCTGGCAGCGCTCGCCGTCAGCGGTTGGCTGACAGTATGGGTCTTGCGCGAGCGCTCGCGCCTTGGGCTGTTCACTTCGCCTCTGCCTGCGCTGGCGGAACGTCTGCCCTACCGACGGCTGCGGCGTCCGGGGACACTTGGGCTCATCCTACTTGCACTGGGGCTGACCATCCTGGCCGAGAGCGTTCCGCTGTGGGTCTGGTTCGGGCTGTGGCTGCCGACGGCGTTGATCCTGGCGGAACTGGCCGAATGGGAGCCGCGCAGGCGATACCCCGAGATGATTGACTACTTCCACCACACACCCCGCTACCTGCCGCGTCCGGTTCACCAGTCTCGGTCCTGAGTGCCTGCGGAAGGGTCCCTATCCACCTCATTCCCTCCCGCGCCGCGCTCCGATGGCCCGTCGGTGCAATTCCGTGCAGGATTTGGAGCGCAACCGCGAGGTCTGTTTGTCTGGGCCCGGCTGGTTCAGGCTCAGGCGCGCAGATACGCCGCGGCGACCAGAATCACGAAGAGCAGGCTGGCGGCGAGCTGGCGCATGCCGATGAAGGTCGGCCGCGCCCCGATGCCCGGTCGGAGAATGCCGTCAATGGCATCCGCCAGCATGAGGCCGAAGGCCAGCGGCACCATCCCCGGCACGACACGCCCTGCCGCCAGCAGGGTGGCCGCCACCAGGTTAAAGAGATGATAGGCCAATGTGCGGCGGCCGACGCGCCAGCGCTCGGGCGTTGAAGGCGCGGCGGGCCAGCGTCGCTGGTCGAGACGGAGATAGACCAACACGATCGACGCTGCCGATTGCAGCCAACACAGCAGCCACAGGATCCAGCCGGTGCGATCCATTGGGCCGCCGGCGACCCAGTAGGCCGCGGGCGCGGTCAACGCCAGCACCCCTGCCCCGACGAGCTCGATCCCCATCTGGCCGCGCTCGGCTCGGCGGCTGACCAGCCACAGGTGCCAGGCGAAGACGAGCACGGCTGGCGCCGCCAGCAAGAGCAGCAGCTGGCCGAACCCCAATCCGGCCAGCCCAGCCAGCCCAAGCAGAACTAGCGCGCCGTAGATGGCGGCCCACACGAGGGCGGGCAACCGGTCGCTCGCCGGCCGGCGTCCGCTGGCGACCTTGACCAGCAGGGCAATCGGCTGGCGCGAGAGGAAGGCGGCGAAGGCCGTGACGAACAGCAGCCAGAGCGCCGGCGGAAACGCGCCCGCCGCGGCCGCGCCGATCACCAACGGGCCGATCCACCAGATCCACGACCCGTGCTCGGTGGGCAGCGCATAGTGTTTGCGGAAGATCCGACGGAGACCGGAACTGCCGGACATGGCAGCAGGCTCAGCCTGCTGCAGTGAGGCGGTACACCCCGCCGCGGTGGTCGATCAAGTAGGCGGCCCCCGCCGCGTCCTGGCCGAAGGCGGTGATGTTGAAATCGGTATCGAACAGCAGTTGGGACTGCCAGCCGGAATCGCCGCCTGGCAGCAGACCCCACACCCGCCCGCTGCAGTAGTCCCCGTACAGATACACGCCGTCCCATTCGGGCAAGGCGGGATCGCGCACCACCACGCCCCCTGTCACCGAGCAGCCCTGGTCGTGCCCATACTCGACCACCGGATCGACCATGCCGGGCGCGGCATCGCCCGAGAAGGAGTGCAACCCCTCGCGCAGGTTCCAGCCGTAGTTCTCTCCACCGGAGGAAGCGCTGGGCTGGTAGTTGATCTCCTCCCAGTCTCCCTGCCCGACATCGCCAAGATACAGATCGCTTGTGGCTGGATCGAAGGCGAAGCGCCAGGGATTGCGCAGGCCGAAGGCCCAGATCTCCTGATAGACCTCGCCGCTGCCGGCGAATGGATTGTCGGGCGGGACGCCATAGGGCTCAGCGCCGTCGACATCGAGGCGGAGAACCTTGCCCAGCAGCGTGTTCAGCGACTGGCCGTTGCCCAGCGGATCTCCGCCGGATCCGCCATCTCCCGTACCGATGTACAGGTAACCGTCCGGGCCAAAGGCGAGTCCGCCGCCATTGTGATTGGCATACGGCTGGTCGATGGTCAAGAGGCGGCTCTCACTGGCTGGATCGGCGTTCCCGCTGTCGGGAGATACGGTGAAGCGGGCGACGACCGTATCGCCGCCCAGGTCGGTGTAGTTGACGTAGAACTGCCCGTTCTCGGCGAAGCGCGGATGGAATGCCAGGCCGAGCAGGCCCTGCTCGTTCCCGTCCGATCCAATCCGGCTGCGGATGTCGAGGAACGGCGGATCCCTGCGCAGCCCGTCGGCTACGACCCAGATCCGCCCGGCCTGCTCGACGACAAACAACCGGCCGTCGCCGGCGTGCTGCAGATCGAGCGGCCGCTTGAAGCCGTCACTCACCTGCGACCAGTTGTAGGCTGAGGCGTTCGGTAAGGTGGCCACGTGAGCGGCTGCGGCGGGGGTCGGCGCGGGACGTGAGGCCTGCGCGGTGGCTGGCACGGCCGCCACCGGTGGTTCGGTGGCCGCGGCAGCGCCGACGGAAGTCATCGCCGCCGATACCGTCCCCACCGCTGCGGTCTGGACTGCCGAGGAAGGGCCAGCGCTGCACGCGGTGAGCAGCAACACCAGCACGGCAACACCAATCCATCGAATAATACGCATCCTAAGACCTCTCCGGGGGCGTGGGTACAATTGTACCCGCCGGGTTGCCAACCCCTTGCCCGCTGGATCTCACCCATGCCAAGCGATGCGATTCCTTTCCGGACTCATTCCAACCGGGCGCACTTTGCGCTGCAGGCGCTGCGCGCCGGCGCACTGCTCGCCCGATCGGTCCAACAGGAGCGCGTCGTTCCCGCTGCTGCCAAGACCGATCGCTCTCCAGTGACCGTGGCGGACTACGCCGTGCAGGCCCTGGTGGGAGGCATGTTGCAGGCTGGTTTTCCCGGTGAGCACCTGATGGCCGAGGAGGACAGCCAGGCGTTGCGCGCTGGGCCGCCGGCGATGACCTCGATGATGGCGGACTACGTTCGCCGGTACCTACCGGGCGCGGCGTTGGACGAGATCTGGAGCTGGATCGATCTCGGCGGCGCATCCAACGAGCAGGCCTACTGGGTGCTCGATCCGGTGGACGGGACCAAGGGCTTCCTGCGCAATGACCACTATGTGGTGGCGCTGGCCTGGATCGAAGCCGGCCAGGTCGTGCTGGGGGGATTGGGCTGCCCGCGCCTGGCCGCGCCGGGCGCCACGTCCGACAGCGCCGGGAGCGTGGTGCTTGCCGTGCGCGGCGAGGGCGCCTGGATCACTGCTCTCGAGTCGGATGACTGGCAGCGGTTGAGTGTCTCACCGGAGGATCGCCCGCAAAAGGCCAGGCTGCTGCGATCGTTTGAGGCTGGCCACACCGATGAGGGCCTGATGGATGACCTCGCCCGGCATCTGGGATGCGAAGCGCCGCCGGTGCGCATGGACAGTCAGGCGAAGTATGCCCGGATGGCGCTGGGGGAAGGTGAACTGCTGTTTCGGCTGCTCTCGCCTGCCCGGCCGGACTACTGCGAGAAGGCCTGGGATCAGGCGGCCGGCTCGATCGTGATCGAGGAGGCGGGCGGGCAGGTGAGCGATCTGCGCGGCGACCGGCTGGATTTCGGGCGTGGACGCGAGTTGACCGCCAACATTGGCGTGCTGGCCTCCAACGGCCGGCTGCATGCCGCCGCGCTGCAGGCGCTGGAAGACCTGGGCGCTAACCGCCGACCGTGAAAATGCGGCGCGACTCGCTGGCCAATCTGCTGGCCGCCTGGCTGGCGCTGCTGACGCTGGCCTGCTCGCTGCGCATCGCGTCACAAGTCTACGAAGGCCTCCCCCACATCGAAGATGAGTTCGCCAATCTGTGGCAGGCGGAGGTGATGGCGCAGGGCACGCTCACTCTGCCCTCGCCGGCAGAGCCGCGCTACTTCGTTATTCCGTTTGTCGTCGACCATCAAGGTCTGCGCTTCGGCAAGTACCCACCGGGTTGGCCGGCAGCGCTATCGCTCGGGGTCCGCCTGGGCGCTCCGGCATTGATCAATGGACTGCTGGCCGCCCTGTGCGTCTGGCTGACCTACCGCCTGGGCAGCCGCCTGGGAGGGCGGAGCGTCGGATTGCTGGCGGCGTTGCTGCTGGCCAGCTCGCCGATGGTGCTGCTGCTCTCCGGCTCGCTGATGTCACATCCGCTCAGCCTGTTTCTCGGGCTGGCGTTCTCGCTGGCGTGGCTGCGGCTCTTCGTTCCGACGGCAGGCGCGGCCGAGCCGGAGCATGTGCCGCGCGGGTTGATCTGGCTGACAGCCGGATGCGCCCTTGGCCTGCTGATGCTGACGCGCCCACTCACCGCGCTGGCAATTGCGATTCCCTTTGGGCTGCACGCGCTGTGGTTGCTGGCGAAGGGGCCGGGTTCGGTGCGCCGCGAACTGGGCGCACTGGCGGGTGTGTTCGTGGCGATGGCGGCGCTGCTGCCGCTCTGGCAGGCGGCGGTGACTGGCAGTCCGTTCACTAATCCCTACACCTTGTGGTGGCCGTATGACCGAATCGGTTTCGGGCCGGGGCACGGACCGCAACCGGGCGGACACTCGCTGCACTGGGCGAATATCAACACCCGCTTCAGTCTGTGGACGATGCAGCATGACCTGTTCGGCTGGCCCTACCTGTCCTGGCTGATGCTCCCGGCCGGCATGTGGGCGCTGCGGCGGCAGCTCGGCCTGTGGCTGTGCCTGGCGATCTTCCCCTCGCTGGTGCTGGCCTACGCTGCCTACTGGGTGGGCGCCTGGCTCTACGGGCCACGCTACTATGTCGAGGCGTTGCCGGGGCTGGCCGTGGCCAGCGCCGCCGGCTTCGTCTGGCTCGGGCGGCTGGCCGATCGGCGCGCAAGCGGATGGGTTCGGGCGCGGCGCCTGGGGATTTCGGTGGCGCTCATTGTGTTGCTGGCCGTCAACCTCGGAGGCTACTTGCCGACCCGCTTGAGCTCGCTGCGCGAGCTGTACGGCATCCGCTCCGCCGACCAGCAGGCCTTCTTGCGGACGCCGGAACTGGCCGGCAAGCTGGTCCTGGTCAACCCGATCTATCACTGGTCGGAGGCGGTAGAGCTGATGCTGCTCACCCCGCCCTTCGAGGCAAGCGACTTTCGGGTCGCCTGGGATCGCGATGCGCAGGCCGAGGCCCGCTTGCGGGCGGCCTATCCGGGCTGGGAAGTCGTCCACTACTACCCGGACCAGCCGGGCGTGCTGGTTTCGGGGCGCCGCTGAGAAGCTGCAAGCCAGGCTGGCTATAATTGACTGTATGGCACGTCTGTTGCTGGTCGAAGACGAAGACACCGTGCGCGAGACGCTGGCGCTCAATCTGCGCGCCGAAGGCCACGAAGTGGATACGGCGGCCGACGGCGAACGGGGCCTGGAGCTGGCGCGCGCCTCCGAGTATGACCTGCTCGTACTGGACGTCATGCTGCCCAAGCTGGACGGCTTGACGGTCTGCCGTATCCTGCGCCGCGAAAGTAGCGTTCCGATCATTCTGCTCACCGCCCGCGGCAGCGAGACCGACAAGATCATCGGCTTGGAGACCGGCGCCGACGACTACATTGTCAAGCCCTTCTCGCTGGGCGAGTTCCTCGCCCGTGTCCGGGCGGCGCTGCGTCGGGGAGCCGTCCAGCGCGAACCGACGCATGAATTGGTGTCAGGCGACCTGCGCCTGGACCTGACGGCGCACCGGGCCTGGCGTCAGGCGGTCGAGATCGCGCTGGCCCCGCGCGAGTTTGATCTGCTGGCAGCGCTGATGCGTCACCGCGGGGCCGTGCTGACGCGCGACCTGTTGCTGGCGCGGGTGTGGGGGGAAGACTACCCCGGGGATGCCCGCACGGTCGACGTGCACATCCGCTGGCTGCGGCAGAAGGTCGAAGAGGATCCGTCTGAACCCCGGCGAATCCTCACGGTGCGCGGCATGGGCTACCGTTTCGAGGGCTGACGGGGATGAACGAGGCATTGGCGGCGCTCGCCGTCCTGGCGCTGATGGCCTGTGTGGCGCTGACGGTGTTGTGGCGGCGTCAGGCCAGAGACACTCGCTGGCTGCGCACGCAGATCCGGCAAGGCGAAGAGCGGGAGCAGTTGCACCTCGCCGCCGCTGATCGCCTGGGCAGGGCCTACCAACAGGCCGCCGCCGCCGCCGATGAATCGCTCTTGGTGGTCGACCCTCAGCTGACCGTCCAGGCCGTCAACCCTGCTGCAACCCGGCGCTTCGGCGAACTGATGCCCGAGTCCTCTCTGATCCTGTACAGCCAGAGCCTGGAGCTCGAGCAACTGGCAAGGGACGCCCTGGGCCTGCGCCAGACGGAGGACCTTGAGCGCGTCATTCGGGTGGGAGACCGCCCACACCGGGCGCGTGCCGTCGCCACACAGGATGGACTGGCAATCGCACTGGCGGACATCAGCGATGTTCAGCGCCTGAGCCGGGCGCGGCAGGACATGGTCGCCAACCTCTCGCACGAACTGCGCACGCCGCTGACCTCGCTGCGCCTGCTGGCGGAAACACTCAACACGCCGGCTGGACGTTCGCCGGAGATGGTCTCGCAGCTCACCGCCAAGATGATCGGCGAGATCGACACGCTGCACCACATGCTGCAGGAGATGCTCGACTTGGCGGCGCTCGAGTCGGGCCAGCAGGTGGTGCGCATGGTTCGTCTCCCGCTGGCCCAGGTGGCGGAGCAGTCGGCAGCCGTGCTACAGGGACAGGCCGAGCGCAAGCAGGTGCGGATCCGGATCGAGGTCGATCCTGACCTGAGGGTGCTGGCGGACGCCGACCAGGCCGGCCGGGCGGTGGTCAATGTGCTGCACAACGCGGTGAAGTTCAGCCCTGCGGCCGGTGAGATCGAGATGCACGGCCAGACGTCGCCGGATGGCACCTGGGTCGTACTCTCGATCCTTGACGGTGGCCCGGGCATCGCCCCGTCCGACCTCGATCGGATCTTCGAACGCTTCTACCGCGCCGATCGCGCCCGCGGCACACCCGGCACCGGCCTGGGGCTGGCCATTGCCCGTCACATCCTGCGCGCCCACGGCGGCCGGGTCTGGGCCGAGAATCGGCTGCCCCCCGACTCGGGCGCTGCCCTGCACCTGGCCTTCCAGCCCGGATAGCACCCCCGCTCTGCATCCCGGTTAACTCCGCTTAATCCGCAGTTGACACAGCCTTAAGTCGGGAGGGCTACGCTGCCTGCATGAGCAATCCAAGCATGCCCCCAAGGGAGTCTGCGCCTGGCCTGCCGAACCGGGTGAGGCGAGCGTCGCACCCAGAACTGGAAATAGGCACGCAGCAATCGATGATGGCGATTGCTTCGCTCGGCGGACGGCTGGGCGGAATCTCAGATCCAAACGGCGGAGCCGGCGGATGGAAGGTGCGCAGACTGCAATGGCGCCCATACAGCCCGAGGAGTTGATTAGCCGCACCATCGAGTGCCAGTATTGTGGGTCATACCGCTACAAGGTGACCTACTACTGGATGGGCAAGACCCTCATCGCCGAGGGGGAATGTGGACGCTGTGGCGTGCGGGGCCGAAGCTTCGAGCCCGGCAAAGCCACCGACGACGGAAAATCCAAGGGGACGCCTGGAAAGTCCTAGGCGGAAGGACCCGCCAGGTTCCCCTTCTTTCTCTTCCTCCTCTTTGTGAGATGCCTGCGTCGCCCAAACCGCAGGCATCGTCATGTTAGGGGCTCTTAACAGCGGCTTGACCTTGGCTTAAGTCCTCAGGCCTAGACTCAGTCCGTATCTCATCTTTCAAGGAGAAGAGGAATCCCTATGACCCGCAAGCTGTACCTCTTGTTTGGACTCAGCCTGGTGCTGGCCTTGGCGCTGGCAGCCTGTGCTGGACCGGCGGCGCCGACGGAGGCACCTGCAGAACCCCCGGCCGCCGAGCCGACCGCGGTTCCGACTGAAGCTCCGATGGTCGAAGAGAGCAACGTGCCCCTGCCCGAGGTGGACCCCTCGTCCGTGAGCGGAAGCATCATCACTGCCGGCAGCTCGACGGTCTTTCCGCTGTCGGAGCGCATGGCCGAGCTGTTCAAGGATGACGGCTTTGGCGGCGAGATCACCATCGACAGCATCGGCAGCGGCGCTGGTTATGAGCGCTTCTGCGTCGCCGGCGAAACGGATGTCGCCAACGCCAGCCGCGCCATCAAAGACAGCGAGGTTGACTCGTGCGCATTGATCAACCGCACACCGGTGGAGTTCCGTGTCGGCACGGATGCGCTGGCGGTGGTGGTCAGCGCCGAGAACGACTTCGCCACCGACGTGACGAAGGAAGAGCTGGCGGCGATCTTCTCGACCGCCCGGCAGTGGTCTGACGTCCGGCCGGATTGGCCTGCGCAGGATATCCTTCGCTTCAGCCCGGGCACTGACAGCGGCACGTTTGACTACTTTGTGGAAGAGATCTTCGACAGTGATGAGGCCCCCATTCTGAACGCGGCCAATCTGCAGCTGAGCGAGGACGACAACATTCTGGTGCAGGGCGTGCAGGGCAGCCCGTATGCGGTGGGCTACTTTGGCTACGCCTACTATGCTGAGAACGAGGATATCTTGAAGGCGCTGTCGATCGAAGGTGTTGAGCCAATCGCCGAGACGGTGGACGACAATTCGTACCCGCTGGCGCGCCCGCTCTTCATCTACTCCGACCCGGCCATCCTGCAGGCCAAGCCCCAGGTGGCCGCCTTCGTCAACTACTACCTGACCCACGTCAATGAGGAAATCGAAGACGTCGGCTACTTCCCGGCAGGCATTGAAGCGTGGGATGCATCGCGCCAGGCGTTCCTGGATGCGCTGGGCGCGGCCGTGATCCTGCTGCCCCCGGTGGATCCTGCCACTCTGAGCGGTGACTTCATCACTGCTGGCAGCTCGACCGTCTTCCCGCTGTCCGAGCGAATGGCGGAGTTGTTCAGCGACGACGGCTTCAGCGGCGAGATCACGATCGACAGCATCGGCAGCGGCGCCGGGTTCGAGCGCTTCTGCGTCGCCGGCGAAACGGATGTCGCCAATGCCAGCCGGCCGATCAAGGACAGTGAGATCGAGAGTTGTGCTGCCATCAATCGCACGCCGGTCGAGTTCCGCGTCGGCACCGACGCCCTGGCGGTAGTGGTCAGCGCCGAGAACGACTTCGCCACCGACGTGACGATGGAAGAACTGACGGCGATCTTCGGCACCGCCCAGAAGTGGTCGGATGTGCGGGCGGAGTGGCCGGCGCAGGACATCCTGCGCTTCATCCCCGGCACGGACAGCGGCACCTTCGACTACTTCACCGAAGAGGTCTTCGACACGGACGAGGCCATTCCGCTGGCAGCCAGCAACCTGCAGCTGAGCGAGGATGACAACATCCTGGTTCAGGGCGTGCAGGGTAGCCCGTATGCGGTCGGTTACTTTGGCTATGCTTACTACCAGGAGAACGCCGACACCCTGAAGGCGCTCTCGATTGAGGGGGTTGTGCCGTCGGCAGAAAGCGTGAACGACGGAACCTATGCGCTGGCTCGACCGCTGTTCATCTACTCGGACGCGGCGATCATGAAGGCGAAGCCACAGGTGGCAGGGTTCATCAATTACTACCTGACCAACGTCAACGAAGAGATCCGGGATGTCGGGTACTTCCCGGCAGGCCCGGCGATCGAGCAGGCGAAGCAGGCCTGGCTGGACGCAACGAAGTAGGGTAAGTAAGGGCGCCCAGGCCCTGGCCGCCAGGGCTCGGGTGAAGGCGGCATAGGGACGCACATCTGTCCCTATGCCGCACTGGCCCGCCGGCCGCCAGCCGGCGCAAGGCGAGGTGCGGATGGAATCAACCCTGGGACTACCGAGCAGCCAGCAGCCGCTGTCCCTCGAAGAAGCGGAATCCCGGCTGCGACGTTCGCGGCGCACGGGCGAGGGATTCATTCGCGGCTTCCTGTTCATCAGCGCGACCATCTCGATCCTGACGACCATCGGAATAGTGTTTGTGCTGGTGCGCGAGTCGCTGCTGTTCTTCCGGTCTCCAGCGGTGACCATGCTGGAGTTCCTGACCGGGACACAGTGGCAGCCGCACATTGAGGCATTTGGAATCTGGCCGCTGCTGACCTCGACCCTGGTCACCTCGACGATCGCGATGTTGGTGGCGCTTCCGCTGGGAATCTCCGTCGCCATCTACCTCAGTGAGTACGCCTCCCGCCGGGCACGCTCGATCATCAAGCCCGTCTTGGAGGTGTTGGCTGGCATCCCGACCGTGGTCTTCGGCTATTTCGCCCTGACGTTCATGACCCCCCTGCTGCGGGGAGTGCTGGGCCGGGACACCGTCGAGATCTACAACACCGCCTCCGCTGGGGTTGTCATCGGGATCCTGATCCTGCCGCTGAT
>Ga0105099_10000549_pt1 | contig 25726 bp, 15 predicted proteins | sample PPLLak3cmMay2015_2_FD_79138 | JGI IMG/M metagenome (GOLD analysis project Ga0105099, IMG submission 79138) | Freshwater sediment microbial communities from Prairie Pothole Lake near Jamestown, North Dakota, USA - PPLs Lake P8 Core (1) Depth... | ecosystem: Environmental > Aquatic > Freshwater >... | reverse complement strand
TTTATCATGCCAAACAAAATGGGCTATAACCCACAAAACAACAACGGGTTACAGCCCATCGAGAAACACTACAACGTGTTATTTATGATAAACTCACGCTAGTGTGAATTTACCAGCACTAGAGCTGAGATCGATAATTTTTCTAATCCTGATCCACTCTGCGCCATAAATCGGTGGGGGGAGGGGAGGGAAATTTTCATCGTGAAGTTCAAGGCAGGTGACGTTGTTAAGACTTAAGGGGTATTCACCCAACTCGTATCCTTTGGAGAAAGGGTACGCCACGTAAGTTTTGTTGTTTATTACGGCAACCGGAAGTTCTATATTCAAATAATCATTTTTAAGCACGAACGATGAGTCGAATGAATGATACTTTTTATCACTGGTAATAACCAGTCTGGAATTGATGCCAGCCTTTCGAAACATTGCATCACACATAACAGCGATTTGCGTGTGGGAGCCTTTGCCGGTCTGGTAAAGGTTGCTATAAAAGTCGTGATCATCTTCAGTCGCAGACATATTATCCTGCACCCATTTCAGAAGGATTTTCGCTTTTTGAAGCGGGTCAGTAATCCCTTTGGTACACTCATACACAGTTTTATTGAAAGAGTCGTTCCTCAAACTGACACTGAGTCCCTCGGTTTCATCTTCGTATTCATTAACCACCAGGTCCTTTGTATTATATGATTTGTTCCATGAGTGCACCTTTAGAAGCCTAGCTATAACCTTTGGTTCGGTGTTGCATCTATAATCGAGAAAATCAACCTTTTTAAGTGGCTCGTAATCGTTCAGTACCCATGCTTGCGTACGTTTGTCATAGTGCTCATGTGAGAAGTTGTACCGGTTTCCGCAGGTTTTATAGTCGTACAAACATGTGCTTGAAGTCTGATGGCAAAAACGGCCATATCTGACCGGGATATCGCAGGAAAAATAATCGGTAAAGGCTGAATAGTAGGTTCGTTGATGGGTAAAATCTATTTCTATAGTGATTATTGATCCTTTGGTAACCTTCGGGAAAACGACTTTACCGGTTTCAACATAGGATTTTCTCATTTTTTCAATATCAAGAGGAATAACCTCTCCGTTCGGTCCTGAAAGCTTGGGCAGGAATTTGGATATTCGATGGCTGAATTGTTTAACAGGAACCGTGCCATAGCTCGAACCTTCTGTTGTAAGGATAACAATCTGCTTCAACACCTTGACGATTGTAACGCTCTGGTCCATGGTGAAGGTGGAGACAAGATGTATCTGGTCAATATCGTAATATGCCCCGTATTTCTCCCATTTTTTTGCATACATCTCTTTTTGCCGGTTTGGTGGCGGTTCAGGTATTTTAAAGCCCAAGCAAAAGACAAGACTGCAAGACACGGATAAATTAAAAATCGCTTTGATAAAAACATTAGAAAGCAGAATTTGTTTATTATTTTTTAGCATGCCGTTCTTACTCAATAATAAAACTCGAATTCTTAATACTGTTAATTTTCACACAATCATTATAGACTTTGCTGATCTCGTTTTTCGTAATATGTGTCGGGTTTACGGTCAATTTTCTTTGAAAAACATAGCTTGAGTCGGTTTCAGTATTCATGTAACTGACTGAAAACAGGCGTGTATTTACGGTGTTGTATGGTTTTTCGGAATACGTATTCTGATTAGGGACATAATAAACCACTTCGGGCTCTGATTTATTGCCGATTTGTTCGGTTTTTATGTCGAAGGTGATTTTTTTGCCGGGAATTTTTATTACTTCGATCTCATCGATATATGTGGCAGGGGAGTGGAAATAGACATCCTCTGTCCGGTCAGGGGTGATATCTTCAAAATAGTCTTCAAAGAAATTGGTTAATTTGAATATTTTTTTGTTTTCATAGGGAATCGGGATGTCGTTGTTTTTGAATTTTATTTTAACGATCAGAGGTTTATCATATTCATTTATATTTTCAAGCGAAAAAGACTCTAATTCATTAGAATTTTTATAATCTTTAATTGCGGTTTCCAGATATTTTTTTTGCTCTTCTTTATTTTTCTCCAAAAGTTCTTCTCTGTAATAACTGGCGCTGTTTTGTTTGTATTCAAGGATAAGTTGAAATGTTGCGGGTGAATGTTTGAGATCAATAATTTTTCTTTCGGATATAAAATCTTTGCCCCAAAGTGGTGGAGGGAGAGGGAATATTTTTTCGCTGCCGACGTTAAAACAAAGTGCTCCCGTATAACCCGTGGGATACTCTCCTAATTCATAGCCTTTCAAGTAAGGATATGCGACATATTTTTTGTTATTAATTGTAACTACGGGAAAACCTCGTATATAATAATCCGTATAGAATAAAAAAGTTGTATCGAGAAGCAGATCATCCTTATGAAATGTAAAAACAAGTTCTGACTTCAAACCTAATCTGTTAAATAGTTTATCGCATAAACATGCGGTCTCCAGATATGATGCTCTGCATGTCTCTAAAATATTATGCAACTGGTCACGCCTGTAACCTGTTATGCTTATTGTATTCTGTATCCATTTTAAAATGTCTGAAGCACGCGATAGGTCGTCGGATGTTTTGTTTTTAAATTTTTTAAGGGTAGGATATAAGAATGGGTCTCTATCAATTTGCGTTTCAATGCCATTGCAATCGTTTTCATAACGGTCGAAGATTTCTTCTTTGGTGTTGTGCGTTCTGTCCCAGGTTGTTACTTTCAGTATTTTTATAATTACCTTTGGTTCGGTGATTGATTCATAGTTTAAATAATCTATATCTTTTACCGGCTCAAGATCCTTGACAGTCCAGGTTTTCAGATTGTTGAATTTCGAATAATCTTCTGATACTATCTTACATCTGTTACCTGAAATCTTATAATCGAATTTAGTATTGTTGGTAGATACATGAATAAGCCTTCCGATTCTGACCGGGATATCCCTGGTGAATTGGTACCACTCGCCGAGATAGTAAAAACCCGCAGTAAACACTATTTTTAAAGTGAGATAGCAACCTGCGGTAACCTTTGGAAATACAACTTTGCCTGTTTCCAGATACTCTTTTTCCATTTGTTTTTTATCCAAAGGGGCTTCAGTGCCGTCAGGCCCAAATAAACGGGGATCAAATTCTGTTATCCGGTTTGTCTCCTGAAACACCGGGATGGTTCCAAACCGGGCGCCTTCTGTCGTCAGTATTCTGATTTTCTTAATAATTTCATATTTGGTTACGCAATATTCCGAAGTGAATGTTGATGTATATTTCAATTCGTCAACATCATAATACGCTCCGTATTTCTCCCATTTTTTTGCATAGAGAGGTTCATTGCTGTTTTTGGGAAAGTCCGGTATTTTCGAACCTATACAAAAACCAGCGTTAAAAAGCACGAATAATAATAGGATCGCCTTCATAAAAGCACTCTCATTTTCCCAGAAAATTCATTGGGAAATGGTCAAATCAATTCAAAAAGGGAGATGTGTCTACTGCTCAATCAAATTTATTACTTTTCAGCATCCTGTTTTTTACTCGATAACAAAGCTCGAATTCTTAATGCTGTTAATTTTCACACAATCATTATAGACTTTACTGATCTCGTTTTTTGTAATATGTGTCGGGTTTACGGTTAACTTTCTTTGAAAAATATAGCTTGAATCGGTTGCTGTATTCATGTAACTGACTGAAAACAGACGTGTATTTACGGTATTATACGGTTTTTCGGAATACGTATTCTGATTCGGCACATAATAAACCACTTCTGGTTCTGATGTATTGCCGATTTGTTCGGTTTTTATGTCGAAGGTGATTTTTTTGCCGGGTATTTTTAGTACTTCGATCTCATCTATATATGTGGCAGGGGAGTGAAAATAGACATCCTCTGTCCGGTCAGGTGTAATATCTTCAAAATAATCTTCAAAGAAATTGGTTAATTTGAATATTTTTTTATTTTCGTAGGGAATGGGGATGTCGTCGTTTTTAAATTTAATTTTAACGATCAGAGGTTTATCAGCTTTATTTAGATTTTCAAAAGAAAAAGACTCCAATTCATTGGAACATTTATAATTCTTTACCCATTTTTCCAGATATTTTTTTTGTTTCTCTTTATCTTTATCCAATAAATCTTCCCTGTAATCGCTGGCGCTATATTGTCTGAATTCAACAAGAAGCTGAAAAGCTGCGGGTGTTTGGTTAAGATCGATAACTCTCTTTTCGGAAATGTATTTCTTACCATGTCGCTGGGGCGGAAGCGGGTATATTTCTTTTTTATGAGCACTGAAGCACAGCGCGCCCCGGTACCCCATCGGGTACTCTCCCAATTCATACCCTTTTAAGTAAGGATAGGTAACATATTTAGTATTATTAATAGTGACAACTGGGAAAGCCGTAATGACGAACCTGGTATAAAATAAAAAGTTGGTATCCAGGATAAAATCGTCCTTATCGAATGCAAAAACAATTTCTGATTGAAGACCGGATTTGTTGAACAGCTTGTTGCATATACATGCTATCTGAAGAAACGAAGCTTTATTGGTTTCAAAAAGATTACTGAATTGATCATGATTATATCCTATTGAGCTTATCGTATTCTGTACCCACGCTAATATTTCAGAAGCTCGTGATAAATCGTCAGATCCTTTCCCCGTGATTTTTTCTGACGTTGCATTAAATAAAGGATCCTTACCGATTTGCATTTCGATAGAACTACATTCATCTTTATAACGGTTAAAAATATCTTTTTTTGAGTTGTGTGACCTGTTCCAGCTTTTTACTTTCAATATTTTTAATATAATCTTTGGTTCGGTGATTGATTCATAATTTAAATAATCCAAATCCTTCAACGGCTCAAGGTCTTTTACAATCCACGCTTTTACATTTCCGAATTTTGAGTAATCTTCAGTTATTATGCCACATCGGTTCCCCGTAATTTTATAATCAAAAGTTGTATTGTCTGTAGATGAATGAACAAATCTGCCGATTCTGACCGGGATATTTCTGGTGAATTCATACCATTCACTCAGGTAGTAGAGATTCCTTTCATTAAAAACAATTTTTAAAGTAATGTAACAGCCAGCCATGACCTTAGGAAATATTACTTTACCGGTTTCCAGATACTCTTTTCGGATTTTTTTCACATCCAGCGGAATTTCAACGCCATCTGCTCCAAATAGATGAGGCTCAAATTTGGATATTTGTGAGGCCTGTTGATGAACAGGTATGGTGCCATATTGAGCGCCTTCGGTAGTAAGTATTTTAATCTTTTTGTTAATTTCGTACCTTGTGATACAATGTTCGGTAGAAAAAATTGTTGTATATATCATTTCGTCTATATCATAATAGGCACCATATTTCTCCCATTTTTTATCATACAATGCCTTGGTTGTATTTTCAGGCAGATCAGGTATATCCGATCCAAAGCAAACATGAAAACCTGAAAATAAAAATAAGGTTATTATAACCTTAAGAAAAACACTATTATTTCGCCCACGCAATTCCCTGTTCAAAATTGCTCCTTTCGTTAAAGAATTTTTTCAGATTATCTCTATCAGAAGCGTCGATATGTGCAAATTCGCATGAATATGTTCTGGTTATGGTGTTCTGGGAGCTTATCCAGACGCCTTTTCCATACTGGTGTTCAAAATTTGAGAAATTGTATTTAGTGAATTCTGGGGGGATGATCCAGCGGTCGGTTTGCTCGATTTTGCTAAGATAGCGGTTGCCTTCATAAGAGAGGTCGCAGTATTTATAATTTGGTGTGTACACCGAAGGTATAGTAAAAACCAGCCCCTTTGCAGGGGTTTGCAGGAAACATTGCGTGAAATCTGCGGAATAGGTAATAATTATTTCAGTTGGAGTGTTGGTTTGAAGATTTATATCAATCGGGTTTATTTTCAATATGCTTTTAAGCTGGTCGCGAAGGAGTTTGTTTAAATCGGTGTTTTCCTGTACCTTGATTTTTTGATATATTGAATGAGCCAACTCGCCGGAAATCTGGGCTTTGCCTTTTATTGACCAGCCGTTTGGTGAGGGAGAAACAGTTGACTCGGTTATGATCCTGTTCTGATAGTTTTCAGTTGGCTTAATGATGTCAGGAAAGCTCGCATTCTCTTTTAAAACAAAGGTTTTTTGGCCGATCATCCTGAAGTAGGATGTTTCAGAGGTTGCCAATTTGTCGGTAGCGTCAAGGTACAATATTTTTCCGTCACTTGTTTCTGCGCATGAAATGAGGTGTCCGTAGGAAGTAATTGTAGGATATTTTTCCAAATATTGAAAATCATTGACACAAACAAGGGACGGCCAGGCGTTAATATTATTTTTTCGTAAAAGATAAGTCAGAATAGTCGCCATCTCTTTGCAGTCTCCATATCCTTTTTCGAAAATTGTTTTCGGGTCCCGGGGAATCCAGCCATACAATTCTTCCCAGCTTCCGTAGTACCGGATATTATCTTTGACAAAATTAAATGTTTTCGAAATAATATCATCTTGGGAATGAACACCGCCTAGCGGTATAGTCTTTGAAACACTGTCGAGAAAGGCGGTGTCTTTCCCTTTTAACGAATCGGAGAAACATTTCAATTTGTAATCACCGAGTTCAACCCATGAATAGGAATTTTTTCCTTTGGGAGGGAGTGATGCATAAAAGGCTGCATACCAGTGTTCAGGATATTTACAGTGTGGGGCAGATATAAGCGGAATATGATGAGCGGTGATCTGGAAAACATTATCATTGCCTTTTGTGAAATTTTTTACCGTTGCATTAATCTGTTCAACATTTTCGAATCCGAGGTTTAGATGATATGATATGTCTGCTTTAAAGGTAATAACTTTTTCAATAATGTTATAGTTTCTCCTAATAACAAAACTGTAACATAAATATTCAGGTTGTACATAACACCTCTTTTCTTCGATTCTCAAATAGCGTAGCTTTGAATAATCATCGATATTGACGATTTTTCTGTTTTCGCCGCTTCTATTTCCAGATAAACTGTAGTTGTATTTCAAATCATTTTTTGTTTTTATATCAAGAATGGATTTTGCTTCGTCATTATTATAGAACGCGCGTATATTGAGATGAGGTTCTTTTTCCAGTTTTTCGTTGCCATAGTCGAGAGAATATGTTTTCAGGTCATCCGGGTTTGTTTTGTTGATTTTATACCAGACAACGCATTTTTCAAAAAGAATATTTTTTTTACCGCTTTCTTTTATTTCAAGCTCCGTCGAATCGCTCAAAATCACAATCGCCTCATCCTCCCACTCCGAAGGCACATCGATATTCAAAGCCGGGTGATCAAGCGTTACCGGCAGGCAGGTCAGAAAAACCGGAAGAATAAATAAGGAATAATATAAAAGGCAGTGTCGTTTGTAGTTTTTATAGAATGTCATGTGATTGGCCTCTGCTGGGTTGGTGCGTTGAATGTTGTTGTAAAAACAGTAAGAGTATAATATAAATCATACGCTTAAAAGTTGTAAATGGATTAATGGCCGGTTAATAAATTTTCTCTTTACATCCAGCGGCAATGGTCGCGCCGAGCTCTTCGCATTTCGCAGTTATGGCAGCGTCAATAGCGCCTTTTACGATAAGTGGGGTGAAGACTTTTTTGAATTGATATCCGGTGCAGATGCGTTCGATGCTGTTCAGTGCGCCGTTTCCGTCGTTTCCTGCGCTTATAAAAACAGCGTATGGTTTTTTGAATAGTTCTTTTTTATTGTATGCTGCGTTGTAGGTGCGGTCGAAGAAGTCTTTGATTATGCCGGACATATACCCGAAATATTCAGGTGTTCCGATTATCAGGCCGTTGCATGCAAGAAGGTCCTGCTGGGTTGCTTCATAGGCTTTTTTAAGGATAACGGTAACGCCTGCGATGGAGCCGGCGCCTTTGGCAGCGTATTCGGCCATTTTTTGCGTGTTACCTGTCTGCGAATGGTATATGATTAAGATGTTGCACATAGTAGCTATGAAGAATCTATTAATGTGTGTTTTTTTTATTTATCGCTGATTGTAATAGTTGAGTTTTTTACTTTGTTCAGGTCGTTTATAGCATCATAAAAGTCTTTTATTTTTTCTTCAGAGATGAAATTATTCTTACCATATATCACAGTCCGCTGGAAAATATAGCTGGAGTCTGTTTCACTTTTGTTGATTTCGACGGAGAAAAGATTGTTAATAATATTATTTGCCTCTATAGTTGGGATTATTTTTTTGCCCGGGATTTTGATGATTTCAAGTTCGTCAATATAGATACGTTTATGGTGAAGAAATATATCGTCTTTGCGCTCCATTGTAATATCTTCAAAGTAATCGTTACAAAAGAAATTGTTTAATTTAAAGATGGTTTTATTTTCATAGGGTATAGGCATATCATCATTTTTAAATATTGCTTGTGTAATAAGCGGTTTTTCATATTCATCGAGATTTATTATTGAAAAAGATTCGACCTTATTTGATTTTTTATAATCTTTTAAAAGGTTTTCAATATACTTGCCTTGGGACTCTTTCGTCATATTCAAGAAATAAGCTCTGAAATCGCTTGCACTATTTTTTCTGAATTCACGGAAAAAATGATAATTGCCGGGAAAAGATTTCAGGTTAAGCACAATTTTATCCTTGATCCATTCTTCCCCCCATAATGGAGGAGGGAGCGTGGATATCGAATTGTTTTTCAGGTCAATGCAGGTGGCGTTGTTGAAGCCTGCCGGGTATTCACCCAATTCGTATCCTATCTCATACGGGTATGCGATATAGCTGGTATTATGAAATGAAAAAAAAGGAAACCCGTAAATATCTTCGTTATAATATAGGAAAGAGCTGTCAAGAATATCGGTATTTTTATCATAGGCGAGAAGAACATGCGGATTTAATCCTGCCCGTTTAAACATTTTATAGCATTGAGAGGCTATTCGTATATTTGCAGCGTTCTCCAGAGAAAAGGTTATCTCTTTCTGGGATTTCCGGATAGTCGTTTTATCCTGTAACCACCGTAAAATTTTCCTTGCCCGTTCTAAAGTGTCCGGTGTATCTGCGATAATTTTTTTTACCGCCTCTTCGCAGGCAGTTTCGATTGCGGCAAAAGAGGGTTCCTTGATCTCTTTCTTAAAATTTTTTATCGCGCTTTTATTAAGGTCATCTTCTTTATGGTACCAGAAGAAATGCAGATTTTTAAGCCTGAATATGATCCGGGGCTCAGTTATGGCGGCGTAATCAAGGTAATCAATATCCTGCTGTGGTTCGAAATCATTCAGTATAAATATATGAGCATTGTTATTCTTGTCGTATATTTTCGATTCTGTAAATTTATATCTGGTTCCGTAAGTTCGGTAGTCATATTCTCCCGTTTTTGAGTAGGCAAAAATAAACCTCTGTATCCTGACTGGGATGGAATACTTATACCACTGCTGCCATCGGTAGTAATAGATCTCATTTTTTTTAAATATAATTCTTAGTGAAACCACGCTTCCGGCGGTAACCTTGGGAAAGACGACTTTTCCTGTTTTTAAATACTCTTTTTTTAATTTTTCTTCAGGAAGAGGGATTTCTATCCCGTTTGCATCATACAGGCGGGGGTCGAAATGAGTGATATTTTTTGACCATTGGTATACCGGAACCGTACCGTAAACGGAACCGGCGGTTGACCGAATTCTTATTTTTTTGTAGATTTCAAAGGTGACATTCATAGCTCCCATTTTCAGGGTCGAAACGACTTTCATTTCATCCTTATCATAATAGGCGCCGAAGTTTTCCCATTTTTTATCATAAAGAGTTTGATTTTCCGCATCTGGTAATGACTCAAATTCTATTGTTTTAGGTTTGGAAAGGATGGTAGTGAATAAGAGAAACAGAAGAAATGAAAACAATGAAAAAGGGGATTTGTTAAACAATTCGCAACGTAATTTCATCTATTAATAACCCTGAATAATAATGGAATAACAGCTATTTAGTCTCTGTTCAAAATTTGACTATCTCGCAACTTTACGCCCCCTAAATCCCCCGGAGGGGGACTTGTAAGGTATTGATTTTATTATAAATTCGTGTTCAATAAAAGTCCCCCTCCGGGGGATTTAGGGGGCGTAAATGTCAATTTATAACAGATACTATTTATAAAAATATGCCCCAAATCCCGCTGCTACACAGGCAATGATACTTACCCCCCAGCACCGTATCGCTATTTGATAATATCGTGCCTGTTTTGTATCGATTTTCTGCATGTCGGGGAATTCGAGAAAATCATCGTCTTTGGCGCTGTTATGGGCAAGTGCTGTGCGTTTGATGTTGTATCTGCACAACAGTGCATAGAAGAATGCTGCAAAGCTAATAACAAAGCTGATTATGCTGAATAATAACAGAAATTTGTGCATATTTTTGGCAATGAAAGGATTTAATTTCTTTTGAATGCTATTTTTCCGTCAATGATCGTATAATCGACTTTTGTTTTGAGCAGATCATCATCAGGGACTTTCATAATATCCTGCGAAAAAACCGTGAAGTCTGCGAGTTTGCCTGGTTCGATTGAGCCTTTTATGTTTTCCTGAAATTCGCCATACGCTGCATCGAGGGTATATGAGCGTAAGGCCTGCAGGCGTGTCATTTTCTGGTCAGGCTCGTATCCCTGCGGAGGTTCGCCTTTCAGTGTGCGGCGGGTTACTGATGCGTAGAAACAGGCTATGGGGTTTATGGGTTCGACCGGAACATCGGTGCCGTTAATGATTATAGCGCCGGATTGAAGCAGTTTCTGCCATACATACGCGCCTTCCACGATACGGTCGATGCCAAGGCGATCAATGGCCCAGGGCCGGTCAGATGACATGTGTATGCCCTGCATGGAGGCAATTACGCCAAGTTTCGCGAAGCGCGGGATATCCTGCGCGCTGATGTGCTGGGCGTGTTCGATGCGGAACCGATGGTTTTTCGCAGGTTCCGGGTTTTCGTTGATTGCTTTTTCATACTGGTCGAGAACTTCGCGGTTTGCCCGGTCGCCGATGGCGTGAACGCATAACTGGAACCCGTGTTTCAGGCAGTTCTGCGCTGTTGTGTATAGATAATCCATGGGTACGGTTTCATGGCCGTAATGATCCGCTCGGTCGGAGTAAGGTTCCAGCAGCCATGCTCCGCGCGAACCGAGCGCGCCGTCTGCGAGGAGTTTGACCGTTCGGATAGTAAGAAAGCCGTTTCCCAGCCCGAGTTCAGGTCCCGAAGTGTAATAGTGTCGGAGGAGCGTTGTGTCTTGACCGTCTATCATAACGGAAAGCCGTACTTTTAATTTGCCGTCATTAAGAAATTGTTTAAAAAGAGTTATATCCTGCTGGTTGGCGCCTGCGTCACCAAAAGCGGTGATACCGTTTTGAAGGCACTCGTCGATGGCAAGTGTAAGGGACTTCTGATCCGATTCGGGCGATGACTCGGGTATGTGCCTGGTTATAAGTTCCATAGCGTTTTCATTGAAGACACCGGTCGGGGTGCCTTTTTTATCTTTGATTATTTCGCCGTCGCCGGAAACGCGGGATGATCTGGTAATGCCTGCGATATTCATTGCGCAGGCATTGGCAAAGCCTGCATGGCCGCTGGCATGGGTAAGGAATACGGGGTTGTCCGGTGAAATACGGCTTAAGGCCTCATGGGTCTGAAAACCTCTTACCATATAGGAGGGCTGGGGAACCCATTTGCTCTGATGCCATCCGCGGCCGCGGATCCATTCTCCGGGCTGTGATTTCGAGACTGCTTCGGCGACACAGGCGATCAGCTCGTCGTAATTATTGACGCCGGACAGGTCCAGGTTCATTTTTGCACGGCCGAGGCTCAAAATATGGCCGTGGCTTTCGATAAATCCGGGAGTCATGGTCCTGCCCTGCAGGTCGAGAACACGGGTTTGTTTGCCGGTCATTTTTCCGGCAAGGCTGCGGCTTCCGGCAAACGCTATTTTCCCGCTGGTAATAGCCACGGCCTCGACGACAGGAGCCTTTTCATCCAGAGTGTAGATGGTACCGTTTAATATGACAAGATCAACTGCTTCCATTTTCGCACATCCTGATAAAGAGAGTAATAGCAGTACTACAGGTAATGAAAGGGGATATAAGTGTTGTTTAATAATCATTGTAATAAATTCCTTATCGGATATAAATTGGATTTACTGTAACAATCTGATCGCGGAAGCTATTTTTTTTCTGTCTCAAATCTGTGATTCTGCCGCGTCTTTATAGAACGCGGCAGCTTTTCTGGTTATCCGGCGCTATAAACAGTTCGTTCGTCCGGAACTTATGAAAATAAGCTGCATGTTTGAAATACGATATAAAACATTCCCCATCAATCTAAAAAATCTCAAATCTCAAATCTCAAATCTAAAATTCTCTTATATTCCTGCCGGTTCAGCAACCCTTCCCATAAAAAGTATGTTCTGTTTTGTATTGTCGCGGATGATAAACAGGAACGGGTGGTCAGCGCGGAACACAGGCGGCGGCATGGGTATGCTCAACGCTCTCATGGCGACGGCAGTGGCTGCCGCAGCTTCGGTGCCCTCTTCGTTGACGTCGACAAACGCTTTATGAACTGCAGAGCCGATGTAGAGCCAGTTTGTTTTGCCGTCCATTCCCGAGAAATTCGCCTTTTTTGCGGAAAACGCGTCGGTCATGCCCATTGCCATAAGGGTTTTGGTCAGGTCGAACTCGCAGGTCATTTTGAACTTCGGCAGAAATACTTCGACCTCAACGTTGTTTATATACATGGTCAAGTCAAGAAGAGTCTGCGGAGAGAGTTTGTTCTCAAGCTCTGCAAGGCCGTCCTTTTTAAGGGGCAGGAAAATGATCATGGAGAGCTCTTTTCCAATGTATGGGAGCTCGAGAATCTGTACGCTGTCGCGTTCGTCGTAGCCGAATTTGGCTTTTTTATACATGGTGGGCACCTGTGCAGATTTTTCGGGAGTGACCCAGAACGGTTGTTGTTTTGTGGCGCTTGTATCAAACCGGTTGTGCCAGTTGCCCTTGAAATACACCGCATTGGTCAGCGTAAGGCGTGTAAGGCTGTTCAGCAGACCCGGTTTGATAAGGTCGGTGATCTTTTTTTCGGTCTTTTCTTCAACCCAGGTGTTGATGAGCACACGGGTCTCTTCGGTTTTATTCTTGTAATCCACAGGAGTGATGGTAACCTTATACTCCTTATCCAGTAACGCGGTATACTCCTTGAGGAACGGATATTTCTTCTGCGGCCAGATGGCGTTTGCAACACTGAGTTGAACATTGCCCTTTTGTCTGATTTCATTCAGCTTTGTTTCGACCGCTGAAAATGCGGGGTGCAGCCGCTTCTGGTCGAGGGTGAAGCAGAGCGTCTGTGACATCTGCTTTGCGGTATTTCCCCGCGCTCCGGCATAGGTCATGGCAAGCGCTGTTGAAATACTGTAGGGCGAGAGAAAGAGGTTGCCTTTGGCGTCCTTTATTTTGCCGTAGAGACTCACAGAAAAAGCGGTGTTGCTTTTTACTATGGAATCGGCATCGGTATTATCCTGCGCTGAAATGGTGTTGAATGAGAGAAATAGTATACCGGCAAAAAGAAGCCGGTAATATTTTTTTAAGGCGAACATAGATACCCCCTGTCGGATTAGATGGATGTAGTTGTATTAAAACAAAATAATTTAAATTAAAGCAAGGTTAATAGTCTTATATTGATTGGACAAAGGATTGCTGGTAAAAGTTCCATTGAATAGGTATACCGGCTTAAAATCATATAGATAGAGTTCTATTTATTATCAGTCGCTGACTGATGCCGGATACTAGCATGGTGAGCATAAGGCATTCCCCATCCATATAAAAAATTTAAAATCTAAAATTTAAAATCTAAAATTCTTATTCAGTCTATCAATTTCGACTCCGGCGCGCCCTCTTTCCTCTTTTTCAGACGAACCTGGTCGGGCTTTGATTTAATCACCTGCCGCAGCCACGGTTCCGGATACCCTTTCTCCTGTGGCCGGTTGTTTTCGTCTTTCACAAAGCCGTCGTTATATTTTGTCAGCAGAAATTCCCCGAGCTCGCGCCAGCGGGTTACAACCGTTTCGCCATGGGAAACCGAATAATCCGTAAGAAAGGCTGCCGCGCGTCCGGGATCTGCGGCGTGTAATTCCAGAGCGGTTTTTTCGATTGCCGGCTGAAGCGATAGAGCCTCTCCTTCAAGTTTTTGTTGTACCGCCTGCATGTCCTTCACCATGTAGGTATATTTCAACTGGGCGTAATTCGATACGAAGTTGAACGTCCACCATGCGGATTCCCACGAGAATTTGTCGAGGGTTCCCACGGTAAAGGGTTTGGGCAGCCGTGTTATGGAACAGTAGAGGGGAGTGTAGCAGGTGAAATAGGTGTCGTCCACGCCATACCACAATACGCCGCCCACAGCGTCGGCAAGATGGCCGCGGGATTGGGAGACAAACGAGTAACCGGTCTGCTGGGTGGATATGGGCCGCTCCCAGCCATATTCGACGCTGTCAACCGTCCATGACAGGGGCCTGCACCGGAGTGTGGTCCCGAAGGGGCCTGCGTCAATGCCTGCGGTCAGGTCAAAATCGGTTCCCTCATAATGATCGCGCATCAGGGAAAACACATCGGAGAGCGTGAGTTTTTTATCTGGTTTGATCCACAGTGGATAGGGCTTTGCGCCATCGACCGCCCGGTGATAGTCCGGAGAGAGTTTCAAAGAAGGCGCGGCGCGCCTGAAGATGCTCCATACGCGGGTGGAGCAGGAACGGCGGTTTTTCGGATCCGACGGGCAATACGCCTCATTAAAACGGAACGGCTGTTTTGTTTTCGGATCGTAGTAACCCTTTTCAGTTGCAAACGAAATCACGTTTTTGGAATAGAGGCAATTATCGGGTTCGTTTAAGGGAAACTCTTCGATAACCGCTTTGTTGGCGTGAGCGGCTATGTATCCTTCCGGGACCTTTCGCGCTACCCACACGGCGCCTTTTTTGTCAGGGCCCGGTCCGATCATCTCCATGATCCAGGCCTCTTTTTTGTCGGCAATCGAAAAGGATTCGCCGGATGAGCGGTAGGAGTAGGTTTCAACCAGACCGGTCATGACCTTGATGGCTTCACGTGCTGTTTTGGCTCTTTGCAGGGCCAGCAGCATCAGGTCATAGTACCCGAGCAGGCCGTTGGGATTAATAAGCTCCTCCCTGCCTTCGAAGGTGGTTTCGCCGATAGCCAGTTGGTACTCGTTGATCAGCCCCACATACGCATACGTATGTGCGACCTGCGCTATTCTGCCGCGAAATTTGCCGCTCCAGTCGGTTATTTCGAGGGAATCTCCGCTCGTATGATCCGCGGCGTCGGCTCGTCTCAACGTAGGATGAAACTCGCCGTCGCAGGTATACGTAACCATCACGGAACCGTCTTTGGACGCTCCTTTGGTCACGATCATGCTGGTGCATGCGTGCAAAGGTATCAGCGGAAAGAGCGTGATGAAGGATAACGAAACGGTAAGTAATACAACAGCTTTTTTCAAATGACAACTCCCTGGTTTGCGTAAAATTGGTACCTGTTTTAAAAGATACATCAGGTTGAAAAATAACAGCATACTTTTGATGACAATGGCAAGCGGCGAAAAAACTGAAAACAGTATTCTAACTGCCGGGCAACGAGATCGGCGTCAGTTACCCACCAGTGTCTTGAGCAGTTTCATACATGCCTTCTCTGTCTGCTTTGTTGTATCAAGCCCGGGGCTCCATGCCGACATGGATACAGCCCGGATGTCGCAGGTGCGTGCCAGATGACGGAACACTGCTTCCAGCCCGGAAACCGACGGTCCGCCTGATGCAGGGTAATTCATCGCCGGCGCCTCGTCGGGATTGATGATGTCCGTGTCGAAATGAATATAGAGCGGGTTTCCTGCAAAAGGCTGGTCTTGCAGCAGCGAGACGTCGCTTATGTGCACGATCGAAGAATTTTTCAGCAGGTCTCTTTCTGCTGTGTCAAGGTCCCGCGCGTCAGTCAGAATGATTTTTATCTCGGAGTATGGCGTCAGGCCGACAGCGTCGGGCATGGTCTGGTCTCCGCGTCCGACGATCATGGCAAGGGGCATGCCGCCAAGAAACCCGCTGGGTGACGTTTCCCGTGTGTTGAAGTCACCGTGCGCGTCAAACCAGAGAATGGTGGGGGAGAGCCCGGCGCGCCGCAGTCCGGCCAAAACGGCAATTGCGCTGCAGCAATCTCCGCTGATACTGACCGGGCGCTTGCCTTGCAGGAGTGTTTTTTGAACGATATCCGCAAGCGGGCGGTGAATGGCTGATATTCTTTGCTGCTTATCGCCACTCGGAAGCGCGGGCTTGATGATTGTCCACTCCTGCTTTGCCGACGCTTCGAGTTTTTCCTCCGGCGCGTCTAAAAAGAAAGGAGACAGGATATAGTGGTTTTTCATTTTTACTGCCTTTAGATATGGTAGTATACCAGGTGGTGAAACCAGATCGACGTATGGTGCGTGCACGACAGGATAATTCGGTGTCCCTATAAAATAGGTCATGTGTTGCTGAAATTTCACTGTTTTTTCAACGGAGATGTTCGTATGCATGAGCTTATAACCTTAGAAATAATTTTCTGACCTTTTTCACCCTGAAGGGTACTTCGAGGCAGAAAATTATTTCGTGAAGGCTTTAGTCCTGCAACAGCAGGGTTCTTATTCTGCTGATTGGTATAAAAGGTTCCCTAAAGGGCAACAACTGGGGTTAATAAATTAACTACCAGTTGTTTGAAAGAATTTTAATCCTACGCTACGGTAAAATTTTTCCAAAAAAAGTAGGACTAAAGTCCAGCTTGTCTGGGTTAAGCATACCGTGCGCAGTTTTTTATTTTCAGCCAGGTACATGCGCTTTGTAACCTCGTGAATGCACGGAACCTGACCCGATGAAACCGGTGCGGTGAAAATTCAGCCAGTGTTTCGCACATTCTTGCCATAAGCAGGTCGGAGCCTTTGCCGGCAACGCGCGCATAGTTGCACTCATTGAGTTTTTTTTCGTGGTGTGAAATCCACTGAACAAATGATTTTACCGCATCGGTGGTTGCGGATTCAGGCACGCGCAGCCTGTTTTCCAGGAAGTTCATGCCTTTTTTAAACGAAGGGTCAGCCAGTATCTCTTTCAGAACATCAGTTGTTTCTGTACCGGCGGCTGGGCCGCTGAAGGTGATACAAACGGTATCGTCGGTTTTGTATATTTTGTAGTGTACGGGCATATACAAATACTCCGTTTTGTGACAGGTGGTATCAGATTAGAGTCTCTTAATGAATTAGCTACGTTTTTCGCGTAGATAAATCCAGAAAGTAGATACTTCATTTAGAGGCTCTTATGCCGCAAAGCCTGTAATCACGTATTCAGAAATTTCCGGCTTTGCCGGATTACAGAAAGGAATATAAATTCTGAACAGGCCGGTAATAAAAAGAAGTTTAAAACAGGTGCGACTATTTTTCGCCCCCGGCGAACGCTTCGGGCGTTCTGCCGGACGGCTGAAAAAATGCGCTACATGATGCGGAGGCAGCCGCAACCGGGCTGCATAGGCTTTTCGTAATTCTCGCAACCTTACGCCCCCTAAATCCCCCGAAGGGGGACTTTTATTGAATCTGAATTAAAATCAAGACCTTACAAGTCCCCCTTCGGGGGATTTAGGGGGCGTAAATGTCAATTTAGAACAGACACCAATTATTTATCCTCACCCCAGGTATCATCCTTGTCTTTATCATCAATTGTTTTAAGCTGGTCCTGGAGCTCTTTAACCTTAGTATCGATCTCTTTTGACTCTTTGGCCGCCTTTTTAAGCGTTTCCTCTTTTGACGCGTTGCCTATCATCGCTTCGGCTTTCAGCAGGGCATAGCCGATATCGTCACGGACGTTGTTGATGTTGCGCGCAAAAAATGATTCCCGCCTGAAGCCATCCAGGTCGGCGGAGAGTTTCTGCAGCGCCGTCTGAAATTCAACCTGCGGCGCCTGAAGGCTGTCCATTTTATCTTTTGTAAATGAATTCTGTTCCGTTAACGCCATTCCGTTGATTCTGGACGACAGTTTATTATACGACGCCCGGGTTTTATCATATTCAAGCAGCATGGCGTTTTTGGCATTATCGGAGGGTAGCATCATATTTTTTATCTGCTGGTCTACCGGGGTAAGCATTTCGATGACCTGTTTGAATTTTTTATTTATCATTTCATGGTACGCTTCCAGCAGAACCGCTTCATATTGAACGACGGGTTTTTTGCTGGTCGTTTTAAGAATTTCGCAGGCTTTCAGGCAATCGTCCCATTTGTTGGCAATGACGCCGCACCAGGCAAGACCAAGAAGCGCGTCTTCATAATAATAACTGGTGACGGGAACTCTTCTGAGCACGGAAACGGCATTCGATAACGCCCGTTTCTGTTCTCCGAGGCCTTCGTAAAATATGTAGCCGAGAAATACCAGCGACCTGTTTATGATTTCCTCTTCCGCTGTTGTCTGCGGAGTCGCTTGAACGACGGTCATGAGCGGCGCAACGGCCAGCCCCGTGCTGTCGGGGATTGAAGCGTAGGCGACCGCCAGCGAGTGCTGAGCGAACAGGTATTCCGGGTGTTTTTTAGGTACCTGCTGCAGGAGGGGGACGGCATCCTGATATTTTCCGTCCCTGATAAACGACACTCCCTGCAGGTAGCAGGCATGGTGTCTTAAAGAATCCGGCGCTTTGCCGGAATTGAGAAGGGCAAACTGTTCCGCGACGCCCGTGCTGTTCCCGTTGCGATACTGCAGGCGCATGATACCCAGGTCCGCATGAGGAATGACCTGACTCTGGGGGTAATCTTTCTTGGCGCCGGCAAAATTTACACTTGATAAGTCCCGCATGTCCATATTTTCCATGCACAGGCTCAGGTAGAGCTGTACCCAGTCGTTTTTGAAGAAGCTGGGGTATTCATACAGTATTTTGCCGAACACGAAAAACGCTTCGTAATATTTTCCCTGGCTGTATAAATTCATCGCCTTGTTATACAGATTGCTTGCTTCGATATCGATATCTTTTCCTTTCTTACGGGCGACATTGAATTCGACGCCGATTGCGGCCAGGTGCTTTCTTACCGGCAGTTGTCCCGGAAAATAGCCGATCTCCTCGGTAAAGAACGCGTAATCCGCCTTGAACATGCCGAACCGCAACCCCATGCCGATAGTCGGATATCCCTGGCTGATGCCAAGGCGCAGCGCCGCATAATTCAAATCGATCTCCCCGCCGATGTGCACTTTCTTAAAAAAGTGCTCATATTTTTCGGTTGTCGGCTCAACCCCCGCGATATTGGTGACTTCAAGCGCTACAATAAGGTTTCGAATGGCTTTTACGTCGTCCAGTTGCGGAAAAAAGTAGGAGACTCCCAGGTCCAGCTGCGGAGGGAACACCAGCTCGCCCCCCACGACCCCGAGGATGTCCTTCACATCCCACGCGAATCTGAAACCGTGCAGATTATGCATGAACCCGACGTCGAAGCTGACGCCGTGTTTCACGTCGGCATAATCGCCGATGATGCCGAAAGGATTTTTTCCGATTTCGTCAAAAAGCAGGAAGGTTTGAGAATAGGTCGAGATCATATCCAGAGGAGTTCTCTGCAGGTATTCGACCGAGACGCCGCCGTAATTATTCGCATGACGAAGAGGAAAACCGACGCTGTAGGCAAAGACAATATCGCGTTCGCCGCGAAGCTCAAGCTTGGGAATCAGGTGGCTTGATTCTATCCGGACGCCGATGGGTAATACGGTGTATACGCCGAATCCCATTCTTCTGCTCGCAACCGTAAATTCGGGGAAATATTGCAGGCCGACCCATTGACCGTCATATTGATTAATCATGTCGAGGAAATCCTGGTCGATTTTAGCCAAATCACTGAGCTTCGCCCGGTTATCGACCATCTGCTGGATCAGTTCAAAAAATATTCCGTCGATGCCGAACGCGATCGGAGTGAAAGAGAACTGCAGATCGTCCTTTATCAGACATAATCCGGCCGGGTTATGGAATATCGCTGTTCTGTCGGTAGTAACGGGTATCGTGGTGTTTCCCATGCCAAGCGCCCGGATGTCGTCATAGTTTGGCCCTCGTACGGCGGTTATTCCGGAACCGGCAAGAAGGGATACAATGCAGATGGTTTTCAGGAATCGATTCATGTTCATAGTTCCTACCTTACTTTTGCTATATGGTTTTTTTTACAGTGCAGCATCCTGACATACATTATAAGATGCCGCAGCCGGCAATTTGCAACGTATAATAAGTATACTGGAAAAATTATTATCGCGTTTCCGGGGGCCTGGAAGGCTGTTGTATATGAAAATGTATCCATGACTGTTATGTTTGAATTATCGTGGAATAAAAATGATGATTTCAAATCTCGGCCCCCGCCTAGTAAGTAATATAATTTAATCCAAATAATGCGAAATATTGTTTTTATTTATTTTCACATTGCATTTTCCTGGTTACTTTTTCTGCTGAGTATTCGCTTTACCCTCAATCTCATCCGCTAGATAACTGAAACCGTACAATTTATATCGGGGACGGTGGTAATTAATTAAGTTTTAATAGGTGTGACCTCAATATTAGGCAAACCACATGTTAAGGTTACGCTGCTTTTTTAAGATGTACATAATTTAGCCACGCATTTTCCCAGACACCGGACTGTACATAGGCTTTAATGGTTAATACGTACTGGCTTTTTTCAACAGACCAATGCATACCGCTTCTGCACATTCTTTGCTTCACGATCGTTTTTGCCGCAGCTTCTAACAGACCACTGCCTATGGGTAATGCTCGTTGGATAAAATCACAGTACTTCATAACTGTGAAGCTCAAATGAAGATCGGCGGGTTCATCGAACGTGACAACGCTGTTCTTATTAGACACTGTAGGAAAAAAAGATACGCGGCTAGCGTGTATTTTTTAACGTACAGTGTCTTATCCAACAAAGCATAAAGTTTACTTTCCTTAATTTCCCCCCATAAAGGGGACTTCGCAGCTTTGTTGGATTAAACTGCTTTTAAGCACTGCCGGCCTGTGGAGAGAACCCGAACCCCGCCCCCCTCCGCCTGAACCTGCTGCTGAATCCGAAGCGCCTGAACTTGTATTAGACTACGATTTTTTCGACATGAATTGTATATAAATATCCTGCCTGTAAACATGGCCATGCTGATGGTATTGCCGAATCTTGCATTTTCGCCTCACAATAAACGATATTTTCTGTAGAATCGATCTGCGCAAACCTTATACGACAGAAAAATCAGAGTGAATATTAACCGCTTGTTAAGAAATACGAGCTGGCGATGTTTTGAAATCAGGAAAAAGAAAATTCCTGTCAGAAATCAAGCAGTGTTGGCAGTAACAATAGAATAAGAGTTTTTTTTTCGCATTTAAAAAGATACGATAGTTATTGGTGATTATTATTTTTATATGGTATGATTTTACAAAGAGTGTATTTTTAATTTAATTAAAACCAATATATATTGCTATTTGATATGGATAAAGCTCTAAAGATAATAAACAAGATGAAGAAAGAGGGATTATTTTCCACCTACGCTATCGGTGGAGGAATCGCAGCTCTTTTTTATATTGAACCTGTTACCACATTTGATCTCGACATTTTCATTATTATGCCTGATGAACAATCGAAACAGCTGCTATCTTTATCGCCTGTTTATACATGGCTTGATAAGCACGGATATAAACCGCAGAAAGAACAGGTACTAATTGAGGGTGTACCGGTCCAGTTTATACCTGTTTATAATGACCTTGTGAAGAGTGCGGTGATTGATTCTATTGATAAAAAATATGGTCAAACAGCAACCCGTGTGTTGCGCCCGGAATACCTTATTGCTATTATGCTCCAGGCTTATCGCCCCAAAGACAGAGACAGGCTTTTAAAATTTTTTGAAGAATCAGATTATTCGGAAGAAAGGCTTCATTCAATACTTGTCAAACATAATTTAAAAGAAGCGTACAATAATTTCTGGAGACAATATTATGGCAAATAAACCGGGCGCCATTATTACCTATAACAGGAACATCGTTCAAAAAATATTTAACCAAAAGAGGAAATTTCACCTTCGGCAAGCACGTCTACCTGTAGAAGAAAAAATAAAAATATTGGTGGAGCTTCAGAAAATTTCTTTAGCTATTCACCCTAAAAAGAGTAGGCGGGATAAACGAGTGGTTTGGCAGATTACATAATAAAAATATGGTGCATTGTTTTGCAAAACCATTATAAACGATTTTGCTGCCTCTGTAATGTTTTGCACAACCATTATAAACGTTTTTACTCCCTCTGCAACGTATTTAAAGAGCTTATGCAGTTTCTGTTCTAACCCGGCAAAGCCGCGAAGTCCCTTTTATGGGGGGAAACTTTTGTAACATATTGTACGGCTTTGGGATAAGACTCTGTACGCTAAATTATCTACGCAAAAAACGCTTTAGTCCTGCGATGAGAAGGATAGATAATTCAGCTACAGAGTCTAAATTGACACTTACGCCCACTAAATCCTTTTTGCAGGTTTTTTTGTGTTTTGCACCATTTTGGAATGAAGTTTAAAATAAAATTCCGGAATTTTTCTCGATTATTATAGGGAAAAAACGAATATATGCCGGGATTCACTGTGTAAGAGGATATTTTTAAGCAAAGTATAAGAAAAAACAATATATTACTTAAACAAGGAGCTGGGAATTCGAAAATTATTAAGAGGGAAGGGGGCGATGTAATAATTTTTTAAAGGAGGAGCGGGGTGAAGTTTTTAAAACTTATCATGGGGGTTCTGCTTTTTTCCATCATTACACATGTTTTTGGAACCGGAATATCAGGGAATTTACAAAAAGTCAGCAACGGTTACCGCCTGGATTTTACAACACCGGCGCTGAACGTTGAGCAGGTTGACTCTATGGGATTTGGCCGGATGGCCGGGTACGGGGGGCCGGTATTTTCCAGAATCGCAGTTCATGACTACGATCGGTTGTCGGATGTCGGCAGGCCTGCGCTGCCGGTCTGCTATTTTTACCTGGTCATAACAGACCTGAATCAGACGCCTTTATTTGAAGTCGTCGACCCGGCAGAAGAGATAATAACCCTGCCGCACGCCTATTTTCCCGCACAGATCCCGTGGCCGAAATCGAGACCAATCTCGGAACGTCCTTTCTCGATTGATAAAAGCTATTATCAGTCTTCCGGCCACACGCAGACATTCGCCGAGGTCGTCGAGACTTTCACCATGCGCGGCGTACCGTGCGCACGTGTTAAAATCTGCCCGTTCTCATACAATCCCGTTGAACATACGATCACCCGTATAAAAAGTTGTAAGCTTCAGATAAAAACAGCCCTGGAGCCGAAGGTTCCGGGATTGGACTCAAAGGATTTTGAGAGTTTTTTACGGTATATGACCGTTAATTATGACGCTGTTGTTGAGCAGGTGCAAAACAGGCCCCTTAAGGATAATTACCTGATCATCAGCGGTAATCAATGGAAAGACGGTTTGAATGATTTTGTTGCGTTTCGGAACAACCGTTTCAATGTGTCGCTGGTAACGACATCCCAGACCGGGACTAGCTCCTCGGCGATACAGTCCTATATCAAGGGGTTGAACCCGGTGCCGGGTTATATCCTGCTGGTGGGCGATATCGCCGATATTCCCCAGTCGAAAGGCACGGGGGAGGGATCCACGGATCTTTACTATTCAACCACTTCCGGTGACTATAAACCGGAAATATTCCTCGGCAGGTTTTCCGTGGCAAACAGTACCGACCTGAGCAATATAATCAAAAAGACCATGTTCATGGAAACCAGCCTTGCCGGTATTTCAAAAAAGGCCGTATTAACGGGTGGTGAAGATGCGGGTAGCGGCGACATCGCCGAGAAAACCCATAATGATTGTATTTCCTTATACCTGACGCCCAAGGGGTATACGAGCACAAAACTGTATTACAACAGTAATACCGGTATAAATAAAGCAAGTCTTTCCGGCGCTATTAACAGCGGGGTTATCTTTAACGTGTATTCCGGGCACGGTTTTGAAACCGAATGGGCGGTAACGGATTGGCAGTTCGGGATGACGGATATTGAGCAATTGACCAATACAACATCGTATCCTCTTACCTACGGCTTTGCCTGTCTTACCGGGGCTTACTATGAAGCCAAATGCGTTACCGAGACCTACACCCGCGCGAAAAACGGGGCGGTCATTGCGGTCGGCGCAACCATTTCAACCATGTGGGATCCCGACGATCAGATAGAGAGAGGAATGTTCAAGGCGATATTCGATAATGCCAACCCCCAGGGCGGAGCGGCAGCCTCTTTGAATGCAGGGAAAGCAGCGGTTACGAGCGATATGCAGGAATACTATGAGGCGTACAATCTGATGGGCGACCCTGCAATCAGCGCGCTTCCGGTGAACACGGGTCCCTATTTAGCGGTCAGCTCTCCGGACGGCGGCGAGTCGTGGGAGTGGAATACCACCTGTTCGATTTTCTGGGGCGACAATATCAACGGCAATGTAAAAATCGAGCTGCTGAAAGGCGGCAGCGTTAAAAAGCTTCTTGCCGGCTCCACCGAGAGCGACGGCGTTTTTGAATGGGCAGTCACGCCGGATGCGGGCACCGGCGCCGATTACAAAGTCAGGATCACCAGCATCGACAGCGCAGCTCTTTTTGATGTAAGCAGCAATAACTTCAGCATAATGGAAGAGTATTATCTGAACGTTCCCTATGTCCAGACCTTTGATACGCTCGATACGGGCAAAGTGACGCTGCCGTATAAGTGGGAGCAGCTCTTTACAGAAGATATAGACTGGATTGCATGGCAGGGCCCGACGCCGAGCCGCGGCACCACAACACCGCGGACGGGCGCTCCGGGAGATCACACTACCGGTAACGCCAAATATATTTATGTAGAGGCTACAAATAATTATCCCGGCAAAAAGGCCTCATATATAACGCCGAAGTTCAGACTGAGCAACGTGACCAATCCGGTACTCAGTTTCTGGTATCATATGTTCACCTACAGCACCACCAGCGGCGCCATGGGGAGATTAAACCTCGACATCTGCGTGGACGGCGTATGGAAGGATTCGGTGACTCAGATCATAGGAAACAAGGGCGACCAGTGGCTGAAACAGACCGTGGATCTGAATCCGTATAAGGGAGAGCGCGTTATTTTCAGATTCCGCGCCGCAACCGGAACCAGCCAGTACAGCGACATCTGCCTGGACGATTTCAGGATTGACGGGGTGGTTGGTATCGAGACGATCGCCGGCCTTCCGCCCTCGAATGTTGACCTGAAATCCGCCGGCGGTGTCATGTGGTTTCAGATACCCGGTTCAAAGGAAAACCGCGCCATGCACGTTGAGTTGAAATTGTATGATGTAAAGGGTAAACTGGTGAAAAACCTGTTCAACGGCAGCGCGACCCCGGGCACGCATGCGGTAACCTTAAACAAGACGGACGGTACTAAAAATCCTGTCGCTCCCGGACTCTATTTTTGCGTGTTGAAGACCCGCGGATTCAATAAAGTAAAGAGTGTTATGCTGACACGTTAGTTTTTGAACAAAACGTATGGTAAGAAACTGCAAGGGATACCGATGTGGTATCCCTTGCTTATTTTCGGAAATAATACGGGACGGAGACAATAGATCTACCTATAAACAAACCGCATATAATATATTCTCATCATGGCACGCAAAGCACGAATTCATGTTCCCGGCATAATCCAGCACATCATGGCGCGGGGGATTGAGGGAAAAGAGATTTTTGCAGACAGCGAAGACCGCGAAACCTTTCTT
>Ga0105099_10000548_pt1 | contig 25734 bp, 18 predicted proteins | sample PPLLak3cmMay2015_2_FD_79138 | JGI IMG/M metagenome (GOLD analysis project Ga0105099, IMG submission 79138) | Freshwater sediment microbial communities from Prairie Pothole Lake near Jamestown, North Dakota, USA - PPLs Lake P8 Core (1) Depth... | ecosystem: Environmental > Aquatic > Freshwater >... | reverse complement strand
TCATCAACATCCCATCCTTTTACAAGCCTGAAAGCATTCCATATCTTATTTGCAAAGTTGCGGCCCTGCTCCGGCAGTGAATCTTCATAGAGAAGATCATTGCCTGCCGGTGAACAAAGCAGCATGCCCACCCTGACGCCATCCGCACCATACCGGTCGATAAGATCAAGGGGCTCCGGAGAGTTGCCAAGCGATTTTGACATTTTCCTGTGCTGCTGGTCACGCACCAGCCCTGTAAGATAAACGTTACTGAAGGGTTTGGCACCCCTGTACTCATATCCTGCAATTATCATCCTGGCCACCCAGAAGAAAAGAATCTCAGGTGCAGTTATGAGGTCATTTGTCGGATAATAATACTTAATGTCAGGGTTATCTGGTTTATTGATCCCGTCAAAACTGGTGATCGGCCAGAGCCATGAAGAGAACCAGGTATCGAGCACGTCCTCATCCTGGCGAAGGTCATTTTCGGCAAGCGATTTATTGCCGCTTTTCTTCCTCGCTGATTTCAGTGCCTCGCTTATGTCTTCTGCAACTACAAATTCATTATCGCCGTAATACCAGGCAGGGATCCTGTGCCCCCACCACAGCTGACGGCTTATGCACCAGTCGTGCACGTCTTCCATCCAGTGGCGGTAGAGGTTTTTGAATTTTGCCGGGTGAAGCTTTACCTCTCCTTTCATTACCGCGTCGAGTGCTGGACGGGATATCTCCGTCATCTTAAGGAACCACTGCATCGAGAGCCGTGGTTCAATCACAGCATGTGTACGCTCAGAACGGCCTATCTTATTATTATAGGGAACAACCCTGACAAGGCTTCCTGTTCTCTTCAATTCCTGTTCAGCAAGGTCCTTTGCGGCAAACCTGTCAACACCCGAAAACATTGCTGCCCGATTGCTGATCGTGCCGTCATCGTTGAAAATATCTATTGACTGAAGATTATGCTTCTGCCCTATCACATAGTCATTTATATCATGTGCAGGGGTGATCTTCAGGCACCCTGTACCGAACTCCATATCGACATATTCGTCAAAAATGAACGGTACCTCCCTGTTTGCCATCGGAACGATGACTTTCTTGCCTTTGAGGTGCTGATATCTGGGGTCATTGGGGTTCGCGCAAACTGCCGTATCGCCGAGAATGGTCTCAGGGCGTGTTGTTGCTACAGTTACGTAATCGTTCCAGCCAGCTACTTTGTATCTTACATAATAAAGCTTTGACTGCTCCTCTGAAAAATAGACTTCTTCATCGGAGACAGCAGTCCGGGCCTGCGGATCCCAGTTTACCATTCTTACGCCGCGGTATATGAGCCCCTTGTTAAAAAGGTCCACAAATACCTTAATGACAGAATCATATCTCTCCTTATCCATTGTAAAGAGAGTTCTCTCCCAGTCGCACGAAGCTCCCAGCCTTTTAAGCTGCTCAAGGATTATCCCTCCGTGCCTGTTGGTCCATTCCCAGGAATGTTCCAGGAATTTCTCCCTGGATATGTTCTTTTTTTCGATCCCTTCATTCTTCAGCTTTGCAACAACCTTTGCCTCAGTGGCGATTGAGGCATGATCCGTGCCGGGCACCCAGCAGGCATTCTTCCCGAGCATCCTTGCCCTGCGAACCAGCACATCCTGTATTGTGTTGTTCAGCATGTGACCCATGTGAAGGACGCCGGTCACGTTTGGAGGAGGTATTACTATGGTATAGGGTTCCCTTTCATCAGGGACGCTTTTAAATAATCCATGTTTCATCCAGTAACCGTACCACTTCCCCTCAGCTTTTGCCGGTTCGTATTTCGAAGGTATCTCCATTGATATTGCCCGGTTCAGTCAGGTAAACCGATCTGCAAAAATAGAAAATATTATGAAATGAGAGTTTAAGTCCTCCTTCCTCCCTCCCGAGTACCCGGGATCGGGACTTCGAAGGATAAAAGGGTTGAATAGGTTATACATAAGACAAACCGTGTAACTCCTTTTAACTCTGTGTAACACCGTGGTTAATTAATTTCAGGTGTATGAGATTAATCAATATGATCTTACTCATTTTTGATTATTTTTGAGTTTTGAACTCTTCATATAATTACAATCAATGCCGTCAATATCTGAAAAAGGAAAGGCAATGCCTGCTTCACCAATCAGGAAGCTTGTTCCGTTCGCTGAGGAAGCAAAACGCAGGGGAAGAATAGTGTACCATCTGAACATTGGCCAGCCCGATATTCCCACACCGGAGATTGCGCTGAATGCCATGCGCCGACTGGATCAGAAAGTTATTGAATACAGCCATTCAGCAGGTAATGAGTCGTACCGCCGCAAGCTGGCAGGTTATTACAATAATATCGGAATAGATATAGATCATACTGAAATAATCATAACCACCGGAGGATCGGAAGCGATATTGTTTGCATTTAATTCATGCATGAACCCCGGTGATGAAGTCATCACTCCGGAACCTTTTTATGCCAATTACAACGGATTTGCCATATCGGCAGGTGTTAAAATCGTTCCTGTAACATCATCCATTAAAGATGATTTTGCACTTCCGCCCATTCCGGAAATCGAGAAAAAGATAACTCCGCGCACAAAAGGCATCATCATTGCCAATCCCAACAATCCCACCGGGTATCTTTACTCAGGAGATGAACTGATGCAGATCAGGGAAATAGTCAGAAAACACGATCTCTGGCTCTTCTCTGATGAGGCTTACAGGGAATTCTGCTACGACGGCGCTGAGCATCTTTCAGCAATGAAACTATCGGGCATTGAGAATAATGTAATTCTTCTTGATTCGGTATCAAAGCGTTACAGCGAGTGCGGGTTGCGCATCGGAGCGCTGATCACCAAAAACAAGCTTGTTCTCTCCACAGCACTTAAATTTGCACAGGCAAGGTTGTCGCCTCCGGGTCTCGGGCAGATCGCGGCTGAAGCCTCAATAGATACTCCTCCCGAATACTTCAGGGAAGTGAACAGGGAATATACCGAAAGACGCAATTACATGGTGGAGGCGCTGAACAAAATTCCGGGTGTTTATTGTCCGGAGCCGAAAGGCGCATTTTATACAGTAGTAAGGCTGCCGGTTGACGACTCCGACAAATTCGCACAGTGGCTTCTGGAGGAATTCGAATACATGAACCAGACAGTAATGGTTGCACCCGCCTCGGGTTTCTACTCGACGCCCGGGCTAGGAAAAAATGAAGTCAGGATAGCCTATGTTCTTAAAATTGACGACCTGAAAAAGGCAATTGAGGTCCTGGCAGAGGCACTGAAGGTGTACCCGGGGAGAAGCTGACCTATTTATACAACAGGTATTTCTTTCGTATCTCCCCGAATTTCCTCAGCTCCTTTTTCCATGATTCGCGGATCTGTTGCTCTGTCACACCCTTCTGTATCTGCTCCCTCAGGGTTGTACCTGCCGCAAGCTTATCGAAATAGGAGGTGAAGAAATTTTCTTTTTCGGGATATTCATTATAGGCATCTATCACCCATTTTAAATTGATGCCCGGCGACGGCACAATCCTGTCCCTGTCTGCATTCCTGAGATCGACCCCGTAGCATTTAACTCCCATAAGCGGAGGCTTTGTTGATGCAGGAACGCTATCGGGGGTAAAGCTGAATCCCCTGTCGGGCAGCAAGGGCGAGCCGTATACCTGGAACGGAAATTCAGTTCCCCGGCCAGGAGAAACCCTGGTTCCCTCAAAAAAGCATAGTGACGGATAAAGGTAAACAGAGGTCTGATTCGGCAGATTGGGAGAAGGTTTTACCGGAAGTTCATAAAGTGTTTTATGAGTGTAATTTTTACACTTAATCACTGTAAGGTCGCATTGTATTCCTCTTTTCAGCCAGCCTTCGCCATTTATCATCCGGGCATATTCGCCTACTGTCATTCCGTGGACTACCGGTACCGGGTGCATCCCCACGAATGAGCGGTATGCCGTATCGGCGATGCTGCCATCGAAATAGAATCCGTTCGGATTTGGCCTGTCGAGGACCATGCATTTCACATTATTCTCGGCACAGGCCTCCATTACATAATGAAGTGTCGAGATGTAAGTATAGAACCTGGCTCCCACATCCTGGATATCAAAAATAACAATATCTATTCCTCTGAGATCCTCAGCAGAAGGCTTGTTTCGTTCACCGTAAAGACTTCTTACCGCAATACCCGTTGCATGGTCGATACCGTCCCTGATCTTAGCCCCGTCAGCCGCCAGGTCACGGTAGCCATGTTCGGGGGCAAAGATCACTTTTACATTGATCCCGATATACAGAAGATTATCCACCAGGTGTGTTTGACCTGTCATTGATGTCTGGTTCGCGACAACAGCTACTGATTTACCCTCAATAAGATGCCTGTACTGGTCTATCTGACTGGCTCCCGGTATTGGTGTTTTCTTCAGGCCGAAACAGCTGCAGGAAAACAGAATTAAGATTATTGTGAACAGCCTTTTCATTTATTTATTGATATATACAAATTTAAACTTTTTCTCTGTGGTTCTCTGTGATTCCTCTGTGTAACTCTGTGTAACAAAAAAATCTAAAAACTTACACAGAGAAACACAGAGAAGACACAGAGGGTCACAGAGATTTTATTACTTTTGATTCAGGTTATTATGAATTTACCCCTTTTCATAGCACAACGGCTTATAAAGGGCCGGAGGGAAGGAACCTCCTTCTCAAGGCCGATCAATGTGATTGCGATTACAGGCATTGCCATGGGGCTGGCCGTCATGATCCTTGCAGTTGCTATCCTCACGGGATTCAAGCAGCAGATAAGGGAGAAGATAGTGGGATTCGGCTCGAACATACAGATAGTGAATTTCGATTCCAACATTTCCTTTGAAACGGCTCCCATTCACCAGGGGCATGATTTCATTGAAAAAATAAGGAACATGCCGGGCATAAAGCACGTTCAGGTTTTTGCCACCAAAGCCGGGATCATCCGCACTGATGAGGATTTCCAGGGAGTCGTGCTCAAGGGAGTGGGCAGTGATTTTGACTGGTCGTTTTTCAGCAGCAACATGGTAGACGGGTCAGTTTTCATGGTGACCGATACCGCGCGCACCGACAGGGTGATCATTTCCAAAAAAATCTCCGACATGCTGCGCCTCAGGTCCGGCGATTCCTTTGCAATGCATTTCGTGCAGAATCCGCCCCGGATGAGAAAATTCACTGTGAGCGGGATCTATGAGACCAGCCTTGAGGAGTTCGACAGGATATATGTCTTTTGCGATATTGGCCACATCAAGAGGCTCAATGGATGGGAAGATGACCAGATCAGCGGATTTGAGATATTCATTGACGATTTTGACCGGCTCGATGAGGCTACCGGGGCGGTGCGCGATGCCGTTGGTTACAGGTATGATGAGGATGATGAACAATTCAAGATAACCAACGTGCGGATGAAGTACCCCCAGATCTTCGACTGGCTCAATTTCCAGGATGTCAACGTTATTATAATAATAGTGCTGATGCTGGTGGTTGCCGGATTTAACATGATATCAGGACTCCTGATACTTATCCTCGAAAAGACCAACATGATCGGTGTTCTGAAAGCCCTTGGCTCCGACGACGCAACGATCCGGAGAGTGTTCCTTTATCAGGCAGCTTACCTTATAGGCAAAGGGCTTTTATGGGGAAACATCATTGGAATCGGGCTTTCATTGCTGCAGCTTAAGACCGGGCTGATCTCCCTTGATCCTTCCTCGTACTACATAAAAACCGTCCCTGTAAATCTTGAAGCCGCTCACATCCTTCTCCTGAATGCAGGAACGATGGCTGCCATACTGTTCATGCTCCTGGTTCCTTCAAAACTCATAAGCCGGATAACTCCGGTGAAGGCAATAAGGTACGATTAGAAACCCGCTGAGCAGACCTGATTTTATTTATAATTCTGGCTGATCTGTTCCGGAATGAAGTTCTTATAGTGCTCGAACCGATCAAGGATCTCTGTCACAAAATTCACTGATTCGATCCCGGTAAAATATCCGTTTTTAACCACGCTGTCGTTGAAGTACCTTGGATCGGATTTCTTCTGCAGCCACATAGCAACATCGTCCCAAACCTGCGGATCCATTCCATGCTTGTCGGCAAGGCGCATTGCATCGAGAATGTGGCCTGGGCCTGCATTATAAGATGCAAGTATGAATTTTATCCTTTCATGTTCATTCCTTATTCTCTGGTTAAAAATCGCTTGCAGCTGGGCCAGATAGATTGTACCTGCCTTAAGATTGCTTGAAGGCGAGGCTGTTATGTCAATACCCAGGCTCCTTCCCGTAACAGGCATCACCTGCATCAGGCCATATGCTCCGGCCCATGATCTCACGTCGGGATCAAAACGCGATTCCTGGTAAATAAGCGACGCCAGAAGACGCCAGTCCCAGCTGATCTCGCTGCTGTATGTCTGGATAAGATCGTCCCATTGTGATATTTTCCCTGTGCTGGGTGCATAATAGTCACTTTTTATCATCCTGCTCGATCGTTCATTCCTGAAGTACTTGGCATACAGGAATGCATATGATGAAGTTTTTTTATAGCCTGAAAGCCAGCGGTTAAGTTCTGCAAGAAGCTTTTCGGAATTATCCTTCCTCAGCCCCCATCCTATGTTTTGAGGAAAGCTCACAGGGGTTCTTGCATCAATCTCGGGATAATATGTGGAGTTTACCTTGGCCACGTTCTCATCCACCACTGCATATTCGATCTCGCCCCTTGCAACATTGCTTATCAGCTCCTCCGCTTCGTAGGGTACTTCAATTATAATTATCGAATCACCTATCTCTTCTGCAAGCGACCTCAGGCGATCATTATGCGACGACCCTTCCTGAACAAAGACGGTGCGATGAGCCAGGTCAAGCTGGTTACGTATAAGGTTTCCGTTAAGTTCGTCGGCTTTCATGGAACGCCAGTGGCGGGGTTTACGCTGTACAAGCACCTGCCTCGTTTCGTAAATAGGAATTGAGAAAAGAATATCGTTTTTACGCGTCGAGTTGATCGTCAGGCTCAGGGCCAGAAGATCTGCTTCGCCTGCGTTCAGAAATTCAAAAGCATGCTCGAGATGATTCTCAGTGATTAGTTCAAGCTCCACACCGATATGATCGGCGAATGCAGAAAGCAATTCGTAATGAAACCCCATCGGCTCGCCCCTGTAAATAAAATAGCTGGTCGAGTTGAAATCTGTGACAGCAATAAGCCTTCCCCTTGCCCTGATCGAATCGAGATCAAAGGTGACAGGAGCAGCAGCTGCAGAAAATTCGTGGTTTTTATTACAGGAAGTAAAAAATACTCCCAGGAATATTAAAAGAATGATTAAGTTTTTTACCAAAAGATGTTGAATTAGTTAAACCTGTTTTCATTTAAAAAATTGGGTGCAAAGATACAACAATTTTTTAATTATAGAACGTCCAGGCTAATCCATATCGTAACATCCTGATACTCATTGGGTAAGAAGGTATCATATAGTAGTTTTCGCCCATAAATCCGGAGTTCAGATGGTCAAGCATAATGAAGAAACGGGTTCTTTTAAGCTTCAGGTTAAGAAAAACGTTAAGATACGGATAGTTTCCGGTTTCTTTTCGGTCTTGCCTGTAAAACCTCCCGGTTGCGGGCATATATGAATAGGGGTAATATAAAGTATGGTACATGGCATCAGCACCAAGCTGTGCGGAGAGTCTTCCGTTGGTTTGTTTAAACCTGAAAAGGTGCTCGAAGTATATCGTTGAGCGACCTGCAAAGAGGGGAAGGTCAAGAATGTCAGGGTCGCTGCTTGTCTGCAGGATCACATCAGCGGCAAAATGGAATTTCCAGAGCCTGAAATCCTTGCTGGCTGTCAGGGCGGCAACGGAGAGTCCGCTTTCATGCTGTGAAGGCAGTGCAAGCAGGCCGAAATCGGTATAGTTGGTTATCAGAGCATATTTGATCCTGATGTCGGTTTTCAGCGCCGGATAGATAAAACCTGTTCCGACATCCACCCTGAATTCCTTCTTAAGGTCATTCTGCCATTCAAAATGATTGCCACCCCACTGGCTGTACCAGAATGAAGGCTGCCGGTTCATAATATCGCCGTTTATGATCCATGATACAATACCCTTTTTAAACTCAAACGATTTTATTATTTCACCTTTCAGCATGAGGTCGCCAGCCCTGTAACCTGTGAGGAACAGTTCCCCGTTTGCATTCCAGCTGAATTTATCACCTATATCATTATACAATCTTCCGGTAATTGCATTGCTGCTCCTGTTCCATGTGGTCGTATCAGCAAAATTGGTATCATGTGTCGGGATGATCTGGCTGTATCGGAATAATTCGTTTCTTATCCCGATTCCTCCCTGAAGCCTGAATTTCCTGCTTTCGTCAGTTGTGAAGTCAAACCGTATGGTATTTTTCAGTTCACGTGAATATAGTGAATCAAAGGTAAAGCCATCATATATATATATCGAATCGTAAAAGCCAGCTCCCGGTTCATCGTCAAAATATGTCCTTTTGCCTCTCTCCCATGCAAGAATATGTGAGAAAGTTCCGCTAAGGCCCGTGAAGCTCTTTTTCTTCTGCCCGGTGCTGTCATCAGCATAAGCCCGGGCGCCTATCGTGTAGCGCTGGACAAGAAGTATATTCTGGTCCTTGAAGATGCTTTTGGCCATATTAAGGCTTCCCAGGGTAACCGGGATCTCACGGGTATCCGGACCGAGAACTTCAGATTCTGGGATCCCTCCATTCTCATAGGATATGATGCTGTTAATGCCGGTTGCAAGGTAGAGTTTGTATTTAGGACCGCTATAGGAGGAGTAGAAAGTAAATGTCTTATCTTCAGCCCTCTGATAGTTGTATTGTCCGAGGCTGTAAATTATATCGTATATGAGCCCGAAGTTGAAGAACCTGTTCACGTTCTGTGAATGCCTTACCCTGAATGTCTGCTCCGATGTTTCCCTTGGTGCACCGTACGACCACACCAGTTCAGTAAACGGGATCTGGGTATTCATGAAAACAGCATTTCCCGGATGATGGATAAAGGGATAATAATATGCATAAAGGTATTTATCAGGGTCCGTGATGCGATCAAAGAAGTTGATCTGGTAGAAGGGCAGGCCGTAATTGCCGAGTGTTGCATTTACGGGCGAATGCCTGTCGGCAATCCTGTAGCGGTTGAAGAGTGAAAAGACCGTATCGAACGGTACCGGCACTTCATCGGTATAATCTTCCGACAGGTGCCACTGCCTGATTATCTTCGGCTTTACAACCTTATGGTCATCATTCTGTGCTGTCAGAAGAGGAAACAGTGACAGTAATAATAATATAGGTACAGCCCTTTTCACTGCGCAAATATAGAAAATTTAACAAGTAGGGACGTTGCATGCAACGTCCCTGTTATTGTGTTTATTATGCAGAACCCCGCTTAATCCACATTATCGTTCAGGTAAGCGTTGTTTTCGCGCAGTACCGGGCCGTCATCTTCTGTTGTAAGTGTGAACTTAGACAGTTTGCTTTCAGGGTTCTTTTCATGTGCGGACAGAAGCAGGTTTCTTCTTACATAGGCCGGCACATCCTCAAATGTCTCTATATTCTCTTCAATTGTCTTATTGGAAAGTCCTTCCTTCTGTATGATTTTTTGCATCTGCTTCACCTTTCTGAGGGTTGCTCCGGGCTTATCATCATTCTCCGCTTCTTCTTCCTCACTGTTCCGTGCAGCGGGTGCACCTGAAACAGATCCGAAATCGATCTCTGACTGTGATTCCTCCTCAAAATCGCTTATGATCGTTTTTTTCGTTTTCTTCTGATGAACCGAGAATGACTCTTCCCTGGCACTCGTTATAAGCTGAGGAGGTATCACATTCTTGCTTTCAAGCATTTCAACCTGTTTTGGCTTCTTCGATTTATAAGGCTGGAAGATGCTGTTGGCTTCAAAGCCGGTGGCTATTACAATCACGCTGATATTTTCGCCAAGGGTGTCATCCTGCGACAATCCCCTGATTATCAATGCATCATCTGAAGCAGCCTCATACATGTAGTCGGTTATCTCGCCCAGCTCATCCATTGTGAGCTCATGATCCCCCTTCCCTGATGAAATATTGATGAGTATGCTTTTTGCACCGGTTATGTCGTTCGAATTGAGCAGGGGGGAGGCAAGGGCGTTATCAATTGCCCGGATGGCCCTGTTCTCGCCCGAAGCTGTTCCCATACCCATTATTGCAACGCCTGAATTCTTCATTACGGTTTCGACATCGGCAAAATCAACATTGATATATCCGGCAACTGTAATTATTTCAGCTATTCCTTTAACAGCTGTCGTCACCACATCGTCAGCTTTTGCGAAGGCAGTCGAGACTCCCTGGTTGCCGTATATCTCCCTGAGCTTCTCATTGTTGATCACCAGCAATGAATCGACGTTGTCTTTCAGCTCTGTGATTCCGTCAATGGCATATCTTATGCGCACCTTGCCTTCCGATTTGAAAGGGATTGTAACCACCGCGATGGTTAGCAGGCCTGCCTCCTTGCAGGCTTTTGCGATAACGGGTATTGCTCCGGTGCCGGTTCCTCCGCCCATACCGGTAGTGATGAATGCCATGCGCGTGTTGCCTCCCAGGGCCTCCATAACATTATCGATGTTTTCAAGCGCTGCCTTCCGGCCTTTTTCAGGCTGGCTGCCCGCTCCCATCCCTTCAGTGAGAGCCTCTCCTATCTGCACCTTGATTGGGACAGGACTTGACTCAAGTGCCTGATGGTCGGTGTTGCAGACAACAAAATTTACATCCCTGATGCCTTTCTCGAACATATGGTTCACGGCATTGTTGCCGCCGCCGCCAATACCAAGGACCTTTATTATCGACGATCTTTCAACAGGCAGATCAAAGTTCATTATATCGTCTGGCATATTGTTGGTTTTAATTGTTTATGAACAGCAAATCATTAATCGCATTACCATATTCAAATCTTTCAGCTGATGGGCTGATCTTCAACCTCAAACATTTTCTGCATCACTATCTTGATCTTATCGATCCATGATGTCCTGGATGTCGGCTGGTATTCCTCAGTATCACTGACTTCATCCGGGACCTCTTCCCTGGTTGCTTCAGGTTTTACATATTCCTTTTCGGGAGCAATGTTGATTCCCTCCCTGTACGTTTCAAGGTATTCAACGCCCTTCATTATCAGGCCCACGCTGGTAGCGTACATCGGCTGGTTTATCTCATTTTTGCTTGTGCCGGCAAGATGCTCATTGGGCAATCCAAGCCTCACATCCATGGCCGTCTTGAATTTCATTAACTGCGGAAGGTGTTTAAGCATGGCGCCGCCTCCGGTTATCACCACACCTGCGGCAAGCTTGTCGGCATAACCTGAGTTCTGGATCTCGAAATTGACGAAATCAATGATCTCTTCCATCCTTGACTGGATGATGTAAGCAAGGCTTTTGAACGAGATCTCCTTCGGGTCCCTTCCGCTTATGCCGGGTATCGATACCACTGTGTCCTCAGGAGCTATGTCGCCCAGGGCAGATCCGTACTGGATCTTAAGCTGTTCTGCATGCCTCTGCAGAATTGCGCAGCCTTCCTGGATATCTTTCGTGACAACATTCCCCCCGAGCGGTATCACCGCAGTATGGCGTACTATATTATCATAATATACTGCCAGGTCGGTAGTGCCGCCGCCGATGTCAACAAGTGCAACACCTGCTTCCTTTTCGTCCTCGGTCAGGACGGCATCCGATGAAGCAAGCGGTTCAAGAATGAGATCTTTGACGGAGAGTCCTGCCTTCCTGATGCATTTTTCAATATTCTTGGCTGCTGCCACCTGCCCTATCACAATATGGAAGTTTGCCTCAAGGCGCCTGCCGCACATGCCGATAGGGTTCCTGATCCCCGTTTCATTATCGACGATGAAATTCTGAGGAATGACATGAATGATCTCTTCCCCTATATCGATATGGATCTTGCGCATATCCTCTATCAGCCTGAATACCTCTTCCTTCCTTATCTCGTCATCATAGGAATCACGCATGATGTAACCGCGGTTCTTCATGCTCTTGATGTGCTGGCCGGCTATGCCGACAAAAACCTCTGAGAACATGATGCCCGATCGTTTCTGGACATCCTCAACAGTTGTGCGGATCGCATTTACTGTCTCTTCAATATTCTGCACAACTCCTCTTTTCACGCCTTTGGAAAGAGCCTTGCTCAAACCGAGGATCTCAATTTTACCGTTTTCGTTCCTCTTGCCGACAATAGCCACAATTTTTGTGGTCCCGATGTCGATTGCTGCTACGTACTGTTCTTTTTTGCTCATATGATTCAAATATGGTTTATCATTGTCTTCTTTTGCATACTATCTGGTCACTGAATTCAAGGTTGATGACTGAGTATTTATTCCATCCGACCTCCGGCAGTACCCTGTCATAAAAAGCACCGAGGTTCCTCAGTTTTTCCCTGTAATTGTCAAATGTTCCCAGGTGTATGGTGTGATTGCCCACCCTTGGTATAAGGTCTATTTCGTCATGGCGGTCAACATATATCTGGTCAATCTGCGCTGACCAGAAATCATTGCCATCGATATAGTTCACAAAATGATACAGATCCTTAAGAATGCTGTTTCTGATCAGTGTATCCAGGATGCTCACGCTGTCGAGCATCGCGGGAGTAATATTTATGTTCCCCCGGACAATATGAAGCCTCGGATTGTACAAATTCCTTTTCCTGAAAAGGAACCCTTCCTCATCAAGGAAAAAATCTCCGCCTTCGTCTGTCATTACCCTCATGATCGGATCCCGTTGATCGGCATAGACGTGAAGTGTGCCGTCAATTGATGTATAAACCTCTGCTTCTCTAAGCTCCCTGAGGCCATTTATACTGCCTTCGATTTCTGTAACCCTGATTTCCTTCACCGGCTTGCCGATTATATTCCCTCCGTTGGCGTAAACAAGATTTTGCAGGTGCCGCTTTGTAACAAAGCTGTATTCCGAAGAGTCAACAATGTTTATTGCAATTTTGCCGCATCTCCTTGAACTGGCTGCGGCAGAAATGAAGAATGGTATTACAAGCATGTAAAACACCGGGACGAGAAGCAATATCTGAAATAGCTTTCTCACTTCACTGTCGCCCTCCTTATTTTATCTTCAATGGGTGCTACAAGCCTGTCGATGTCGCCTGCGCCGATAGTCGCAAGAACATCAAGCTTTCTAATATCAAGACTTTCAACCAGCTCACTCATGGGAATTATCCTCCTTTGAGCGAGTTTCATCTTGCCCAGGATCATCTCTGAAGCGACTCCCGGAATTGGTTGTTCGCGTGCCGGATAAACAGGAAGCAGAATGACCTCATCAAGCGCATCGAGAATGGCTGCAAACCCATCTGCATGATCAAGAGTCCTGGAGAACAGATGCGGCTGGAAAACGCCGGTGATCTTCCTTCCCGGGAAATACTCGCGCAACGAGGTCACGAAGGCTCTTATTTCTTCGGGATGATGCGCATAGTCATCAACATACGCGATCCCGGGCAGATTTACCCTTATGTCAAACCGTCTTCTGACACCCTGAAAACGGACTATTGCATTCCGTATCTCATCTTCGTTTACGCCGCAGTTCAAAGCCAGTGCGATCGCGGCAGTCATATTTTCAATGTTGATGATCCCCGGAAAAGAAAATCTCAGGTCATTCAGTGTACCGCAGGGAGTCTGGATACTAAAGGTGTAATATTTACACTTATTCTCAATATTGTAAAACCTGAAATCTGCATCCGGACCACTTCCGTATGTGAGAAACTGTACCCCCGGAGGGCAAATAATATTTTCTCGTATCCTGCTGTTAATGAGCAGGGTGCCTCCTTTCCTTATCTTGCTGCAGAACTCGTTGTATGCAGCGATCATGGTTTTATGGTCGCCATAGATATCAAGGTGATCGGCATCAACTGATGTCACAGCTGCTATCAGCGGGCTGAGCCTGTGGAACGACCTGTCATATTCATCAGCCTCCATGACTGTATACCGTCCCTTCCCGAGAAGCAGGTTGGAATCGAAATTCTTTGATATACCTCCCAGAAATGCCGAGCACCCAAGGTGCGACTCATGGAGAAGGAAAGCTGTCATGGTTGATACAGTCGTCTTTCCGTGAGTGCCGGCAACAGCTATCGTATCAGTATTTGAAGAAATTGCACCCAGCACTTCCGACCTTTTATAGAGCCTGTATTTGTTATCCCTGAAGAAGTTCAGTATCCGGCTTTCAGCAGGTATCGCCGGAGTGTATACAATGATCACGCTGGCTTGTGACCTTATTTCCTTGAAATGCGGTGGTATTGAAGAAACCTCATCCCTGAATGAAATGTCGCATCCTTTATGCGAAAGGTTATCGGTGATCGCTCCTGATGTCCTGTCGTAGCCGGCCACTGCATATCCGCCTTCAAGGAAGTATAAGGCAAGAGCGCTCATGCCTATGCCGCCGATGCCGATAAAATAGAATCCTTTTATGTCGTTAAAGTCAATCATCTCCTGCAAGTTTCAATATCTCTTCTGCTATCCTCACATCAGCATCCCTGTCAGCCATTGCCTTTATGCCGGCTGAAAGGAGCTCTCTTCTTTCCTTATCGGCTGTTAACCTTATTGCCTCATCCACAAGCATTTTAACTGCTTCGCTGTCGCGTATCATGACTGCGGCATTACGGCTCGCCAGCGCCGAGGCATTTCTTGTCTGGTGATCTTCGGCCACATTAGGCGAAGGAATAAGAATGACCGGCTTGCCGACCAGGCATAATTCTGAAATAGTTCCTGCGCCTGCGCGCGATACAATGATATCGGCCGCGGCAAAAGCATAATCCATCCTGTTAATGAAATCCAATACTGAAATGTTATTGCCGGCAGAAATGTCTGCAAGAGCCTTTACATTTTCATAGTAAAGCTTCCCGGTCTGCCAGAGCCACTGGTATCCCGATTCCGTCATTCTGCTGATGTTTTCCGACAGGCTCCTGTTGATCGTCCCTGCTCCCAGTGACCCTCCCAAAACAAGTATCACCGGCGAATCTTTCTCAAGTTGAAAAAATTCAAGCGCCTCATCCCTGATCTTCCCAAGATTGTCAAATGCCTGGCGCACAGGATTCCCTGTTTTAATTATCTTTTCAGCAGGGAAATATTTTTCCATGCCGTTATAGGCGACACATATTACCGAGGCTTTCCCTGACAGGAGTTTGTTGGTCACTCCGGCATAGCTGTTCTGTTCCTGTATCAGGGTGGGGATACCGTATTTCCCGGCCTGCCTTAAAACGGGGCCGCTGGCATATCCGCCTACACCCACCACAACATCAGGTTTAAAATCCTTTATGATTCTCCTGGCCAGGATAAGACTCCTGACCAGCTTGAAAAGAACAGCGATATTACCTGGCGACAGGCTCCTGTGGAATCCTGCTACGGGAAGTCCTGTTATTTTGTACCCTGCGGCCGGCACCTTTTCCATCTCCATCCTCCCTTCGGCACCGACAAAAAGGATCTCGGTCCCCGGATCAATTTTCCGGAGAGCATTGGCAATTGAGATTGCCGGGAAGATATGTCCTCCCGTCCCGCCGCCGCTTATTATGATCCTTTTATGTTTTTGCAGGTTCATATATTTTTTCTCCTTCATCAGAGATATCATCTTCCGTAAGTTCTTCCTGCTTAGCCCTTGCGCTGACCACCCTGCTAACGCTGAGGATGGCGCCGATGGAAAAGCTCATAACCAGTACCGATGTCCTCCCCCAGCTGACCATCGGAAGGGTTTGTCCGGTTACCGGGAATAATCCCACAGCAACCAGCATATTGAGCATCGCCTGTATGACAATCATGACTGTGAGTCCAAGCACCAGGAATGCAGGAAAGGCTGTTTCGCATTTTTTTGCGATTGATATTCCCCTGAAAAGCAATATCATGTAGGCGAGTAATAATGGGAGCGCCCCCAGTATCAATCCATATTCCTCTATTATTATTGCAAAAATAAAGTCGGAGTTTGATTGCGGAAGCATGTTCCTCTGTGTGCTTCTGCCGGGAGCCTTTCCGAATAACCCCCCTGTTGAAATCGCTATTTTGGCCTGGTTGCTCTGGTAATCCTCGTCGGGATTGCTTTCACCTGAAAAGAAGGTCTCGATCCTGTTCTTCCACACCTCAACCCTGTTATCCTTTGTAACCACGGTAAGCACGAGTGCAAAAAGGACGACGCCAACCACTGCCATACCGACATATGCGAGCAGGAACTTAAAGGGCACCCTGCCTATATACATTATTATTATGCTTATCATGAAGATCATCATTGCCGTTGAGAGGTTTTCAGGCATGATGAGAGCGCATATTATCGCAACAGGCACCATGAAATACTTTGTCACCAGCATAAAATTGTTAAGCTCATTCTGGTATCTTGAAAGTGTCCTTGCGAGATAAAGGATCAGTGCCACTTTGGCAACGTCGGATGTCTGAAGCCGGAATCCCAGTCCCGGAATAACCAGCCAGCGGGTTGCCTCATTTATCCTGGATCCGAATATCAGGGTGAGAACCAGGAGCCCTGCAGCCACTATAAGTATTATTCCGGCCATGGCCGAATATATCCTGTAGGGCAGGTAGTGTACCACTATAATTATTCCAAGGCCGAGAAGAAGCATGATCAGCTGGGTTCTGAGGAAATAGGTTGTGTTCCCCCCGTGGTTCCTGAATGCCACTGCGACAGATGAACTGTAAACGGCAAGGAGGGAATAGACCATAAAAAGGACCACAAGGCCCCATATAGCCCTGTCTCCCTTGAATGTCCTTGTAAGCCAGCCCTGCTGCATATAAATTGAATTCTACAGGTTACGCACCGCATTCTTGAACTGCCTTCCCCTGTCCTCATAATTGTTGAACAGGTCGAAACTTGCGCAGGCAGGCGAGAGTAATACCGTTTCTCCCTTTTTTGCCAGGTAATAGCCCGACCTGACAGCCTCATCCATTGAGAAGGTCTCGACAATCGTAGGCACCATGTCCCTGAAAGACTCCAGTATCTTTTTATTATCCTTTCCCAGGCATACGATCGCTTTCACTTTCTCTTTCACCACGGTGAAAAGCTCAGAATAGTCATTCCCCTTGTCTACCCCCCCTACGATCCATACTACCTTTGTTTCCATACATTCAAGGGCATACCATGTTGAGTTCACATTTGTCGCCTTTGAATCGTTTATGAAGTTGATCCCGCTTACCTTGATCACCGGTTCGAGGCGGTGTTCAACTCCTTGAAAATCAGTGAGGCTCTGCCTGATAATATCCTTCCGGATGTTCAGAACCTTGCCTGCAATAGCTGCTGCCATCGAGTTGTAGGTGTTGTGACGGCCTTTTAACGCCATTTCATGAATAGTCATAAGGTTGGTTTTATTTTGGTAATCAATTATCAGTTCATTGTTTTCAACATATGCAGCCATTCCTTCCCGTGAGGTGTCGGAAAAAGGAAGAAGTGTCATGCCGTATTCCTTCTTTGCCAGTTCAGCCCTGATTACCGGGTCATCAGCCCAGTAGATAAAAAAATCCGATTTGGTCTGGTTTTGGGTTATCCTGAATTTTGAATCAATATAATTCTGAAGTTCATGGTCATACCTGTCGAGGTGATCCGGTGTGATGTTCATCAGCACGGCGATGTCAGCCCTGAATTTGTACATACCGTCAAGCTGGAAGCTGCTGAGCTCAATAACGTAGTAATCGTGCGGGCCTCCGGCAACTGCCATGGCAAAGCTGTTCCCGACATTGCCCGTCATCACAGCATTTTTGCCCGCCTTATTGAGAATATGGTAAATAAGATTTGTCACTGTGGTCTTTCCGTTGCTCCCTGTAACGCATATCCTGACACCCTTGCAATAGCGGCCGGCGAACTCTATCTCGGAGATGACCGGAATACCTTTTCCCCTTATCTTTAAAATCAGGGGAGCATCTTCTTTAATGCCCGGACTTTTGATCACTTCATCAGCATCCAGAATTTCTTTTTCAGAGTGTTTTCCTTCCTCCCATCTTATTTTATGCTGATCGAGTATTTCGCGATATTTCTCTTTAATGGTGCCGCTGTCCGACACAAAGACATCGAATCCTTCTTTCAGCGCAAGAACTGCAGAACCTGCACCGCTCTCCCCTGCTCCCAGTATTACAATCTTCTTCTTCATTCAACTATCTGATCTTCAGTGTGACTATGCTTATTACTGCCAGTATTATCCCTATTATCCAAAACCTGGTCACAATCTTCGGCTCCGGGTATCCTTTTTTCTGGTAATGATGATGCAGCGGTGCCATCAGGAATATCCTCCTGCCGGAACCGTATTTCCTCTTTGTATGCCTGAACCACGATACCTGCATTACCACCGACAGGTTCTCCATCAGGAATATACCGCAGAGCACAGGTATCAGAAGTTCCTTTCTGATTACTATTGCAAAAACAGCAATGATGCCGCCAAGCGCAAGACTTCCCGTGTCGCCCATGAATACCTGGGCCGGGTATGAATTATACCAGAGGAATCCAATGGTGGCGCCAATGAATGCCGCAGCGAATATTACCAGCTCGCCGGTGCCGGGAATGAACATTATATTAAGGTAATCGGCATAAATTATATTGCTCGACACATATGCGAGGATTGCCAGGGCTACCCCGGCAATAGCAGAAGTTCCCGTAGCAAGCCCATCGAGCCCGTCAGTAAGGTTTGCGCCATTTGAAACTGCCGTAAGTATGAAAATAGTGATCAGGACAAATACAAGCCATGTCCATGGCTGACGGTGTTCCCTGCTGATGAAAGCCACCAGCCAGGAGTAGTCAAATTCATTGTTCTTTACGAAAGGGATGGTTGTTTTGGTCGACTTTCTTTCCATCATGACCAACGCCTGAGAAGAAGCCGGCTCTCCCTGCACAAGCATAGTTGCTTTTTCTGTTTCGGTAAGGTCGGAAACATTAACGTTTTCACGGATGATGACATCCTCACTTAAGAAGAGCGTGAGCCCGACGATAAGTCCGAGGCCAACCTGCCCGGCCAGCTTGAACCTGGCGGCAAGCCCTTCCTTATTCTTCCTGAATACCTTTATATAATCGTCAATGAAGCCTATCGTACCAAGCCATACTGTTGTGAGCAGCATCAGCAGAACATAGACGTTATCGAGCCGTGCAAACAGAAGCGTCGGGATAAGAATTGAGGCAAGTATTATAACACCTCCCATTGACGGAGTCCCTTCCTTGCGGTACTGCCCTTCGAGGCCAAGATCCCTCACAACTTCTCCAACCTGCTTTCTCTGAAGGTAAAGGATGATCCTTTTCCCGATCATCAGTGAGATGATCAGCGATGTGATAACTGCAGCCGCCGACCTGAAGGAGATATAAGAAAATACACCTGCTCCGGGAACATTCAGTTTGTCAAGATATTCGAACAAATAGTACAGCATCTCTTCAATATTTACTTATGCGACAGGGCTTTCCTGAGTTCTTCCCTGTCGTCAAAATGGTGTTTTACTCCGTTGATCTCCTGGTAAGGCTCATGGCCCTTGCCTGCAACAAGAATCACATCGCCGGGTGAAGCCAGCATTACAGCGGCCTTTATTGCCTCGCGCCTGTCGGTGATCCTCAGCGTCCTGCTTTTCATTTCGGGTGTTATGCCCGTCTCCATGTCGTTGAGTATCTTTTCCGGGTCCTCGCTCCTCGGATTATCGGACGTAAGAATGACTCTTGTGCTGCCTTCTGCTGATATGGCGGCCATTGCAGGCCTTTTCGTCCTGTCGCGGTCACCGCCGGCACCTACAACAGTAATAAGCTGAGTGCTTCCGGTCCTTATCTTATTGAGTGTTCCGATGACATTTATAAGGGCGTCGGGTGTATGTGCATAGTCAACAATTCCGGTTATTCCCTTTGGCGATGTTATTGTCTCCAGCCTCCCCGGCACTGAAGAAAGAGTGCTCAGTATCCTCAGCACTTCCTTTCTCCCTGCCCCGATTAGTTCTGATGCAGCGCATACTGCAAGAAGATTTGAAGCATTGTAATCGCCAATGAACCTGACCCATACTTCTTCTCCCATCATCCTGAGCCCCATTCCCCCAAAACTCTGTTCAATGATCCCGCACCTGAAGTCAGCCATACCTCTCACTGAAAAAGAGTAATGGCGGGCTCTGCAGTTCTGCAGCATTACCTTCCCGTTTTTGTCATCAGCGTTTACCAGGGCAAAGGCATCCGGGGCAAGCGAGTCAAACCAGCTCTTCTTTGCTGCCAGGTAGTTGGCGAAGGTCTGGTGATAATCGAGATGGTCGTGTGTGAGGTTGGTGAAAATGGCACCCTTGAAGTCGAGTCCTGCTATCCTCTGCTGATGTGCCGAATGCGAGCTTACTTCCATGAATGCATATTCACAGCCTGCATCCCTCATCTCAGCCATAACCCTGTTAAGCTGTACCGGATCAGGCGTGGTGTGGGTGGCAGGCAACTCTTTGTTAACCACATAGTTGCATACTGTAGAAAAAAGGCCGCATTTAAATCCCAGCCCCGTGAACATCCTGTAGAGGAGAGTGGCAATTGTTGTCTTGCCGTTGGTACCGGTTACGCCAACAAGCGTAAGGGAGGATGAAGGCCTGCCGTAAAAATTCGATGCTGCCTGGCCGAGAGCCCGGGCTGAATCGGATGTAGTGATCCAGCATATCTTCTTTACGGTATCAGATGGAAGTTTCTCGCATATTATTGCTGCTGCACCGGATTTCACTGCAGCGCCGATATAGTCGTGCCCGTCGGTTTTCGATCCCCTGACTGCTATAAAAAGCGAACCGGGTTTTACATTTCTCGAATCAAAGACAACATCAGTAACCTGAGTTTTCCTGTCGCCTGTGACAGAAACAATGCTGATGCCATCTACTGTTTTTTCCAGCTCCATCATATCACATATTCAGTTCAAGAGAGACCACCTGTCCTTCAATGTATCTTGCGCCATGGGCCGGCGACTGTCTCAGCACCCTGCCCTTGCCGTTATACTGCACCCTGTATCCCGAATTTTCAAGCAGGTAGACTGCATCCCTGAGACTCATTCCCCTTACATCGGGAACCAGTCCCCTGGTAACCTTGATTCCCACAAGCCTGATGGTGTCGCCTCTTTCCCTTGTTGCTACCCACTCGTCACTGGCAGTTCTCCTGTATCTCACATCAAGCTCGCCAAGCACTTCGTTAATATCTTTCATGTATCCGTTGCCTGCTTCAGGTGCCGCGGGTTTGTTGCCATCCTTTGCTTCAGTTCTGTAATCCCTGAAGAAACTGGTCGCATAGATCTTGTCGGATATCTCCCGGAATACCGACCCTGCCACCAGGTTGCCGTAATAGACGCCGTTGGATGGCGCATTGACAACCACAATACATGAATAGAGAGGGTTTTCAGCCGGGAAGTATCCTGCAAAAGAGGCCTGATATGAGATCCTGGATCCTGACCTGTAGCCTGTTTTGCCCCTTGCGATCTGGGCGGTTCCGGTTTTACCGGCGATCCTGTAGCTGGAGTTTCTCAGGTTCGTTGCCGTACCGTGCTCAACTACACCTTCCATCATTGTCCTGGCCTTTCTTATGGTCGATCTTGAGGCAATCGAGTTGATTATCACATCCGGCTCATAGCGTTTTATCACTGTTCCGTTCCTTATAACTGCGGTCACGAATCTTGGCTTCATCATTCTGCCGTCGTTTGCCACGGCATTGTAGAACGTGAGTATCTGCAGTGGTGTCATCTGCACCTCATAACCGTGCGACATCATGGGAAGGGAGAGACCCGACCAGAGCTTATCGCCCGGATAGCGGATAAGCGGATCTCCTTCGCCTTTAAGCTGTATGTCAAGCTTTTCGTTAAGCTTCATTGCATAAAGCCGATCGACAAAAGCCTTCGGATTGTTTTTATAATGTTCGGTAATGATCTTTGAGGTCCCCACGTTTGAAGATTTTTCAAAAACTTCCCTGACGGTTAATTTTCCGTAGCCTTCTTCCCTTGTGTCCCTGATGACCTTGTTATAAAATTTCACGCTCCCGTTACCTGTATCCACTATGTCACCCGTATCGATCACCCCGTCTTCAAGAGCCGCCATCAATGAAGGAAGCTTAAAAGTTGAACCCGGCTCGGTGCTTTCGGCTATCGCATAGTTGTATAATTCATGATACCTGCCATCATCACCCTGTTCAAGGTTAGCTATTGCCCTGATGTCACCGGTTGCGACTTCCATGACTATTGCGCAGCCGTGGTGGGCGTTATGTTTCTGCAGCTGTTTCATAAGCGCCGATGATGCAACATCCTGCAGATCGATGTCTATGGTGGTCACTATATCGTTTCCATCCCTTGATTCCACGGTGCCTGCTCCGTCAACGGTGATCCAGTCGCCGCCTGTTAGTCTCTGCTGAATTACCACACCGTTCTTTCCGGCAAGTTCCCTGTCGAACGAACCCTCTATACCCACCTCGGTGCCTTCCTTTCCAAGGTTTAAGTATCCGATGGTGCGTGCAGCAAGTTCGCTGTTTGGAAGTATCCTGCGGTTTTCAGCCTGGGCCACCATCCCGCCTTTGAACTGTCCCTCCCTGAAAATGGGAAGCTGTCTCAGTCTCTGGAGGGTTTCATAGTCGACCCTGCGCTTTATGAGGAAGTACCTGTCGCCTTTTTTTCTGGCTTCAGTGATTACCTCCTTCCAGCCTGCCGCCGATCTCCCGCCAAGGATTTTTGCCAGGCCGTCAGAGAGCCCGTCGATTCCCTTTGACCAGGTCTGAGCTGACATCCCGGTGCTCCTGGTATCCATGTAGATGGTGTAGTACGGAACAGAGCTTGCGAGCAGACGGCCGTCATGGGCAAGGATGTCGCCCCTGTTGGCAGGAGCTTCAGCTGTCTTATAGACATATTTCTCACTCATTGCCGACCATTTGCCATGCTGGAAAAACTGCAGTATGAGTATCCTGACAATTATTGCCAATGCAACGACCACCAGTGTAAAATACACTATCCCGCTGCGCCATACTATCTCGTCCCTTACTGCCATTTCTTAACTACCTTTCCACCAGCAGTTTATACGGTGGTGTTTTAAGTTCCTCAAGGTTTAAGCCTCTTTCTTTCACCAGCCGCTGAACCTCTGATTGCCTGCTGATGAACATAAGACTCGCCGAGGTGGAAAGCGATTCGGCCCTCAGCTCCCTTACTTCGCGCTGGAGCTTCGCAGTTTCCCTGGTTATCTTTTCAGCATGAAACCTGTTACCTATGTAAATCGATGCCAGAAGAGTGATAAGAAGGATATACCAGAGATTCTTAAGGATAATTTTTTCGGTGATCATGCTTCCGCTGAGCAGTTCCTTAATGAAACTTCCTGTTTTTGCTTTCTTCTTATTCTCGCTTTTTCCTGCCATCATTCAGATCTTTTCAGCTATTCTCAGTTTTGCGCTTCTCGCCCTGCTGTTCCCTCCTATCTCTTCAGCCCCGGGCACTATTCCCTTTTTTGTTATCACCCTGAACGGTGTTTCGGAATTTCCGTAGAAATCTTTCTTTTCATCACCCTCAAAATTTCCGGAACGGAAAAAATTCTTTACAACACGGTCCTCAAGAGAATGGTAAGTAATTACTGCGATCCTACCTTCGCTGTTCAGCATTTCGAGTGCCTGCAGGAGCATCTCCCGGAGATATTCAATTTCATGGTTGACTGATATTCTGAGGGCCTGAAAGAGCTTTGCGAAGAATTTGTTTTCCTGCCCCGGCTGAGCAAATTTTCTGGTCACCGACACCAGGTCGCCGGTGGTCGAAATGGACTTATCGTTCCTTGCCCTGACGATCTCCCTTGCGATCTTACGTGAGTTTGCCAGTTCGCCGCAGTTGTAAAAAATGTCTGCAAGTTCAGTCTCATCAAGTGACCGGATAAGTGTGGCTGCGGTGAGGGAACTATTCCGGTTCATTCTCATGTCGAGCGGGGCGTCATGCCGGAATGTGAATCCCCTCTCAGGTTCATCGAACTGGTGGAATGAAACGCCCAGGTCTGCAATGAGACCGTCGATCGACTTTATGCCGTTGTACAGCAGGTTGGTCTTAAGGAACCTGAAGTTCTGTTCAAGGAAGATGAGCCTTTTATCATCCGGAACATTTATCCGGGCATCCGCATCCTGGTCGAAAGCCACTAGCTTTCCTGTTTTAAGTCTTTTAAGAATCTCCAATGAATGCCCGCCTCCGCCGAAGGTCGCATCGACATAGGTCCCGTCAGGCCGGATATTCAGCCCTTCGACACTTTCATCCAGCAGTGCGGGTACGTGATAGGCCATTATTCGTCGGGATCATTAACGGTTCCGCCCATAAGCTTCTCAGCCAGGCTTGCAAAATCTTCAGCAGGCATATCGAGCTTTTCATATACATCTGCAGCCCATATTTCGATCCTGCCGTCCTGTCCGGCCAGGACAACATCCCGTTCTGCCCCGATAACATCGAGGAGCCTTTTGGGGATCAGCATGCGGTTGTTGCTGTCAAGTGTTAGTTCAGCTGTGCCTTTGAAGAAATTCCTCAGGAACATGTTATGTTCACGGTTATAGGCATTCATTTTCTTCCTGATCTTCACCAGCTGCCGGTTCCAGTCTTCCAGTGAATAGAGCACGAGACAGTTCTCAAATATGTCCTTGCGTACCACAAAATGATCGCGAGCATCAGCAGGCATCTGCTTCTTGAATGCCATCGGAAGGATTATCCTTCCCTTAACATCCACCTTGCACGCGTAATCACCAATAAATGTGGCCATAAACCCTTTTCTGCCATTAAAAGAGTAAAGTAAGTAATAAATATCCACTTCCCTCCACTTTCCCCCACTTTTTTTATTCTGCTGTTGATAACTTTCCAGAGCACTAATGCATACATCCACCTTCTTGTTTCCATGTACTCACCCCCTTGGTCCCCCTCTCTGCTATCAACATGTACCCACCCCCCAGCCCCCTCGCTACAAGCCGGCTCTTCGCTAAAATAGCTCACAGGGCTATTTCTTTACGCTCAGCCCTCTACTTCGTAAGGAGGGGGCTCATTGTATTGTATATCAGCTCTTTCCCCCTCCTTGCGACAGCAGGGAGGGGGATCAAGGGGGTGGGTACGTGTACTCCAGGGAGGGGGTCGGGGGGTGGGTACGTGTGCTCCAGAGAAGGGGGTTGGTGGATGAGTACATGATTTAAAAATCCCTAAATTTGCATCTCAAAAACCTGAATCCTGAATGGAATTATCCGGTGAAAAAAAAGAACCCCTGCAGATCGATGTCGGCGCAGTATTGAGATCAAAAAATCTGTCACTTGCAAAAGCAATACCTTCATTCCTGATCAACTATCTTAAGAAAATAATTCACCAGGATGAGATTAACGAATTGCTGAGAAGGTACGGGCACCTGAGAGATGCTGAATTCATATCAGCAGCACTCGGATTTTTCGACATAAAGTACCAGGTGTACGGAAGCGAAAACATTCCGCAGGGGGGCAGGTATTTTTTTGTTTCAAACCACCCTCTCGGCGGTCTCGACGGAATGGTTTTCGTGAATGAGCTGTCAAAGTATTACAGCGATATAAAATTCCCGGTCAATGATATCCTGATGAACCTCGAAAACCTGTCCGGCATCTTCCTTCCTGTCAACAAGCACGGAGGCCAGGCAAGGGAAGCAATAAAATCACTCGAGGAATCATATGCATCGGGCAGCCAGATCCTCTATTTTCCTGCAGGATTATGTTCCCGGAAAAAGAAGGGTATAATATGCGACCTGGTCTGGCATAAAAGCTTTATAACCAAAGCTGTACAGCATAAAAGAGATATTGTCCCCGCATTCTTCTCAG
>Ga0105099_10000547_pt1 | contig 25745 bp, 35 predicted proteins | sample PPLLak3cmMay2015_2_FD_79138 | JGI IMG/M metagenome (GOLD analysis project Ga0105099, IMG submission 79138) | Freshwater sediment microbial communities from Prairie Pothole Lake near Jamestown, North Dakota, USA - PPLs Lake P8 Core (1) Depth... | ecosystem: Environmental > Aquatic > Freshwater >... | reverse complement strand
GTGGCATTCAGATTCACCGGAGGCTGAAGCTCACGCTCCATGGCCGCCTTACCCGGCTCGGACCGGTCCTGCAGGCTCATCTTACCAGTGGACCCGTCGATGACCAGCCGCGCGGCCTTGAGCAGCTTGCCATTCTCGGTCATGACGCGAATGACCGCAGCGATCCCTTCCTTGCCGTTGCCATAGAAGTGCGGCTTCGAGCAAACCTCCCCACCTGTGCCGGCCTCGTAATGCTCAACGTCAAGCGGGCCCGGCGACGCGATTAGTACCTTCATCCTTGGATCTCCTCATCTCGTCCACAATCTCCTGGATCGTCACCGCGTGGACGCCACGGTGATCGAACTTGACTGCTCCTGCGGCATTGGCAATCCGACAGGCAGTCTCGATCGGAAGCCCTTTCACCACCGCGTAAGTGAACGCCGCGACGAACGAATCACCGCAGCCGGTCGGATCACCAACCTCGCGCGGCCGTACATCGAACGTGGAACTGGTCAAGCCCTTCTTGTCGATCAGAGAGCAACCAGCATTGCCACGGGTCACCACGATCCAGTCCGGACCCTGGCAACTGCACAAGTTGTCTGTGTCAACGTACTGCTCGAACTCGACCTGGTTCGGCGTTACGGCAAAGACATGCCCGTACTCCTCGAGCCTGCGCTTGGGATCCACAATGATCGGGCAGTCGTTATGCTGCCGCAGCAACTCCATGACCCGGCCGTTAATCACGCCCTTGGCATAGTCAGACACCAAGATCGCATCGAAGTCTCGAAGAATGGCTACGTTGTCCGCAAACCACTGCATGAACTCCGGCGATTCGTGTGTCTTCTCGCGGTCCACGCGTACAATGTGCCGCCCACGAGGAGTCAGATATCTCGTCTTAACCGTTGTAGGCCGACTGGCATCGCGATAACCCAGGCAGCTCAATTCGTGTTCGTTCAACTGCTGCATGACCCAGTTGCAGTGTTCGTCCAAGCCGGTCATACCACACAGCACAACACCAGCCCCTAACTTACGCACATTGATTGCCGTATTGGCTGCCCCACCCAAACTAGAGCTCTCATAAACGACCCTGATCTTCGGCGTCAGGTCGTCCTCCGGCGACAAGCCGAGCACTTCGCAGTGAACATGCCGGTCCACCATGATATCGCCAATCACCAGGATCCGCGGCGTCTTGCCAAAGGTCAGCTGCATCTCCAGTTCAGGAACCACTAAGCACCTCCAATGCCGCCCGGCCAATCTTCACAACATCCTCCTCAGGCGGTTGAACCGTAAAACGCACGTACTCAGGAGCGTCTTCGAACCTGCTCAAGTTATGAGCAGGAACCATCTTTCCCTGAATCCCGCTCGGGCAGAAGATGTCCAAGAAGTCAGCCTTCCGGCCCTCCCCCGAATCCAACATGAATGGATCCTGGATAGGCGCCAAGTAATGCCGCGCCAGCCAGAACGTTTTTCTGTGCCGATTGACCAGCTGCAAGCCCAGCATCCACCGCTTGAACCACTCAAAGTTAACCATATCCATGATGTTCAATGTAAAGCTCCACTCACGGCACGCCGCTACTACTGGCCGATCGAACCGCACAACCGTGGCAAAGACATCTTGGGGGCGTGCAGGACTGCGCTCAGCAGCAAAAGCCGCAACTAGATCATCCTGCACACCCCCATATACGTAGATGAGCCCCAAGGAGAAAACCGTGAACCCTTCCTTCTCAAGCTCAGCAAGCGAGCTGACTTTCTGCAACTTCGGCTCTATTAAACGGCCGGGTTCCGGCTTCGGTGCCTGAGAGCCTTCGGTCATGCTACACCCCGATCAGCTTGCCTGCCTGCATTGCCATCACGGCCAGCCACTCAGCGCCAGGAGTGGCTTTGACACTGATGTTAAACCGCTGCGTGAACGCCATCAAATTGGTCTCTTCCGCAGCCTCATGGCCAATCAACGCGCGAACCGGATCGACAACCCGGATCGTGTCACAGCCGTCCAGCAACGGCGTACCAAACGTCTCACTGCGGACCATCCACGCCGGAGGAGCCTGACCCACAACCGCCAATTGCGCCACCAGAAAGCGAAGCAGGTGGAACGGCTTGAAGCAGACCAGGCAATTGCCGGGATTCGGGAAGAGCTTGATGAACTCCGGCACGTCCATCTTATGCACTACGCCGTTGCTGTCAGAAACAGCCAGATCGGCAATGGCTCCGGTCAGCACCTTCTCTGACGCTTCCATAGCCTGTCTCTTCTTGGCGTCCTCAATGAACGACTGAATCTTGACCGGATCCTTGTAGTTGGCCGGAGCCTTCACTTCCGGTGCGAACCGCTCCCAGCCCGGCAGCGTCAACGTCGTGTATCCAGCGTAAATCGAAGCCATTATTCAGTCTCCAGTTTCAAGTCCCTGACGTCGATCTCGTCCTCACCGATGAGGAGTTGAACAGCGTCATTCTTCTTCTCGAAGCGCACCGGTGCGCAAACGAGCCCGCCATATCGCCCTTCACTGGCCAATGCTGTGTCAATCGGATCACCGATTACGACAACCACAGCGTGTTCAACAGCCCACTGACGCAGGGCCGTGAGAATACGGCTTTTACGTTCGGCCGCCGACATCTGGATGTCGGGAGCGAGCAGGAAGTCGTTGAGGTTCTCTACCAACAACATGGTGCTGGACGATTCAACGACCGGACTCAGGGTGTCGTAGAACTTGCACATGTTCTTCAGAGAGTTGCGCCACCAAGACGCCACCACCGACGTGACATCTTCGCAATACGACGCGGGAGCTACCTCCTCGCAAGTGAAATGATGGAACTGCCCACCATCTTCGCGGGAATGGGTAAGACCGAAGACCTTCAACGCTGCGTTGACGGCCTTCTGCCCCCCATACAAAACAACAATGCTGCCCGGCCCGAACGTGCCGTGCATCTTCTTGTCGCGCTCGGTCTCCAGATGCTTGCACGGCATCGCGAAACCCTTGCGGCGCAACCGCTTGATCGTCTTGGTAATCTTCACCTTCCGGCTACGCATCCGGTCGGAGTAAACCCGGTTGCGATCGTCAATGAAATCGCACACATTCTTGCGAACCTCGGCGGCGAGCGCCTGACTCGTGAAGTCGCCGGTCTTGTAGACCGCGGCATGGACCTGCCGCTCCAAGTGCATGAGCGCCTTATCGTCCACCCGCTCGTCCAGTGTCTGCATCTCCAGCTTGGCCCAGGCAATCAGCCGGTGGGCATGCAACATGGTCTGCATGCACTTCTTGGCCACCTTGTTCTCCGAACAGACTGCCTGCATCCTGGTAAGCGCCTCGTCGCGCTCTTTCGCGTTGGCCTCACGTAACTTGGCCACGTGATCGTCCACTGACTTGCGAGCAGCCGCCTTGGCTTCCTCCTCTGACATCGCTTTGGGAGCCTCAGTCGGTGGAGCGTTGGGATCCTTCATCGGCATCCCGTCCGCGCCCACGATCGGTGAATTGCCGCCGGCTATCTTCTTTAGAAGCGCCTCGCCCTCCATCTTCAGGGCCATTTCATCGGGGGTCAGGTTATCCACCGGAGATCTCCTTGAACTTGAGCAGCCAGAGCGGTTCTCCGCTGCCAACAAACAACACGTACTGACCAGCAGGATCGACAAGCACACGCTCAACAACCGCCAACAGTTCCTTGGCTGGCAGATCCTTACAGAAGGTAAAGTTCTGCCAGATCCATCTTCGAAGCTCTCTAATCGTCAGGTCCGGATTGATGCGCACGGTCGCGTAGCCGGCGTCATCAAGGCTGACCTCAATCACCCACTTTCTGCTTATTGGTTCCTTCACAGATCTTACGAAGCCGATAGTAGAGACCCTCCCCTGAACTTAGCCTCGCAGCCAAAAACGCGGCAGCTGCGTCGTAAGCATCTTCGGCTAACATCTTAGTGCTGGGCCAAGCGTTGAACTTGTCATCGGGCCACTTCTCCAGCACCTTCATCTTCAAAGCTTCCTTCTTCGCCTCCCGCTTGTTGCCTTTGGTCATCGACTTCTTAGAACCAGGAGCAGCCTTAATGTTCAAGAAGGTCTCAATCTGAGACGGAGTGAAGATCTCGTACCCATGCTTCCACTCATAATGATCTATGATTGCAGCCGCCATCGCCGTAGCCATGCCCATGCACCTGGACGCCCGGCCGCTCTGCGAGCCGCCGGACGGGAACTCCAGAAACAGAGCCGTCACTCCGTGTAGCCGCAAAAACCGAACGACCTCTTCCATCATGTCCTGGCACGAACGGACATCTCGGTACAACACCGACTTGCCAGGCTCATCCGGACAAACGGTAGTGGCCGCGATCAAGTCATCCTTATCAGGCGTCATGGTGAAGACCGCAATCCCGGTCTTGCGAAACCCCACATCGATACCGGCTACGTTAAACGTCGGCATTGGCAGACCTCCTTCTGATCTCGGACAGCAGGAAGTGCGTAGCCACACAGTCTTCACCGGCATCGTGCATCTTCGACTTGTCGATGCCGTACGTGGCTAAACCGTACGCATCAATGCAATGCCGGTCCAGCGACCAGTACACGCCCTTCGCCCGCACCTCCGACACGCGGCGGTAGAAGCTGCGCAAGTTCTCCGCGTCATCACGGAAGAACATCTCCAGCTGGGCTCCCTTGACTAACATCCCGGTGTCAACGATCTCGTTATCCCGGAACTTCCATGGGACGCCAAGTAGCTGAGACTCCAACTCGATCAGTGGAGCGTCGAACGCCAGGATGTTGTGCCCCAGGAACATGTGCCCCTGCTCCCGCCACTTTGTAAAGTGCTCGCAGACCAGCGGGATTATCTCGGCCGGCTCAATACCATCAGAAGCCAGCTTGGCGTGCGTGATGCCGTGCACGCGCTGTGCTTCGGGCGGTATGGGAACGTCAGTGCCACGCTTCACGTAGAAGGCCATGCGATCGATGATCTCACCCTTCCGCACGAAGCAGAGACCAACCTGCAGTATCTTGCAGCGATAGACATCGGTGCCGTTGGTCTCGGTATCGAACACCAGGTAAGTGTCCGGCAAACTTCCACCAGAACATCGCCTGGCAACCTCGCCCAGCAGCCGGCTGAGAATGCGCGCTTCGCTCACTTCGACTCCTCCTTGGGTTGCTCCTTCACCAGACGCTTGGGCGCCAGGTCACGGCGCCAGAGAACGTACTTCTTGAACATCATCTGTGTCAGGTAGTGCTTAAACGCAGACGCCAGTCCGGGATCCCAGGTCGCCATCTCCTTGTCCACATCCGATAACTCGATCGTACAGGCTTCGGCCTGAAGGATCAGCTGCGTGATGGACTTAACAAACTTCTGGATCTCGTCCTCGGATGGCTTGGGCACGATGTCGTCCTCGGGAATGGACGTCACCGCTTCCTTCGCCAAGTCGCGGAAGACGTGAGCCAGATCGCGCTCGATGTTGATCCAATTGTCATCGGTGCGACCTTTGTCTGGAATTCGGATTTGCAACATTGTTTCACCTCTGATCCAGCAGCCGATACGGAGCTGCCTGGCAACTAACGCAAACCTTGGACCCACTGTCCAAGTCAAAGAGCGACTCCTTCTTGCACTCCGGGCACTGCCGAAGAACCAATGCGTGAGGCCGCACCGCCCGAAGACACCTGCCGTTACCGACCTCGGCATACCCACGCGAACACCGATAACACGGCCAAGTGTATCCGGCGTATTTGCACTCCTTCTTGCGTTCCTTACGCTTGACCATGTTGCATTTCTTAACGCTGTCCGTTACGTGATACTCACTGACACGCGGAGATAGCTTGTCACCGCGAGCCTCCAGCATCACGTGCCCGATAAACACGCACTGAACCAACTCGTTATAGTGCGTACGCTGATACATCGGGAACCCGATCTCCTTGGCGATCTTGCGGACCACAATGAAGTAGGTGATGTTCTGCTCAAACCGAAGGCCGCCATACTTACCGCCCATGATCCTGAAACTAAGCGTCAGCTGCAACTTTCCCTTCATGGTGGGCGGACCATACCGGCACGCCTCAATGAACAACCCTTCCCAAAAGTCATCCGGCTGTCCAACTGCAGGCAACACCAGAGCAACGTTTCTCCCAGCCGCCATCTCATCACGACCAGCAGCCAGACGCCACATTATATCCCATACCGCGTCAAAGGTTATCTCGCGCTGATCATAACTCAGTAGCATCTGCTTGAATGGCATCTCGATGTCGTGACTGTTGTTGAGCTTAGCATAACGCTCCGACAATTGGCTATCACCAGTGTTGCGGTCGCCTGCTGCCCAGACATCGCCACCGGTAGTATCCTTCCGGTCTAAACGTAGCTCAAGCACACCGGATACTCGGTCCAGCAGATCGACCAGGTGGCCCATCTGGAAAACTGTCTCCTGGTCCCGCAAAAGCTCACTGTACCAAACTGTCATCTTCGGCTGAAGTTCCTTCATCCTGTCCAGAACAGGACTCAGATTGAACCGACGTCCGTCCGGTGGTGGCATTCTGTCTCCAATCTAGAAAAGTCATTACTACCTGATTCACGAACTGTTCGGCGGACGGCAGAAACTCAGGCTTCAGCCTAATCTCCGCCATTGGCCACCCTTCCAACCCCCTGGGCAGCGCATTCCGCAACTGCGTCATGGACGTGTACAACGGCTCAATCGTGCCACCAAGAGGCGCGACGATCGGGTGAGAGATGACAACAGGCGGTACACCCGAGACAGCCGCCTGCAGCAATTCGACCGGGATGACCCCGCCCCGGTAGTCAGTAATGCGTGTGGCAGGAACGAAGTTCCGTATGTAAGTCCAACAGGTAAACAACTGACTGGGCCCGACTGGCACCCTGAACTCTTCCAGCGAAGCCGGAAGTCGAGCCCGTTCGCTCTCCGGTACGAAGATCGGAAAGGGGATCCCCTTCCCGTTGGCCTTGACCCACTTAGCCACCACGGACACCAACGAGAAGTCACGATCGGCGATGTTGGGAATGATCGTCCCAAATGGGAAGCTCTTGTCAGCCTTAGGATCAGGCAGAACCGGCACTATCGGCTTCCAAGTGTAGATCACCGGGATGCCCGGCTTGATCTGTTGCGAGAACGCATACGAGTTCGTGAAGACGACGTTCACGCCCAAACCAGCCAGATCCTCCTGCTGCAGCACGTGGTACAGATCGCCCATGCAAAACGAAGCCAGACAGGTCATGAACTTGCCACGGATCGCCAACCGGTTTCGGAAGTACCACATCGACGCGTCCATTGTGATCACCAGCTCGTACTCCGTGGGATCACGCTCGATCTTGAACCCGCGGTCATCCATATCGCCAATAGTGACCTCGTGGCCAACGAGCCGGTCGCGCAGCGCCGGGATGACCGGATCGTAGCCCATGTTCTTAGTTGAGTAGACCAGCAGGACGTTGGCCATGGTGCTCTCCAGATGTGGCAATCTACAATCGACTGAGTTGATAGGCAACTACAAAACCTGCTGCTGGAAATGAAAGCCCCCGCTTGATAGCGGGGGCTTCACTGCCGTTGCGGTCCCATCCACTACGGCTTGATGTAGTCGTCAAAGCCTCTGGCGGCACCGGCGGTAAACGATCCCACGATCCCCGCCACCTCGCTGCCCTTCTTCTTCCATTCCGGATGCTTGTCGAACAAGCGATCCAGTTCGGTGAGCAATGTGTCGCCCAACTGTTTACAGAGTAAGTTCAACGCTTTGTTCTTGTCAGCTGGGATCTCTTTGTCGATGAGCGCGTTGAGCGCCGGGATGGTGGACTTGAAGCCACCTTCCGGCCAATCGTTGACCGTCTTCGTCACAAAATCGATGACGACCTTGATCTTGGTCGCATCTTCCTTCGACGGCTTCTGGATAGCCAAATAGGTCAACGCCGACACCTGACCAGCCTGGAACGCCAGATCCTTCATCTCGTCAACCGTGATCGTCTTCTTACCGTTCGCGGGAGGCGTCTCAGGCCCACAACCTACAGGCACGCACAACAGGGACAGCAGCAGCACGACACTCAGTGTTCTCATGCTCTTCTCCTTAATCGGGGTTACCAGCGCGTTCCTCTTCCAGTTTCGCCAACCACGCCAACTTGTCAACCTTCCTTCGCCACAGCTGGAACGCATCGTGGGCCGACACGATCAGCTCCGGCGGGAAATCGATCTTGATGGATTCCTCGTACACCAGCTCGTAGAACGGTACGAACTCCTTGCAATCCTCGGCCGCGGCCTTGCGCAGCATCTCGTAGCAGTCGGTACAGTACATAACGAAACCCTGCGCGTACTCCCGACATCTGGGCTCATGCTTCTCTTCCGGATTGAGCTCAACCGACAAAGCCAGCTCAATGAAACCCTCGTTGGTATCATTCCTGCGCTGGCACATCCTGCATGCCGAGCTCACGTGCTTCGTCAGCTTCAACGTCACATACGAATGCGGCATTGCCTCCTCGCTCATCTGGTCACCTCTATCAGCCGAAGCAGTGCCTCGGCTATCTTGGACTTACCGGACCGGGGATCTGAAACGAACTGCACGGTATCCCCGTGCCCCGACAAAGTGTACTGGATGCCTACCTTGTTGGTGCCTGGGTTCCACAGCACCACATACTCCGCTTTCCTGAACTGGTAACCGTGGTCGTTGACGTCCATACGTATGGCGTAACGCTCGCAGAGCGCCTTTACGGCCGGCATGATGGTCGCAGCCCGGTCCCGCCGGTGCTTGCGCCCGATCTGACGCTTCCGTTTGGCAGCATCCCAATTCTGCATGCTAAACCCTGTGCAGCCACTTCAGCTGGCCATGGCGCATGTTCTCCAGCGCCATCAGCATCTTCGGCGTGGCGCTGCCATACTTCTCGATCGACTCCAGCATTGACCCGACCTTGAGCTTCACCGACTCGGCGAAGTCTTCTGCCTCCTCAGGCATGTCATTCATGTCGTCCAGGATCTCGGTGCAAAGGTCCTTGGCCGCCTGGCCTTCGGCAGTCATACCCTTGGCTGCGCGGGGCGGAACGATCGGTCTGTCAACGGTGGGTGGCTGCTTGACTTCGGTAGTACGTTCGAACTTCGGAATGCGCTGAGCTACTTCGGCGTCTGACGGCGGGGGAACCAGAATCAGCTCCCCGATAACCTTGAGGTCGTTCCTGGCCTTGGCCAGAGCCTTCAACATGGCCGGATCCGAGCCGTACTTACGCTCGAGACCCGTAACCAGCCCGTACAGATCCCACAAACTCTCACCTGCGTGCATTGTCACCTCCTGGGGTTGACTATCGCTCCCGCCGGAGCGTCGTTGTAGCCACGTCGCTTGGTCTGATCGTTGACCTTCACTCCGTGAGAGAACTTGTGAAACAAAAATCCATTCTGTCGAATAGCCTCTGCCAACAGAGTATCGCCTCCATTGTGCCCGAGCCGCACGTCGGGCCAATCCAATTGCGCCTGCACATCCGCCCGAAGCCACCAGTATCCGCCGGTAGCAAACCAGACTCCCGGTTTACCTTTAATGATCTCAGCAGGCCGGCCGCGGAACCAGGTGCTCTTCTGTATAAAGTCCCATTGGCCGGGTAAGTGATGCGAAAACCACGCCTGCCCGATGTAACAGATATTCTCCCGCTTGCGCTGCTCAATGTACTCCTGCATATTCGCCCACCAATCGTCAGAAACGATGTGGCCGTCATCGTCGAACCAGACCCACCAATCGGGCCGCGGGACATTGACGCGCGTCATCATCGCGCGCATAGCCACGTACTTCTTCACGTTGTCCTGGGAATCGATCATATCGTAACGACCCGGTTCCTCGCCTAACCGGTCCCGTGTGGGCCGTTCGATTTGGTTGAGCCACAATGTGATAGGCACGTCTTTGGGAACAGCCTTCCTGAAACTGTCCAGCAACCTGCGATGCAGACGATCGTATGGTCCGTACAGCAGCGCCAGGATTCTGACATTGAGCATCAGAGCAACCTCGGTTTGGGCCCTTTGGCGTGGGCACGCTTCTTCTCGGTGCGGCGGAGATCCTCGGTAGTGATCTCTCCATGCGCCACCCGAGCATCACGGTAGATGGAGTAGAGCTTGTTGATGTTCTTCTTCATCACGCAGATGAGCTGCCACTGCTGCTCCAACGACAACTTCTTCGCGATGATCTTCTCATCAATCTCCGCGTCACCAATCTCCAGCCGCCGGCCATTGACCGTTACGTCGCTGAACCCCTTCAGCTCGACGTCCATCAGAAAGATTCGCATGATCAGTCTCCTGTTCCCCAGACGTGCGTCGTATTATCAACAGGATTGATCTCTTTGCAACTACTCTACGGAAACTTGGCGACCGTCCGGACAGATCAGAACGTGCTGTCCGGTCATATTGTTGATCCTGCGCCGACGAACGACGTCCTGGGCCTTGGTAACGACCTGCTCGAAAGTGCCCTCAATCACGGTGGTGACGAAGGACGTCTTGTCGTCACTCTCAAACTGAAGTTCGTAATGCTTCACGGTGTTCATGCGCTTGCCGGTGCACTCCCCACTTCACGCAACACATCCAGCACCTGTTCGACGAGTTTCTGCTTGCGCATGGACAAGTCGTGAAGGTACCGGTCGATACCGGTGTCCTGGGACATCAGTCCCAGCCGCTGCAACAAACCTGGTTGGGGGCGCGAGAAGAACCGTTGCACGGTCACCTTCTGCTTCTCTTTAGGAAGGTGCGAATGGCTGCCGTATCTGACCGCACGCCCGATCACCTGATCGAGCCGCGGGTTGTTCCAGTGCGGCTCCATAATCTGCACAAGCTGGGTGCCGCGAAGATCGAGCCCTTCCGCGCCGGCTCCTGAGATCAGCAGGGTCTTGATCTTGCCGTGGTTGAAATCTTCCACAATGCGGCGTCGTTCGGGATCGCCGATGTCGCCGGTGAACACGGCATTCGAAATGCCCATGGAGCTCAGCTTGCGCGAAATGGGGATGATACCGGACTCCAGGTAGTTGGAGTAAACCAGACCACGGAAGTCAGGATCCTGCGATTGTTTGGAAATCTCTCTGATCGTCCTGGTCATCTTGGGCGAGTGATCCACGTCATCACCCGGCATGCCTTGCAGCCGAGTGTCGTAGGACCGAGGGTTGTTGGAAATCTGCCTGACGCCAGCCATGAACGCGTTCAGCTGCGCGGACTCCTGTTTCGACGGAGGTAGGTTGCGCCTGACCTTATGCGCCAGGATAGGCTGCGAGTTTAGCAGGCCGTTGTACATCTCCGTCTGTTGCGGAGTCATGTCGACGTCTACATGCTCCTCCTCCACCCCCGGAAACGCACCAGTAGTGGGGTGGTAATCGACGCGACCTTCCAGTATGGCTCTCAACTTAGCCCTGTTCTTAACGTTCTCAACAACGTCTTCCTGCCGGCCGAACAACCGACCTATGAATCCAGGCGTTACCGTCTGACGGTCAATGAATCGACGATCAAACTCCTTCGCCGTCTGCGGTATGTCCCGGTCTGACGCGATAGCTTTCAGAATCGGCACAAGCTCCGATGGTTCATTCCGGATCGGCGTGCCCGAGAGCAGCAGTTTCTTGCCGTGAACAAGTTCCGGCAAGCGGCTCATCTGCGATTCCGGCCGGCCCATACGCTGAGCTTCGTCAAAGATCGTCAGGCCCGTACGTGGCTGGCCAGTGGTACTGGATGCCAGATCATATGATCGAATATTGTACTGACGAGGGTCAGTCGCAAAACGACGCAGCTGCGCCGAATAGTTCTCGCGCAGGGAAGCCGGGACGATCACTTCTTTAGGCCCGGACACAGCCTCACCGGCAGCTATGCTAGCCAACGTCTTACCACTGCCCAGGCCGTGATACGCAAGTAAACCCGGAATGTCCTGCCGCAGCTTCTCACGAATTCGTTCCTGATGGGGCTGCAGAGTAACGTCTGGGCGCAAGTCTGCAGACTTGAGCATGACGCCGCGCAGAATATTAAGCAGCGCTTCCCGTGACATCGTATCCTCCACATGTACTATACCGCAGGAAGGATCCCAGGCAACTGTTGCCTTATCTTCGTGTGCAACTCGACTACGCTAGTGAAAAGCGTATAGCTACGGCTACCGGGCAGGTGCCACCGGTAAAACCAGTCATCGGCAACCTTGTTCTTATTGATAAAAGTAGGTAGTCCAACCGACCGAGCCAAATGGGTCATCCCAGAATCAATTCCTACAAAGAAGTCAGATCGTTTCATCACGTCAACACACTGAGCTATGGTCATGGGTATGCCCAACTTGACCTTGTCCAAATGTGAAAAGGAATGGTACAGTTGCTTCGCTTCCCATCTTTTGAAGTTCTGCAGACGCCAATTGGATGACCCATAGAACTGGTAACACATCCTACCATAAGGCCCCGGCTTCCACGGATCCTTGATAAGAACATACTCAGGTGGATCCTCGTCGTTAAACGGATCATACAATGGCATTCTGGCATAACGGCCGCAGTTTACCGGCGTGCGATCAGGCGTAATGTCAGTTTCTATTACCTCGACCTTTCCTTCAAGATCAAACAGCGTGAACAGATCGCGCAGAGTGCCATGCACAGGAACTCCGCATTTGTAGTTGTGATGCATGCCCCATGGATAAATGCCAATCAGCCGACGGTATTGGGCATGAGCCCGCAAGGCATGCTGTATGGTTTTAATACAATCACCCAGACGACCCTGCCCTATCACCATATACGAAATGCTAACTGAATCGGCGAACCGCACACGACGGGGCCGAAACGACGACCGGTCAGGAAAGCGCAGCTCTAACAAAATACTTTCTCCGCCTTCGCCAGCACATGCCTGATGTCGCCACCAAGCGGTACATGTTCAACAGGGGCACCCAACGAGATCGGCCGACAATCCATGGGGAAGTGACTGTTGGTAACACTCCAGTGACTGTACGCCGCCAACGTAGGGCGCTTGAACATGGCTGACCATAACGTCAGCCCAGTCTCGCCGCCCAGATGCGCCGCACTGAGAGACAGAATCGCCAGGCTGTCCATTGGTGACAACTTATGATCCCACAACGAATAAACACCACCCATCGGCTTGAACGCCTGGGCTACAGCGTGGGAACCAAGCATCACGATCGGAAACTTCTCTCTCAGCTGCTCTGTCGCAGCACGCCACCACGGAATGGGTGCATTGCGACCTTTGTTGTATGCCGCGTCAAATAGCGGCTGGACTGTCAAGAACTTGGCAGGAACTTTGCAGTCTTTCAGCAGTTGACGTGCGCGTTCCAGGCTCTCCGGCTTCGGCGCAATGACTGGATCGACAGTCCTGTTGCTGCGCAGCCACAGCCAGATCCGCCAGAGGTTCGTATGGTACAATGGATACGCCTTCGGCTTCTCAATCCGCTCGTCCTTGCGCTCCATCATCCAGACCTCGTCCGCGACACCGGAGAACAGCCACACGGCATCCAGATTCAGTGCATCAACCGCGTCACCCTTAAAAGGATCGTCAATGATGGTGATGCGATCGGTGGGGTTGCGCTTGCGCCATTCAGCAACCCAGAGGTGTGCCGCCGCGCGATCACCCATCCGGAAGGTCCCGCCCCACACCTTGGGCTTGAACCTGCCCGACATGTCGAGAAACGCAGGTCGGCTCCCGGTGCGATTGCCTATGACGATCTTCTTCACTTAGTTCTCCAGAGGTCGCCTATCCGCCTGGCAACGGCAGCCGGCTCACCAAGTAACTGCGCATGCACCACGGGAGCACCGAACGAGATCGGACGGACGTCAAGATGCTCGACCTCCCAGCCTTCCCACTGCCTGTATACCGCAATGGTTGGGATTTTGAAGATCGGCGCCCAGATTGTCATGCCGGTCTCGCCACCGACATGGACCGTGGACTGGCTGATGATCGCCAGAGTCTCCATGCTGGAGAGCTTCTCACGCCAGATTGGAAACGTGTTCTTGGGCAGCGACATGCCCGCGGCATGCCAGTGCGCGCCGACTACCACTACAGGAGCCACTGCGGACAGCTTCTCACAGACGGCATGCCACCAACGCGGGGGAGCGTTCCGGTACGTGTTGTAGGAAGCATCCCACAACGGCTGCAGCGTTATGAACCGGGGAGGAACTTTGTACTGGGCCAGCACATCGGCAGCCCGGTCAAGCGCCGCCGGCTTCGGCCGGATCTGCGGCACTACCTTCTTGTTCCGCCGCAACCACTTCCAGAGCCTGCCCATGGGCGCGTGGTACAGCGGATACGCCTTGGGACGCGGCATCGGCTCTTCCTGATACGCGGTCTCCCAAATCTCGTCCACGATGCCGGCGCCTAGCCAAGCCGCATCAAGCGCGCCAGCCCAGCTCTGCAGGTTAGGATTGGCATTCGTGCGATCGGTGAGGATCAGCCGGGCGTCTGGATGCCTGGCCCGCCAGTCCAGAATCCAGACGTGCGTCCAGGCACGATCACCAATGGCGAACCCGTGCCCATACCAGTTCGGTCGGTTGGGCGGGGTGAACTTGCAGGCCATGTCCATACAGAACAACGGGCCTGTGCGCTTGCCAATGATCGTCTTCTTCATGCTGAGTTGATGAAGGCCACCGTGAGAATGTTCTGCTCGCCGTCGGGCAACTTCCCGCGAATGGCATCTTCGACGTTGGACCGGCTGGCCACCACGTGCCGCGGAGCAAAGAACAACTCGAGCGAATACCTAGAGAAGTAGTGCAGGTGTTCGCCCGGACGATAGTGCTTCCATTCCTTGTGCGCCGGAAAGCCATCCGGGCGACAGGGAATGGAAACGACGACTACGCGAGCGCGAGATGCAACCGCGCGTGGCAGATCAAGATCAGAGAAGTGTTCAAGGGAGTCGAAGAACGTCACGACATCCCACGAGCCGTTGGCTGCCTCAACGAGCGGAACTTCATGAACACCGTAATCGGCGCCGTGCACGTCGCTGCCAAAGGTGTCGAAACCAGCCTTGGCCGCCTGTTGCAAAAAGCAACCATTGCCGTACCCGACATCGAGAAGGCGCCCGCTTTTGGCGAACGCCTTCACGAAGCCGAGCCGCAAGTACGACATTGTCTCTGTTGTTGAGTAAGAGTCGTACCGATCGTGGATGTACTTCGCGTCATAAACCGTCTTCACCAGAAGTCCGGTCTGCCAGATGTGCCGGCAAACCGGACACGACGACAGCGTCTCTTCGCTATCGATACCGCTCGTACGGCACACCGGACATTTCATAGACCCGCTCCAAGATCCGGAACGGACTATACAAGCCATTTGATAAGCCGCAAGCCCTACTCTTCCTTCTTAATCAGACCCTTCTCGTACTCTGAGGGCTGCGGTATCTCACCTACCGACTGCAAAAGCAGCCTGAGCTTGCGGATCTCCGGCGTGAAGTGCTTGGCCTCAGAGTCGGCTTCGGCCATGACCTTAATCACGAACTGCCTGCCAACCTCCGTATCCAGCCAGGCGATCAAGCTGGCTGCCATGATTTCGGCGATCGTCCAGCCGTCCGCCAAAGGAGTTTGATCTTCGATCTTCTCCTTGGTCTCATCAGACAGAAGCCGAACCAGCAGGGGATTAGCAGCATTCGCAACGCCGTTGTTGTAGAAATCCCAGGTTGCCAGCAACGGCTCGCCAGTCTGCTGCCGTCCGTTGTTCACCAACGCGGTGCCAGTAGGCGAACCCAGCCACGAAACCATCTCTGAAGCTACTCGTTCGGCGATGAGCAGCTTGCTTGCGAAACATAGGTCACGGGCCAGGAGCTCATCGCTGAGCATCAGCATGAACAACCCGCCGATGTCCCTGGTGGAACCGTTGTTCTGCAAATCCCAGGCGCGCAGGAAAGCACGCTCCCGGAACTGCCAGATCAACGGATTCCGGCCGGCTCTGGCGCTGCGGTTGACCAGCTCTTCATCACTCAGAATGCGCCGAGTGAATGCCGGCCGGTTGTAGACCGCACGCTCCAACCCCACACGGGACCACGGACCTTCGTATTCCGCCCACCGTCGAGTGCTGATCATCTTGACCAGCTTGCGAGACGGCTTCTCTCCGAAGGTGATAGGTGAATTGTAAATCACATTCACCCACGCCTTATCGCCGGTCTTGCGCGACCAGTTGACGTCACAGGTGCCAAGCGTCAACTGCTCATAAGTCTGCCTCATACCATTCGATCCTCCGGGATGAAACCACCGAACGCCAGAAACAGCTCCTGCCGGCACACGGACAGTATGCCAACGAGTTCACTCGCACCGTACACGAGACAGTCGCCGATCGTCTGAACGTCTTCGTTCGGGTGCTGGCCCAGCGCGAGACCGACGTCTATCAACATCACCAACGGAAAGAGCGGTATCTGCCAGCAATACCAAACGATCCAAAGAATCGGGTACATGATGACTTCCTTTCCGGGCCTTGGGCCCAAATGTGAAGTGCGGCGCGGGTGGGTTGAAGGAGGAAAAGGTACCACCCGCGCCGCCTGTCGCTGACTACCTATTACTTCGCCGCGACCCGATGGTCGGGCGTGCGAATGATCTTGAGCTTGTCACCACGCCTGTAAACGTTCCAGACGTTGACACAGCATCGGTACATCTCCTCACGGCCAACCTTCAAGCCAGCCGTGTGACTATCAGACGAGTTGATCGCACATCTCATCAACCACTTCATGAGACATGACGCCGGATGATCCCGGTCGGCCCCGCCGTCCCGGACAATGGTCCAGAACGCCGTGCTGTCCGACACCGACTTGTCGAAGGTGGCGAACATCGCGCCGACCACCGGCGCGCGACGGTACATGTGTGCGGCGCTGTGCGGCGTAATCGTCTCGACGAATCCCGCGACCTGCATAACCAGCTTGTAGTGCTTGGCTTGCATCTGGTCGACGACCTCGTCAACCGACAGATTACGCGCCGTCGGCGGCGACAACCAGATGCGCAGACCGGCCGCCAGTGACGACAGGTTGCGCTTGGAGACGCTGACGAACTCCGTCGTGCCCAACAACCGGCTGTCAACCACGTTAGCGTTGGAGCGAGGGGTGCCGCGATCGAAAGAGGCATACAGCGCGCGGAAGTCATCCTCCGTCTTGGCCTCGAACCTCAGCACAGTGATCATTGGAGCCCACTGCTTGTCGTCCATGAACGTTTTCATCCAGCACGTGTGCTGGCCGTTCAGGCGCCTTTCCTTCCCGTCCCACAAACAAACGCAGGACGCCAGATTGGTGATGTTGTTGAGGAAGCGACCCCGCTTAGCCTCCTGCAACAGAAACTGAACATGCGACTCGCGAAGGGGACGTTCACCGATGAAGGTGTCCATCTCCAACAACCGTACCGCCAGCTTCTCCGTGAACGGCTCCTTACGCTCAAGGAGCACCCGGTAATCGAATGCTTTGGTGGCCCGGATCTTGGCCAGACTGGCATCAATTTCAGGTACCGGGGTGGTAGGTGCGAACTTCTCGGACATCGACAGACTCCTTTCTGCGGCGGCCCGCGGAAGTGCGAGCAAGCCAAGGGGTATTCTTCTTTACTTATGGTAACGCGAATCCCGGGCGCATTTAGCACCCGGGATTCACGCCTGAACCTACTGGCTCTTGACCCACTCGGAGACGCGCTTGCTGATCGCCTCCAGCATGTCGAGATGGGGATCCTTCCCCATGTCAACGATGACGTAAGCAGCAATGGTCTGCGCCGCTTCCTTGAGCGACTTGGGATCAGTCGAAAGGCCCTCGACCTTGGTCAGCTTCCTCTTGGTTGAAGCCGGCAACTTGATGTCTTCGGTCAACTCCCCGTCGATGACATCGTCATCCGTAGCCTTCACTTCGACGATCGCGTCCGCGTCCTTGTACGATGCCGGCTCGTAGTCGATGTTGATCACCAAACCCTTGACGTTGCCGAGCATCTTGTAAAGCTTGCTGCCGGACAGGATGAGAGACCGAACCGACTCGCGTTCGGTATTGGTCTCCGATTCACGGCGTTCGTTCTCCGCCTCGATCACCTTGCGCAAGACATCCTCGGCGATCGTGCGGACATGCGTCCATTGGGGCCTAGCGGCCTTCTTCTTCTTCTTCTCCAGCTCCTCTTCTCCGGGCAACATGTCGCCCTCCTTGTTTGCGCCACTCAACTACAGTCACCACAATTAGCCAGGTGACCATTGGCACGATCGCCGTTACCGTTGGCAGAAAGACCAAAGCTGCCACCGTAGCCAGCATCGTCAGCATCGCAGTCACGCACCAAATCATCGCCTCTCCTTCCTGAGAGCCTTCCGAACCCACTTGGCAAAGGCCGCGCGACCTGGCACCTTTGACTTCAGCATCCCCGGTATGTACGGCGCGATCGCCTTCAACCGGAGCACAAACACCTTGTGATCCTTGCGCTTCGTCAGGAACAAGAACAACGGATAGGCGAGATAAACGCGATCCGCGTACCCGCAGAAGGTGCGATCAGCCAAATAGTGATTCTCTAGATTGAACGCCGCTCTGCGGGTCCTGTCGTTCATCGTGTTCTTCATCGTCCAGAACAACTGGCGGATGAAGTCGAACGGAAGCTGACCCTTCCGCTTGCGCTTGGCATCCAGATCACGCACCTTGATCTTGTTCGGGGAACGATATTCAAACCGGTGGTCGCTGCCGTGGCTTTCGATCATGGAATCGGCCTGAAACTCGCGTCTCAAGTCCTTGTTGATAACCCGCAACCGCTTCAGCGAATACAGGAGTCCGCGTGCCATCTCAAGATCGTCGCCAGCATAGACCGGCCACTCCGACACGCACACACCAGGATTACCTATCTCAGTCGAGAAGAACACCCGGTAACAGACCGGGTTCTTCACTGGATTCTCCAGCAGCAACTTAGCCACCAGCTCGCGGTAGTTGCCACGCATCTGACGAAGTTGACCGTCATATCCGCGATGCTCGAAATCAGTTTTAGGTTCGACGATCAAGGTGTAGTGCTTATGACGATCCCAAGACCACCCATCAGGAATCGTGTAACCGATCGCCTTCCGAACAGTCGGCATCATGGTCTCCGGCGGTATGAGCTCTGGCGGCAGATCTTCCAGCTTGTCGTCGTCTGCCAGCGGTGCGGCATCCTGCACACGGCCGAACGTCATGCCGCGCACGTCCTCAGCCCGTTCGATCAACTTCTGAATCTTGGTCGTATCCAGCGGCATTGTCGCCTCCTTGGTTAGCTTCCGCCCCGGCACGCTGCCGGGGCGGAAGCGGACTGACTACTTGTGAGTAATGGTCTTGGGGCACGCCGGCAGCTTGAAGCTGTCGATGGACTCCAACAGCTTGATCTGACCAGCCGCCTCCAGCTTGCGGCGGGTCACTTCGTTCTTCAGGTCGCGCCGGACCAGCGGCACCTCGGCCTTGGCCGCGTTCAACTTGAAGAGGTACTGCTTGTTCGCCAGCAGCGCAGCCTCCTGCTTCGCGATGTCCTTGCGAAGCTGCTTCTCCGCGGCCGTCAGCTTGCGCTTCACCGCTCGGGACAGCTTTACACAATGATCGTTGTCGCCGATATAGATGGTCATCGTGACCGCAGGCTCCTTCTTCTCTTCCGGAGTGTGGTCAAGCGCGCCCTGGCACGATACGTGCAGCTTATCCAACGCCTTCCCAGTGAACGCCGCGATCGCCTTCAGGAGATCGTTGGCCATCGCCCGATGTTCCGCCATACCGGACTCCGCGATCGACTTGACGAACTGATCGTTCAGTTTGCTGAGCTCCTTGGCAATAAGCTCGTTGTCGGCCTCGACCTCTTTGGTCGCGGCCCTGATCTGTTTCTCGTACTCGCCGACCTTCAGGTCGAGCAAGTCATCCATGCTCACCTTCGCCTGGACGTCCACCACACCAAAGTCACCCTGCTTGGCCAATTCGTTGTCCATCTCTTCGCTCTCCTTTGCATCAATGGTTTGCCGCGCGCGCGAATGCGCCCGGGTTACTTACCTGACTCAGCCTTCCCGGCGGCCAGATCGAACAGACCTATCTTGGCAGCCGCCTCATGCTCAATGAACAGCCACCTGTGCTTCTTGGCGAACGCAACAGCCTCCGGGTGCTCAAACACCCGCTCGATGAGATCCTCTTTGACCACAAAGAAGCCACCGGTTCTGAATGGATTGGGTATCTTATCCTTCTCCCAGTCCTTGCCGGACTTGGCCTCATCATAGGTAATAAGGATAACGCCCTGCTTCATCAACTCCGCACACTCAGGGCACGGCTCAGTGCTGACGACCCTGTGATGCATTGCCTTAACCGTATCGGCAGCCGCCTTAGTCAAGACAGTGTTCAACACGACTTCGTTGCCGGCGCCACAATAGTAACACCGCGTCAGAGCAACTTCGAGATTCTCGCCCATGGTGACCCCCTGTCCGCTGGTGCTCAGCTCTGAAGGAAAGAGACGTCTTTCCTGTGTCGCAGGGCGAAAGCTTCGTCCCGTGTCAGCCCGATAAACTCCGACTCCCGGAACGAAATCTCGTCCGGATAGTAAGAGAACAGCGTCTCAGACGACTCGTCGTCGTATGTAACCTTCACGCTGGGCATCGGGTCGAACAAACTCTTGGGCATCGGACCGACAGTGCACGCCTTGATCTTACGGACGGCCGGCGTAACCGGCGCGGCCATCTCGATCTTCTTCTTGTGCTTCATTGTCCTGCTCCTCTCTGGTAAACCGGGGCTCACCCCGGCAATCTGGACCCGGGGCCGAGTTGCACGGTCTCTCTGCAGGTCCTTCTGCAGCGCATCAGCTGGATGCTGTCCCCGGAATGTCAATCAGCTCTGTACGCCAGGTTCTCTTCCTTCTTCTGAATCTCTGCCCACAGCCGCTCGGCTGACTCCCGCGCTTCCTTCTTGCAGTAGTCAAGACCGTACATGCCACCACAGGAGTCAAGGTGCTCACCTTTGGCATCCTTGATGCTGTAGTACCAAACGTCTCCCGTCAGATACTGGTCAAAGACCTCGACCTCGCTCAACAGCAGCTTGCGAGCCTTCGCCAACGTCTTGACGTTGACCTTCTTGAACTCCTCCTTGACCGCCTTCTCGGTGGCAACAATCCAGCCGACCTGGCCGGAGTCCCAGTGGTCATTGAATGAGTTGGTCGAACCAGCGCGCATGGAAATAGCACCGTGGTCATGCAACCACAACGGTATCGCCAGGACGACCTCGTCATCGTTCTCAACGTACTCCTGCAGCTCCTCGGGCGACATCTTGTGCTTGTCACCAAGTTGGTAGCGCCGGTGCACGCACAACATCCGGCCGAAGCAGCACCACTCGCGCGGGCTCTCCGGCTGGTCGTCCTGCTCGATCCGCACCGTCAGTTCACCGACCTGAAAGTCCTCCTCGCTCATACTTCCATCTCCGGTTCGTTGGCCGCCGCGGCTTTAACTCTCCGCAGAGCTATGTCTCTGCTGGTGGGATGGATCCTGATCTGCGCCAGCACTTTCGCAGAGGGAACAACAAGCGGCGTGTCGGACATCCTGTTTACACGCCGACTGTGCTGCAACGGAGCCAAAAGATCCGTACCGTACCTGAGTCGACGCTGCAACGTATCGACGGAGATGCCAAGTACGGCCGCCGCAACCACACGATTGCCAGGAAGGCCATGTGCCTCCAGCTCATCGGCACAGCTGCTGCGGAACCATCTGAAACCCCGGGCCTGCCTGTCCAAAACGTACGCCAGACCCTGAGCCGCCTTGTCACGAACCGCGGCTTGAGCCGCGGCTTTGCTCTCGACAGTATCTTCGGCATCCCTAACACGGCGCTTGCTGGCGGCCACCCGGCAGTTAACGTCACAGTACCGCTTAGCCTGCCGAACCACCTTCAGCACCTTGTTGCAGTAACCGCACCGAAGATCTTTCTTAGCGTAACCACGTATACGCTCGCAGGTGAGCGAGCGCGCCTGCTTCGCCATGCCTACCTCCGTCATCCTCCTCCGGGAGGATAAAACATCACCCACACGCCCAAGAACTCAACCTCACGCATAACGCGGCCACATCACCCACACACCCGTGGGCTCGACAACCGAGCAGCGCTCAACACATCACCCACACGCCCACGGGCTAAACGGTGAGCAGATCTGGTGTCATACGGTCATCGTCACATCACCCACACGCCCATGGACTCAACGCTTCGATCCGGCGAACGGTCGCCGTGCAACTCACAGCACCCACGCGCCTAAAGGCTCGACACCGTCGTCCCCGCCGTCGCCGTCAACGCCGACACATCACCCACACGCCCATGGGCTCAACTGTGTGACAGCGCGATAACGATGACATTTGACCACATCACCCACGCGCCCATGGGCTCAACCTTGGAATCAAAGTCTTGAATCAAGGAGCGATCACATCACCCACGCGCCCATGGGCTCGACCGATTACCGCCAACTCCAGAGATGCCTGCCACCACATCACCCACGCGCCCATGGGCTCGACGCTGTGGGCGATCAGCAGCCAGTATTACGAGGCACATCACCCACGCGCCCATGGGCTCGACCAAAATCAAACCTCGAACTGGCGCGAGTCCATCACATCACCCACGCGCCCATGGGCTCGACCACACGCGGGGGTGAACGACATCATGCGGAATCACATCACCCACGCGCCCATGGGCTCGACGCCAAGAGCCGGGGCACGACAGCTACCGGCATCACATCACCCACGCGCCCATGGGCTCGACATGGTCACCGCAGCGAGTCCGCTCAAGCCGTGCACATCACCCACACGCCCATGGGCTCGACGGCGGTCACATCCGTAACCGGAAGCCGGTCAACACATCACCCACGCGCCCATGGGCTCGACTCCAACCGATAGTGCAGATCGTGCCACCAAACACCAACGCATTGTATCAACAGTGAAAGAAGGGTTGTGGGTGATTGCACTCTGGAATGTTCCCCAAGTGCATGAATTTGCAGAGCTCATTCGTCTCTGCCTCGGGTCTCTAGCTGACCCTGTATTACCCCTCATTTCTAGCTGATCTTGCGTTTGCGCTGGCCGGACAGAACCACCGTAATCCTACCAACATCGGCTGGCGTCAGCCGTGCCTTGAACTGCGAGTTGCCAAGGCGGAACACGGCGATGACAGCGTGCATGACTACAGGATCCGGCAGAACATCAACCAGTGAGTAGTACGCATGCGGCAACGGCTTGCGTCTGGGAGCATGCTGCCGTGTCGCCGGCAGAACAGCCGGCTTAACCCAGCGTCGTATCAGCTTACGTGCGTGATACTTGGTCAATGCCGCTGATGGAACAGCTACGACTTTGTTGCGACTGCCCGTCGCAATGTGCCACACATGCTTGGGATCATTCAACTTCGTAAGAGCCACGGCTGACAACCACGACAACTTGGCCCAGGTGATCCCGTCATTGAAGTAAATGTGCGGCGCGATCTGCCCTCGGCCAAGCATCACAGCCTTTCGTATCGCATCGCCGATTTGCAGTCCGTAGCTGCCGTGAACCGTCGATTCGAGCTCCTGCAACTGCAGCAAGTTGCACTGGGCCAGGTCCGTCGCATGATTAGCCAACAGTTTCCTGACAGCCAGCGCAGCACGCGACGCGATAACTTCCAACGCCGCAAGCAGCACTACTTTCAGTTGGTCAAACTGCTGCGGCGGTAGACCCGGCTGAACTGGCAACTTTCGCTTTGCCATTACTTTCATCTCCTGTTTCATCTCCGCTGAACGTTTCGCGGATGGCCTTGTTCAACGAACTCATGTCCTTCTCAGCGCGAAGTTCGTACTTGAACCCGTAATACTTGGCCTTGGACTCGAGCTCGGAACCGAAATGACTCCACTTCCATGGATGTGCTTCACTAAGAAGCAACCCAGCATTCTTGGGCAGATTGTAGACGACAATCTTCCCACAACGCCATTTGAGCGCCTTGTGAATCACCGTCTTGGTCCACTGGTGGTTGGTGCCTGTCTGCAGCGCCTCGCGCTGCTGCGTGTACCCGCGAATCGAATCGTTCAAACGTTTCTGCATCCGCTTCGGGAAGTACCGCTGTGAGTCGCGCTCGAACTCCTTCACGCGCTTCAACTTGTCAAACGTGTCAAGCCGCACAAGCGCGGAGTTGACCGCAATGCGCTCGACGTAGCAGCGCTTGCTCTTCGTCTGATGAAGCATGTGAATGACGTACTGCATGTCCTTCACGCGTTCCATCTCCTGCAGTGCATCTTCCTGCTTCTTGCCGCGCGGAGGCGGCAACTCGTCGCCACGGACAGACGAGAACACCACTTCCAACGTCTTGTCTTTGTCCAGATCAAGACCAGCCTTGGGCGGCCGCTTGAACGTAGTCAACAGCGACAGCCTGCCTTTGTCATCCATGTTGAGGTAAGAAGTAGTCGCCGGGAAGGTACCAGTCGCGAACCTATGAAACATAGCGCGCACCGACTCGGGCGGGGTCTTCTTCCATTCCTTGCCATCCGGATTGCGAACCGTGCCGGTGACAACGAACTTCAACCGCACTTCGGGATTCTTCGAGAAGCACAACGTAATGTGCTGTTCCTGCCCTTCCTCCACAAACTTCACGATCGGCGAAAAGCCTTTAACTACGTGACCCTTGATATCGCCGAACTCTGCGCAGTGGTCGTTGTACGTGCGCAGAAACGGAATGCGCGCGTTCTGCGCTTCGAGGTTGCCCAGTACGCCACGAGTCACCATCCACGACCGTTTGGCGTGGCCAAACTGCGGTAACTCTTTGTCACGCATGCTCGTCAGTTCCGCGCGCGCATGATCCCAAAGATGCGAAGCCATTGGCAAACAACCACCCTCCTTGACGGCCCGCCCGTTCTCGCGGAAGAACATCGTCCGCATTTCGTAGTAGAGCAAGTTGGCGCCGGCATCGCCCTTCACACCCTGCCGCGCGGACTCCGCAGCCTTGGCGGCCGCGTTGTACGTTCGAAGACGGAAACCGAGTTCGGCTGCTGACGGCTTGACCTTGGCCGCGACCTTCTCACGCTTATTCTCTTCCTCGCGCGTGGTATCGCCGGCTGCGATACGTTTCTCCGCCGCTTCCTTGCGCTTCTCCGCCTGCTTGTCGACGAAGGCTTTCAGCTGCCCGGGTTCAAGAACGCTGAACGCGCTCTCTGCCGAGGACAGGTAGAAGTCCATGGCACGAATTATCCACCGCCACCAACCGAAGGTGTTACGCAGTTTCAGGTACGCCTCGCGATCGCCGTCCAGCACCAGCCGGAACACGGTAGCCTGCGAAAGATGCTTGGCGTAACGCGCGTCCTTCTCCCACGCAGTCTTCTTCTTTGCCTTTCCCATTGTGATCTCCTTTGTAACGCAATCCGACCCCATTGCCGGATCCGCAGAAAACTACAACACACGCCTGCAACCGACGTTGCGAGCGTTCTGAGAACATCACCCAGAACCAAAAGAGGCTTAAGGACCCCGACACATCACCCACGCGCCCATGGGCTCGACGAGGAGGACATCCGCCAAGCCCTTGACGAGTTCACATCACCCGCGCGCCAGTGAGCTCGACATGCCGGGTTTGTGCTCCTGCATTGTCACATCACCCACGCGCCCATGGACTCAACGAACAGACACAGATGTGCGACTACTCAATGTTCACATCACCCACGCGCCCATGGGCTCGACTGTGTCGACCGACGATACCTGCCAGGTGGTCCCACATCACCCACACGCCCATGGGCTCGACCGCGTGATGAAGGAAGCAACGATGGCCGACTTCACATCACCCACACGCCCATGGGCTCGACTCCAGCCGGTAGAGCCCGCTTAGATCGACTGCCACAGCGTATAGTGATTAAGCAGAGAGAAGGGTTGGGTGATTGCACTCTGGAATGTTCCCCAAGTGCATGAATTTGCAGAGCTCATTCGTCTCTGCCTCGGGTCTCTAGCTGACCCTGTACTCCCT
>Ga0105099_10000546_pt1 | contig 25752 bp, 29 predicted proteins | sample PPLLak3cmMay2015_2_FD_79138 | JGI IMG/M metagenome (GOLD analysis project Ga0105099, IMG submission 79138) | Freshwater sediment microbial communities from Prairie Pothole Lake near Jamestown, North Dakota, USA - PPLs Lake P8 Core (1) Depth... | ecosystem: Environmental > Aquatic > Freshwater >... | reverse complement strand
TGATTGGCTCTTTTGTGAAATGTTGTTTAAAAGCCTTTGAAACAGGTCTATTGTATAGCTTCTGTCAAATGAAAAAGTCATCAGAGAATTTAATGACATAATAATGCGTTGAGCGGAGGGATTGTACCCAAACCATCCGCTCTTACGCAGTATTATCCCGCAGCTTGCCGGAGGGATAATAAATATCAGCACTTTACAAGTCCCCCTTCGGGGGATTTAGGGGGCGTGAACGCTTACTGTTCTTCTTAACACAACAATGCCGTGGTTAACCCTTTCTCGTTATCCATAAACCATTTCTTGACATCATTCCACGTTGTCCCGTTAAGACTTATCGGATCAGGAGAATCCTCAACATCGTCATAATAAAAAAATGAGCGAAGAACATGATAACAATTTATTCTGTTTTCCCCGTACTTTTTAAAAAAACAGGCTTTCAGCTCTTCCGGACGGAGTACCTTTAAAATTTCGAACATATCAAAAAAATCTTTTTTTTCCGCACGCTGCGAAATTGATACTGCCTTCATACACCCGATATCCTCAAGACTTGCGAGCTTGATTTTATTATGCGTGGCGAGAGGCAGTATGAGCGGGTACGGGTAATGCAAAAAAGTCACTTTTATATTTTGCACAATACCATGTACCGTTCCGGGTTGCATCGAAATAATGACGCCGTTCCTTTTTGTAATTTGATCAGAAATGCGATCTTCGTCAAATTCGGTTTGATTGAACAAATCAATGTCCACGCTCTTTCTATGTCCGCGGTGAAAAGTCAGCGCCGTGCCTCCGGCCAGATAGAAACCGGCTGCTATCGCATCAACCGAGAAAAGCTCTTCAATCAGTAAAAGGTGGGATCTATCAATTGACGATTGAAACATACGATCTCTTTCCGATTAATGCCGAAATGCAGCGCCCAGAAGGATGCTGTTCTTTTGTCAATATTTTTTGACCGCTTTATTACTTGAGCAATATCCTTTTTTGCATAGCGCCGCACAACCCATTGAATCTGGGCCGGCCTGCCGAACATAAGAAGGCGCTCGATAATGTACCGTCTGTTTTTTCTAACATCCACCGCGTGAATGTCAGTATCCCAGAAATAGGGGGCAAGAAGAGCGGCTTCCTCTGTAGTTACTATCATAGCTATATTCTAAGCCGGCAAAGCTGGAAATATAATTTTTAATCGTCCTCGTCCTTCGTTCTCGTCCATCGTCCTCGACGATTAAAATTCAATCTGTTTTCGAGGACGAGGACGAAGGACGAAAAAACATCTACGCATTAAGCGTAGATGTTTTCGCTACAGACACTATACCGCGTCCTTGATAATGGTCATAATTTTATCTTGATCTTCCTGATTCAGATAGGGATGCATCGGAATACTGAATATCTTTTCCGCTATCTGTTCAGAAACCGGCATGCTCCCTTTTTTGTACCCAAGATAGGAAAACGCAGTCTGCAGATGAAGCGGCTTCGGATAATAAACCGCCGTCGGGATTCCTGCTTTTGTGAGGTTTTGCATACAGGTATCTTTCTTGTCGCTCAAAATAGAATACTGCGCCCATACGGACATATATCCCTCTGGTATATATGGAACCGATACAGAGTTCTTTAACCCTTCGGAATACCGCAGCGCAACCGCCTGCCTCATTTCAACCTCCTGCGCAAAAACCTCCATCTTTGCCAGTACTATGGCAGCCTGCAGCGAATCAAACCTGCCGTTGATACCGATCCGTACGTTGTCATACTTGTCCGTGCCTTTCCCATGCACTCGTAAAGATTCCAGCTTTTCCGCTAACTCTTTATTATTAGTAAAAACCGCACCGCCGTCTCCATAGCATCCCAACGGTTTTGCCGGGAAAAAACTTGTTGCCGCAATATCGGCCAGGCTGCACGCTTTTTTTCCCTTATAGGTAGCACCGAAACTTTGCGCTGCGTCCTCGATTACTGAAAGCCCGTATTTCTTCGCAATCCGATGTATCGCGTCGTAGTCCGCTGGAAGCCCGAAAATATCCACCGGAATGATACACCGCGGCTTGAGCCCGTCGGGTATCCCGGAGGCCGGTTTTTTGCCGTGCGTCACATCATTAACCGCAACATCGAGTTTTTCCGGATCGATGTTGTACGTTTTCGGATCTATATCAACATAGACCGGCGTCGCACCTAACAGTGCGATCACTTCCGCGGTTGCGATAAAAGTGAACGGCGTCGTGAAAACCGCATCCCCCTTGCCGATGCCCAGAGCCATTAGCGGAAGGAGCAAAGCATCAGTGCCGCTTGCACAGGTCAGACAATGCGTCGCACCGCAATATTCAGCAAGTTTCCGCTCAAGCTCCTGTATCTCCGGTCCTAAAATATAATTGCCGTGCTCGAGAACAACATTCATCCTCCGGTTAACGGAATCCTGAATTCTTCTGTATTGGGTTTTAAGGTCGATAAACTGCATGGTAATCTGGCTACCTTTCCTTAAATGTGTCATACGTTCTGATTCCCACCGCCAACTCCGCAGGCAACGAAGTCTCCTCATCCAGATCAAGGCACCGCACTATACCCGGCTCCACCTCTTTATATTTAAATCCGCTTTCCGGGCAAACCATTATCTTGGCGCTGTCCGGCTTTGAAAGCTTGATACCGTGCCTGCTCATCCACCCGGCCTGCCTGCCGGGATTACCAAGAATCAATGCGTAATCAGGAACGTCTTTCGTCACAACCGCTCCGGCCCCGACAAAAGCATATCGTCCTATCGTTATGCCGCACACAATAGTGGCGTTGGCTCCGATGGTTGCGCCGCGCTTTATAAGTGTTCTCTCATATAACGAATGACGATTCACCTGCGCGCGGGGGTTGGTGACATTGGTTAAAACGCACGACGGCCCTAAAAACACGTCGTCTTCTATAACCGTGCCGGTATATACCGCCACGTTGTTCTGAATTTTTACGTTGTTACCGATAACAACATCATTGGCGATGTTTACGTTCTGCCCCAGAATGCACTTTCTGCCGATCTTCGCGCTTTTCTGAACATGGGCGAAGTGCCAGATTTTTGTCCCCTCGCCTATTTCACACGGCGTATCGACAAAAGAAGATTCGTGAATAAAATAATCCGCCATGTTAACCCGTTACCTTATTTAAGAAAGCGTGCGAGCGGGCATTGATGCCGATTGGCGCCGCGTTTCTCACCGCATGGGCCAGCGTTATGGACGGTTTTACATCCCGCGGCAGAAAACCGCCGCCCCCCAGAATATCCTCATACACCCTGGTATGCAGATCGGTAAACCCTTCGGAAAACTCCACCTCTTCTCCGTCAATGGTTATCGAACGAAAGGTAGACTGATTTTTCTGCACACACGACGGGGGAAGCATGCGGCGGTCTATTGAAAGAAACCAGTGCACCTCCGCCCTTTCAAGCTCAATATAGCCTGCGACGGTTTTCTCGGCGGATATATGGACTTCCTGATTCTGAACGCTGCCGAAAATCCAGATCAGCATATCGAAAAAATGAATGCCGATATTCGTCACAAGGCCGCCGGACTGCTCCAGATTCCCCTTCCAGGAAACCAGATACCATTTCCCCCGGGAGGTTATGTAGGTGAGGTTGATGACGTGCTTTTTGTGAGAAGGCATGCCTGCATATTTCTGCTTCAGAGTAACAAGAGCAGGGTGGAGCCGCAACTGAAGAACCGTATATATTGTTCTGCCGTATTCTCCGGCCAGCTCTTCCAGCATGTCAATGTTCCATGGATTCAGAACCAGCGGTTTTTCGCAGATAGCATGCGCTCCGACCCGAAGCGCAAGGCGAATATGCGCGTCATGCAGGAAATTCGGCGAGCAGATGCTGATATAGTCAACGCCCTCGGCTTTGCGCCGCAGCTTCTCAAGATGCCGGTCGAACCGCTCAAACTCCCTGAAAAAGCTGGCGTCGGGAAAATAGTGATCGATGACACCCACCGAATCGCTGGGATCTACCGCCGCAACCAGCGTATTACGCGTGTCTTTGATGGCTTTCAGATGACGCGGGGCGATATACCCGCCAACGCCGGTTAATGCAAATTTCTTATTCATATATCCTTGCCCGATCTTGCATGATTATTTAATTCTAACCAATTCTCTTTTAATATTCTCGATCAGTTTCCGATCCTCCGGCGTCTTCTCGCCGCTGACAAAAGCATGTTTAAAAACAACAAACAGAACGGTTATAAAAAACAGGCCGAACGCAAACACCAGCGGAAAAAGCTTCTTTTCCTTGAATGACTTGCCGGTATATACATTGTCAATAATCTTGAAAGCCTCTTTGCTGACCACCATCATCTTCTCGACCTCTTTGGCGATCAGCTCCTGGATTTTAGCCCGCAGCAAAGGGTCGGTGACGCTGATGAGCTGATTCTCCAGATAATCACGGTTTTCCTTTGCATCCTTCTGAACGTTTTCCCGGATATACGCGTCAAGGTATTCAAGATACGAGGTCAGCAGAGTATATGAAACCAGCGAGTCTTCATGCTTGAAAGAGATTGCCATTGTTTTGGTTTTTTTAATCTCTTTCTTCAGAAACTTGCCCTTGATATAACCGCCCGCATCCACCGACCGTGGTATGGCGGTGTCGTTAATCCAGGCATTCTTAACGGAGTCCCACAGTTCCGGGTAAACCAGCGGCATCAGGTTCTTTTTTTCAACAATGTCCGCGTTGAAATTTCTGCTGTCGAGAATCAGATCGATATTTTCGAGGCTGGCATTGCCGCCGATGTTCAACTGGCTCGCCACCATGCCGCCGAACATGCCGAGGCCGGAGAGGTCGGGCGTTTTTACCGACTCCATCTCTTTGGGCGCAATAACCGCATCGGCGATATACACCGGCCCCTTGATATATGCCGCAATATACCCTCCAATAAAGCCGAGTATGGTCAGCCCGACAATCAGCCATTTGTTTTTTACCAGAACATAAAAGTATTCAAGGAGGTTGATTTCATCGGGGTCAGAATGATGAACTGGTTGGTTTTGTATGTTTGGGTTTTCCATAACTGTGTCCCTATTGATTGAATGAATATCCGTTTAATGATTTTCCAGGTTTTCTATATCAAGAATATCCTGCGCCCGTGCCGCAGCTTTTTTCGACTTGATCAAATCTTCCTTACCGATTATAGTAATTGGAACACCGTCATACGTGCTGCGTATTTTGTTAACATAAGCGGATTTGAAATCTATGCCAGCAATTCCGATACAGATGTCTATTCTATTGGGGGCTACCCCTATTTGGTATATCAACTCCGTATTTTGAAAATCTTCAACAGTTACGCTCTCCAACGGCGCACCAAACCTTGATAACGCTCTCAAGAGCTTCTGTGCATTCTTTCGCGTTGAATTCACCCAAACATCAAGATCTTTAGTATACCGTGGTTCGGCATAGAAAATAACAGCATGGGCGCCAACCACCAGATACTCAACTTTTTCTTCGTTCAATATTCTGAACAAATCTTTGAAGTCTCTGTTGGCTGACATTCTTTTCTCCTCGTATTAAACGAACCTCTCGTACCATTTCCCACGCCGCTCTAAACCTTGCTTCGTGTCCGGCCATTCTCCAGAAATCCTTATCAAAATCCTTATCGTCGCCGGAAGAGCGTACTATTTTTCGTGCGGTAACACCTCTCCTCATATTGATCTATAACCCGAAATATCCTCTATACCAATCAACAAACTTCGGAATACCATCCGCAATTCTTGTCTTCGGCTCGAATCCCAGCTTCTTTTGCGCAGCCTCAATGTCGGCGTAGGTCGCTTTGACGTCGCCCGGCTGCATGGGCAACAACTCTTTTTTCGCTTTTTTCCCCAGGCACTGTTCAAGAATACCGATCAATCCCATCAGGTCTTCCGAATTATGGTTGCCCAGGTTGAATACCTCACAACGATCAAGTTCTTTTCTGTCTATAGACGCTACCACGCCGGCAACAATATCGTCGATATAGGTGAAATCCCGCTGCATGTCACCGTTATTGAATACCTGGATCGGCCGGCTGTTCAGAATCGCGTCGGTAAATAGCCACAGCGCCATATCCGGCCTGCCCCAGGGGCCGTATACCGTAAAGAAGCGCAGCCCCACGGTCTGTATTCCATACAGGTGGGCATAGCAGTGCGCCATCAGCTCGTCGGATTTCTTGCTTGCCGCATACAGGCTGACCGGCGTATCAACCCGGTCCTTTTCGGAGAACGGAAGCCTGGTATTGCCGCCATACACGCTGGAAGACGAAGCGTATACAAGACGATGTACCTTGTTGTGCCGGCATCCTTCCAGAATATTTAAAAATCCCATGATATTCGAAACAACATACTCATGCGGATGATCCAGCGAATAACGTACTCCGGCCTGCGCCGCCAGGTTGCATACTGCGTCGAATTTTTCATCGCTAAAGATTTTTTCGATAAGCGCTCTTTCACTGATATCCCCGCGAATGATCTTGAATCGCGAATACGATTTGAGAATGTTATTTCTGCCTTCCTTCAATGAAACGTTGTAATAGGGACTGAAATTATCAAGGCCAACGACCTCGTCCCCGCGCTCGAGAAGGAACCGCGCAACGTGAAAACCGATAAACCCGGCTGTGCCGGTAACAAGAATTTTCATGATAGCTCCGGATTTACTTGGTTGTTTACCATTAACAGCCTATTAGACGCTGCGGCTCCCCTCTTCACCAGCGCTTACCACATCTTTCTTCAAATCCTCAATCTCCGCCTGAATCTGTTCGAATTCCCGCATTCGCTTTTTTAAATATTCACGCATTATAACAATCTTCTCTTTCATTCCCTGCGGCGTCAGAATATACTGCCACCGGATATTTTCCGGATTATTTTTCAATTTTTTCGCTTTGATAACACCCTTTTGGATAAGCCCCGATAGAACATAATTGATTTTACCAAGACTCACGTCCAGCTTGTGCGCCAGGGTGCGTTGGGTGTGGGAAGGGTTAGCCTCCAGTTCTTTTATTACTTTATACTCGATCATGGTCAACTGACAGGACAGAAAATGTTTATCGAAGATTTCAGATTGCAGATTACGCTTTGGAGAAAGAGATTTGAAACTGGACGTTGCGTGTCGGATTTAGATGTTGTTAATTTACAGATCGTTGGCCGTTGGTTTTCGTATAGCCGCACCATTCCCCCGTCGGCGGTACTTACGTGGGTAACGCCTACATGAAAAAATGTCGAATAAAACCACCGGTTAAACAGAATATCCAAACCGTTCAACCATTGAACAAAATAATCAATAGTAATTAAAGTGGCAATTGTTTTTTTATATTTAAAGCTATATAATATTCTTACAAAATTCCCTTAAAGATAATTCTCCGGGAATTTAATTTTATTATTGATAAAAGTATTAACATTATACATTTTATATAAAAAGTATATATATTAAAAAAAGTAAAAAGCAGGAGGTTTACTATCGCTTCCGAGTTTTTATCTGCTATTATCAAACCTGTTTCCGATGCCACCCCTTTTGGCGAGAATATTAATTATGATTCTGATTTTGATAAGGTTAAATCAGAAATCGGGAAAGCGGGTAACATAGATTATGATCTTATCGAAGAAAAATCGTCCGCGCTATTAAAGGATAAAACCAAGGATATACGGCTCCTCTCGTTTTTAAGTCTGGTTTATATCAGAAAAGAGAACTGGGAAGCGTATGCCGATGTATTCGATGGCCTGACACAGCTTGCCGAAAAAAATTATAACGAATTACATCCGCAACGACCCGCCGCAAAACAGCTCGCATTTAAATGGCTCGCAGAACAGCGTTATACCGATACACTCGAAAAAAAACAACCAAAAGAGAACTCCTATGAACATATTCAGCGGCTGGCTGAATCTCTCCTGCGATTAAAAAAACTTCTGGAAGATAATTATCCTGAAGGATCACCGTTTCCTTCTAATATCCTGAATGCTGCTCAAAAATGGGAGAAGTCGACAAAGCCCAAGCCAAAACCGGAGCCTGCGCCGGTAACCACAGCTGCAACCCCTCAAACAACGGTTTCACAGCCATCAACAGAGGGCGCACCTGTTGCTGCGGGCGCACCCATCAAACTTGAGAACACCAAAGACGTACAGGCTGAGTGTAAAAAAATAGCGATGTTCCTTATAGAAAAAGAGCCTGAAAAACCTCTTGGGTATCGATTATTACGCTCTCTGCGCTGGGACATTATCGAAAAGGCGCCCGTGGCGGAAGGCGGAAAAACCAAAATTGAAGCTCTTCCGGCGGAGAGAAAAACCTATCTCCTGGGACTTTTATCCAAGGGAGACTGGAAACAGACCCTCGCGACTGCCGAAAAAACATTCAGCTCCGGCCCCACGCAGTACTGGCTCGACCTTCAGCGTATCAGCGCTGTTTCGTGCAAAAACCTCGGAGCCCCCTACGAATCTGCGTATAACGCCATCTGTTCGGAAACCGCGCTTTTTTTAAAACGTGTTCCCGAGATTCCCGATCTGTGCTACTCGGACGGCTCCCCATTCTGCGACGGTATTACCAGGGAGTGGCTGGCATCCGATGTTGCCGCAGCTGCTGCCGGAGGCAAATCGTCCGGAGGCGCTTCTTCCGTACAAGATGACTCGATTGCAGGAGAAAAGAAGGAAATCAACGAGCTGGCTTCGTCCGGCAAAATAGAAGCCGCGATTCAAATCCTTCAGAAAAAAATCAACGATTCGGGCTCCGAAAGAATTAATTTTAAGCGCTCCATCATGCTGTGCAACCTCCTGATATCCGCAAAGCATGCGGAGATAGCGGTTTCAATCCTCGAATCGCTCAACGAAAAAATAGACCGGTATAACCTGCATAAATGGGAGCCCGAGCTGGCGATAGAAACATGGCGTTTGCTGCTGACGACGTATGGCGCCATCGGTTCTACCCTGCAGCCGAACAAACAAGTTGCTATTCAGGAAAAACAAAATAGTATATTAAATAAAATCAGTTGTATCGATCCGATAAGCGCATTAAAACTTAAAATATAACCCTTTATGAAAGGCGGACAGTATGGCAGGCAGTTTTCAAAACGAAATTCCTCCGGCACGTATTAACCTGAAGCTCGACGTCGGCAAGGGCAATGCGAAGAAAAAAGTCGAGCTCCCCCTGAAGATGCTGGTTACCGGCGACTTCTCCTCTAAAAAACACGACAAGCGCGTGGGCGAGCGGGAAAAAATAGCCGTCAACAAGAACAATTTCACGCAGGTGATGGAAAGCATGGAACTCAACCTCAACTATGTCGTCGACAACAAGCTTACCGACAAGGAAGGCAGCATTCCGGTCAACCTCAAGCTCAAGGATATGGACTCCTTCAAGCCCGAAAACGTCGCAAAGGACGTTCCGGCGCTCAGCCGCCTTCTTGCCGCGCGCAACCTGATCAAGGATCTCAAGTCCAATCTGCTTGATAACAGAGAGTTCAGAAAACGGCTCGAAAACATCGTCAAAGACCCCGAGGCCATGAAACTGCTCCAGGATCAGCTTAAAACACTGGTGCCCGAAGATAAACCGGAAGCCGAAAAGTCATCATAAAAGCATACTATAATAAATATACCGAAATAAAAAACTCATTTTATATAAGGAGTTCGTATGGCAGAAAACCAAAAACAGGAACAGACAAAAGACGCGGGGCAGGCACAGGGACTCGAATTCATCTACGAAACGATGAACCTGAGCGTACCCGAAAGCGCTATTGACATTTCAGGGTTCAAGGACGCCAAGACCATGGCCGATTCCAAAGCCAACGAGAGAATCGGCGCAGCCCTGGCTTTCTTCGTCGACAGCATCGTCCAATCGGGGCATCCGATTGAAAAAATAGACAAGGCGATTCTGGACTATCATATCTCCGAAATAGACCGTAAAATATCGCTGCAGCTTGACGAAATCCTTCACCACCCGGAATTCCAGAAGATGGAGACCTCGTGGAGAAGCCTCAAGTTTCTTGTCGACCGCACCGATTTCACGAAAAACGTCAAAATCGACATCCTCGACACATCAAAGGAAGACCTTGCCGAGGATTTCGAAGACGCTCCCGAAACCATACAATCCGGCTTGTACAAGCACGTGTATACCGACGAATACGATACCCCGGGAGGCGAACCCTATGCAGCCATAATCTCGAATTTCTACTTTAACAGCACGCCGCCGGATATCGCGCTTCTTCAGGAAATATCAAAGGTATCGGCCTCATGTCACTGTCCGTTTATCGGATCGTCGATACCGCAATTCTTCGGCAAGGAATCGGCACAGGATCTTACCAAAATCGACGACCTCCATAACTACATGGAGCGCACGGAATTCGTTCGATGGAAGAGCTTCAGGCAGACGGAAGACTCCCGCTATGTCGGGCTCGTGCTTCCACGCTTCGCTCTGCGGCTGCCCTACGGGCCCGAAACCATACCGGTAAAAGGCTTCAATTACGAAGAAAAGGTAACCGGCGCCGATCATAACAAATACCTGTGGGGTAACTCGTCTTTCGCGTTTGCGGCAAACATGGTTCGTTCATTCGTCGATAACGGCTGGTGCGTGCAGATACGCGGACCCGAGGCTGGCGGCAAAGTCGAAGCGCTTCCCGTGCACTTCTTCGACGTGGGCAAGGGGAAACAGATGAAGATCCCGACCGAGATCCTTATTCCCGAAACCCGTGAATTCGAATTCGCCAATGAAGGATTCATACCGCTCTCATTCTATAAGAACCGTGACTACGCCTGCTTCTTCTCGGCGAATTCAACCCAGAAACCGGACGAGTTCGACGACCCGGTGGTCACCGCGAATATGAGAATCAACTCGCGCCTGCCCTATATCCTTCTGGTGTCGCGCATCGCCCACTACCTGAAAGTGATCCAGCGCGAGAATATCGGCAGCACCAAGAGCAAGGCGGTTTTGCAGGAAGAGCTGAATAAATGGATAAACGGCCTTGTCACGGAAATGCCCGACCCGGCCCCGGATCTTATTGCCACCCATCCGCTCAAGGCAGCCAAGGTGGAGGTAAACGAGATCGAGGACAACCCTGGCTTTTTCACGGTATCGCTGGCTGTGACGCCGCATTTCCAGATTGAAGGCATCGACATAAATCTTTCACTGGTATCTCAGATGCCGAAAGGAAAATAGGCCGAATAAAAAAAAAGTGAAGGTTTGTGACGGCCGTCACAGATTTTTTTAAAAAAATATTTTAAATTATTACTGTAAACAATTTTTTCCATTCACTCTCACTACAAAACAAAAGGAGTTTTTTATGCCAATACCAGCATATATGTGGATTAACGACGGCGAGATTAAAGGCGGCTGTACCGTTGGTGGCCGTGAAGACAGTATTGAGGTTCTGGAATTCCGCCATGAAGTTCGTATCCCTACAGATCCGGACAATGGTCAGTTAACTGGAACAAGAAAACATGAAGCTTTTACAATAGTAAAAGCCTTTGACCAGTCTTCTCCTCTTCTTTATAAGGCTGTATGCGAAGGTTTAACCTGGGGTACCGTAAGACTCGACTGGTACAAAATTGATGATGAAGGCGCAGAAGTTCTTTATTTCAAGCATACACTTGAACAGGTTAAGGTCTGCTCCGTAAAACCAGTGATGTATAACGTAAAAGCAAAAGAATATGAACGTTATGTTCATATGGAAGAGGTCAGTCTCAGATATGGTAAAATCACCTGGGAATACCCTGAAGGTGGTTATATGCATTCTGATTCATGGTTGGAAGGCAGGTAACTGTTTCAAGCATCGAAAAAGTCGTTTCAAGACGATATGGAAAACCCCGCTTATGGCGGGGTTTTTTTTATTTATACTCGAGCAGAGAAAAGAATTATATTATTTTTTTCATTTTTTTGGAAGTTTCAAAAGGGATAAATAATGAAAATATTGAAATGTTTGCTAATTATGTATGTACTTATTAGTTTTTGTGGAACACCCTCAACATCTTTCGATTCTTCTTTAAAAAGTTCTATAAACTTAGTGGCTTGGATAAATAGGCCACAAGGATCTATTATAAAGCCAATAAATAGAATAGTCATTCAAATTTCTTCTCAAGACATGGATACAATGCGAGATACATCCAATGTTACGCCGGAGCAAAAATATATACAAGTCAACATACAAGATATACCCCCCGGTAAAAACAGATTAGTCGAAGGATGGTCATTAGATAATACTAATATTATTATGCATTACGGGGCAGCAACTATCGGCGAATTATTTCCTAATGAAAATAAAAGTGTCGGTATTGATTTGTATCCAAAATACGGAACCATTCAAATCCCAATTGCGAACATTCCCAATTACGTTGATTCAATATTTGCTTCTTTTACATCAAATACAGATACTATAACAAAAAAAATAATAGCCAACACCGGAAATGAAATTATTACTCTTGAGGATATACCGGATAAAATGCAGGGTATTCTCTATATTTTTGCCACCGACACATTAGGAGATACAATATTCACAGCATCAAAAGAGTTGACATTTGATGCTACTAAAAATATTACAATACACATACAGTTTAAACCAAATTCATCATCTCTCGAAATGACGATCTATATCCACGAACCCGGCATAACAATTATTATAACAGATATGGGAACTACAGATACGCTCAAGGATGAATCCGGGCCCCTTATTATATCAGAAATTATGTACTATGGATATGGAGATTCTGATTACATTGAGCTATATAATACCACAGACGATTCTCTTTTTTATGATTATTTATATGTAAAAATAATCGGCGGAACGTCCGGTACAAATACTTTAAGTAAAGTAAATAACATATCTATCAAAGCTAACGGTTTTTTTGTGATAGGTAACGGCAAAACGCCAACTCAACCCCCTGATAACTGGGCTGATACTAATGTTAATATGAAATTATCATCGAGCGACAAATGGATAGTAATACAACAAGATGAATCTACGATTTTTGACTGGGTAGCTTATTACGGTGGAACCTGTGATTGGCCGTCAAAAAAATCCAAATACGCTGTTGTACTCGACTCATTAAACGCGGATCCGCAATATAATAACTATGGAAAGCATTGGAAAACAGCAACCAGCCAGATAAGTGCTTCTGATCATTATGGAACCCCCGGGAAAGCTGGAATGTAATAGACGCCCGGGAAATTATGAGCACAATCGCACAAATAATTCTTTTTGCGTTAATTCAAACAGCACAACCGCATATTTCTATTACACTCTATCGTGACAGCCTGAAAACCAAAACACACCTCGCTCTCCGCGACTCCATTACTAACGCCTTTTTCATCGATTATTGCTGCGGCTCGGCGCTCGCCTCATGCCTGGAAAAAAATCCTCCCTGTCCCATTGCGCTGCGGCTCGATAATTTCGCCTGCTGGCTTATTCTGCGCAATACTCCCTGCGACACAATCCTGTTGCAGCTTGGTAAGAGCTATGCATCGTTCTTCGGCCCGGATACATTTCGCATCGCACCCTCCCGCCTTCCACCTGCCGGAGATTCGGCTGCGCCCGTGGTTATCACAGCGTATATCAGCGCATCGTGTAATCTATGCAAAAAAATCTGCCTCCCCCTGTATCGGGCAGTCACCCAAGGGACGCTTGCGGGAAAAGCGAGGCTTCAACTGAAGCCGGCGACCCTGCATACCAGAGATATGGCATTACTCGCCGCGGAAAAGCAGGGGAAATTCTGGGAATTTTTTCTGAGCCTCGAAGACGTCAAAAGACGGCTCGACGAAAAATTTCTTCTCGAAAAGGCAAAAAAAGTCGGCTGTAACGTCGACCGTTTTCAGAAGGAGATGCACAATCCAAAACTCGAAAAAATTCTGCAGGAAAATAAGCATGAAGCTCTGGCAAACGGCGTCGAGATCAGCCCGACCCTGTTCATCAACAATCGAAGATACTGGCGCAATAAAGACCCGCAGTGGGTGATTGATGCGGCTCAATTTGAATATGAGAAAAGAGTCACCGCGGAAAACGCAGAGGACGCGGAGAAGAAACGGTAATACTACTATGAAACTGACATTCCTGGGCACCGGGACATCGCACGGCGTGCCGCCGCTCTATTGCATGCGCAAGGGGTTTTCGCTGTGCAAAAAAAACGTGTGCAACGAGTCGTTCACCGATCCGAAACACAACCGGACCAGATCGTCGGTTTTTCTTGAATACAATAACCGCGCTATCCTGATCGACGTGTCACCGGATTTCAGGCAACAGGCTATCCGGGAGCATATCGTAACAATCGACGCGGTGCTGATCACCCATATTCACGCCGACCATATCATGGGCATCCCGGATATCCGCTCATACACCTATTCTAAAGAGCAGCCCCTGCCGGTGTATGGATCCGAAGAGACGATGAGCGGCATACGGGACATGTTCAAATATATCTTTGACCCGAACACGTTTGAAGGCGGGGGCATTCCCGTGATATCGCTGAACACCATCGACAAACCATTTCTCCTTTTTGGAAAAACGATAATCCCGATTCCGGTCCGGCACGGTCCTCTTTCCGGCTGTTTCGGATTCCGCATAGAAAATCTCGCCTACATCCCTGATATAAAAGAGATACCGGAAGAGCATAAAAGCCTTCTTTCCAATCTGGATTGCCTGATTATCGACTGTCTTCGTGACGAGCCGGCCCATGTCACCCATATCGTTTTGCCGGAAAGCATAGAACTTGCGCGTGAACTTAAGCCGGGAAAATGTTATTTTACTCATATGTGCCATAACATCCATTATCAGCAAGACGCCCACCTTCTCGATTCATGGATGTATTTTGCCTATGACGGATTAACGATACAATTAGAGTCTGTAGCTGAATTATCTACGCAATATGAGTATATAAAATCAAAGCGTAGATGAGTCAGCGTACAGACTCTTATACCGCAAAGCATATAATTAAGTATTCAAAAGTGTCCGGCTTTGCCGGGTTATTATAAAAGATTAGTTTAAGGGTTTTTATGGAGCTTTATAAAAAAGAGTTTATTGAGTTCATGGTGCGGTCGAACGTTCTCACGTTTGGCGACTTTACCACAAAAAGCGGGCGGAAGACGCCCTATTTCATCAATACCGGCAGATATAAAACCGGCGAACAGATAAAAAAACTCGGGCAGTTTTATGCCGAAGCAGTCTGTTCCGCAATTACAGGCGATGTAAACGTCCTGTTCGGCCCTGCGTATAAAGGAATACCGCTTGTTGTGACGACCGCCATCGCGCTGACGGAAAAAACCGGCAGAACCGTATCGTTCTGCTTTAACCGCAAGGAGGCAAAGGATCACGGCGAAGGCGGCAACTTGATCGGGCACACGCCTGTTGCAAACGACCGGGTGGTTATCATAGAAGACGTTACCACCGCAGGCACTTCTATACGCGAAACGGTTCCCCTGCTGCGTTCGATTGCGCCGGTCAAACTGGCCGGCCTGATCGTGTCGGTTGACCGCATGGAGAAAGGCGCCGGCGCCAAAAGCGCGCTTGCCGAGCTTGCGCAGGAATTCAGCTTCGCCACGGCAGCCATAGTAACTCTCGATGAAATCGTCGAGCATCTTTACAACCGTCCGGTTGACGGCTGTGTGGTGCTTACCGACGACATCAAACGCAGAATCGAATCCTATCGCGCCATCTACGGAGCAGATCGATGATACCTCTTTCACAAAACCCCCCGTCGCGCTTTCCACAGGAGCCGATTGCCGTAACCGACAATCCCTGGTGGGTTGCAAAAGTAAAACCTCGCCAGGAGAAAGCCCTCGCATTCGAGTTTATTGAACGACAGATTGAATATTACCTGCCTATGTTCAAGAAAACAACACGCCGTCGCGACAACAACAAACCCCGGAAAACAATCCTCTGCCTTTTTCCCGGCTACATCAGCTTTCGTCCTGCGCCCCGCACCGAGCGCAATATCTTCGCCACCAACCGCGTCGTGTCTCTTGTTCAGGTGCGAAACCAGACCCATTTTGTCAAACAGCTCAACCAGATCTACCACACCCTTGACCTTGGTATTTCTCTCGAACCCTGCCCGCTTGCGACTGATCTTGGGCCCGGCCGGGAGGTCGAAGTCGTTGCCGGACCCATGCGCGGCATCACGGGAACCGTAGTAAAAATGCAATCTACACAAAAACTTATCCTGTCGGTCGACATCCTCGGTAAAGCCGCTGTCACCATCGACGCGTCGCTTATAAAGCCGCTCTAATTAAACCCGCCTGAAAAGTTAATTCTTGTTGAAAATCAAAATCACCTAATATATAATTAATCAATATGTTACAATTCCGGGTGTATTAAAAAATCGTATCCCCGGTAAACAGGTAGGCAACTCTTGTAAAGAAGGGTACCGCCGACGGGGGAAAGGTGTGTCTGCAACAAAAGTTAACGGCTAACGGTTAACAGCAATAAAAAATCAAATTTTCAATGCAGGGGAAAATAATTATCACAGTAAAAAAAGTTATTTTCAAATTGTCAATATCAAATATTGAATTATATACAAAATACAAATCCCGAATTTAAAATATAAAATTTAAAATTCCCCCCATGCTCATTGACCTCCACGTCCACAGCTCTGTTTCCGACGGTTCGTATTCCCCGGCACAGCTTATCGATGTTGCGGCTGAGCAGGGAATCGGCGTTATTGCTCTTTGCGACCATGATACGACCGCCGGTATAACCGATTTTACCCGGTACGGCTCTATCAAGCATATAACAGCCATCCCCGGCGTGGAAATTTCCGCAACCTGGGAAAACGGCAACTGCCATATTCTGGGACTTGGCATCAGCAATAACCACGAACCTCTGGAAAGCACGCTTGTCCAAATCAGGGAAGCACGAAGCAACCGTAATCTCCGGATCATTAAGAAGCTGAACAGCCTTGGTATTGGCATAACATTCGAGCAGGTACAGGATATGACCGAAGGTGATATCATCGCCCGACCTCATATCGCACGAGCAATTCACAACAGCGGATATGTGGCGTCAGTTCAGGAAGCTTTCGACCGTTTTCTGGCAAAAGGCGCTCCCGCCTACGTCGACCGGTTTCGCCTTGACCCCCAACCCGCGGTTCAACTCCTGCATGACGCAGGCGCTATCCCGGTCCTTGCGCACCCGTCGCAACTTCAGGTAGGCATTGATGTCCTTGATGGCCTGATACAAAGACTCAAACCATGCGGCCTTATGGGCCTGGAAGTGTATACGCCCTATTCTTCAGAAATCGATATTATATCCTATACAACGATTGCGGAAAAACATAATCTTTTTGTATGCGGAGGCTCGGACTTTCACGGCGAAACCAAGCCGGATCATAGACTCGGATACTACCAGACGGGTAAACCGATTCCGGAGCAGTGCGCGGAGATAATAAAGAGTCTAAAGCTGATAGTTAACGGTTGACAGTAGCACAATACTCCACAAGTTTCAATAATATAAATAGAAACACAAAACAAGATGCGATACTACAAAACATCCTTTATTCAAATTTTCTTCTCTTTATACTTTTCAGATTCTACTTAATAAAAGTATTTTAAAAACATGGTTAACCTTCGTGCTGTTTTCTGGGATTACCCCCAATATATTGATGAAAACTATCTTCGTTTGAGTCTTTCAATCAAAGATACAACATTCCGTTTATGGGTCATTAGACGGTTCCTTGAAAATGGGCGCGCAATTGACACCTTATCCCTTTTCCCGGTTGAAGAAATAAATAAAGCAGTGCATCATTTGAAATTAACCGGATATACTAGAAAAAAATGGAATCGACTGATCGAGGTCTATGGTTCCGAAAGAAAATAAACACAGCTATGCATCTGAAACTCAAAGAAACGTCCTTGTTTCATTGTTTCGACAACCCCTTATTGGTGAACACTTCTTTCTGACAGGCGGAACTGCTTTATCCGTGTTTTATCTGCACCATCGAACGTCCAACGATCTTGACTTATTTACCTTACAGAATATTGAATTGCCGGAAATTGATTTCTGGATCAGACGCACATTCTCAACCGCTACAAAAATACGCCAATCGGATTCTTTCCTTTGTTTTATTATCGACGAAACAAAAGTGGATTTTGTTAAAGACCCTCTCTCTATTCCCTTGGAAAGACCAAAAATACTACTGGAAGAAAATTCCAGCGTGCAGATAGACACTATATCAAACATAGTATCCAACAAACTCACAACACTGGCAAGCCGAACAGAACCAAAAGATTTCATCGATTTTTATTTTATATGCAAAAAATATCCGAAGATAGTAAGAGAAACTATTCTTTTGGATGCTATTAAAAAAGACGCTATTTTCGATGACCCGCCAACTGCTGCTTTCCAGATAGAAGAAGGATTTAAGTTTGTTTTAAAAAACACACCTGCATTTCCGTATCTTTTAACCTCCCTCGATTACAATAGCTTTAACGAGTTTTATAAAAAATTTATCGCCTGGTTGTATAAAAAGGGATTAAAAGGCAGCGATTAACAGCACTACAAATAAAAACAAATCCTCCAGAAACGAAGGGTCAACAGAACCATACGACCGAGAAACGACAATACACGAATTTCAAGTTTCGAATTGCATTATCCCAAATCTAAAATCTAACCCGGCAAAGCCGCGAAGTCCCTTTTATGGGGGAAACTTTTGTAAGATGTTGTACGGCTTTGGGACTTTAGTCCTACTTTTTTTTAGAAAAATTTTACCGTAACGTAGGATTAAAATTCTTTAACCTTTTAAGCAAAACAACAGAATAAGACTCTGTACGCTAAATTATCTACGCAAAAAACGCTTTAGTCCTGCGATGAGAAGGATAGATAATTCAGCTACAGACTCTAAAATTATAACCATGTCAAAACTCTCCCTCATACCCGAATTCTGGGAATTCCTGAAAATCAGAAAAAAATTCTGGCTCCTGCCCATTATTATCATACTCTTCCTCCTTGGAGCCTTGATCATCTTCACCGAAACCAGCGCTGTGGCGCCGTTTATTTATACGCTGTTTTAGATCCTGTTGAGCTGGAATTGTATTATATCATACAAATAGTTCGATAAATTGCAATGCAGTGTTTTGTTTTAGTTTGAACCGTTTATACCATATATGCCTGAAAATCTAATTCGACGTTCAATCGTTTCGTCCTTTACCTTATCTTTCCCATTGCGTAAGTAACTTAAAACAGGTATCTTTATTGTCGGGTAAATAGCGCTTAAAACGCAAGGGTGCAAAAAAATGATTTCATTGGATAAAATCGATACGGCTGTGGCATTAGTAGTTAAGGCCGCTCATCCGGAAACGATCATTCTGTTCGGTTCTTATGCTCGCGGAACTGCTGACGATCAGAGCGATATTGATTTGTGTGTCATTGAAGCAGTCGTTTCTGACAGGCGATCAGAAATGGTCCGGCTAAGAAGAGTTTTAAGTCCTTTACGCATACCTGTCGATATTATAGTTCATAGCTCGAGCGCCATAAATGAATGGGCCGCAGTTTCGGGTACGCTTGCCAACACCATTATTCGCGAAGGGAAAGTTTTATATGAAAAAAAACAGTGATTTCGCCGAATTGCTGTTGAGAAAAGCGCGCCAGGATGCAGCGCTATTGAATAAATTGTCGGAAGATCTGGATGTGGCGGATGACATTATCGGTTTTCATTATCAGCAGGTAATAGAAAAATCTCTTAAAGCGCTGCTCTCTGAAGGGTATTGAATTCAGGAAAACTCATGATATCAGGGAATTGCTCGATTGTATTGCCGATAACAAGCTGGAAATACCTTCATGGTTTGCCGGCCTTGATGCATGGACCCCGTTTGCTGTTGAGTATCGTTATGAGGAATTGCCTGACGGTCCGGTTTGTCCTGTCCCCCGCAAAGATATTGCTTCTACCGCTTTTTCAATAATCAATTTTGTTGAACAGCAATTTCTCTGAACAGCATCTATTCTTGCCAAGCCGCACTTGATGTCCGCCGAATATCGCTATCAGGCCGGCTATAGAGCCCGGTTTTTGTAGGTTCTTTTTAAAACATACTCATTTATGAATCAAACCTATCGGACTCGTATCTATAACAATTACGTTAAAGGGCGATTGACCAGAATCGCTCCGGAGATTGTTTGACCAGAAAAAAAACCATCGTCACTGGTTTAAGTGTCGGCGGAGTAGAAAAAAACATACTGCTGTTGAAATCTGAAGGCCTCATACGCCGTGTCGGCCCGGACAAAGGCGGACACTGGGAAGTGATGAATAAAACTATATGAAACAACTATTTCAAAATCTCCGAACCGGCGAAACAGTGCTTGTGGAGCTGCCTGTTCCACAGTTAGAAGAAGGAAAACGAAATACAAGTGACAGATACGAAACCAGCGCTGTGGCGCCGTTTATTTATACACTGTTCTAGACCGGGATTATCGGGTTTGTCTTTGCATAAAATATATGTATGTAATGCCTGGATATTTATGAAAATCCAGCATAGGCTCGATAAAATATTTGTGCTTTTTGTTGATTTTAAAAAGTCCTAACCAGCATAATAAGTAAAAGCTTTCGGTTAAATATGTATTCACATGAAATAAAATTAAAGTAAATGAATAATGAAACGACTTATTAAAATTGGTATCATAGTTTGTGCAATATCTCTCATTGTGATCATATCAAATATGCTAATACCATACAAAAAAATATATTTAGCAATCCTACATGCGCTCGTTTATAAAATGGAACCCACAGAGAGTGTTGACGCTATTTTCACATTGGCTTTTGAACCAGAACGCCTTGAACAATCTCTGGTATGGAAAAAGAAGGAATCTTCCACTAAATGGATTATCAGCATAGGTAAAAGCGACGACAGTCTGACACAAAATTATAAAAATCATGACTTGGAATATTTTTTAAGCTTACATAAACTTACGATTTCTAACGACGTGTTCATAGTCGACAGTACATGCAAACATACGTATGATGAGGCACGGCTCTTGGATAAATTAGCGTCAACACACCGTTTTCAAAATATTTTAATTATCTCTGCTCCTTATCACATGAGACGTGTTAAATATATTTTTGATAAAATGAAAAGCGAAAAAAATAATTCCTATTACTATTACACTTGTCCCGATTGGGGATTGTATTCGAATCACATAAATAAGGAATATTTTTACAACTCGCACCATACACGAATCTGGAAAGAGCCACTTTCAATGCGACCATTTATATATAGTTGGCAATTTGTAATAAAAGAGTGGGTCAAATATTTTATTTATAAATTGTATTTTAGATAAATGACTAAATACCAATAAACCGGATACATGTTTCGCACATTAGTAAATCAAAAACAGTCTCTTTATACCGGCCAGGTAATACTTAATTCTATTACAGGTTATTTATTAATGAAATTGATCGCTTATCACTTTGGTGCTTCTGTAGAAGCAAGTATTTTTGATCTTGCATTTTCTGTCCCTTTTATAATATTAAGTGTCAGCGGCTTTACTTTTATTCACGGCATTACATCCTCTGTATTCGCGGGGCACTCCTTAAAAAATAATACTGAAATAAACACATTGTTTTCAACAATGTTAAATGTTTTACTTATTATCTCTGCAATCGTGGTCATACTGGCGGTAATAAATGTTGATATAATTGCCAATCTTATAGCTCCCGGCTTTAATCCAACTGAACACGAACAATTGAAGCAAATTCTGCTACTAATGTTTCCTTTAACTTTTTTTTTTGGTATCAGCACCTTTCTTGGAGGGGTTTTCACCGCCTGTTATATTCCAATAATCGGAGAATTTACATTGATGGGTGCAAGAATATTAACTATTTCATTTTTAATGATATTCGGTCGAGAAATATCCATTTGTCTTATTGCCTGGGCATTAGTAATTTCCTCATTTTTAATGCTATTAGCAGAATCACTGATTTTTATAATAATAATACCAATTAAATATTCAATAAATTTAAATTTATCTCAAACTTCTTTTAAACCTGTTGCGCTTAAATCTATAGGATTCCTGGTAGTTTCAACAGTTGCATCATTTAATTCCGCATATATGAGAAGTTGTGCTACTCTTGACAGCAATCAAACTGTAGCATTCCTTGCATACACCTTTTCAATTGTTGCACCATTAGGCGTTTTGTTTGGTAAATCTTTTAATTTTGCCTGGACCGCCAAATATTCAGAATTATTCAATAATAGCAAAATCAAATCTTCCATTTTCTTTCTAATAAAAAATGTTATCTTCGCATTTTGCTTTACAATCATTCTATCATTATTAATTTCTATTTTCGACACGACTATTTTTTCTTTACTTTACAAAGGAGGTAAATTTGATTCTACAATGATATCAGAACTAACATCGTTAGTCAAGCCACTATTCTGGTCTCTTCCCCCCTCTGTAATCCTCTGGGTAATGTTAACACCGTTGCTTCTTGTGAGTAAAAAATTTATAGCAGAATCTATTTATATTGGAGGATATGTACTACAGATTGTATTGAACTTTATATTTTTTAGATATTTTAAAGCGGATGCTTTAGTCTGGAATTATACAATTTCAATTTGGATCCAAGCAACTGGAGTTATTTTATTTGTGATTATCAAACTGAATCAACTGGCAAATAAATCAACTTGTGAGGCCTTTTAACACTTCATTTTAAATTAACTACAATAAAATATGAACTATTGCCTTTTTAGGGACATACTATATGAGACTGTTATTACACTGAAATGGCTCGTAATAAAATGTGTTTCAAACATAATTTTAAGCATTTCTAAAACTTATCAGAGCGAAAAACTAATAATTCGTCTTGGGAATATAATTTTTAAGAATACCCACAGTGATTTAGATAGCTATGAAAGTTATGTTAAAAATATAAACCCTTCACTGAAATTATTTAATGATCTTTTCGGATCTGATGAATGGTGTAATGGAAAAAAAATATTAGATTTAGGATCGGGCCTGGGCCTATGGAGTGACTTGCTTGTGAAACATGCAAATGCGGATGTTATTGCACTTGATTTGGGTTTTTCGCAGTGCAAATTTGCAAAAAAGTATTGGCACAATAATAATGTTTTATTAGTAAATGGCGCAGCTGAAAATCTTCCTTTCAAAGTATCTTCCATTGAAACTGTGTTCTCACACACAGTATTCGAGCACATTTTAAATGTTCAATCCGCATTAAAAAATGTTTATTATATATTAAAACCTGATGGGATATTCGTTCTTAACTTTCATTTTATAAATCATTATATGGGGCACCATTTAAACCTATATGTTAATATGCCATGGGCAACATGGGTAGTTAGCGAAGAAAGCTTGTGCAAATATTTTAGCGAACGATTAAAAACCGATCAAGAAAATGGAAAAATCCTATATTATCCCAAGGGAAGTATTGTAAAAATGCTTAAAGAAAAGAATATTATTCAATTAAACAAACTAAATTACAAGCAGTTTGAAGTAATGATAACTAATTGTGGATTTGAGATAGAAAAACGAAATACTAGTGGGGCGCTTCTTAAATTATTACCATTTCTAAAGAGTGTGTTTTGGTTTGATACCTTTTTAACGGGCACTGTAAACTATATTTTACGCAAAGCTATGTGTCATTAAGAAAATTTATATACACAGTAGGTTATATGATTTATAGAATATTAGTTACACCGGCAAAGCCGGAAATTAAGGAATTGATTTTGTATGCTTTGCGGCATAAGAGTCTGTGCGCTGACTTATCTACGCTTTGAAAATATCTAATCATATTGCGTAGATAATTCAGCTACAGACTCTACGTTAACCATGATGTATTAACATAGGAAGACTTTCCAATAAAATGCGTAATTTGTTTGCTAAAATTATGTATCGTTTGGGAATAGCATATATTCATAGAACCGCCAGCATCAAAGGTAATGTGACCTATGGAAAATCTTTTTACGCGGGGCCTTTTACACAAATTTGTGCTGGGGATAACGGTAATATTATTATCGGTAAACATTCAACTGTAGAGCAAGGGGCGATTCTCGACTCTTTTGGGGGATCAATTACAATCGGCGATTATACTTCAATTAATCCATATTGCATTTTGTATGGCCACGGAGGCTTGAAAATTGGGAACAACGTAGCTATTGCTACTCATTGCGTTTTTATTCCCGCAAATCACAATTTTGACTCTTTTGACACGCCCATTAAAGATCAGGGACTAAATTGTAACGGAATTATTATCGAAGACAATGTTTGGTTTGGAGCGCATTGTACGATTTTAGATGGTGTTACGGTACATAGCGGCGCTATTATCGGCGCAGGAGCAGTTGTTTCGCATGATATTCCCACCAATGCAGTTGCCGTTGGAGTTCCGGCTCGAGTAATTAAAATAAGAAGAGCACGATAATATTTATCAGATAATTGTTGAAACTCAATTTACCATATATCCTATTAAATTTGCCTTGTCGTAAAATGCCACTTATTAAATTACTTTATATTATTCTGATTGATATTACGGTATATGTAAGGTATGCTATATTATATTTGTTTTTTAATTCATTCTTACGGAATGTGAACCCATATAGTAAAATTAAAATTGGTAATATGTTTTTTTGTCGAAGATATAATAAAAATATTTTTACAAGTTATAAGGGTTATGTTGAAAGCATGTACACTAGCTTGAGTCCGTTTTTTCGTGCATACCCGCCGCAAAAATGGCTTTTCAACAAAACAATCCTGGACCTAGGAAGCGGTCTCGGTCGGTTTACGGCAAAATTATCTGGAGCGGGGTGTGGTAATGTTATAGGATTAGAATATCAATATTCAAAATCACGATTTGCGCTTCAGTATTTTAATAATTTACATCATGGTAATTTTATTAATGGCTCGGCAACATCTCTTCCTTTTCGCAGCAGCACGTTTGACACAGTGTTCTCCTTTGCTGTTTTCGAGCATATTAAAGAACCATATACAGCCGTTTTGGAGGTGTACCGTGTTCTAAAAGAAGGTGGTATTGCACTATTAGCAATTGATTATATAACATCGCGCGGTGGACACCACCTTCATCCGTACATACATTTTCCATGGCCGCTTTCACTTATTGATGAAGTGCACCTTTGTAAATATTGGAGCGAACTGTTACAAAAAGATCAGGCAAAAGGAGATATGCAGTATTATAAAAACGGGGAACAAATTACGCAACTATCTGAAGGAGGCGAAATATCCTTAAATAAGATATCGATCTCCCAATTTGAAAAACATATTTTTCAAGCTCATTTCAAAATATTACGAGCAATACCCGGCGAAACATTAGGAAAATTACTTCCGTTTCTTTTACAAGTTAACATACTTAAAGTTATATTGATGGGTTCAACCGTCTATGTGTTAGAAAAATAGCTTTTTATGTAAAATTGATTTGATACGTACCGACTTTTTATGTAACACTCAACCATTTTTAATAGTAGCTTCTAATAACTATATTTACATATAATACAAAGTACTTCATGCAAATATTTCACGTGAGGATAAAAATATATGCACATTTCATTTCTTGAATTTTTAATGTGTCCAATAACAAAAGAACATCTGCAGCTTGCAAATAAAGAAGAATTTCAAGGTGATATAATAATTACAGGGACCCTTTGTTCTTCGAAATACCGGTATCCAATCATTCATGGGATTCCTCGTTTCGTAGACACGTCACGAAATTATGCGCAATCTTTCGGTTATGAGTGGAATAAGTGGGGCCGAGTTCAATTCGAATCTGAAAATAAAGGCCGGGTAATGGAAGGACATACGATGCAAATGTTTGAGAAAATATGGGGAGATAAAGACACAGACTTTCAAAATAAAATATTGCTCGACGTTGGTTGCGGTG
>Ga0105099_10000545_pt1 | contig 25761 bp, 26 predicted proteins | sample PPLLak3cmMay2015_2_FD_79138 | JGI IMG/M metagenome (GOLD analysis project Ga0105099, IMG submission 79138) | Freshwater sediment microbial communities from Prairie Pothole Lake near Jamestown, North Dakota, USA - PPLs Lake P8 Core (1) Depth... | ecosystem: Environmental > Aquatic > Freshwater >... | reverse complement strand
TCCTTTTAGGCCGATTAGATCTTTTTTCTTTGCTTCATCTACGCATTTAGCTTCAAGTTCTGGTGTTGTTAAATTAAAAGTTATATTCATAAGAGATCTGGATTCTTTTTTTGCTACTCCTTTGTAAAATCCATTTGATTTATCTATTATATCATAGACCATTTTTGCTTTTTTGCGGTTCTGTTTTTCCATAGCTGGTATTCCACCTAGGCTTTTAATGTGTTCAAGAACTAGTTCACATAGATAGATAGCAAAACAAGGAGCTGTATTATACAAAGAATCTTTTTCTGCATGTGTCTTATATTTAAGCATAGTTGGTGCGTTTTCTGGTACTCGATTTAATAAATCATCTCTTACTATTACAACGGTTACGCCTGAAGGACCCAAGTTTTTTTGTGCTCCTGCATAGATTACAGCATATTTTTTTGCATCTATAACTTTATCAATAAAATTAGATGACATATCACATACTAAAGGAACCTGGTTTGGAACCTTTGGTGTTTCATGCCATTCTATTCCACCTATTGTTTCATTGCCGGTGATATGTGCAAATGCTGCGTTGTCACTAAACTGTACATTTTTTGGTATGTATGAGAATTTTTCATCTTCTGAGGATGCAACAATTTTTACTTCACCATATAGTTTTGCTTCTTTTATTGCTTTTTTTGCCCAAGCACCCGTATATACATATTCCATTGGTTTACCTGCTACCTGAAGATTTAATGGTACCATGAAGAACTGAGTTGAGGCGCCTCCCTGTAGCCACATAATTTTGTAGTTACTGGGAATACCCATTAGTTCCTTTAGAAGCTCTGATGCTTTCTTATGCACCGCATCATATTCTTTAGATCTATGAGATATCTCTAAAACCGACATTCCTGTTCCATGAAAATCTAGTAGTTCTTCTTGCGCTTTTTTTAATACCGGCAGTGGCAGTGTCGCCGGGCCTGCATAAAAATTGTAAACACGTTTTTTCATAAATTCTACCCCATAATACTATTTTTGAACCAGTGTATAAAAAAGTGGGATTTAAAGGATTCGGATAACGGTTGTAAAGGAGCAGGGTAAGAGTTGTACAACAAGTCTTTATTAATAAAAACAACAAAATAAAAATTGTGTGAGGTTTTGAAAAATGAAGCGCTTGTTAAGTATGGCTTTAAAGAATCGTTTTGAAATGGCAAAAGAAGATGCTGTTGCACTTGCTAAAACTGTTGAAAATATTTTTGGCGGTCAAGATGAAATAGAAGATATGAGTATAGATAAATACGCAAGAGCACTTTTATATGAACTTCAAAGACAAAATCTGTTAAATCAAAGGCGTGAAGAATTCAAAGAACAAGGTAGAATTACAAGAAAATTCTATTGGTCTTTTAATGATAAGATGATAAAACAAGCAGCCCATGAAGAAAAACTTGATGATCCATATAAAATTTACAAAAAAATTCCTAAAGAAGCATGGGCAACACATAGTTATTGTAACTAAAAAATTTAACAATAACTTTTATTTTAACTTTAGAACGGTAATGAGCTGAAAAAATATTTTTAAGGCCATCAAAAGTTTTTTATAAACATCGTTATTCTCGGCTTAGAATATCGTGGTGTTAAAATGAAAAATAACTATGAACTATATATCAATGGAAAATGGACAAACTCAACAGGCAATAAAACATTTGAAACAAAAAATCCAGCAACCGCAGAAACACTTGCGACATTTTTAATGGGTACAAAAGAAGATACAATAAAAGCAATTGATGCTGCAGAAAAAGCATTTCCGAAATGGAAAAAAACTCCTGCACCAAAACGCGGCGATATAATTCTTAAAGCAGCATCAATTATGAAAGAAAAAAAAGAGGAACTTGGAAAAACTGTAAGTAAAGAAATGGGCAAAATAATTGCAGAAGGACGAGGAGATGTTCAGGAATCAATAGATTTTCTGGAATATATCGCAGGTGAAGGAAGAAGATTATTTGGTGAAACAACTACATCTGAACTTCAAAACAAGTTTTGTATGACTGTTCGCCAACCAATAGGTGTTGTCGGCTGTATCACCCCTTGGAATTTTCCAACGGCTATTCCTTGTTGGAAGATAGGTGCCGCACTTGTAAGTGGAAACACCATTGTTTTTAAACCAGCAAGTTTGACACCATTATGTGCTGTTAGACTCATAGAAATATTTGAAAAAGCAGGGCTGCCCGCTGGTGTTTTAAACTTTGTAACAGGATCAGGAAGTGTTGTTGGAAACGAGATAGTTGAAAACCCACGTGTAAAAGCTATATCTTTTACAGGTGGAGTTGATGCAGGAATTGAAGTTTACACAAAAGCTGCCAAGCTTTTAAAACCCGTAGAGCTTGAGCTTGGTGGTAAAAATCCTCAAATTATAATGGATGATGCAAATATAGATCTTGCAATAGAAGGAATACTTTTTGGTGCTTTTGGAAGCCAAGGTCAAAGATGCACTGCAACAAGTAGACTGCTTGTTCATGAGAAGGTCTATGATGCAGTAATGGAAAAACTTGTAAAAAAAACTAAGTCTTTGAAAATTGGTAATCCTCTTGACCCTAAAGTAAACATGGGTCCTGTTTCTTGTGAACAGCAACTTAATACTTTTTTGAAATATGTTGATATTGGTAAAAAAGAAGGAGCAAAACTCATCTATGGAGGTAAACAATTAACAGATACTGAGTATAGTAAAGGTTTTTTTGTAGAACCAACAATTTTTGAGGCGAAACATGGTATGAGAATCACAAAAGAAGAAATATTTGCTCCAATCCTAAGTGTTATAAAAATCAAGGATTACGACGAAGCAATAAAGATTTCAAACGATGTAAAATACGGTCTTTCGTCATCTATTTATACAAAAGATGTAAACCTTGCATTCAGAGCAATAGATGATTTTGAAACAGGAATAACATACATAAATGCTCCAACAATCGGTGCAGAGGTTCACATCCCATTTGGTGGAGTAAAAAACACAGGAAACGGTGGACGTGAGGCAGGAACAACAGCAATAGATGAATTCACAGAAATAAAAACAGTATGCATTGACTATAGCAATAAACTTCAAAAAGCCCAAATAGAAGAATAAACGATAAAAATTGTTTATAACTTATTTCGTTTAGCTATATAATTATCTAAACTCTTTTTTTCTTCATCAAACTGCCTCAAAATTTCTTCACCTAACTCTGTCAAAATGGAGCTGCCACCATCTTTTCCACCTCTTGAAGTTACAATAACTGGACCGCCAACCGCATCTGATATTTCTTTAATTTCAGACCAAGCATGACTATAAGCCATGCTCATTGATCTTGCAACTTCGGAGAGTGAACCTAATTGCTTAATCTTACGAAGTAACTCAGCTCGGCCATGACCAATAACACATTTAGAATCTATTTCTAACCAGATTTTTGCTTTTACATCAAACACAAAAAAGAAATAGACGAAGTAATTCATAAATTTTTTTTAATTGTAAATAGATGGTGGATTTAAGAGTTGTTCGTATTGAACAATATCTCTTATGTTTTTTTCTTTTTCACGTGCTTTTTTAAGTTCAAATCTTACATCAAAAATAATCTGATAGATAAAATACATAGATAGTGTAAAGCTTAAACCTGCAACAATTAAAACTAATAATAAAAAGATATTTGTTTGTATAAGTGTTAGGTTGTTTAATATTAAAAACACTAACCAAGCACTTGATAATATAATTAGTAATGCCCAAAAGGTCATAGTCATGGTAAGTGCTTTTACTTTTCTCATTTTTTTATTCCTTAAATTAACTTGTTGTTTTACAACTACTTAAATATTTCTTAAAAAATATAAAAAAATATATTAAAATTCTTTAGATAGAGTATTTTTAAGTTTTTCAAGTTTTAAAAAAGATTTTTCAAAAACCTTATTTGCAATATCTGACAACAAAAAAACATATTCTTTGTTGCAATATAATTTTCCGTTTAAACCAACTGGTGCATCAATACGCTCAGTACTTGCTATTTCAACAATTATATTTTTTCCACTTGTTTTAAAACTAGTATTTTTAAAACCGCAAATAGTTGCTTTTTTAACAAGTTTATCTGCGGACTCAAGATTTTTTGTATAAACATGAATAATCGGTGACTGTGCAAGAAACCAAAGTTGACCTTTACCTGAACTTTTTTCCAATGCCAAAAAAATTTCTTCAGGTTTTATTTTTCTATGCCATTTACCAAGAAACTCTGCGTTTTTCTTATCCCCAAGATCAGGCAGTTCAAGTAAAACTATTCTACCATAGCAGCTACTACTGGTATAATAACTCTCATTTGAATTTATAATATCAATTATGGGAATTATTCCTTCGTCGACTAGTTTTTCTTTTTTAGCGACTTCAAGTTTTTCAAGTGTCTGTTTTTTGTTTTTAATAAAATCTTTTTCGTTTATCATAACTTAAACCTTTGAAGGCTTATAATCTATTGATTATTTAAATAAGTTTTAAAATCATTTAGTTATTTCTGTATGCTGGTGGTAAGTTTTGAGTAAAGATATATCACAGAATTTAGAATCAATTACATTAAAATTAGATGAAACCTTAAAAAAATTTGACGCTGAAGAGTTTAGCGATGCACTTAAACCTATTGATGAATTAATGCTTGAATTACAAAAAACAGTAAACGAAAAACTTAGGAAACCTGCAGAAAAACTAGTTAAAAGATTAAAAAAAGATAAAGATTTAACAATAGATGATATTGAAATAATTAAAAAATGGCTTGTAGGCGATTCAGATTTTTATACCAGAATTGAAAACAATCTTATAGACTGGGTTGCTGAATGTAAAAGAATTTTAAAGCTAATAGAACATTATAAAGCAGATTCTTTAGAAGGCAATGAAAATAAACTACTAGCTTTAGGTGCATTACTAACAGATTTAAAATTTACTATGCTGGATGTACAAAGATATTCAAAAGCAATGAACGAGGTAGACAAAGTAAGATCAATGACCTGTGAAGGTACACCTAATGCTGAAACAAAAAAGAAAATAGCAACAATGATTGAAAAAAAACTATATTCTAAATAAAATTTAGCATTATTTGAGAGTTATGTTACGTTTTTCTTGAGGAACACAAAGTTATTTTTTATTAATTATTACATTATTTGAAAAATTTTCAAAATCATTATAAACAAAGTTTTTATTTTCTGAAACAACGATTAAGGGAGGATATAATCTTATGTCAGCCGATTTATGGGACAGTAAAATAGAATCAATGCCTATAGGTAAACTTAAAGAACTTCAATTTAAAAGATTAAAAGAAATTGTGAGTCGTGTTTATTCAAAGAATAAATATTACAAAAAAAAATTTGATGAAGCAAAAGTAAAACCTTCAGATATTAAAAAATTAAGCGATATTGAAAAACTACCGTTTTTAACAAAACATGATCTTCGTGAATATTATCCATTTGGTCTTGTTTGCACAGAAATAGATGACATCGTAGAGGTTCATGCATCTTCAGGAACAACCGGCAAACCAGTTGTAGGACCATATACAAAAAATGATGTTGACCTTTGGGGAGAAGTAATGGCCAGATCTCTTTATGCAAATGGTATGCGAAAAAAAGATCGTATGCAAAACGCATATGGATACGGATTTTTTACAGGAGCACATGGTTTTGAAAAAGGTGCCCAAAAAATAGGTGCGATGGTAATTACCATAGGCTCAGGAAATACTCAACGTCAAATTAATATAATGAAGGATTTTGAAAGTACAGTTCTTGCTTGTACTCCGTCGTATTCACTTTATATTGCAGAGGTTGCAGAAGAAATGGGATTTGATCCAAAAAAAGATTTTAATCTTAAACTTGGAACATTTGGAGCAGAAGCTTGGTCTGAAGAGATGAGAAACAACATTGAGAAAAGATGGGGAATCAGAGCTGCAGAGCACTACGGCTTAACAGAAATTATAGGACCAGGTGTAGTATCAGAATGCAAATGTAAAAAACTACATGTTAATGCTGATCATTTCCTTGCAGAAATAATTGATCCAACAACTGGTGAGACACTTGAGCCAGGTCAAGAAGGTGAACTAGTATTTACCACTCTTACAAAAGAAGCATTTCCTGCAATTCGTTTTAGAACAAAAGACCTTGCAACATTATATGAAGATGCTTGTGACTGTGGAAGAACTCTTCCTATTCAATCACGTATAAAAGGTCGCTCTGATGACATGATGAAAATAAAAGGAGTAATTGTTTTCCCAAGTCAAATTGAAGCAGGTCTTATGCAAGTAGAAGGCGTAAGTGAGTTTTATCAGATTATTAAAACAAAGAGAGGAGATATCACAGAACTTTCAGTTGAAGTAGAACCAACTGAAGCACGTTGGAGGCAAGGGCATCTTGATGATCTTGAGCAAAAAGCACAAGATGAAATATATGGTATTTTAAATTTGCACGTCCCTGTAAAAGCAATACAGCCAAAATCAATTGAGAGAAGTACAGGAAAAGCAAAAAGAGTAATTGAGCGTTAGAGGTTTTTTAAAATGTTTGAAATAATAGATAAATTAATAATTCCTTATATCTCGGGGCTATGGACGCTTCCATGGATACTTGTCGGTTTTATTCTAACAATTATTATAGCAAAGGCAATTGGTAGAGAAAAAATCGATAAAATCATGAAAAAAGTAGGTTTGGTATTGCTGTATTTCTTTGTGCCTGTCTTAATTTTTAGAATATTTCTAAATACACCTTTTGGTAAAAATGAAATAGATTTTGCATTAATCGTTTCAGCAATAATATTATTCATGTATGTTCTAGCATTTTTATATGCAAAATACAGTGCAAATAAACAAAAACTAACAGGTGAAGAAAAAAATCTATACCTTAAAACAGTTTTAACAAATCAAGGTAGAAGCTCAGCTTTTATCGGCAGCATGATGCTCGCAATAGACGCATGGAGGGTATATGCTGCAATATTTATGGCACTTGTAGGTATTGCACTGTTTGCAATAATACCGGCAATACTTTCATATATGCATAAAAAACAAACAAAAAATACTGATAAAAATATCAAAGCATTACCTTGGTTTTTAAAATTATATCCCTGGTATTTGATTATATTTGTAATCCTTGGCGTTATATTACAGTTTTTATTAGGGTCATCATCACCAAAAGGAATCACTCTATCTGCCCATCTCATCGGTTATAATGCAGATGTAATTTTAAAATTATATACTGCAATTACAATTCCTGCAGCATTATATTATGTTGGAGCAGGTATACATCCAACTGATCTTAAAAAATCTGAACTAAAAAAACTATTAGGAATCGATAAAAATATAGAACCATCAGATCATTGGAAATGGGTGAGAAACATTTTCTTTTTAACAGTTATAATTACACCAATAATTATAACACTCTTTTTCGGAGGGCTTTTTTCACTTGGTCTGATTACATCTGCAGGGTTTGCAGTAATTACAATAAATGCATTTTTGCCAATTACAAGCACAAATATGTTTCTACTGCCATATGGTATAGATAAAAAATCAACAGCACATGCTGTAACATGGACGACTTTAGTCTGCGTACCAGTCGTGGTTGCATTAATAACAATATTTGATTTAATTTTCTAAGACGATACACTATTTAAAAAATGGTCATAACCACTCTTTTCTATTTTTTCTTTTTTGTCACCTGAAGAAAGAAAGATTTCTTTGTTTTTTGTTATTTCACCAACGATAAAACCCTGAACTTTTGTAATATTTTCTTTTGAAACAGTATAAACTAATTCAAAATCTTCACCACCAAAAAGAGCATACCTGTATTCATCCTCATCTAAGATTTTTGCAACTTTTCTTACTTCATCAAAAATAGGTATTTTTTCTTTGTGAATTATCGCACCGCATTTGCTTTCATCACAAATATGTTTAACCTCAGGTGCAAGTCCATCTGATATATCAATCATAGAATTTACAAAAGAAGCAACTTTCAAAGCATAATCCAGTTTTGCTTTAGGTTCTAAATACAGTTGCTTTATTTTTTTGAAACCAGTAATTCTTTCTTGAAAAAGACGAAGTCCAGCTCTACCATTTCCAAGATATCCTGATACCATTACATAGTCACCAGGTTTTGCACCACTTCGCAAAGACATGTTTTTTTTATCGACAATTCCTGTTAATGTAATTGAGATCATTATCTGATTTGAATGTGTCATGTTACCACCAATGATATCTACTTTGTATTTATCGCAGATTTTCCACATTCCTTCGTACATTTTTTCTACAAACTCAACTTCAACATCAGCAGGCAAGGCAAGTGATACAAGAACATATTTTGGAATTGCACCCATTGCAGCAACATCTGAAACATTAATTTCTATTGCCTTCATTCCGATTTGTTCTGGTGTAAACCAGTCTCTTCTGAAATGATCACCTTCAACCAAACAATCGGTTGTCAAAACCTGTAAACCTTTAGTTTTGATTACTGCGGCATCATCTCCGATACCAACAATTACATCTTTGTCTTTTGATTTCTTAGAAATTCTATTTATAAGTCCAAATTCACCAATATCTTTAATTTTCATAAGCAACCTTACTTGTTTTTACAGAACAAAATTTTCCACACATACTACAGACATCTTCATCTGCATCAACGCAACGTTCACGAATACTTCGCGCAAGGTCTGGATTAATTGCCAAATCAAGCATACTTCTCCAGTCAAGATTTGAACGAGCAGTGCTCATCTTGTTATCCCAATCAATTGCCCCTGGTAAACCTTTTGCTATATCTGCTGCGTGAGCCGCAATTCTTGACGCAAATACTCCTTCTTTTACTTCTTCAATATTTGGAAGCCCTAGATGCTCAGAAGGTGTAACGTAACAAAGGAAATCTGCACCATAATATGCAGCTAGACATCCGCCTATTGCACTTGTTATATGATCATAACCTGGCGCAATATCTGTGACAAGTGGCCCCAGTACATAAAACGGCGCACCATTGCATATTTTTTTTTCAAGCCTTATGTTTTCTTTGATTTGATTAAGTGGTATATGACCAGGACCCTCTATCATTACCTGAACACCAGCAGCCCATGCTTGTTTTGTAAGTTCACCAAGAACATAAAGTTCTGAGAGCTGCGCTTCATCTGTTGCATCCTTAAGACATCCAGGACGTAGCCCATCACCAAGACTCAGTGTTACATCATATTTTTTTGCCATTTCAAGGATTTTGTCAAAATGTGTATACAAAGGATTCTCAGTCTTGTGATAAATCATCCATTTAAGTGTAAGTGCACCTCCTCGGCTTACAACGCCCATAAGACGTTTTTTGATAAAGGGAATGGATTTTCTGGTAAGTCCTGCATGAATTGTTATAAAATCAACGCCATCCTCTATATGATTTCTGATACCCTCTACAAAATCATTTTCTGAAAGCTCAACTACGTCATCAACCTTACAAGCCGCTTGGTAAACTGGAACAGTTCCTACAGGAATATTACTGTTTTTTATTATCTTGCGGCGGATAAGATCGATATCGCCACCCGTACTAAGGTCCATTACTGTATCTGCTTTTGCATCAATACATACGCGAAGTTTTTCAAGTTCGTATTCAAGTTCTGCTTTATCCGGAGAAGAGCCAATATTTGCATTGACTTTAATACTGAGCCCATCACCGATACCAATAGGATTAAGGTTTTTATGAAGAATCGAAGCAGGAATTACTACCTTACCTTCAGAAATTTTATTTTTTAACTCATTAACATCAATGTTTTCTTTTCTAGCAACAAATTCCATTTCTTTTGTAATTTTATTGTGCCTTGCTTTTTCTAATTGAGTCATTTACTTTTAACCTCCTTTATAAGTCTAATAAAATCTAAAACATTACCATATACATCATTAAAATCTAAAACAGCAGAAACAGCAACTATACCATCAGCACCTGATTTTATTACATCAACTACATTTTCTTTGTTGATACCACCAACAGCGATGATTGGTAAACCAACTCTGTTTCTTATTTTCTTAATCATATTAAGACCACAAGGAATACCTGAGTCTTCCTTTGTATCAGTTTTAAAAATTGGTGCAAGACCAATATAGTCAACCCCAAGGCGTTCTGCTTCAACTGCCTCTTTTTCATTATGAACGGTCAGCCCGATAATCTTGTTATTACCAAGCAACTTTCTAGCAACATCAACTGAGATATCCTCCTGGCCAAGATGAACACCATCAGCATCTACTGCAATTGCTACATCAACTTTATCATTAATAAGAAAAAAAGCACGATCATTGCATAATTGTTTGATTTTTTTTGCCTCATTAATCATCTCACGAGTAGTTTTATTCTTCTCACGATATTGAATTACTTTACATCCTGCGTCTAATGCTTGTTTAACATCAGATAATGTACCATTTTTACTAATACTAGAATAAGTAACCAAATAATAATCAAAATTAATCAGCTTCTTCAACTTGAATCATCCCTTTAACGCCAGGTGCTCCCAAGCGTTTAGCAAGCATATCTGCGAGTTTTTTACCTGACAGCAGCATGCCTCCAAAAATCGGACCCATTCTGTTTGCGCCAAAAGCCGCGTTTGCAGCCATACCACAAACATAAACATTAGGATAGATTTCTTTTGTGTTTTCCACGACAGTTTTCTCACCGATTTCAGCATTCATTGATTTCTCACCCATGATTTTACCAGTTTTAGTAAATAGTTTTCCATCAACTTTTTTTTCAAGAATCTTTAAAATCTCCAGTGGGTGACCTGTTGCCTCAACAACAATTTTTGAGCGTACTGACAATGGATCAACATGAAGACCTGCAAGATCAACACTGCTCCAGTTAATTACAACGCCACAAATTCCACCCTTATCTACCATTACATCTTCCACACTCATGCAATTAAAAATCTTTGTTCCTGCTTGCATTGCCTTTGAACAAATAGTAGAAATAGCCTCCACAGAATCAGCTGTATAATAACCAGTCTCATACTTCTTATACGAGATTCCAAATTCATCAAGGATTTCTTTACCATCATCACCTACAACGATCTCATTAAACATCATACCACCACCCCACATACCGCCACCGATTGACAGTTTACGTTCATAAATAGAAACTTTAAAACCTTGTTTTGCTAGATAATACGCAGCAGTTAAGCCTGATGGGCCTGCACCAGCGATAATTACGTCTTGATTAAGGTTGTTTACAAATTTTTCTGTAAATCTTTCAATTATTGCCTTTGTTATTGTTTCATCTTTTAATTTCATTTTATTTCCTCCTTTATTTCTAAAACCTTATTTGCAACATCAACAGCATCTTTACCTAAAATATAGGCACATGGCTCTATTCCAAAATCCCCTTTGTGGACTAGTATATCAAAATTTTTATTTGCATCTTTTAGCTTGAAATCTTTTGTAAGAAATCCTGTTTTAAAACTTGTTTTTTCTATTTCTTTTGTGTATGCTATATTCATAATTGCGTTTGCATTCAGGTTTTTCCCAAGTTTTATAAGAATTGATGATAGATGTCTGCTTTTTCCAAATCTTATACTGTTATATCCTGTAATTTTCTCTTCAGTAATTATTAGGCCATTAAGAAAACTTGCTACATCATCAGGTTTTTTTGCATTTTTTTTACTCATTGCAATGTTTATTTTAACTTCAGGTATAAGGCTACCTATATCTTTTTCTTTTAATTTATAAAACGCCTGTTTTAAGTTATCAGTTATTTTGCTGTTTTCATCAGTTATAATTTCACTTTTATCTGCAACAAAAAGTTTACCAGAAAGATTTTTGTCTGAAAATGTTACACATGTTTGAAAGTTCATAGGTTGTTTATCAATTATTTTTTCTGCTATTTCTTGTGCCATTTTCATTATTTTGTCAGGTATTTTTTCATCTGAGCTGCAGTAGTTGCTAACCATTGGTTGAGAAAGATTAAGGATTTCTGATATCTTTGATTGTTCTATTTTTTTACTGTAAAGTATTCTTGCTATTGCTTTTTTGAGATGTATTGTTTTTTCTCCCCCGATAATAAATACCTCAACAGGCATATTAATCATTAATAGAAAATTATTAATCGTTTATAAAACTATTGAAAAAATAAACAATACAATTAAAAAACCAAATAAATATAACAAAAAATAGTGACAGAAATAAGAACCTTTGAACCAAAAGACACATTCAGTGTAATAAAAATAGCAAGCCAAACTTTAACAGAACAATACAACCCAAGCTTATTTGCATTTTTCTATGAAACAAACCCAGATGGCTTTATAGTTGCAACTTTAAACCACAAAATAATAGGATTTTTAATAGGAGTAAAAATAACCAATCAAAAAACAAAAATATTAATGATATCAGTATCACCAAAATATCAAAAACAAAAAATCGGAACAAAACTGCTAGAAGAATTCATAAACAGAACACAAAAAGAAAATATACATACAATCGAACTAGAAGTAAGAATAGACAATAAAAAAGCAATAAATTTTTATGAAAAATACGGCTTTAGAAAAACAATAAAAATAAAAGAATTTTACCAGGATCACGAGGCTGCATACACAATGCAACTAAACTTTTGACGATATGACGCTGCGAAGAAGTTCTTTTTCTTTTTCAGTCATAAAACGTTCAGCCATTTGATCAAGTCTGCCTGAGACTTTTTCAAGACCTGGACAGTTGTTATTAGACATTAAAGTTGCAATACCGCGACTTAAAGTAAAAACAGCAAGCTTATGCTCACGCTTTGACTTATACACTTGATATGGGGTGACATCGAGTTTTTTGTACGGCATAAATTCTGCCCCACCATTATTAGTAACCATATCTTCCAAATGCGTTTTTAATTGTAATAAAAAAGTGTGTAGCTGTATCAATTCATCTTTCTGCATTATATTTTTCCCTCAATTCCCAAAACAATTTAGAAAACTAGATACCAGCACTGCTTTTTATGATTTTCTGTCTAAAATTTAAATATAATGAATTGATACTGGTTTATTAAAAATTTTTATAAAAGAAAAAAATAAAAAAAGTTTAATCTAAATCTTTTTTTGTTAAAACCCTGACAGAACTTGGGATCTTAATAACATTACCTAGTTTAATACCAACGACTTCTTTTACGTTTTTACTATTGGCAATGTCCAAAAGCCTTTGAGTAATAATACCATCGAAAACAACAGTTGAAATATTATTACTCTTCTTCAAAGAATCAGTAAGCTCACGAACAGGTATTTTTTTGATTTCTTTACTATTACCATCAAATAAAACTGCTTTGAGACTACCTGATATATCATCAAGAATCTTACCATAGCTCTTCTGCTTATCAGTAACTATTTTCTCAGATTCTTTTTTATCTTCTTTAATCCCTTCTTCTTGTGTTACTTCTTTTATTTCCACTTCATCTTCTTGTTCTTCTTCCTCTTCAACTCGGGATTCGTTTTTAAGAGGTTTTTCCTCCTTTTTTTCTTTTTTAGAAGGAGCTATCGGCTGTAGCTGTTTACCCCCTGGACCTGTCTTTTCTTTTTTCTCAATTTTTATATCATACATTTCAGCGTACTGCTCAGCAGGTATTTTGTTTTTCAAAGCTTTCATTATAAGTTTTTGAGGTATTTCTTCTACTTCACGTGTTTGTGGTGCACGAGATACAAAATCAATATCTGCGATCTGCAAAAGTTCTTTTAGTATTAGTTCTCCACCACGGTCTCCGTCTACAAATGCAGTAGTGATTCGCTCTTTTGTTAGCTCTATTACTGTTTTTGGAATGTTTGTTCCACCAACAGCAATAACGTTTTTAATACCATATTTTAGAAGGTTTAAAACATCTCTTCGTCCTTCTACAATTATTATTGCATCGCTTTTGTCAATATTTGGACCCGCAGGACAATGATCAGGACCAAAATGTGTTATTTCTTCAACTTGAACTGATTGGCGAACGTTGTCTGTAATGCTTTCTCCTTCAGTTTTTCCTTCTTCAATTACTTGGTTTAATAATTCTTTTGCACGGTCTATTACCTGTTTTCTTCGTACAACTCTTACATCTTCTACACGTTCTGTTTTAATAGCTGCTTTACAAGGACCAACACGGTCAATGCTTTCAAAGGCTGCCGCAAGAATTACGGTTTCAACCTTATCAAGAGAAGTTGGAAGTGTGATTTCTCCTTCGCTTTTACCATTTTTTGATTCGAGTTCTACTTCGATTCTTCCAACACGGGCAGAACGTTGAAGCTCTCTAAGATCTAATTCATCACCCAAAAGACCTTCAGTTTGGCCAAATATCGCTCCGACCACGTCAGATTTTTCAACTATTCCTTCAGCCTTTATATGAGCCTTAATTAAATATTTCGTTGTTGCTGGATCAATTACCATTAATTATCACCTTTTTTCATTTATCTTTTTATCTTTCTGAAAAATAGCACCATTATCCGCTCTTTAGCAAATAATAGGTGGATTTCTTTACCCTTCCTAATTATTTATTTACTTATGCATTTATTAATTATGAAATGTTAGTTAAGCGGTTAAATACGAATTAATCTTAATTGATTAATGCACCAATTAAGGTGCTATTTTTCTATTATATTTACTTTATTATTACTTATTTATTAGTCATACGCCATATTTAAATGTTGTGCTTGCATACTGCATTGAGAGTTTCATATGAAGGAAAAAATCTATATCGGTGTTGCATGGCCTTATGCCAATGGTTCACTTCACCTAGGCCATATCGCAGGTTGCTATTTACCTGCGGATATATTTGCAAGATATTCTCGGATGAAAGGTAAAGACGTTTTAATGGTATCCGGTAGTGACGAGCATGGCACACCAATTACAATTACTGCAGATAAAGAAAAAACAACCCCACAGGTAGTCGTTGATCGTTACAACAAAGAGCATACACAAAACATGAAACAAATGGGTATATCTTTTGATCTTTTTACTAGAACTACTACAAAAAACCATGAAGAGGTAGTTCAAGATATTTTCTTAACTTTATACAAAAAAGGATATATCTACAAAAAAAGTATAGAGGCTTTTTATTGTAATAATTGTAATAGATTTTTACCGGATAGATATATTGAAGGTAATTGCCCAAATTGTGGTAGTCAAAACGCTCGTGGTGATCAATGCGATGAATGCGGAAAGCTTCTTGACCCACAGGATTTATTAAACGTTAAATGTAAAATCTGTGGCAGTACACCTGAGATTAGAACTAGTGAGCATTTATTTTTTGCTCTTTCTAAATTTGAAAACAACCTTCTTAGTTGGATGAAAGATAAAAAACATTGGAAATCTAGTGTCTTAAAATTTACAAAGAACTGGCTTAAAAGTGGCCTTCAGGATAGAGCAATTACTAGGGATATGGAATGGGGGATAAAAGTTCCAATCAAAGGTTTTGATGATAAACGCATATATGTCTGGTTTGATGCTGTAATTGGTTATCTTTCAGCTAGTAAAGAATGGTCCGAAAAACAAGGTAAATCAGATAAATGGGAAAAATGGTGGAAGGATTCAAAAGTCTTGCATTATTATTTTTTAGCAAAAGATAACATTCCTTTTCATACTCTTATTTGGCCTTCTATTTTAATGGGTTATAATGATAAACTAAATCTTGCGTATGATATACCTGCAAACGAGTATCTAAGACTTAAAGGTGAACAATTCTCAAAAAGCCGTGGTATTGCTATATGGGTTCCTGATATCCTTAAAAATTTTGATGTTGACGCTGTGCGTTATTATCTTTCTATTAACATGCCGGAAAACAAAGATACCGATTGGCTCTGGGATGATTTTGTTGCAAAAAATAATGATGAGCTTGTTGGAGCATATGGTAATTTTGTTCATAGAGTAGTAACTTTTACAGAGAAAAATTTTGGCAAAATTCCTAAACTTGGCACTCTTGATAAACTAGATAAAGAAGCTTTAGAAAAAATAAAAGAATCGTCTAAAGAAGTATCTGATGCTATTGATAAATTTGAGTTTAAAAAAGGTCTTCGTGCCGCAATGACTCTTGCTCAGTTTGGTAATTTTTATTTTGATAAAAAGCAACCATGGGCATTAGTTAAAAATGATAAAGAAGCATGTGGTAGTGTTTTGCATATTTGTCTTAAAATTGTAAAAGCACTATCTGTTTTTATGGCACCGTATTTACCGTTTTCATCTGATAAAATATGGTGTTTGCTAGGTGAAGATGGATCTATTCATGATAAAGCCTGGGATGTTGCATTTGATGATTTAAAAACTGGTTTTGAGCTACAAAGACCTCAGCCTTTGTTTAAAAAACTTGAGTTAAAAGAGATTATTTTAGAAGACGACCCTTTCTCAAAAGTTGATCTTCGTGTCGCTAAAGTAATCGGTGTAAAAGATCATCCTCAAGCCGATAAACTTTATATGCTGCATCTTGACCTTGGAAAGCTTGGTAAAAGAGTAATTGTTGCAGGTATGAAACCATATTATACGCCAGAGGAAATCACAGGTAAATCTATTGTTATTGTTGTAAATCTTAAACCTGCAAATATTCGTGGTGTTATATCAAGTGGTATGCTTCTTGCAGCTGAAGATAGCAAAGGTGTTGTAGCATTGCTCAACCCCGGGGATTCTAATCCTGGTTCAGAGGTAGTAGTTGAAGGTATTTCTAAAAAACCTGCAAATGTTTTAGAGTTTGATGATTTTAAGAAAATTAAACTTGTAGTTGATGAGTTTGGAAAAGCTACTTATAATAAAAAAGTATTGCGTGCACAAAAAGCAGATGTAACATCTGATAAACCTGTTGAGAAAGGTGCAAAGATATTATGAATTTAGGAAAGGAAAAAATATGGTTGTTGTAATTGAAACTGATTTACCGTTGAAGGCGTTTAAAAAAGGAAAAGTTCGTGATGCTTATGATTTAGATGATAAGCTGCTTTTAATTGTTACAGATAGAATTAGTGCTTTTGATTTTGTGCTTCATGAACCTATTCCAAAAAAAGGTATTTGTTTAACACAGATTTCTAAGTTCTGGTTTGATTTTTTTAAAGATACTGTTCCCAGTCATATGATTAGTTCAGATATTTCTGATTTCCCTGAAGATCTTAAAAATTATGCGGATATTCTTAAGGGCAGAAGTATGCTTGTTAAAAAAGCAAAGGTTTTTCCTGTTGAGTGTATTGTTCGTGGCTATATTTCTGGTTCTGCTTGGAAGAGCTATCAGAAAGATGGAACTGTTTGCGGTGTTAAACTACGCGCAGGTTTAAAAGAATCTGATAAATTTGATAACCCACTTTTTACCCCAAGCACAAAAGCTGATTCTGGTCATGATATAAATATTTCTTTTAATGAAATGAAAAAACTTATTGGTAAAAAAGATGCTGAGAAGCTAAAAGAGTTTTCTCTTAAAATGTATAACAAGGGTGCAGAGTTTGCTCGTAAAAAAGGTATAATTATTGCAGATACCAAGTTTGAGTTTGGTAAAATTGGCGATCAAATTATTGTTGTTGATGAGGTATTGACTCCTGATAGTTCTCGTTTTTGGCCTGCTGATTTATATGAACCTGGTAAGAGTCAGCCTAGTTTTGATAAACAATATGTTCGTGATTATTTAAGTAGTACTGATTGGGATAAAAATAGTAGTCCACCGCATTTACCTGCGGAGGTAATTGCTGAGACTCAGCGTAAATATCAGGAAGCATATGAAAAGATTACTGGGAAGAAATTTAATTTTTAATCTTCTTCTTTTTTGATTTTGTAAATTAGGATATATTTTAAGGACTTTAATAGCCAAAAATGGAGAACTTGTTGTTCTCGTTAAACCTAAGTTAAAATAATGTTATTATATCACTAGGGTGGTTCAATTTTATCTTTAGTTAATTCCTTACTTTTAAAATAAGATTTAAGATCGTCAGATTTTACTGCATCCTGAGAAATATCAAATTCATTATTTCCTGAGAATAGCTCATGTATTTTTAATGCACCCTGAAGAACAGATGGATTAAAGCTCCCATTAAGTTCATATGTGTATTTTTCCTTAAATTCATCTAAGTTTTTATCCTTACAAATTGAACAATTACAATGGAGATCTTCGTTGTATCTTTCCTTCCAATTTTTTTCTTTAAAAATTCCGAGAGCAATATCATCAAAGCGATTATCACATTTAATATCTTCTGGTTTAAGGTTCGCATTTTCCATAATCCATCTAGCAACTTGATTTTGTGTCATTAATTTAGTATAAGGAGAAACTGTATCAATCGCCCAATTTTGCAATACGTGAAGATGAGCTGAATTATCATCTCTCTTTCGAGGTTTTCTAGGGACATCAAAACAATGATACCATATTTCTTCATCTTTATGAAAATGAATTTCATTAAATTGTTGAATGTGAGCGTCTATGCTAGAATATTTAAATCCAATTATATTGCACAACCCATTTTCATGAAGTTTGCGAAATTCTGCAAATTCATCAATAAATCTTTTTGACTCATCATCTATATGTAGAATTGGCATAACCTCTTGACCACGTTTTCTGGCTATTTCACTATAATCAATTACAACATTTCTAAAGTCATCCCATCCGTTATATTCAAATGGGGGAAGCGAAATTATGCTTACATCAGAAATATTTTGCAATTCCAAAAAAAGTTTTAATCCTTTTCTTGAGATCCTCATATTTGTTGGGGTTTTTACAGTTGAAAGAACAGTATATTCTCGCATAATTTGTGTGCTTGAAGTTAGAGCACTACTCCTTTTATTAAATGAGCCATTTCCTTTAAGAAAATCATCAATGTTGCTGTTGTTAAATTCAATAATATACTCAGATATTGGATTTGTAATTTTTGCTTGATGAGGTAAACGCCCATTTGCATCATATTCTTTATGAATTGCAGTTCGGCTAGGAGTTCTAAAACTAGTATGTCCTAAAGAAACATGAATGTTTCTTCCCCCGAATTGATTATCTTTATTTACCTCACTAACTTTGATAGTTGTGCTCAAAGATTATCCTCTCCGTCTATATAACTTCCTTCCAGGGAAGAGTTCTTTAAGAATAACAGATTGTTTTGTAAATGAGTCATAGTTAGAATATACATATTTCATAAGACCTACTAGTTTTTTTTCATCCCAATAAAGTCTAAATTGTAATATAGCTTCTTTCTGTTCTTCAGATAATTTTGTATAACTATCTTCCCCTATTTTTTCTCCTTTTTCAGTTAAATAAAAACGTTCATTGTTAGAAGATTTTTTACCTATTGTTTTAATAATATTGTTATCTATCATTAACTCAATAGCCATATCAATTGTATCTGAAAAAGGACCATATTTATAGCCATAAAAACCTGGGTTTTCAGTAGGTATTTTATATTTTTGTGCAATTTCCATAAAAAATAGAAACATCAATTTTTGATAAAATGTTATTCCTGGAATGTAGTTTTTCTTGGGATTAATCTTATATTCATTGTATTTTTTTCCTACATATAAAAGCAATATCAGCGAATCATGAACGGTAAGAAACAAATGCTTTTTTTTGTAATCAAATATTTTCTGTAATTCTTCTCCAGGGTACCTAACAAGATGGCAATGATCACATTGATAATAATGATACTTGAATTTTTTTCCAAGCATACGCTCTTGTTTTTTCCATGAATGTTGGTGAATGCTATTTTTACGCTGGTTTGACATGTTTAACTACCCAACAAATTTCTTGGACATTTATACAGAAGTCTTCAAACAATATAATTCGATAACATACATGATTCCAATTTGCGCATACTTCTTTTTCATTTCTTTTATGCCTTCTTTTGATTTTACAAGGGAATGAATCATATAGCATGTCTATTAAGTTTAATACATCCATACCACAGTTCTCTAGTTCCAATCTTGCATGATCGGTAAATGCAACATATTTATCACCCCAATAAAATTCTTTAGGGTTTAATGCACGTATATCTGTCAAACTTTGCACCGCCAAAGCGTCGTTAAATATCCAACTTGCGAATATATAACCAACTTTTTATCAATATATAATTCGCAATTTCTAATTCTGTGTTTCTAGTGTATAGTATTTTGTTGTAAGTTTATTAATTCTTTTTTAAGGTCATTGAAAGTATAGATTTCAGTTAAATTTGTTGCAATTTCAAATATTTCTTTTAATTCTTCTATTGAATATTCATATTCTGAATTTATAACACTAAATGATTTTGTAGAATCAAATTTATTCTTTTTTTCTCCTTGTTTTTTAATTGTTACTTCGCCCCAACGACCATTATCAACTTTCATTAGATTATACCTCTAATTATACCATTAGTATAATTTTAAAATATAAAAGGTTTGTTATCACAAATCTAAAGAATTAAATCTAAACGTGTAATACTAAATATTGAAAAGAATGGATGAAAAACAGATAAAAACAAAATTACAAGAATTAATTGATGACTTTAAAGAGCATTATGAGCAATATAAGAAGGAATTAGAGGCAAATACAGAAACCAAGCTTGTGGAACCGTTATTTGAGCTTCTTGGCTGGACAAAAAAAGATTTTGTGAAACAAGTAAAAGCACGACGTGAGACACGACTGGGGCATGCAGATTATGCTTTTTACATTGGAGATAAAATCGTCTTCTTTTTAGAAGTGAAAAAAGTTGGTATCCCTTTAGAAAGAGAGGCTGATAAGCAGGTGATTTCCTATGCATTATCAAAACGTGTTTCTTTTGCAGTTTCAACAAATTTCGAAGAGTTAAAGATTTTTTGTGTTGAACAAGAAGATGCATTGAGAAATAAGTTCAGAGTGTTTAATTCCCCTGAAGAATATCTTACAAATTTTAATGATTTATTATTTCTCTCAAAAGAGAGTTTTGAACAAGGATTGACATTGAAGAAAGCTGAGGGTGAAGGGAGACTCAAAAGACGAGTTTCTATAGATAAGAGCTTACTTGAAGATTTAATGCATATGCGAAGTCTTATTGCAAGCGATATTGAGAAGAATTATTCTGGAAAATATCAGATAAATGAAAAGGATGAGATTATCCAACGAATTATTGACCGATTAATTTTCATTAGACGCTGCGAGGATACAGGAATTAATATAGAGAATTTGACTCTTAGAGAGGTTCAAGAATTACCAGATAACGAAGCATATCATAAATTGAAGGAAATTTTCAAAAGATATAATGATGTATATAACAGCGGATTATTTGCAATTGCTAAAGATAATGATTGCGATAAGATTACAATCAATGGAGAGATAATCAAGAAAATGGTTCAGTATCTTTATGAATCAAAAGATGAAAAATACATCTATAATTTTGATTGGATTGATGCTGATGTTCTTGGACAGGTATACGAACAATATTTGGGTAAACTTTTAGCACAAACAAGATCAGGTAAAGCAAAACTCACAAACGGGCAAGCACATAGAAAAGAACAGGGTATATATTATACTCCAACGTATATCGTTGATTATATTGTCAAAAACACTGTTGGTGAATTATTAAAAAATAAAAAAGTCAAAGCCAAAGATCTCAAAATTTTAGATCCTGCGTGTGGATCTGGTTCGTTTTTAATCAAAGCTTTTGATTATCTCTATAACAATCTGTCAGCTGGTAAAGAATCAAAACAGTATAGAATCGACAGTCAAGGACAATATTCTATTAAAACTGAGATATTGAAAAATAATATCTATGGAGTTGATTTAGATCAAAAAGCAGTTGAGATCACCAAATTAAATTTATTACTTAAAGCTGCTGAGAAAAATAGGAGGTTACCTGAAGAAATTGATGTTCATATAAAGCATGGAAATTCATTGATCAATGATGAAACAGTTGCTGGATTAAATGCTTTCAAATGGAAAGAAGAATTTGCTAATATAATGAACAAAGATGGATTCGATGTTGTAATCGGTAATCCACCATATGTCAAAGCTAGAGATACAAAAGATCCAGTGACGAGAAAATTTATTGAAGAAAGCGGACAATATAAAACTCCATACAAGATGTGGGATTTATATATTGCATTTGTCGAGAAGGGGCTTCAATTATTAAAACCAAATGGTGTTTTTGCAATGATTATCCCAGACACCATTGGAGTGGCTGATTACACACAAAAACTTGTTGATATGATAATCAAAGATTATTCTTTATATCAAATAGATTTTTTCCCCGACATTGAAATTTTTGAAGGTGTTGGAATAAGAAATAAAATAATATTTGTGAAAAAAACAACCAAGGTAAAAAAATGCAAGCGTATATTACATAAAAATAATATGGAAAACGTAAAGTTAGTAGATACCGTTGAAAATAAAAAACCAGAAATATTTAAATTAGAGACATCAAAAATAGATTTTAATTTCAAAAATACAATTCCGTTAGGACATATTTGCTACGTGAGCTATGGTGCTCGTTTTAATAGCGACAAGGCAGATCCGATAAAATTCAAAAAATATGATTTGGTTTCTACAACAAAAGATAAAATACACAACCATATCTATACAGAAGGTAAATATCTAGAGCGTTATTCTATCAAAAAAGAACTTTACGTCGAGTGGGATACAGAAAGATGTCCCAGGAAACTGGTACGACCCACATTTCCGGAGTTGTATACACCTAATAAGCTTTTAATGTCAAGGCAAAAAAGAATAACTACTTTTTCAGACAATGAACACATCTGTGACAATACAGTTATTGTTGGTGTTCTATATAATAACCTAAAAAATGTAGAGAATGCAAGTATAAACAAATATTTAAAAAATATAAAACTTGAAAGAAAGATTGGCGAAGAAACTTCATTAAAATTTAATCTTAAGTATTTACTCGCTATTTTAAACTCGAAATTAATCTCTTATTTTTTAATTACTAAAAGAAGGAGTAAGCTTGATAGTTATCCTGATGATTGGAAAAAAATACCAATAAAAAATATTACGTTAAGCGAACAAAAACCATTTGTAGTTTTAGCTGATAAATTACTTTCCCTTAATAAAAATTTAAACGAAATTGGTGATAAAAAAACATCCGAAAGCGCAAGAATTGAAGATGAAATTAAAAAGACTGATAATGAAATCGATGAGCTTGTGTATAAACTATATGGATTAACAAATAAAGAAATCGATATTGTTAAGAAAGTTTAAAGAATTGAACTAAAGAGGATTTTGATTATGGTAAAGAAAATATTTTGGTTTGATGTTGAAACAACAGGTTTAGATCCAATAAAACACGACATCGTTCAACTTGCTTTTCTTATAGAAATTGACGGAAGAATTGTTGAAGATAAAAATATGTTGATGCAACCTTTTAATTATGAAACGATAGATCCTCAAGCTCTTGAGAGACAAAAAAGAACTGTTGAGGAAATAATGGCATATCCTGATCCTCGTAAAATATATTTAGAACTAATTTCAATTCTTGAAAAATATGTGGATCGTTATGATAAAAAAGATAAGTTTCATAATGGAGGATATAATTCTAAATTTGATATGGATTTTTTAAAACAATATTTCATAAAGAATGGAGACCAATATTTTGGTTCATGGTTTAATTACAAATCTATCGATCCTTTGCCGCTATTACATATGCTTGATGGATTAGGTAGTGTTTCTCTTGAGAATTATCAGTTAGAAACAGTTTGTAAACATTTTAAAATACCTATTGCTGCCCATGATGCGCTTAATGATATAATTGCAACAAGAAATCTTGCAAAAATTATTTGTTCCAAATATCTTAAATGATAAATAGGCTTTTTTATATATCTTTTTATAGTCTCTTTTATATATCTCAAAAATGACTTTATGCACAAAATTATATTCTTCACATAAAGTAGGGGGTTTATGTGCAAATCCCTAATGGATTACATAAATATATATTAATAAGAAAAGCCAATGATTAGACCTTTAAAACATACATCTATATTAAACTCAAACAAAACAATATTATTTGAGCTTAAAACAAAAGCAATACTTGTGCCAGCACATAAAAACAAAAACTCGAAAAAAGGTGAATAAATATGTTTGTAACTATTTAATGAATCGTCACCAAAAATAGAGATATACACAGGAGAAAAACTATAGCCAATAAAAACTGGTAAAAAACCGATAGATCCATTGAAATAGTTGTTACTTAAAAAACCAGAAAAATTAAAGTTTTTAAGAAAGCGGTTTAAAGGAGCTATACCATTTATACGACCACCAATTTTAAAATGAGAAATGATCATTGGTCCACCAAAGGCTGTATCTAATTTTTTAAAAATAAAACTTTTAGAATTTTTAATTTTATTTATTAAAATAGAGAAGTTATTCATGGAAAAATTATCAATGAAAATATTAAAACTATTTAACAATTTAATCTGTTTTTGAATTTTTTCAAAACCTGAAAAATTGTTTTCAATTTCTAAAAATTGTTTTTTGATATTTTCTGCTTGAGCAATATCGATTTCTTGGATAACATTATTAGAGTATTTATTTTCAAAAAAATCAAATTTATCTACAATTACAGTAACTTTTTTATCACTTGAAACTGAAGAGGTAGCTATCGAATTTAAGGATAACGTGGAAGTTACAAATAAGATAAAGACAAACACAATAATTATTTTTCTATTCACAAGTTATAATATAAAGCATATTATATAAGATATGTCCTTAAAAGGATTTATTCAACCGAGTTGAACAGGTGAACGCCAATCAAGACCTGGTGTTCTCAGGCCAATTTTAGGAATTAACGGGCTGTGTCTTTTATGCTCACTTTTAATACGCATGTTTTTAATTTTCTCAACATCAGATTTCTTAAGGCCAGTGTTTTTTGCAATATCAGAAATTTCTTGTTTGCGTTCTAAACCCATAAGCACTTTATCCAAAATCTCATATGTAAACCCAAGTTCTTTTTCATCTGTTTGACCTTTAATTAAGCCTGCGGTTGGTGCTTTACAAATAATTTCTTTTGGGATTTTTAAAAACTTTGCCAGCTCATAAATCTGGGTTTTATATAGATCACCTATTGGCATTATATCTGCACCGCCATCACCATATTTTGTAAAATAGCCAACAAGTAGTTCAGATTTATTACTTGTGCCACAAACAAGTAAATTATTCATATTTGCATATTCAAATAAAAGAGTCATGCGAATGCGAGCTTTCATATTTGCAAGTGCCATTTTATCAGGTTTAACAACACATTTATCTACCATAGTTTTTACTATTTCTGAGATATTTTTTGTTTCACATAATAAATCAAATTTTTGAGTTATAATTTTCTGATGTTTTATATCAGATTCAGGTGTTGCATCATCTGGCATAAAAAGGCAATGCGTCTTTTTTTTACCTAGAACTTGTTTGCAAAGAACAGAGGTTACTGCTGAATCAACCCCACCTGAAAGTCCAATTACTATACCTTTGCAACCAGAATTTTGAGCATATGTTTTGATAAAATCCTTAATTATTATTGAAACTTCGTCGTAATCAAGTGCGATTTTTATCACCTCTTATAATCAAATCTGGTAGAGTCTTTATAAATTGAACCCCCGTGGCAGTCCATTGCAACTACTAATGGTCCAAAATCTTTTACTTCAAATATCCAAACTGCTTCTGCCATTCCAAGCTTTTCAAGATAAAATACGTCTTTTACTTTTTTAATGCTATCTGCTGCAAGAGCACCAGCACCACCAGTATATGAAGCATATATACATATATATTTTTGTAAAGCTTTTTGTGTATTTTTTCCCATATCTCCTTTTCCAATTATCAGATTAATACCAAACTTTTGTATAAATCTATCCTCAAAAAGTTCCATACGCGAACTAGTAGTGGGTCCTGCAGAAACAACATGCCACATACCCTCTTTTTTTCTCATTAGTG
>Ga0105099_10000542_pt1 | contig 25820 bp, 21 predicted proteins | sample PPLLak3cmMay2015_2_FD_79138 | JGI IMG/M metagenome (GOLD analysis project Ga0105099, IMG submission 79138) | Freshwater sediment microbial communities from Prairie Pothole Lake near Jamestown, North Dakota, USA - PPLs Lake P8 Core (1) Depth... | ecosystem: Environmental > Aquatic > Freshwater >... | reverse complement strand
TTCGAATGGTTGAAAAATCAGAAAAATCAAATTTCCTATCAGACAAGCCCCATTCCTACCGCCCAGGAGGTTACTTCCGCCCGTTTGTCCCCGGACGCAACGATCGGCGTATAGACCTCGCCCGGCCCAAGCTTACGATAAGCATTTTCAGGAAGCAACTTACTTTTTTTACTTATATCGCCCTGCATGCGCATCTCCTCTCATTTTGCATTGTAACATGGATTACGTTATTTATTCGATGCGGTACATTATGTACACATCTTTCATGCCGGAATTTTGATTAATGAAAAATAGTTGCTGTTACCACTAATGACAATGTTTTTATTCCGTTGCTAAAGGCTTAGAACCTTCACGAAATAATTTTCTGACATTTTTCACCCTGAAGGGTACTTCGAGGCAGAAAATTATTTCGTGAAGGCTTTAGTCTCCTTTTGTTCTGTGTAAAAGGTTAAAGAATTTTAATCCTACGCTACGGCAAAATTTTCTAAAAAAAAGTAGGACTAAAGTCCAGCTTGTCTGGGTTAGGAAATATTAGTGATCAGGCTATCCCTCTAGTCACCCCTCCAGTTACCCCCAAAGTCGTACAACATCTTACAGAAGTTTCCGGCTTTGCCGGATAAGTTCTTCCTGGAGTTCATTCCACAGAACAAGGACGGTATCATGGCGATTATGATACTGCTGCAGCTCTTCGTTAGTCGCATGCAGGAGTGTATAATTGGTTGCATTGACAGGGTTATGCAGTATATTGTTGAGATTTGTCACGAATTCTTCGAGTTCCTCTATTTCCTGTTCCAATTTTCTGATACGCCGTTCCAGCTTCTTCTTCTCTTCCCGTATGCGGATGCGTTCATCTTTATCAGCGCTTTTTCCATCCGGCGCTGCATCCGAGGGGCAATGAGCGTCGGCACCTTCACCCGTTCCGATGAAACCTGCCTCCACATACGACCGGTAATCTTCAACAGTGCCGGGGAAATCCCTGATAGCTCCGGGACGTATCTCGATGACCCGGTTTGCGATCCGGTTGATGAGATACTCGTCGTGCGAAACAATCATGAGTGTTCCCGTATATGAAGAGAGCGCATCCGCAAGACGCTCTATCGATTGAAGATCCAGATGGTTTGTCGGTTCATCAAGAAGCAGGAGATTCCCGGGGTTGGCCAGAATGACCGCAAGAGAGAGACGCGTCTTCTCGCCGCCGGAAAGCACGGATACTTTTTTGAGTGCATCGTCCCCGCTGAACAGGAACGCACCAAGAATCGAATGTACCACTTCTTTAGTCGTTGTCGCCGCTGCCTGCGCTATGGTATCAAACAGGCTTTTTGCCGGATCAAGCTGATCGAGGCGATGCTGGGTGAAATAGCGGATTTCGGTATTATACCCTTTTTCAACGGTGCCGGCGACCTGCTGAAGATATCCGCTGCAAATTTTAAGCAGGGTTGATTTTCCGGCGCCATTCGGGCCGATGACGGCGACCTTTTCACCGCGCAATACGGTCAGCGAAAGGTCGCTGAAAACGATTTTTCCGTCATACCCGGCCGAGACATTCTCCAGTTTCATCGGTACAGTGCCGCTGCGCGCAGCCTCCTTAAGGGTAAAACGTATGGTTTTACCGCCAGCCTGCTGCTCCGGCAGCTGTTCCTCAAGGCGCTCCAGCATCTTCATTTTGGAGCGGGCGAGAGAAGCTTTTGTGTTTTTCGACTTGAACCGTTCAATGAACGTCTTTGCCTTGAAGATTTTGTCTTCGAGGTTTTTTATACGGCGCTGCTCCGAGAACACCGTCTTTTCTTTCCAGGCAAAATAACCTTCAACCGTACCGTTGTACTGGCTGATCCGGCCGTTGACCAGTTCGGCGGTATGGGTGGTAATGCGGTTGAGGAACTCCCGGTCATGGCTGATAATCAGCATGCCGCCCTTGAACCGCTCAAGGAATTTCTCCAGCCAGATCAGCGAGTCCATATCGAGATGGTTGGTCGGTTCGTCCAGCAGAAACATGTCCGGAGCGAGAAGCAGCAGCCGGGCAAGCATGACCCGCATCCGGAATCCGCCCGAAAGATTGCGCATGTCCTTATCCCACGCATCCTGCGGAACGCCGAGCCCGGCAAGAAAGGTTCTGGCGCGCGCAGTGAGAGCGTAGGCGTCACACATCTCGCGTTCCGCTTGCAAACGATCGAATTCGCGCGCCGCGCGGACATAGCCCGCCGTTCCCGCATGCTCTGCAAGCAGGTTTCCGGACGCATCGTGGTCGAGCAGGTGGGCGAACGGGGAGAGCACCGTCTCCATCGGCGTGACGCCTTCATCAAGGGCCATCTCCTGGGGCAGATACCCGAAACGGATATCCGCCGGGAAACTGATTGAGCCGCTGTCAACATGTTCGATACCCAGCAGCAGCTTCATCAGAAAGGTTTTCCCCGCCCCGTTCGGGCCGATCAGGCCGGTCCGGTGCTGCGGATTAAAAGCGGCGGAAACTTCATTCAGAAGAATTTTTCCGCCGAATTGCTTCGAAACGCTGTTAAGAGTTATCATGGTACAGTATGTTTTTCTTTTTAACCGTCGGGTTGGTTTTCAGGATAATCCCGGATATCTCTGGTAAAATAAAAAGCCCCCGTTCTCGTGCGGAGGCTTTTTTCGTGCATCGTTCGTTGTGCACAATGCTTTATTCGACTTTCCCTTCTTTTTGATCACCGGCCGCCGGGTCCGCGGGTTTCTCTTTCTCTGCGCCTTCGGGAGGATTCTCTTTCTCCGCCTTCTTCTGGCCCTTGCCTTTCCCCTTCCCGTGTTTTTCTCCCCGATCTTCCCTGGCCGCGCTCTCCTTTACAGGGTGCGCCTCAAGATAGGCCTTCGCCACGCTCTCATCCTGGCTCTTAAGGTAATCACCGATACTGACGACGATTTTCCTTCCTTCGATATCAAACTCGATAACCTTTGCCTGCGTTGCGTCGCCCATCTGATATATATCCGACGGGTGTTTTACGGTCTGCCCAAGCTCCTTGAGCGGTATAAACCCTTCAACGTCATCGGAAAGGTTCACCACCAAGCCCCGGTCGAGAATGCGGGCCACCTTGCATTCGACCTCGGTGCCGATGACGTACTTCTCGGCAAGCGCGGTCCATGGATCGCCGGTCAACTGCTTTATTCCGAGGGAAATGCGACGCTTTTCCCCGTCAATACTGAGTATCTTGACGTCCACCGAGTCTCCCTTTTTCAGGACTTCGGAGGGGTGATTGACCTTCTTTGTCCAGGACATATCCGATATATGCACCAGGCCGTCGACGCCCTCTTTCAACTCGATGAATGCGCCGAACGCGGCAATATTCCGGACCTTGCCCGAAGCAACGGAGTCGACCGGGAAATCCTTGTGCACGTTCTCCCAGGGATCCGGCTCGAGCTGTTTGAAGCCAAGAGAAATTTTCTGACCCTCTTTGTCCACTTTCAGCACGACCGCCTCGACGATATCACCGATGCCGACAATCTTCGACGGATGCTTGATATGCTGCGTCCAGGACATCTCCGATATATGAATAAGCCCTTCGATACCCTTCTCAAGCTCCATGAACGCGCCGTAATCGGTAATGGAAACGATCTTGCCCCGCACCTTCTTTCCTTCCGGAAATTTTTCCTCGACGTCCTTCCATGGATGCTCGGTGAGCTGTTTGAGGCCGAGGGAAATTCTCTCCTTGTTCTCGTCGAAATCGAGGACCATGACCTTGACCTTGTCGCCAAGCGCCACGATCTCGGAGGGATGATTGACGCGGCCCCACGACATGTCGGTTATATGCAGGAGGCCGTCGACGCCGCCCAGGTCGATGAACGCGCCGAAATCCGTGATATTCTTCACCATACCGTCACGGGCAACGCCCTTCTGAAGCTCGGCAAGTATCTTCTCGCGCTGCTGGGTCCTGCCCTCTTCGAGGATAACCCTGCGGGACACGACTATATTCCGGCGCACCTTGTTGATTTTTATGATGCGCAGATCAAACGTCTGGCCGATAATGGCGTCCATATCCGGGATTTGCCGTAAATCGATCTGTGAGCCGGGCAGAAAGGCGTCGATGCCGAACAGGTCAACCACCACACCGCCCTTGATCCTGCGAAGCAGTTTCCCCTGCACGATGTCCTGCTTTTCGTGGGCTTCGAAAATCTTGTCCCATACCCGCAGGAAATCCGCGCGCGCCTTGGAGAGGATGAGATTTCCCTCGCTGTCCTCCACCTGCTCCAGAAACACCTCTATCTCGTCGCCCTCTTTGAACTCCTGGATATTTTTAAATTCGTAAATCGGAATAACGCCTTCGGATTTGAAATTGACGTCGACAAAAACCTCTTTATCGGCAATTTTCAATATTTTTCCTTTGACAATCTGTCCTTCCGCCATCTCGCCGGTAGAATCGGAATACTCTTTCAGTGTTTTTGCAATATCTCCCGGTTTATAATAGCTTTCCTCGAAATCCGATAAATCCACCTGGTTTCCATGGGCATCAAGGCCCACGCTGATCTTTTCATTCGTTGAGCTTGTCATTGCTACTCCCTGAACGTTTGGTTAAAGGTTAATGGTTATGTATACCGGAACTTGTCTGCCGGGTCGCGGCCGGGAATTGAAAGCCAAAAAACCGGCCCCCGGAATCCGTGAACAGGCAAACAGCCGTTGTATGTTATTGTTTCGTTTTCTTCGCGGTGAAGCCTTTCGCTTTCACCACGTTTACGATATATTCGACCTGCTCCGCAAGTGTCATACCCGTTGTGTCGATCTGCAGAGCGTCATCCGCCTTTCTGAGCGGGCTTATATCGCGGGTGGAGTCCTTCTCATCCCGCATTTCTATCTCGGCAACAAGCTCGTCAACGCTTTTTACGACGCCGATCTTCTCAAAATCCTTCTGCCTTCGTTTCGCGCGTTCCTCTGCGGACGCGACCATGAAAAACTTGAACTCCGCGTCCGGAAACACAACCGTGCCGATATCCCGTCCTTCGCACACCACCGGTTCCGTGCCGGCGATTCTTCTCTGCTGCCGTACCAGCTCATCCCGCACCACCCGGGGCTTGCAATATTCGGAGACATTCCGCGTCACCTCGTCTGAGCGAATCGCCTCGGTAACATCCTCGCCGTCCATACAGACCTTCATGTCCGGCGCTCTACCGCTGAAGGTGATGTCCGTGCTTTTTACACAACCGGCAAGCGCTTCCGTATCGGTGCATGCGATTTTCCTTCGCAGGCATTTGAGTGTAACGGCGCGATACATTGCGCCGGTATCAAGATGCCGGATGCCAAGCCGCTGTGCAACTAATTTCGCCGTCGAGCTCTTACCGGAACCCGCTGGACCGTCAATGGCAATAACCATACAAAAACACTTGTTTTACGATATATATCGAAAATAACGTTTAATTCATATACCAGTGGAATCGATGTAAAATAGATGCAGATTGATTTGATTGTCAAGAAAAGCGCTATTTTAATTATTGCATACTATTTTAATATACCTGTAATACCGGCTGTTTTCATGACTTATTTTATAGGGTCAAACAAACAACAATTCCAGGAGAGTTGCATGCTATCAAAAGAAATCATCAGAAAGAATCTGAAAAACTGCCTGAACAGCACAGATTTTTTACACCTGCCCGACCCAAAAAAGGGAAAGGTACGCGACACCTTTAATTACACCGATAAGCTTGTGCTTATCACCACCGACCGGCAGAGCGCGTTCGACAGGGTCCTTGCAACGGTGCCGTTCAAAGGCCAGGTGCTCAACCAGGTCAGCGCCTTCTGGTTTGAAAACACGCGGGATATTGTTAAAAATCATGTGATTGAAATCCCTGATCCAAATGTGACGGTTGCTGAAAAATGCAGCGTTTTTCCAATTGAATTCGTCGTACGCGGCTATTTGACCGGTTCCACCGACACGTCCGCATGGACACAATATTCAAAGGGTGCGCGCACCATTTGCGGCAATATCCTGCCCGACGGCATGGTCAAGAATCAGAAGTTCGACGCGCCGATCCTGACCCCGACGACAAAGGCCGAAGCTCACGATGAGTCGATCTCCGCGGAAGAGATTGTCACCCGCGGCATCATTGAAGAAAAAACCTGGCGTACGCTGGAAAAAATCGCGTTTGCGCTTTTTGAACGCGGATCGGCAATCGCAAAAAAGAACGGCCTCATTCTCGTGGATACAAAATATGAGCTCGGGAAGGACAAAAACGGCCAGATCACCCTGATTGATGAGATCCACACACCGGACTCCTCGCGTTACTGGCTTGCCGATTCCTATCAGGAACGTTTCAATAAAAGGCTCGAGCCGGAAAATATCGACAAAGAATTTTTACGGCTCTGGTTCAAAGATCACTGCGACCCGTATAACGATCCGGTACTTCCCCCGGCGCCGGACGACCTGATTGTGGAACTCTCTTCACGGTATATACAATTATATGAAATGATCACCGGAAAAGAATTCACCATAGACACAAAAACGCCCATACACGAGAGACTGAAAAAGAACCTTACCAAGTTTATGGCATGATGACGGGCCGGCAAAGGAACAGTAACCTCGTACCAGTTTAAAAGGAAGGACACCCGATGGCTGCTAAAGTGCAGGACACCATGTCGACGATAGTCGCGTTATGTAAAAGACGCGGTTTTATTTTCCAATCAAGTGAGATTTACGGCGGGCTCAACGGCTGCTGGGATTACGGACCGATGGGCGTCGAGCTGCTGAACAACATCAAACAGGCGTGGTGGCGCGCCATGACCCTGCGCAACGACGTCGAGGGGATTGACGCGTCGATCCTCATGCACCCGCGCGTGTGGGAGGCCTCCGGCCATGTCGCGAACTTCACCGACCCGATGGTTGACTGTAAAAGCTGCAAAGCGCGCTATCGTGTCGACGTGCTTATGGACGAACTCTCCATCAAGAAAAAAAAGGAGATTGTCCGCGCTCTCGACGCCACCGCTCTGCAGGGACAGGTTCGCGACGAACAGGTGACGGAGGAGTTCGCCAAACGGGTCGCCACCGACGAGCAGGTCGCCTCGGTTCTCAAAACCCTGGTATCCTGCCCGCAATGCGGTAATAAGGCCACATTCACCGAAGCACGTCAGTTCAACCTGATGTTCAAAACCTTTGTCGGCCCGGTCGAAGATTCCGGCGCCGTTGTATACCTGCGGCCGGAAACCGCACAGGGGATATTCGTCAATTTTCTCAACGTGCAGGTCGCCACGCGCCAGAAAGTGCCGTTCGGCATCGCCCAGATCGGCAAGGCGTTCCGCAACGAGATCAACACCAAGAATTTCCTGTTCAGAACCCGCGAGTTCGAACAGATGGAGATGCAGTATTTCGTGCGTCCCGGCGAAGAGGACAAATGGTTCGAATACTGGCGCGAGGAGCGTATGCGGTGGTTCCTCGACCTGGGCATGAAACCGGAGCACCTTAACTGGCACAAGCATGAAAAACTGGCTCATTACGCAAAGAACGCCTATGACATAGAGTTCAAATTCCCCTTCGGCTGGGGTGAAATCGAGGGCATACACAGCCGCACCAATTTTGACCTGAGCCGCCACGAGGAATTTTCCGGCAAAAGCATGAAATATTTCGACGACACAACCAAGGAGCGGTATATCCCCTGTGTCATCGAAACATCCATCGGCGCGAGCCGCACCCTGATGGCGTTTCTCTGTGCATGTTACGCGGAAGAGATGGCCCCCACTGCCGAAGGGGGCGAGGAGACCCGCACCGTGATGCGTTTCCATCCGCGTCTTGCCCCGCTCAAAGCCGCGATACTTCCCCTGGTTAATCGTGACGGCATGCCGGAAATCGCCCGGAAGCTCACCAGCGACCTGCAGCGGTATTTCCGGGTCTTCTTTGACGATTCCGGCGCTATCGGCCGGCGCTACCGCCGCCAGGATGAAATCGGCACACCCTTCTGTATTACCGTAGACTCGCAGACACTCAGCGACAGCACGGTCACGGTCCGGCACCGTGATTCCATGAACCAGGATCGTATCGCGCTGGACGCAGTTAAAAACTTTCTGATCGACTCCATCGGAGGTATCCTGTGATGAAAAAGGTAATCGTTATCATGGGCGGCCCGTCCGCCGAGCACGAAGTATCGCTTTCAACCGGCAGGGAAATTCTTCGGCATCTTGCTACGGCAAAGTATGTCAAACGGGCGGTCATTATCTCCCGCGAGAAGCAGTTCTTCTATTGCGATACCGACGTCACTCTGCTGAACGAGAAGGACTTTTCCGATCCGGGGAACTCCTCCCATTTTCGGGGACCCGTTGCTCCGGCCCAATCGCAGGCGATCTGGAACGGATACGATGTCGCGCTCCTCGGCCTGCACGGCGAATTCGGTGAAGACGGCAGGTTTCAGGGATTTCTTGAAACGCTGGGAATTCCCTATACCGGGTCGGGCGTTCTTGCCAGCGCCATGGGCATGAACAAGATCGTCGCCAAATACCTTTTCGAGAAAGAGGGGCTGACGACTCCGCCCTACTCCGTGTACCAGTGCGACAGCAGCACCATTCCCCTGGACGACCTCATGAAAAAGCACGGCGTCCCCTGCTACGTAAAATGCCCGCAGAGCGGTTCGAGCAGGCTCATGGGACGCGCGGACTCCGGGGAACATTTGAAAACGCTGATTGTGGAATTCAAGAAAAGCTGCGCCGAGCTGCTCATCGAATCAAATATTACCGGCACCGAATACTCCTGCCCCGTCCTTGAATACCCGGATGGGAGCCTTATACCGCTTCCCCCGATACTCATCCGCCCGGTACGTTCCGCATACTTTGATTATACGGCAAAATACACCTCCGGGGAATGCGAAGAGATCACACCCGCACCATGCAGCCCGGAGCTTACCAGACGGCTTCAGCACGCCGCGCTTAAAGCGCACCGCGCCGTTAAATGCAGGGGCGTATCGCGAACCGATATCATCGAAAAAGAGAACCAGCTCTATGTGCTGGAAATAAACACGCTTCCGGGAATGACCTCGGCGTCCCTCGTACCGAAGTCCTTTGCCGCGACCGGCGGCACGTACGAACAGCTTCTGGACATTTTCATCGACACAGCGCTTGCAGGCAGGACGCCATGAGCTGGATCATCGGCATCGACACCTCGTCCGTGGAATTGAGCATCGGCCTGCTGAAGGACGGCGCGCCCTTTCTGTCGTTCTGCAGATACAACCGTAACTCCCATGCGGAGCATATCAGCGGCGCAATCGCGTTTATGCTAAATGCCGGTGCGGTCAAAGCCGAAGACATTACCCATGCGGCAATTGCCGCGGGCCCCGGCTCGTTCACGGGTCTGCGCATCGGTATCTCCTTTATCAAGGGTTTCCTGCTTATGCGGGACGTACCGGTATTGCCCGTGTCCTCGCTTCACAGCATGGCGGCATCGTTCCTCTCCGCCGACGGTTCCGTCCTGGCGGCTATCGACGCCCGCCAGGGAAACCTTTTCTGCGCCAGGTTCAGACGGGAAAACGGCCGTGTATCGAGGGTTACCGACGATGCGCTGGTCCCGCTTGAATCATTCATACCGTTGATAAAAAAAGATGAGCCGGTGCTGTTCGACGCCCTGGGGAATACAAAGAACTGCCTGCATCGCATCCTCGAGATCCATGCACATACGTATCCGGCAGAGCAGGCCTTTTTGCAGCGGGGCATCGCGTGCGCGCACATCGCGGCCGGCCATATCAGCAACAGGGAACTGTGGCAGAAATCCACGGATGTATTCCCCAACTACCTCCAGCAATCATACGCCGAGTCGAAGCTTGCGGCAAAAAACCCTGATTCCTGTCGTGAATAATCAAGAACGGAGACGACCGCATGAAAACAAACCTGTTTTTACCTTCACTGGTTGCCCTGGTAAGCATGCTGGCGGCAACCGCTTTGTCTCAGGATCCCGGGCGTTCAGCGCCTGCCGCCGACACTGCTTCAAACCCGGACACGCTGAACATACAGGTAATTGACTCCCGCTTATTCGCGAAGGATTCAATCATTCTCGACGTCGATACCGCCGGGCTCTTTGCAACCTCGCCGGACTCTTCACGCGACAGTGCAAACCACGCCCGTATAAAACGAAGCCCTTCAGCGGCTACCGCGGATTCCGCTGCACAGGCCGACGCCTCTGCGCCGGACACCTCTTTCCGCGTGTGGCATCATCCCTATTGGGCTATCGGTGCAGGGTGGGGCATCGGCGCAATGCCTGTTTTTGAAAGCTGGCAAGCTGCTCTTCCCAATACCCTCGCCGATATCGACTCCGCTTTTATCGCCACTAAGTATAATTATATCGTAAGCAGCGAGCCGGTGCGCTACAATGTCAATTTCCCCATCTCCGTCGCTTTTACCCCGGTAACGAAAGAGCATTTCGAGCTTTCGCTCAAGGCCCTGTTCAGCTGGATGCACAAAAAGTACGAAGCGTCCGTTGAGCCCAAAGACAGCGGAAAAACAGTCTGGGAATCAGAGCAGCACCTCTCCATAACCTCACTCGCCCTGGGCGTTTTTCTGAATCGCACGATCCCGCCCAGATATTTTTTCATAAACAATGTTGAGAAAGCATCATTTCAGATGGGCGTTGCAGCCGCTCCCCTGAATATGCTGCGCAACAGGGCGAAAACGACAAAAACCGATTCCTATGACAATTTTTCTTTCGGCACCGCAGTCCTGTGGTATGCCGGGCTCCGCACCCTGCGCCAGCTATCAGCAGTAAACGGCCTGGAGGTCGGTTTGTCCTATGCGGGCTCCTGGAACGGAAGGTTCATGCGCCACGGCAGCCCCATCAACCGGGGCTCTATAAACCCGTTCGACTCAAAGGCGCCCGAAGAACTCGATTTTCTTGCCCACCGGTTCGTGATTTATTTCAATGTGGTGGCGGGGAAGAAGGCGTATTATCAGAAAAAAGAGTGATATTTGATAAACACCTGCTTCTGGAAATAAAAAGATACTGTGACTAATCATCTGGTTGAGATCAACAAAATGATCAGTATTGATTATTGATTAAGGCGATCAGACTGGGCTGCAACATAGAACAGGAATATCTGTTCGATAAAAATGATTACTATGAAGAGAGTTTTGATGAAGAGTATCAGGACTGTTGTTAAAAAACCCATGATGAAATGAGTGATATTTTTTGAAAATTGATAATAGCTATTTGATAAAGCAACAGGGTACTATTGATGAACCACGAACTCAAGGTCTTCATTTCCAACCACGAATCCATCTGCGGCGAGTGCAAGGAAAATCTTGGAACCAAGGCGTGGATTTTTTTAACCCGCGACAAGGGCGCGCTCTGCCTTTCTTGTTCTGACTTGGATCACCTTGAATTTTTAGGCTCCGGCGACAGGGCGTTAACAATCCGCTCGCAGAAATATTCCAGATTATCAGCCGTTGTTTTGAAATGGAGCCGCGCCCGGAAACAGTATGAGCGGCAGGGGCTTCTGGTTGAGAGCGAGGCGCTGGAAAAAGCTGAAGCAGAGTGCCTCAAAGACGCTGAATTACGCGAGCGCCGGAAGGAGCGCGAAGCAGAGAGGCGAGCAATGGAGGATCAGAACTTTATAAACAATTTTGCTGCAAAAATCCGAGAAATCTATCCAAACTGCCCTTCTGGAAATGAATTTGTTATTGCTCGCCATGCTTGCAAAAAATACAGCGACAGAGTAGGCCGCAGCGTAGCGGCAAAAAAGTTTGACGAGAATGCAATTACACTGGCGGTTATTGCCCATATCCGGCATACGATGACAGACTATGATGCTTTGCTAATAAAGGGCGTCGATAGGTATGGTGCTCGAAAAACTGTCGCGGTGGAGATAGAAAAAGTAATTGTAGACTGGAAATAGGTTTATATTTATGGGAAGATATTGCAGGTTCTGCGGGAGCACCCGACCAAACGAAAAATTCAGCGGTAGAGGCCATAAAATAGGACTCTGCCGCGACTGTGCAAAATTACCCAAGGAGATCAGGCAGAAAATAGAAGATGAAAATTTTATTTATGGTGTTTTTTTGAATCAGAGCAACATATCAAAAGCAAATATAGCCACATTACAGATAATTGAACAACGCAATACAGACGACATATCAGAAAAAGCGAAACTAATTGCCGAGATCGCCAGGCTATTTCCCCAAAAGAAGAAACGTATCGGGATGCTGTATCACAAACGGAAAGATCTTTTTGATAAACTCGTTCAGTTTTATTTCATCGATGATTTTATTACCCCTGGAATTCTTGATGAGGCAGAATATGAGAACATCATAGAAAACGACAGTTTATCATATCCTCTATACTGCAGCGAAAACGAATCAGACCTTGTCGAAACTTTTGAAGAAGATGAAGAGTTACCCTTTTAAAAAAACTGCACATCGCGCTCGCAATTAAGCTCGATCTTGAATCAATCAATTTTGACATGAGCAGAATTGAGTTTGCGCGCAACTCCGTCTCTGAATTGTGCAACGCCGGCGTGCAGCTTCATAATGCAACTCTCCGTGAATCCGTGCAACTACTAAAAGACCACGCTTGTACGCGTCTGCATCAAATGGTAGATATCATCCGAGCGGCTAGCAAACATGTATTTCGCTATGATCATCGAAACGGATAGTGTATGATAGCGCGTACCACCGATTGCATCAGAATAAGGGAAACCACCGAACAAAAATGGAATGCGCTTCAGCGTTAATAAAACCAGATACCAGGATTGAGATCAGCTTTAAACGCAGTCCGGTATTATAAATTTGAGAAAATTATATATTCGAAAAGAATTTTGTTGATACTTAAACAGAGGACTATTATTTTTGTCATACAGCAAATAGTTATAAATAATTACCTTTTTACCGTGAATTTAGCACCAGAGTCAGAATAATATAGAATATAGAATGGCCGTTTTCTTTGTTTCAATAGAAATGTATGAATGTAATAACTTCACTATTAAATAGAATTGGAATTTCAGAAAAAGACGACCATTTTAATCTTTTTCAAAATAGCCTATGGAAGAAAAAAATACCCTTTCGATTACATAAAGGCTTGACAGAAATAAAGCCGCACAGTTTCTTACTTTACGACAATAAAATAATCGCACTATTCTTTTCCTCCACGTCACAAGACCGCAGTGACCCATCAACTTTATTCAAAAAAATATGGAATTTAGGCGGCAGCCCGATTGTTTTTATCATTACGGATCAATATGTAGATATCTATAACGGATTTTCATTTAATACAAAAACATATTTGTTTGATAAGCTCAAAATTGGAAAAGTAGATGTAACAATAGAAAATATTAATAACACGTTATCCATTTGGGATATTATTACCGGCAGAAGTTTCGAACAACTTGAATCGCGAAAAACGCAAGTCGATGAAAAGTTGTTGGAAAACCTCGAAAATACAAAGAAAATTTTGCTGAGAAACGGACTTGAAGATACTATCGCCCAGAGTATAATCGGCAGATTGCTTTTTTCGCGGTATCTGCTTGATAGAAACGTAAAAATAAATCAAAAATATTTTATTGACAAAAAAAGCTTTTTAAAACTTATTAAAAACAAAGAGCTTCTGTATGCTTATTTTCAATATTTAAAAGAAACCTTCAACGGTGATTTGTTCCCTGTAAGCAAAACAGAAAAATCGCAGGTAACAAGCATTCACCTGGACTACCTGCATGAGCTTTTTTCTGGTAGTGATATTCATGATGAAGGGATACAGACTTCTTTGTTTGATGTATATGATTTTAATATCATTCCAGTTGAGCTAATATCCGAAGTGTATGAACGATTTATAGGCAAGAATGTTCAAAAAAAAGATTCTGCCTATTATACACCGTCGTTTTTAGTCGATTATATATTAGAAAAAACGGTAAAACCTTTTCTGGACAGTCATAAATCCTGCAAAGTTTTTGACCCCTCATGCGGTTCGGGAATCTTTTTAGTTGAGTCGTTGCGGGCAATAATCGAAAGAAATCTGGACAAAAACGGCAAAATACAAAAAGAGCAGTTAAAAAATATTCTCATTGAAAATATTTTTGGTATAGATAGTAATCCAAACGCCCTTAACTTGACTGTTTTTTCTTTATGTCTAACCCTGCTTGATTATATTGAACCGAAAGATATCACAACATTCAAGCTCCCCAATCTCTTAAATACCAATCTTTTTATTGCTGATTGTTTTGATACAAATCACACTTTTAATAAGGCTATTAAAAATATTGATTTTATCCTCGGGAATCCCCCCTGGGGAAGCGATAAAGAAAAAGACAACCTTCATATCCGGTATTTCACCTCCAACAGCATCCCTGTCAGTGATAAACAGATAGCACAAACATATATAGCAAGAACTAAAGATTTTTCGGCATCAAAAACAAAATGTGCCTTGGTATTACCCAGCAAACCAATCTTATACAATCATAATGCAAGTGATTTCAGACAATACTTTTTAAATAATTTTGAACTTGCAGAGGTTCTTGAATTATCGCCAGTAAGAAGTCAGATTTTCTCCGCTGCGGTAGCCCCCACTTCAGTAATCTTCTTTAGATACTCATATAACAACAATACGGAAGACAATATCGTACTACATACCTCTATTAAACCAAACGTCTTTTTAAAAAATTTAAAATTAATTGTAATAGAAAAAAATGATATCAAACAGATTAAGCAGTCATATTTCATAAAGTATGATTATCTTTGGAAAATCATGCTTTATGGGAATGTTTTGGATTTTTATTTGATTAAGCGGCTGAAGGAGGATTTTAATACTATTAATCAGGTAATTGAAAAAAACAAAATAAATTTTGGACAGGGGTTTATAAGAGGTAATAATGGCGATTATTCTCCTAAACTTTTGCTTGGAAAAAAATATTTAGATACGAAAAAAAAAGCGTTATCAAAATTTTATATCAATGATCAAATATTAGAAAATTATAGGGATACAGCAAAATTATATAGGGAGGGGAAATATAAAGGAAAAATATTTATTCCCCCATATGTGTTGTTAAAAAAAGGATTTTCAAAACAAGACTTTTCTTTAGTCTCAGCTTATACTGAAAATGAATATGTTTTTACGGATTCTATTACAGCAATACGAGGTCAGGAAAACGACAAGTCTCTTTTAAAAAATATAACAGGATGTTTAAACTCGCTTTTATTTAGCTACCATTTCTTAGTGCAAGGATCATCGGCAGGTGTTGAGAGAGAACAAGGCCACAATGAAGAAGATAGATTTACTCTACCTATTGCGATAAATATAAAAATTAGTAATCACGTTGATATAATACAAAACCTGTACAAACAATATCATTCCGAATTAATGCACAACCCTGCATTAGAAGCAGAAATACAATCGCAAGAACAGAAATTAAATGAAATTATATTCGACTCCTTTGAACTCTCCAAAGTGGAAAAATCATTGATAGATTATGCCATCAATGTTACCATTCCCCAGATAAACAATGAAGCTCAACCGATAGCAAAAATAACAGAGGATCAATTGGAACAATATGCGCAGATTTACATAAACCATTTTAGCTCACGGTGGAATGGGAATCCGGATTTCTTCGCTGTTGATATTTATTATAATAATTATATCGTTGGTATGAATTTTAAAGTAATACGGTCAAAACCAAAATCACCGGTTCAACTGTACTCAAATACAAATTCAGATCAACTGTTTAATTTAATTAAATTAGGAGAAGAAAAAATTACGGATCGTTTTTATAAACAAAGAGATATTCGCGGATTTAATAAATCCTCTTTTTACATAATAAAACCCAATCAGTATAAAAACTGGCATCCTGCAGTAGCTCACGGCGATATGGCAGAGTTTATTGAAGCGATGTTAAAGGCAGATGCGAAAGGCAAGTAGTCGTGGATGCTTCTTTGTTTCTAAGCAGCAGCGGTTCCCACTATCATTATCTTAAGATTGCATACACATTTTTAATTGATGCATACCAGGAAATAACACAAAACAGCTATGACGCATCTCAAAACAATGAAAATACAATTCGTAATGACCTGATTAAAATTGCTAAAAATAAAAAGAACATCAGCTTCCCGTTTCGTTGGATTACAGAATATTCAGATATTGAGAATAATAATAGAATCGATATTGATTTAGCTACTCCTAAAAGCTTACCTGATGATTCCTACGCTATTAAAATCGAATGCAAAATTGTCGGGGAAGACAAATATATCGACACTAAACAATCATTTGAAGGAAAATGCCCGACAAACGGCATTATGAGTTTTATTACCGGAAAATATTCACCCAAAATGCCACTAGCTGGAATGATCGGATTTATTAAAGAAGGTAAAATACAAGATAAAATCATACGTATAAAAAGCCGACTTGAAACCCACAAAGACATAAAAACTTTTCAGAATTTATCGAAAATTATCTTAAAAAAAGGTTTTGAATATAGCTACCATTCTAAGCATGGAAGAGTGAATGGTCTAAAAAGCATAACAATCTATCACCTGTTTTTTGATTTTGCATGAGCATTATCGCATGAAAACCATTAAAATGCCGCCACTCAGACCAATCGACATTGATTCCATTCACCGGCTCCTGAAAATTGAGTTTCGCAAATACAAAATGCCTGTCGTCGATCTGATCCAGGTCCAGACCCGTGATCCGTTCAAGGTGCTCATCTCAACCATACTGAGCGCGCGAACCAAGGACGCCACCACTACGGAAGCCTCGGAGCGTCTGTTTGCCGAAGTAAACTCGTTTGATGACCTGGCGCGCATACCGGTGAAACGGCTGGAAAAGCTTATTTTTCCAGTGGGATTTTACAAGACAAAGGCGCTGCATCTGAAACAGCTTCCCGAGGTAATCAACAAACTGTTTAGCGGGAAAATACCCCAGACCGTGGAAGAGCTGATTCAGCTTCCCGGCGTTGGAAGAAAAACAGCCAACCTTGTTGTGTCGGTGGGTTTCAACAAACCGGGGGTATGTGTTGACACACATGTGCATCGTATATGCAACCGTCTTGGGTATGTGAAGACAAAAACACCGTTTGAAACCGAAATGAAGCTGCGGAATATCCTGCCGATAAAATACTGGATCTCATTTAATTCATTTCTGGTATCGTTCGGACAGAATCTCTGCTTTCCTATACACCCTCGATGCTCGGCGTGTCCGATTTATCGCTTTTGTAACCGCGTGGGTGTTAAAACAAAATATAGTATCCATAACGAATGACCGGTATTTAAAAAACCGGCCTTTACAGGGAGCCCGTATGAAAACCGCACGATTCTTTACCTCTCTTCCGGATAAAAAAGTGCGCTGCGAACTGTGCCCGCACCATTGCACTATCGCGGACGGCAAATATGGCATCTGCCTTACCAGAGTTAACCGTGACGGCGCACTCTATTCAGCCAACTATTGCAGACCGGTATCAACCGCCATAGATCCGATTGAGAAAAAACCGCTCTACCATTTTTATCCGGGCTCCACCATATTTTCCACCGGGCCCAACGGCTGCACCCTTAAATGCATCTTCTGCCAGAACGCCGAAATTTCACAGGACCTGATTGCCACGTCGGAGCTCACCCCGGACCAGTTCGCAAGCATGATTTTCAACAGCAAAACAATCGGCATTGCCTATACCTACTCTGAGCCATATATCTGGTTTGAAACGATTCTTGATGTAGGCACGAAAGTCAAGGAGCGCGGCATGGTGAATGTCATGGTGACCAACGGTTATATGGAGCCGGAACCGCTCAAAGAGCTGCTGCCGCTCATCGACGCCATGAATATCGATATAAAAGCGATCACCCCCGGTTTTTATAAAAAACTCTGCAAAGCTGAGCTTGAGCCTGTGCTGCGAACCTGCGAGGCAGTAAAAAAACAGTGCCACCTGGAGGTTACCAATCTTCTTGTTACCGGGGAAAATGACTCGCTGGAAGAGATAGGGAAACTGGTGAAATATATCGCGGAAAACCTCGGCAGAGATACCCCCCTGCACTTCTCGCGCTATTTCCCCCGCTATAGAATGACGACGGCCGCAACCACTTCAGAAACCCTGCTTCGGGCATGGGAGATCGCAAAAGAGGCGCTCGATTATGTGTATATTGGCAACCTGATGGCCGATGAAAAAACAAACACTCATTGCCCGAAATGTAATACGCTTCTGATACGGCGCAGCGGCTATTTTACGGATATCACCGATACTTTAAAAAAAATTGAGGGCAAAAAGAGTCTCTGTGGCGCATGTCAAAACGAAATACCTGTAATAATGCGTTGAATGGAGGGTTTGTACTCGAACCCTCCATTCCTACGCAGTATTATCCTACGCTTAGGATACTAATGCGTTGAGCGGAGGGTTTGATCGTAAACACCGCTCTACCATTGCCGGGGCGCCGCTTTCTGACTCTCGATACTTTTTAATCATGCCCATAGATATTTAAACAGCAAAAAATTATTTTAATTGGAAACGCTATTATATACCGGACCTCGACCCTGTTTTTTTTCATGAAAATGATCCGTACAGAAAAATTGAAATATATCCGACCCTGGGCTCTTTTAATAGCCTGTTTCTTAGGCGCACCGCTATTGACACGCCTTTTCCTGATCTTCGATGACGCACGGGGACAAACCTTTCAGATGCACGATCTCGCCGGTTTTGCATCCGATATATCCGTAAGCCTTGTTGCCGTTTTTCTTTTCGTCCTGCTCCACAGGCTCAAACGGGTTGCAGCCCGGATCACGTCGGGTATGTTGATTTTTGTCTGGTGCGTATTTCACTACTCGAATTACGAGCACGTGCTCGCAAACAGCGATATCGTCTCTTTAAGTTATGCAAAGTACCTTTTCAGCCCGACCTTCCTGTTCGGTTCCGCGCTGGTGGTATCCAATCCGTTACTGCTTATCATATTACTGGCGGGCACCGGTGCGGTGCTTTTCGTCAAACCGGTAAAAACAACCAGAATAGCCATTGTCATCTTCGCGACGGTGTTTTTCACGGGTATTGGGGTAAAACAGTTTTTCACCTCGGTGCTCAACCCGCGGTGGCGCTGCTATAATGTCGTGCATGCGAACATGCAGGATATCGTGTTCACCAGATTCAGGAAAATCGACGCGACCGTATTCGCCGAAGAAGAGAAAAAATACAAGGCCCTGCTGCAGCATGATTTAAACGGCGCGCCTTTTGTTACTATTGGTAAAAAGAGACACAATGTGCTGCTGATCGTTCTGGAGGGCTGCTGCGGAGGCATGCTGCCGTCGATGCGCGGGTATCATGGGATCAGCTCGGATATATCCATGCCGAAACTCGACAGCATCGCGCAGGCGAATATCCTCTATTCCAATTACATTACTCACCAGCGGCAGACGAACCGGGGCATGTTCACCCTGCTGTCCGGATCATACGAGAAACTGAACTCCTCCACGCCGAAAATGACCGAAGCGGTCACCAACAAAAACACCGGCGGACAAAACCGCCAGGAGTATCTTCCGCAGTTTCTCGCCAAAAACGGCTACACGACCACCTATATTCAGGCTGCGCCGCTGCCCTACATGCTGAAAGATGTTTTCATGAAAATTGCCGGGTTTAAACATATTTACGGAACGAAATGGTTTAAATACGCCTATTCATCCAATTACTGGGGAATTGATGACAAGGCTTTTTTTGAACAGGTGTATACCTATATCAAATCGCAGAAAAATAAAAAAAAACCGTGGTTCATTACGTTGCTTACGGTGGGAACCCACCATCCTCTCAATATACCTGAAGAGTATGGCAACGTACTCGAAGAGACAAAACAGCAGCGGGCTTACAGCTATCTTGATGAAGCAATAAGCGATTTTATTGTTCGGCTCCGTAAGGGCGGCATCTTGAAAAACACACTGGTCGTTCTAACCTGCGACGAGTCCTGCGGTGTAAAAGACCTGACAGAAGATCCTCCGGGCAAGCGCCTCTGTCAGCAATGGGGTCTTCTGGCGGTTCTCCATCCGAAAGATACAAAAATCAGGGTTAACGAAAAGTGCGCTCAGATTGATGTCGCGCTCTCCATTGCCGACTATCTGGGACTCGCGCAGCAGAAAAATCAGTTCAGCGGACGGAGCATTTTCCGCAAATACAGCGAGGAGCGTGATATCTATTTTGCCAACACCTACAACCATGTCGTGGGAAAGTTTACTAAAAAAAACACTCTCGAAATATGCGATGAAAACCTGATCTCGGGCGAACTGTACGAGACCTTCGAAGATAAACTCTTCTCTCTTAAACGGAAATTAAAGCGAAAACTCTCCCCCGAGGAAAAACGCGATATCGCCTGTTTCCGTGCGATAAGCAACAGTTCGATTGTCGATATGAACCAGAAAGAGCGGGCTTTTGATTTTTATTCGGGTATAACGCATGCGATTGAGCCCGGACGCCAGAAAACGCTGCTGGGCGGACAGTTTTTCACTATTCCGAAGAACTGCGCCGTATCCGCCTGCCTGAAGGGAAGAATACTGTCGGACACCGGCACGACGCTGTTTCTCAAACACGACCTTGCGGCAAAATCGGGTCAGGTGCGCATAATCAAATACATGCCCAAAGAGCTGAAAGGCGGCGATTACTTCTCGGTACAATACGATTTCTATACGCCCGAAGAGTTCTACAGTTCCGAGTTTCGCGTGACCGCGCAGCTCACCAAAGGCTTGAAAGCCATACTGATTCTTGACGAGGCATCGCTCTCCTACACGGTACGGCCGCCAACACCCGTTGAACGCAAGTCCTTCTTCAGGCGCTATGATAAAAATGTGGGACGCGACCTCGGCGCCTGCATAGTCGTTGCCAGCCAGGACAGTACTGCCGCCGACACGAAATTATAACCTGACCGTAACCCTCCTGCAGGCGCCCCGGACGCCACCCTCCCCGTTAAATATTGTCTATTCTATTGATTGCGCCTGAGCACGCATAGTACAATTATACTCTATAACAGTTACAGTGGTGACTATCACGGGATGCATAGCGAAAAAACCGGAGACCGTGGGATTGTACCGGACATCCACACCTATGGTGAAAGGAAACATTCCAGGTCATACCACACTATGAACATAGCATTTATCAATTCAGAACATCCCTCCCGCAGCGGCCGCGATCAGGGGGGTATTGCGACGTATATTTATATCATGGCCAATGCCCTGCATAAGGCTGGCCACGCGGTCCATATTCTTGTCCGGAAAAACACCCTCCCCGAAGAACTCGACGAAGGAATTCACCTCCATACTTTTGATCATACTCCTGTTAAAAAACCGTTTTCATTTCTCTCCCGTATATTCAACGGTCCCATCTTTTGGGAAAAAGGCTGCTCCAAAGCCGCGTTTGAGGTTATCCGGCAATTGCATGCCCAAACACCCCTTGATATCGTTGAAATACCGGAATATAACGGAATGGCATCACAATTTTTTCAGCCCCTGCCCTTCACTTGTGTCATTAACTTTCATACGCCTTCCATTCTTATCGATGAGCTCAATCATACACCGGTAACTTCGCTCAGGAAACAAATGTATGCGTATGAACGCAGGGCGGTAAAAAACGGCACGGCATTCAGATGCCCTGCCGAATCCCTGGCCCGGAAAATAAAGACCATCTTCTCCCTCCGGAAAGAGCCCGTTACGATCATAAACAATCCGATACCCACCGCCGCTTTTGATGCGATACGTAAAAAGTCCCCCGCACCACACGAACGGATCGATATTCTTTTTTCCGGCAGGCTTGAGCGCAGAAAAGGCGCTGAAATCATTCAGCAGGCCATCAACAAAATCCTGGACATCAATACACATATTCACATAACCTTTGCGGGGGAAACCGAAATCGGCGAATCGGCAAGCTACCGGCAAGCGATTGAGCGTGCTGTCGGGGACGAAAAGCGCAGCAGAGTCTGGTTTCTGGGGCCGCTGGACAGAAAAAACCTCGCCCTGCTCTACCGCCGCTCCGATATTTTTCTCATGCCTTCACTTTATGAGAATTCACCCTATGCGCTTCTTGAAGCGATTGCCGCCAGACTGCCGGTGGTCGGCGCGAATACCGCCGGGATCAACGAGATAATCAAACATAAAGAGACCGGATTGCTCTTCTCGCTCGATAACCTGAACGAGCTCTATGCGTGCATCAACGAGCTTATCGCCTCGCCGGACCGGACAAACCTGTACGTTAAAAACGCCTATGACATGCTGCAAAAAAACTACAACCCTGAGGTGATCGTACAAAAAACCGTTGCTTTTTATACTTCTATCAAAAGGGGCGTCTCTTAAGCACATGAAAAGAATAGTGTCGGAACTGTTTCATGCGCTGCCCGTTTCATGGCGGATACGACTGAGAAAGAAAGTATCCCTCCTTTATTATGAAGCGGGATACGGCGATACGCTGCTGGCCGGCGCGGTGGCGCGTGAAATCAAGAAACACTACGGTGCGGTTTTCGTAACCGTTAATGGCGTCAAGGAAGAACTGTTGCAAAACAATCCGAACGTTGACAAGACAGGACAACGGTATGACGGCATCGACATCAACTATCATTACGCCGGCGCGGCAATCGATACGGTCCGCCCGTTTAACGCCAATCTTATCGAAATCATGTGCAGAAAAGCGGGTATACGCTCCCCGTCGCACGCGGTTGACATCTATCTTACCGGCGACGAACAGGCTTTTGCCCGCACCCAAATCGACGGCCTGCCCAGACCGGTGGTGACCCTGCATACCACGTCGGATTCGTTCGGGGCCGGGAGAAAGTTGTGGCCGCAGGAGTACTGGAAGAAGCTCTGCGCTCTCCTGACGCAAAAAGGCTGCTCAATCATCCAGCTGGGAGGTGAAGCCGATGCGCCGGTAGCTGGCGCGATCCATCGCGCGGGGACCATGGATATCCGCAAATCAATCGCCGTCATTGAAGCGGCGGATCTGCACATCGGCATCGTCTCGTCGCTTATGCACGGGGCCGCCGCCGTCGGCACCCCGGCAGTAATCCTTTTCGGCGGCTTTGAGCGGTATGCAATGCACGGCTATGCCACGGTCACGCCGCTTGAATCATATATATCCTGTGCGCCGTGCATACAGCCGCACGCGGTTATGGAACCGTGCCCTTACAACAATAAATGCATGCGGGAACTGACACCGGAAACGGTGTTTGAAAAAGTTGCAGAAGTATTAAACAGGCCGCGTTAATAAACGGCCGGAAAATCGCCTTATGAAACAACCTGAAAACGGCTCGAGGCTTATTAAAAATTCGGTGCTGGACCTGTTTAACAAGTTTTTTCTCTCGGTCATCGGGTGGCTTATCTCGATCTGGGTCGCCCGGCAGCTCGGCCCCAACGACTACGGCATTTTCTCTCTGATCCTGTGGCTGACCGGCGCATTCTCCTGGATCATAGGGATGGGACTTATTCATGCGGTTACCAAGTTTATCGCGGAATACAGCGGAAAACAGGACGCGAACGCGCTGGGACCGATTATATGCTTCGTCCTGAAAATCGAGATAGTGCTCTCGCTCTTCATCTCGGCGCTCCTCGTTTTCTTTAAAACGCAGATTGCCGATTATTTCTTCACCCCATCGGAGGCGTTCTTCTTTTTCCTTGCTTTTCTTGGCCTTTTGCCCGGTACCGTGACGGCGATATTTTCGGCAACCATAGAAGGCATCCAGAAGTTCGAATACTTTACTTATGCTAATATCGCCATTACCCCGTTGTCCTTTATTTCAAAAATAGTCGTTCTGGTGCTGGGAAAAGGCATCAACGGGCTTCTTATTGTCATGCTCGTGTTTTCCTGCATCAACGCCCTCTTCTACTTTTTCGTCCTGAAAAAGGAAAAGATACGTCTCTGGCCCCTGAACCAGGCCCTGGAAGAGCCTCTGAAAAAAAGAATGCAAAAATACAACCTGAGCGTACTTGCCATAATACTCTGCGATAAAGTGGTATGGGATAAAAGCGAGAATTTTTTCCTGGGACGCCTGTGTTCAGCCTCCGAAATCGGATTTTACAATCTCGGTTTTAATATCTGTCAGCAATTTACTTCGATACTGCCGGGCACGTTCTGGCGCGTCCTTTTTCCTGCGATGAGCAATTACTTTGGCATCGGGGACACAAGAAAAATGCGAAGGCTCTTCTTTATTACCACGCGGTATCTCGCCTTCACCGCATTTCCCATCGGCGTCGCCGGCGCCATTCTATCGTATCAGATGATCCACTACATATACGGCCACGAATATATCGGAGCGCAGCGCGTGCTCCAGATCATGTTCATGAGCTCGATCATCACAAGCCTTGCCGGGCCGGGCGCTGCGGTGCTGTACGGGTTCGAGAAGCAGAACTTTATTTTCAAACTCGGCGCGGTCATGGCGGTTTTCAATATTATCCTTGATATTCTTTTTATTAAAAAATTCGGCGCAGCAGGAGCGGCATGCTGCTATGCAGCCACAACTATAATCGGTTCCGCCTTAGGAACTGTTTACACCTGTCGTAAGATGAAACTTCAGTACCCAATCGCCTCAATCTCAAAAATATTCATCTCGACGGTTATCATGGGTATAGCAATGGAGATAATACTGATTCAAAACAGCGAAATACCCGGATTTATAATATCTACGGTTACCGGTGGGGTAATATACATTGTCAGTTCGCTCGTGCTGGGCACCTTCGAAGAAGAGGACTACGCGATACTCAGAAGCGTAAAACGGGTCCTGCCCGAAAAAGCGAAAATCTTCATTGACTCTGCAATCGATTTTATTTCGAGCTTCAAGAAGAATGAGAATAAGAAGTATTTTCTGTTTTAACAGGAATTGTTCCTGGTGCAGCGAGTTACCTTATCGTCGCTGGCGGGGTATCTCTTCTAAAAAGGATATTTTTCTTCCAATCTCGAACCATAACCTGATCTTCCATAATCCTTCGTTGTTTTTCTTAAGAAAAAACACCTGTTTATTGATTTGAAGCCGTTGCTTTCTGTTGCCGAAAACCTGATAAAAAATATCTGCGCTCATATCGAATTCCGCCTCGTCGGTATACACAATTGCTTCCGTCGTGTCATAGGTTCCTGAATTATTCAATGAAGTATAGTATGACACATTGTTTATATTAAACGATACAAACACAATCTGATCGGCTTCAAAAAACATTTTTGTATGAATGTCTTTTTCCTGATTATAGGTCAGATACACATACGTCGAATCGTCTGCGACCGTAAACTCAACCAGATTGTCAAGTTTTACCTTTTCGGACTGGTTAATATTTATATGCTTTAAACCTGTTAAATAGTCCGGATCATGCTCCAGATAAAATCTGAATTCATTTTCCGAATATAACAAGCCGGTGAACATATCAATATTTTTCAATTCATACGCTTTTTTAAGTTGTTTTTCTATAACGTCCCTGGGAGACAAATTTGACTCGTTCGGTTTAGTATAGTGGGCAAAAAAAGGATTGTTGCAGCTTATAAGCAGGCAGAAAAGAGTCAGGATAGTACGTTTCCATCGTATACAATGTGGCATATATTTATAAAAATATAAAAAAACCGGGCATTTTGCTTGAAAATTATAGAAATTCTTGTTAGTAATGCTTCATTAGTATCTATTTAAAATTGACTGTTTCGCAGCCTTACGCCCCGAAATCCCCCAAAGGGGGACTTTTATTGAACAAAATTTTATTATAAAATCTACACTTTACAAGTCCCCCTTCGGGGGATTTAGGGGGCGTAAATGTCAATTTTGAACAGATACTAATTAATTATACACTTTAGTATAAATGTATTCAACCTTATCGTTATCAACATTGTGATTCAGACAGTGGGGGGAGGTGTTGGTTGGATTTTGTAGGCAGTACGGTGCAAGGGAGGCATCCGCAACGGCGGTAGTCAATTTTTAGAGCCAGCCTGGAAAGTCGGGGGTATTGTGA
>Ga0105099_10000539_pt1 | contig 25977 bp, 29 predicted proteins | sample PPLLak3cmMay2015_2_FD_79138 | JGI IMG/M metagenome (GOLD analysis project Ga0105099, IMG submission 79138) | Freshwater sediment microbial communities from Prairie Pothole Lake near Jamestown, North Dakota, USA - PPLs Lake P8 Core (1) Depth... | ecosystem: Environmental > Aquatic > Freshwater >... | reverse complement strand
GGCGGAACGCCCCTTCGAGCAACCCATAGCTGTGAAGCCGTTGCAGCCACTGGCAGTCGAGCACGTCGCTCTTTCTGCCGGGCACGTTCTTCACATGCCGTGCATTGACCAGCCGCACCTCCAGCCCCCGGCTCTCCAGAATCTCAAAAACCGGGATCCAGTAAATGCCGGTGGACTCCATGACCACAGTGGTCACGCCACACGCCAGCAGCCAATCGGCCATGCGGTGCAGATCGTCGGTGAAGCTGGTAAACTCCCTCACCGGCTGCTCGCAGCTGCCCTCGGGCACCGCGACGAAATGGCTTCGGCTTCCAACGTCAATGCCGGCCGCATGCGGGTTGATGTGTTGCAGGTGTTTGGGCAGATTCATCTTCTTGGGTCTGGCGGGCTTACGTGTGCGCATCGCTCCGTCCTCCGTAAAAAGAATCGGCAGGACCGGACGGGGAGCTGTCGTATACGGCTCTCTTCCAAACGGGATAGCCCCGCCGCGGGGCGGGGCTTCACCAGTGACAAAAACGCCAGCTCCCGGACCACGCTAATCAACGGGCGTAAAGCACCAATGGCGATTCGGCCTCCACGTTCCGGCTGCCGACTCAAGAGTAGCCGATTCGTGGAGGCTAACCAAGTTACTTTCTGATAAATCCCCGCCGCGGCGGGGTAGGACGCTAATCACCGAAACCGCAAATCGGTGATATCGAAATGCGAAGTGGTAGCCCAATAGGACTTTGCTATGTCGTTCAAGAAAACTTGGTTCCGAGACAAACTGAAAAAGAAGGCCAAGCGAGGCTTCCAGGGGTACCCAGTCGCGACGATCACCTATTATGGCCCCGACGATAGACAGGCAAGTAAAGTTGCTGTCGGGATCATTCTCGAAGAGGGAGGCGCTGTAGCGTTTCTTGAAAGATGGTCCAACGAAATGCAGGATGTACGCTTGGACCCGGAAGCCAACGAGGAGATCGTGCGATTTATCAGCAAACACGGTGCGAAGTCTGTGGTCATGCCTGATCGGATACTCGGCTGCCCACACGAAGAAGGAAAAGACTACCCTGAAGGAGAAAAATGCCCAAAGTGCTCATACTGGGCAATCCGGGACCGTTTTACAGGGGAAATTATTCAGTGAGGTATACAATAAATATCTAATATAATGATAAATTATTGAGCCATCTAAATAGCATCCGACATATCTGCATTTTATAATTTGTTGCGATACCCTCAGCACTAATTTTACTTTTTCGCCAAGGGAGGGGCAATGGATCAGGGAATTATACAGTTTAATATGGCTGCCGTTCAATTGCACTTTGATGCTGAAAAGGCTGGGAATTGGGAGAAGATTAAGCAGATGTACACGGAAGACATCATATGGGAGCGTGCCTGTGTGAATCAATTAGTTCAAGGGAAGGAAGCCGTAGCAGCTGCTTATGTCGATCTTTTTTCTGGGCTCAGAGATTATGATTTCTTTTCCTATGATCGGTTTGCGACTGAGGACCGTGTTGTTGACCATAGCCTCTTTTCTTTTACGGTAGCAAGGGAGGGAATTATGCCCCTTCCTGTTGGAACAAAAGCCAAATTGAGGCTTGTCCACATTTTTGAGATGCGTGGGGGTAAGGTTTCCAAAGAACTTGTGATGGAATCTCCTCCCGAGCTTCTTTGAGATAAATTCGTACGGCTTGTTTCGTTTTGCCGAAAAGATTGCAGCTATCAGCTGAATTTAGCATCTGTCTACAGATAATCCTTGATGCAGTGCTTTATCCGACGTATCAACAGATCAACAGTTTTGTGATGGCGTTGCGCTAAGACATAAAAGCGAGATACTTCTTCTTGTGCGCATCCAATTTTGTCCGGCAAGGGGAAAATGATGAAGACCTCATCGGTTAATCGGCGCAAAGTCGTCGTGGTTGGCGCGGGCGCTGTAGGAGCAACGTTCGCATATTCGCTTGCTCAAAGTGGTCTGGCCGACGAGATCGCAATTATCGACAAGAACGAGAGCCTCGCCCGAGGGCAGGTCATGGATCTGGTCCATGGACAGCCATATTTCCCCGCCGTGTCCATCCATGTTGGCGATCTATCCGACTACGCTGACGCGCAGCTGATCGTCATGACTGCAGGTGCTGCCCAACGCCCCGGAGAGACACGACTCCAACTACTTAAAAAAAACGCGGCCGTCGTTCGCGCTGTAGTTACGGAAGTCATGGACCAACAATCATCTGCAGTGATGCTGGTCGTCACCAATCCTGTGGACGTAATGACCTACGTTGCGCTTAAGTTCACAGGATGGGACAGACAACGCATTTTAGGATCGGGTACTGTTTTGGACAGTGCTCGACTCCGCTATCTTCTTAGTGCACATTGCGGGGTCGACGTTCACAACGTGCACGGGTATATTCTCGGTGAACATGGCGATACGGAATTTGCAGCATGGTCGATGACTCACATTGGCGGCATGCAGATCGAAGCATTCTGCCCTAATTGTGGTCACTGTGCCGACTGGAGGGCAGGGCGCAGCCAAATTGCGCAGCAAGTGCGGGACTCTGCCTACCATATCATCGACTACAAGGGAACTACCTGCTTTGCGGTGGGCCTCGCACTGGTCCGAATTACGAGCGCTATTTTGCGTTCGCAAAACAGCGTGCTCACGGTTTCAACGATGCTTAACGGCGAGTACGGCCTTCAGGATGTCTGCCTTAGCGTCCCATGTATCGTTTCGGCTAAGGGAGTGGAGAAGATCGTCGAGAGCCGCCTTCCAGAAGATGAACTTGCAGCGCTTCATGCTTCGGCCGCCGTGCTGAAGCAGGCGACTAATCAACTGGCCGCAGAATAATAACCTGCGAGTGGAACCAGCGCGGCTGACGAGAACAGACCGTGCGACTCATGGGAGCCTGTCGAGCGAAATCATTAAGCGGCCGCTGGAATACGCGCCAGAGTCTCTTAACCGAGAATGCGAAATCGAACTGCACCGGCATTACGATCGGCAGGGGTATTGGGCCGATGAACCGGCAGCCAAAGAACCAAAGGAGGATTCAATGAAGGTTCGAATAAACAAACAATGCATGGGGGACCGCAACTGCAACAAGCTTTGTCCGGAAGTCTTCGAATACGATGAAGACCAACTGTTGGCCATTGTCAAATTCGACGTAATACCGGAAAAGTATCACGAACTGGTGCGCCGGGCGGTGCGGGAGTGCGTGCCGCAGGCTATCGAGATCGAAGAGTAATTACTTTTCTTCGATGATAACCTACGGCAACCAGGCGCTGATCCAGAAGGCCTGGGGGCGGCTGGAGGAGGCCCTGGCCTTTTTAAGAAACAGCAGATAATCCTCGATCATCTCGTTGGTGATCTCAGCGGGCTATTGTCGATTGTGTCTGGCAAGCCCGGTGACTGCGGCCAGGAAGGCGTGCTGGGGGTGGGGGGAGAGATTCTTCAACTCCATGTCCCTGATCATCTTCTGACGTAGTTCGGTCATGTGACACCTCCTCAATTTGGGGTTTAACGACATCCGAGAGGTATCCTGACATGATCAGGGGGAAAAGAAACGACACGTACTACAGGCAAGCGTTAAGGGTTGATTGTTGCGGGTGGGACAGCTACCGCGAAGCGGTTTCGTACACCCATATCAAATAGCAACCCGACTCAAGGTACGTATATCGGCGATATAGAATCCTTTGGGATTTATGAAAATTTGATGTCGTTCGTCAGGCAATCTCAAACAAAGCGTGCTCCGAAAAAATGTGGATATATTCTCGGCAGGGATAAATTTGGATAGATTGTGTCCCGAGAATATATCCAACGAAAAGCGATCATCCCCGTTTAGGTGGTACTGACAGCGAAGAGCACCGTATCTGAATCTCAGAATCGTGAGCTTGAAGAATATAATCTGTCATGATTCCTAATTGTTGGGCAGTTGACAGATCATCCGACAAATCACCGAAGAACACAGCTTGGTGATATTGACAAGATTTTCTGAATATCATTACAATTTTCATAAAAATAGATCTGCATAATTACCGATTAGGCAGTGCAATCCCCACAGGGAGCAGCAGCTACGGATTCGATGACTGAAGTTTTTTTGAGCTACGCAAGAGAAGACGCTGGCATAGCCAAGCAAGTCGCAGAACGCCTCCGCGAGGAGGGTTGGTCCGTTTTTTGGGACCGAGAGATACCGGTTGGCCAGACCTGGGAGGACGTCATTGAAGTGCAGCTCTCGCACGTTGCGTGCGTCGTCGTGTTATGGTCATCCGCTTCAGTAAGGTCCGATTGGGTGCGCGCCGAGGCGGCAGCAGCTGCCGATCGAGGCGTACTCGTGCCAGCACTTATCGATGCCGCGAGCCCCCCTGCGCGTTTCCGGATCATTCAGACGGCGGATTTGGTGGGGTGGCACGGCCGCCGAGAGCACGTCGGATTGACCAACCTGATCGCTGCCGTTCGGGCTTCGCTGGGTTTGACGAAGGTGCCTATCACGGCGCAATCCGCAGGCACGCCAGACCAGATTCGACTCGCACCAGAAAGACCGATAGCAATCGCAGAAGTCGAAACAGGAGAGAATCGAGGTCGGTCATTGGTCTTGACGGAAGGAATGACGAGCGTGACGATTGGCCGCAGCCGAGACTGCGACTTCGTCGTGGACGGCGACTACATTTCCAGGAGCCACTGTCGACTTGAAATTCAGCCCATCCGTTCCAGCTCCGACGAGCGTGGCCAGTATGGATTTGTGCTTATCGACTTTCATAGCGCAGCTGGGACTATAGTCAACAACAGGCGCGTTAACGAGGTGTGGCTCCGAGATGGGGACCGCTTTCAGATCGCCAGCGTCCGTTTCAGATTTCGAATCTTGGATAAAGGCGATGCCTGACTTGCACCTGACGCGCAGGGCGCGCGGCTGATGCCGAGCGTTGGGCCACAGAATAGAAACATCTGATACATAGCTCCCTGACAGGCCGGTGCAGGTGAGCTGGGTTGTCGACAATATCGCTGTACACTTGACTCTCCAAAAGGCTACGTTTGTGACAACGACCCTCAATGTATCGCCTTTTAGAAACGTGTGGTAGAAGCCATGCTAATCCAGGCAAGAAGCGGGTACCCACCTTCTGTTTGGGTTAGACATGGGTGGGCCTACGGAGGTAAGAATAGGGTATACGGGACTAATCTGCAATGATTTTAGCTTGTTGGGTAGCTGGCAGATATCCGACAAATCACCGAAACGACAAACCTGTGATATACTCCTGATCATCCGGTCCAATTTCATTTGATTTTCGCCAGCTGGCCGATCCCGGGCCTCCACCCGAGTACCTTGAGAGCGAGGATCCATAAGCTCGGGATACTCCGCCCGGAGGCCAAGGAGCCGGATTAAGCGACACGGCTTTCATCACTGGACCCCTCAGCCTATTGAGGTTCCACCAGATATTGAGGCCAAACAAATCGTTTCCCCGTTTCTACGGCTCTCTCCTATTCATCTAATCCTCCGTTATTAAACTAAGATCCGCAACCTTTGCTTTTTTCTGGTTGGTGGCAGGCCATTTGCTAATACTATTTTCATTGATCTTAGTCATCATACGAATGTAGGCTCTTCCACTTCCTGCCTATCTGCCTGCGCTGCTGCGCATTTGAGAAGGGACTTTTAATCTAAACGTTTTCCCTGCTGACCGCTTTTGCTAAAAAAAATCAGTTAACTTTAAAGTTTCTCGTGAGGTGCCGTATGCAGACGAAGCCAGAATTTAGAAGAAGCGAACGTTTTCCCCATGAATACATCATCCAGTTTGGAGAGGACCTCACGCTTTCTCCCTACTATGCGGTATCATGCAACTTGAGCGAAACAGGTAAGTATTTCAAGTCCCTCTTCAAGCTGTATAGGGGATCTCACATCCATATCGTAATCAATGACCACATATCGCGCCGGGATCAGGTCCCGGCCAGAGTCGTGTGGTGTAAAGAGTTGGAAAATACCGCCACATTTCGCTACGACGTCGGTGTGGAATTTCTCCAGTTGCAAAAGAATTTTGGCTTAAAGGCATCCCTCCCGATTGCCCCACGAATGAAGACACAAAACATGAGGAAGGATGAAGCTGTGATTGAAATGGGGAAGAGCTAACCAGGAAAAGGAAGGATTGTTCATGGCATCAAATTTCGAAGTATCCGTCGATAAAATAAGCAAGGGCTTCGGCTTAAAGTTGGTAGGTGACTTCGACGCCACGTCGGAATATGAACTGATCTATGCCATAAAAAAATTGCCGGGAGACATTTTAAATATCTTCATTCACACGGATGGCCTGAAAGACATATCCCCTTTTGGCTTGGATGTTTTTCACAGGAATATGAGTACGTATGATGCTCAATCCAGAAAGCTTGTGTTTACAGGGAACAAGGCCTCCCATATATCCCAGGGAGAGTCCCGACCACAGTCTTTTTAGCCGTCATTTCTGGATGGCGACTATCTAAGGGCATTGTTCTCCGTATGGGAGAGCAGACGGCGTAAGAATTATGAATCAACCGTTTAAATGCGTGGCGGGCGAAAAATGAGATTGGGATGTTACCCAATTTCGCAAGGATCAAATCGGTGCAATTACCGTAACGGCTGTAGAATAAACGAACGCCTGCCAGTTTAACCCTTAAAAAATCAGGATAACGAAGATGTTTGGAATCGGAGTGCCCGAACTCATCATTATTTTAGTGATCATCGTGGCCTTCTTCGGTGCCGGAAAACAACCGGACATAGGGAACTCCCCGGGAAAAGCCATCAAAGGCTTTAAGACTGTCAGAAGGTAACGACCGCGCTGCCTGTGGAAAGGGTCGCGACGACGCCACACACGGCGGGTAAAGACTGACAATACGAAAGGACCGGGCAATGGGAGACAAGGGCGGCAAGAAAGATAAGGACAAGAGCAAGAAACAAATTTCTAAGAAACACGAGCAGAAGGTCAAAAAAGCGAAGGATAAGCAACCGAAAAAGACCTCATAGCCCTTGAAGACTTTAACATCGACAGGCAAGGGCATGCTGACTCTTGTTTCATATAAGAAATCAGTCAACTCTGATAACACTCATGAGGTGCTAAATGCAGGCGACACCGGAATTTAGAGCGAGCGAGCGTTTTAGTTATGAATATTTGATTACTATTGAAGACGACCCGACGCTAACTCAGTACTACGCGGAATCTTATAATCTAAGCGAAAGGGGAATGTATTTTAAATTACCATTCGAGCTGTATCCTGAAGATCATGTCCTTGTCACAATTGATGACTATTACTTTCGCCAGAATCAAGTGCAGGCAAAGGTTGTGTGGTGCAAAAAGTTAGTAGGTGCTTCTTATTTTGGCTATGGCGTAGGTGTTAAATTCCTCCAGTTAGAAAAGAATTTTGGCGTTAAGGCATCCCTCCCGACTACCCCGCAAGAGATCACCAAATGAAAATAAGAGTGGGGTTGTGATTAAAAATGAAGAAGCGATTACCAGAATAGAAAGGATTAGGTCATGGCATCAAATTTTGAAATTGCCATCGATAAAAACTGCGACGGTTTTGGCTTAATAATGACAGGCGACTTCGACGCTACATCGGCATATGAACTGATATATGCCATAAAGATATTGCCTGAAGAAGCAAGAATGATCAACGTTTACACGAATGGCCTGAAGAACATACATCCATTTGGCTTGGATGTGTTTCACAGGTTTATTCAATCTCCGAAGAGCAACTCCGCCAAAATTGTATTCAATGGCAAGCATGCCTTACATATTTCAAACCCTCGCTTGGCTTCTGATCTGTCATTTTTGCCCAGGTCGGATCAGAACATCAAGCCAGCCGTTTTGCCCGTTAGATAAAATCAGCCTACGGCAGGCTTTGTATTGATCAAGTGATGGAGTTGAATATCACTTTAAAAGCGTCTCCTTTCAATGCTGGTATCCCTACTATTGCAAAAATTCTGCTTATGCTCCGCTGAAACATCAAGCTGCACGCAAATTTGCAGCCAGATCAATACATACGGAAGGAATTCATTGTTGGTTAAGTTTTGGATGCTGCTGTGAAAATGGGTCCTTCTCACATGAATAAAGGGCTAATGAACCACTCAATCGAAAGTTTTATGCATCGTTAGGGTAATGACAGCTTAGCAGGAGGACTATTCTATTTCCAAAATATACCGATATCGCTTTTCAAACACTTCAGGCATGATCCGGAATCTTTACCCCTTTATATCCTATTTCTCTCTGCCATCATAAGTCCCTTCATCCATGACGGTCGCTGTGAAATTATTTTCCTATAAAATGATCCGGTTTTTCAGCCCTTCCTTCTTCAATGTCTCTCCTTATAACTCTATCAGCCTGATTCCAAGCAACATTTCCCCTATCGCGATATAAGACCGAAATTGCTTATCGCAGCTGAGAGTTTCGTCAAATTCAAAACTGTTGTGGAGCATGGGCACATTCGAGCGGTAGGCCTGGGCTGATACCTAAGATTATCAAAAAAAGCGTGAGAAGCTATGGAGCGTAAAATGTATTTTATTTCCTGCAGGGTGCTCGACATGAAAATATGTAGGAAGGCACGGCCGGAAGCGCCCTATTTTTTAGGATATGGAGAGCCGGAACCACCCAGATCGCCGAATCGTAGGGATTCGATCTGTACGGGTTGTTCAGGAATAAATACATGATAGACCCTATTTTATTCTGTCTGGGATGCTCATAGAGAGTGCGTGTATTGACCCTACGATGTACGATTGGGTTATGGGGTGGGGGGCATTACAGGTAAGAGGATACTGGGGCTACTTTTGATCTTAATTCCTAACTTCAACGATGGAGGGGCATTATGCAGAACGCAAGAATTCAGCCCGTGGCCACGCTTCGCGAAGCAAAAAAAAACAATGGCGTCAAACGTCGCCGGATTAAATTCGACCTGAAAATGCCTGAAGCGCAGCAGGTGATTCTGATGGGCGACTTCAACCTGTGGAACCCTGAAATAAACCCGATGCGTAAAGATAAGGAAGGAGTCTGGCGGACGAGCGTGATGCTTTACCCTGGCCGCTATGAATACCGCTTGTGGGTGGACGGGCAATGGTACAACGATCCCAACAACACTACGAAGTGCCCCAACTGCTTTGGCAGCGACAACAACGTCATGGAGGTCCTGTCATAAAAGCCTTGCTCCAAAACCAATGCTTCATCTCACCGATTCCGGGGATACCACAAGGAACTCGGCTCCCCAAAAACAAGCGATACTGACAGCTCTTCCAAAATATCAACCATCCAGAATGCCTTTGTTATAGTGAATTAATCTGCAATACATTCTGACTGCTATTCCTGTCAGCCATCCTCGAAATTTTGAACCCCCGCCAATATGTGGTAAAATTGATCGAATCAAGAGAAATTCCAAACAGCTCATTTCGCTCAATCCATAGTTTTGTGCCTGCCATGGTGAATTGATGAAACGTGTGATCATTGGCGTTCTGCTCGTGCTCGCTGCTTGGCAAGGATTCGAACAATACCAAGTGCGCCGTTTTGCAAGAGAGAGCAAAATAGGAATTGCCGATGGAACCCAGTTTGTTGAGACGTCTTCGGCCGGGCGGATATCTAAGCAGTCAGCAACATACCAATGTGACGGCAGAATTTATTGTTCCCAAATGACGTCCTGTGCAGAGGCTAAGTTTTTCCTTGAGAATTGCCCTGGTGTGAAAATGGACGGGGATAACGACGGCATCCCTTGCGAAAGACAATGGTGTGATTAGTCCCTCCAGCTTGCAGTGCCAATTCCTATGTAAACCCTCCTCTCTCCTGCCCCGTCTAACCCGTCAAAGTTAACGCGAATAGGAGGACACAATGAAAATCAACGCTTTGAAAATATTAACAATTTCGGCTCTTATAATTTTTATCAGTGCTGGTGTTTCATTGGCAGACGACGACCGTGGGCATTATCGAGGGCACGGTTATGGCCACTACAAGCACAGGGTTCATCATCATTACCATTATGCGCCGCCCAGACCGGTTTATGTGGAGCGGCACTATCGGCCGGTTGTTGTGGAGCGGCACTATTATCCGGCACCTGTTTATTATGCAGCTCCGGCACCTCCTCCTCCGAGCGGGTTCTTTTTCGGGATGTCCGTTGCCGATGCGGGGTCGGCGTTCAGTTTCGGTATGAGTGGGCGGTGACAGGGTAAAGATCCAAAGAAAATGGTAAACTAATCTGGAAAGGCTCACTGCTGGATAAGCGGTGGGCCTTTTTTCGTGTTTGCTTCGAGGCAGGCAATGGCTATTTAAAGGGAGTGGTAGTCGATTGCCACCTCATTCAACCCCAAAGGTTCATCTTTTGTGCTCTCTCTTCCATTTGGTTCAATACGGTTGATGCTGTGACGAATGGCGGCTTTGACCGGGGCGGTAATCTTGGCGGCAGCTTCTTTGTGGACCTTGGTGGCCGCAATAATAACCAGCGAGGAGCTTTCCGGGGACGACCCAATAGGAGCGGGGGAAGGGGACTGGTTCGGTGGTCATGGATATGCCTCTCTCTCGGGGGTTGAATTGGATTGTCGGGGGCATTGTAACACAGGCCGAGTGTTAGTTGCGGTCACGGTAGGCGTTATATCTCTTGGGTTCCCGACAGGCATGGAGGCTTGAATCTCCAGGGCTAAAAAAGGCCACTTTCCAAACTCTCTCTAAAAGTCATTGACCTGATATGATGAAAGTGTTTATGAGAAAAACCATCAGAATTCCTTGAAAATATACCCAAGTGATCATTACGCCCAACGAATGGAATTAGAAGGGACATTGCGTATGTGGAAGAAATGGGTAAGCCTCTTGATACTCTTGGTGCCGATTTCTGCGTTAGGGGCTGAGCATAGGCTTGGTATCACGCCAACGGAAGCCTACCGGTTCGTGCAGGAACAAGGAGCATCCATCTTGTTTATCGATGTTCGCGATCCGATGGAGATCATGTTCACCGGCTTCACAGACAGCGTGGACCGGAACATCCCGTTGGCAATCACAGACCCGTTTTATTTCAATGATGAACAAGCGGCTTTTCAAATGAATTTCAACAAAAACTTCATTGCCGAGGTGGACAAGGCACTTTCCAAAAAGGGCCTCAACCGGGATTCGCTGATTATTACCATGTGCCGTTCAGGCGGTGCTCGGGGGCTGCCCAGCGCGGAGTTGCTGCTGAAAAACGGCTTTTCCAAGGTAAAATTCGTTGAGCATGGCTTTCAGGGTGATGCTCGCAGGGAGGGACCGCAGCGAGGCCAGCGAACCTTAAACGGTTGGCAGAATTCTGGGTTGCCTTGGTCAAGCCGAATCAATCCTGAAAAGATTTATCGGCCTTCCCGTTAAAAGCAGACTGTTACAACCGAATTGCAGCATCCAGCAAATTTTTCGATCTTGTAACGGTTACAATTGTGCGGTCCTGTCGCGATTTGGAGAACCGCATACCTTATAACAGAGCTTTGCTGACGGACCACGCATCATGGTATTTATGGCGGCATATTGATGGCGGGCGCAAAGGGATGAATGCGTTGCCGTACGAAAGAGTGAGGGCCACTTCATGCGGTCCCAAAATCGATTCAAGATTACCATAACGCCTCCAGTAGACCAATGAACGGAGCTGAATCTTTATGACAAGCAAGGATATCGATTATCGACCGGCACTAATCATTATCGACATGGTGAAGGATAATTTCGATGAACGCCGGAATCTGCCGATTACGCCGTTTGCAAGAAAAATCATCACGCCCATCAACTCGGCAATCAAGATTTTCAGAAAGCGGAAATTCCCCATTGTGTTTGCAACGGATGCCTTTCACCCCGGCCACTTCTTTTTCAGCGGTCGAATGAAACCCCACTCGCTGGTCGGTACGACAGGCGCGGAGGTGATCGACGAGTTGGATCGGCAGGAGGAGGACTACTGGATGCCGAAGCCGAGTATGTCGGCATTTTTCAAAACAGGGCTTGAGGGGTGGTTGCGTGATCGGGACGTAACACTTTGCGCTGTCTGTGGAATCGCCACCAATTTTTGTGTGCTCACCAGTGCCTTCGACGCTTTGGCCAATGACTTCAGGGCTGTCCTGGTCGAGGATTGCAGCGCGGCCGCATTCGAAAAGATTCATGCGGCGACTTGTGATGTTTACAGAAAAAACCCGTTGCAGCCCCTTCTTCGAGTAATGACCTCTGAAGAAATCATCGGGGAGTTGAAATGAAGATGGGAGGAGCCCTGTAACATCACAGTACGATTGATCGTTGTGGATGTCCTTCACCGAATCGCAGGCAATTGCCAGCGTTTGTGCGGGTCTGGTCGGCAGTAGTAGTGTTGATGGGTGCCTTTTAATTTGGTCGGTGGCCATATGAGCAGAACCGATTTGGGGTTGAATGCGTTAAAGAAAATGATAGCTGTCTCGGAAAGGGGGAAATATGAGCTTTTCAGGTAAACACGCGATGATCGTTGGTGGAAGCAGTGGAATCGGGTTAAAAGCAGGCAGCATGCTGCTCAAGGCCGGGGCCTCGGTGACAATAGTCGGCAGCCGGAAGGAGAAGCTTGATCATGCGCTTAAGGCTCTGGGCGCTGGCGACAAATCGCACGCCTTTCAATGTGATCTGAGGCGAGATGCCGACGTTGAGCGATTGATCCGCCATGTGGCTGAAACAATGAAGGATGTGAAGTACCTGGTCAACGCCGCAGGGGTCTTCTCGCCCAAATCCTTCCTGGAGCATACCGGCGAGGACTACGATGCTTACATGCAGCTCAACCGGGCCACCTTCTTCGTGACCCAGCAGGTAGCGAAAAACATGATCGAAAGCGGCGGCGGTGCCATTGTCAATGTGGGATCGATGTGGGCTCGTCAGGCGATCAAGGCAACACCCTCCTCGGCGTATTCCATGGCCAAGGCCGGGCTGCATGCCTTCACCCAGCACCTTGCAATGGAACTGGCGGATCACCGCATTCGCGTCAATGCCGTGGCCCCCGCTGTGGTGGAGACACCTATCTACGAAGCCTTCATTGCCCCGGACAAGGTGCATGAGACGCTTCAGAATTTTAACGCCTTCCACCCCATCGGGCGTATCGGGACTCCCCAAGACGTGGCCTCCGCGATCGTCTTTCTGCTGTCAGAGGAGACAAGCTGGGTAACCGGTGCCTTGTGGGACGTGGATGGCGGAGTCATGGCCGGAAGAAACCAGTAAGCTCATGCCCGAACGATTCATCAGCGAGCCCATCAAGTTTTTAACCGAAACGGCTGACACCTCCCGCATGGCAATTGGGGAGCCTGGCCTGCCCAGTGAGTTCGTGTGGCGGGGTGAAACTGTTGTCGTGCTGGTAGTGTTACGATCCTGGCGGGAGACTGGGAAGTGTCGCCACGGCAGCCCCGAGATGTACATTCGCAAGCATTGGTACGAGGTGGTCTCGGATTCAGATGGCACCATGAAGCTTTATTTCGAAAGGCAGGCAGGCGGGGGAAGGGGAGGGGCGAGATGGTGGTTATTCAGTGTTAGCGAGCCAGAAGAAAACCCTTAAGCCAAAACGTGACAGCACGATCTACTTTTTCGACCGAAGCTATCCACAGTTATTATGAAGAGTTGCAGCCATGGGCGGTGGTTATAAAGAGTTGCTCTATATTGCTAAGGAGTGTAACGGTTGGCAACAAAATTAATGCATGAATCCTAAGATAAACAAAAATAACATTTGATTGAAAATATTAATAATTACTTATAGATAGTTGATATTGCTGATGTTTCAATTTTCCTCGATTTCGGACTCAAAATCCTCCGGGGGCAACCTCATGCCGGTTCAAGTCCGGCCTCCGGCACAGAATGAAAACAAGGGGTTAGCCTTCATTGGGTTGACTCCTTTTTTTTGGAAATTTCCGGATTGAGCCCGGAATTGTGCCCAAACGCGATGCAAGATAGTCTGCTTGACGCTGAGCTGCCTGTATCAGGTCTTCGTCGCTGACGATGTTGTAGCGGTCGAAAATCGATCGCGTATGAAGGGAAGGAGGAAGCTCCGGAAGGGGACTGGTGGAGTGGTCATGGTGGTGCCTATCGGGTTGGTCAATCTGTATTAACTGGGGGAACTATAGCATGGCGGTGTGACAAGGCGCGGTCATGTCACACTTGCCTAAAATTCTTACAGTCCCTTTCAAAAAAAAGCAATCTTCTTGACAAAAATCACACTGAAACATTAGGTTGCCTTATTCACGCGATTCACCTGCATCTCCTCCTTTTTGATTAAATGCCAATTCAGAAGGATGTACACACATCAGAAGAAAGGAGTTTATTATGAAGAAAAAGCAATTCTGCATAATTTTCAGCATGTTAATTGTTTTCTTAGCTTATGGGATTCAGACAGTTGAGAGTCAAGATGATTATAGCTATGTTCCCGGTGTTTGGGAACAAATAGCGAGAATAGCTGGTGGAACATTTATCATAGAAATAACTGTTAAAGAAATTCTTGCTGCTGAAAATCGCGCAATAGTTTTCGCAAAATGGCCAGATTATAATGCAGGAAAAAATTTTATTGCAGCAGGCACCTATGAAGTTAATGACGCCCAATTTAAACCAGGGTCAGAGCCTGTAATCGAGTATAAAAACCCTGTAACTGGAAGAGATATGACATTGAAATTTAATAAAAATGGGACTGGTACAGTTAAAGCAGTTTCAACGAGTGGTGGCGCAAGTGGAACTATTTTTGCGGATTTGAAAAAAATTAAGTAGTGTAGAATGTAGCAATGTCTTGGTCTGCTGGGCGCTTCCTGATGATCTCCTGCGGGTCCTGTGAGATCTTGCCGCTTAACGCCAACAGCACGTCTGGGTCCTCATTCAGATACTCCGCCAGCAGTCGGATTTTTTCCTCGGTCAAATAGGCGCTGGTTTCCCCTTTATTTCTTTGGAGTTGGCCTGCTCAACAAGGGCTGGTCTTCTTTTTGATTGACTTAGGTCTGAAAAAGGAAAGTCTATAACAACAACATCCCCTTTCATAAATGCGCCCATGCTTCATCCTCTTCCGGGGTGTCCCAATCTCTTTTAAGAACCTGTTCGGAGGCAAGCATTGCATGGAAGGACGCAGATTTGCCAGGCAAACTCATTCTCATCAGAGCCAATTATTGCAGGAGGCCAAACTTCAAAAATGGATAATATAAAAATATCTGGTTCGTGTTGCACAACGATATTATACACGAAATGGGATTGTAAATTATCCGGATAGTAGGGACCCTAATTAAGATATCAACATTTATATATGATCTCCCCTGGAGAGCTTCGCGGCCGAAGCGAAGCCCCCGGGGTCCGCAGTATCAATCCCGGAGAAGGACAGGGCTGGCGGAATTTGAGTGTGAGTTACGAAGGGGCAGGGATTGACCTTTTAAGCTCAGGGCATAGTTTCTTTCTCAAACGTCCGGCTGAGCTGTTTGGAGGATGGCCGGCTCCAGTTACAAGAAAGCCGAGGAGGATTCATGGGAAAGTCGCTTAACAAAAAAGTTGCTCTGGTGACGGGCGGGTCGCGCGGCATCGGCGCCGCCATCGTTCGACGGCTGGCGTTGGAGGGCGCGCAGGTGGCATTCACTTACAGCACTTCCGAAAAGGTAGCCAAGGCACTGGTGAAAGAGGTTGCGAGGGCCGGCGTGAAAGCAAAGGCCTACCTGGCCGATGCCGCTGCGCCGAAATCGCTGCCGCGGCTGATCGGCAAGGTCCTCAAGGACTTCGAGGGGCTGGACATCCTGGTGAACAATGCCGGGATGTTTCTGGGAGGCAAAATCGGCGAGATCCGGGCGGCTGACTACGAAAGGCTCATGCGCATCAACGTTGATTCGGTTTTCGTGCTGACCAACGCCGCGGTCAAGGTAATGAAGCCGGGCGCCCGCATCATCAACATCAGCAGCGTGCTGGGCGAGCGCGCTTCCGGCCCCGACATGAGCGTCTACAACGCGTCCAAGTTCGCCGTGACCGGGTTCAGCCGCAGCTGGGCCAAGGACTTGGGTTCAAAGGGAATCCTGGTCAACGCCGTTCAGCCCGGGCCGATCGACACCGAAATGAACCCGGAGACCGGAGACCACGCGGAGTACATGAAGAGGCAAACCTCGCTCGGCCGCTACGGCCGGCCGGAGGAAATCGCGGCGACCGTGGCTTTCCTGGCCGGTCCGGATGCCACCTACATCACAGGTGCGACGCTCAATGTGGACGGCGGCTGGAATGCCTAGCGGGCTTCGCGTTTAGAAAGAAGCGATGAGGCGTCCCGGTCGGTCGGTAATGAAACGGAGAATACGCAATGAAAATTGCCGTGATCGGAGTCGGCGGGTTGGGAGGGTATTACGGCGGTCTGCTGTCCCAGGTTGGGCACGAGGTGGCCTTCATCGCGAGGGGGCCTCACCTATCAGCCTTGCGGGAGAAAGGGTTGCAGGTGAAAAGCGTGCACGGCGATTTCCATGTGGCTCCGGTGCGGGCGACCGACCATCCCGCGGAAATCGGTCCGGCCGACCTGGTACTGGTGTGCGTGAAGACCCCGGCCATCGATGTTGCGGCGAAGGCTGCCTTGCCGATGATGGGGTCGGACTCCGTGGTGATGGGGCTTCAGAACGGGATCGACGCCGCCGAGCGCCTCGGCGGGGTGGTGGGCATGGACCGGGTCCTGGGTGCCGTCACCTGGATTGCAGCCTACCTCGAGGCTCCCGGCGTCATCCGGCAGGTCTCGGACTTTCGGCAAATCGTTTTAGGCGAGCTGGCCGGTCCGATCACCCCCCGGGTGCAGCGCATCGTTGAGGCGCTGGGCCGCATGGGAATCACTGTCGAAGCCGCCGACGACATCCGCAGGAGGTTGTGGGAAAAATTTGTTTTCATCGCCGGGTTCAGCGGAATAGGAGCGCTGACGCGTTTGGAGGTGGGCGACTACCGCGCCGTGCCGGAGACGAGGGCTTTGATGAAGAGTCTGATGCGGGAGGTCCTGAGCCTGGCGCGCGCAAGCGGAGTCCATTTGGACCCAGCCACGGTCGACCAGGCGATCGCCCGCATCGACGGCGCTGCTGCCCGCATGAAACCATCCATGCAGCGCGACGTGGAGGCCGGCCGACCGTCCGAGTTGGAATCCATGATCGGCGTCATTGTGCGGGAAGGCAGGAATCTAGACATCCCAACGCCGACGGCCGCCATGCTGTTTGCAAGTCTTTTGCCGGGAGAGATCAAAGCCCGAACCGCGGCTTTGTAAAGGTGGGGCCCACGGAGTCAACGTGGGTTGATCGTGAAAACTTCCAGATGGGCGGGATTGGGAAGGATGTTCGGGCCGAACCAGAAGTAATGAATCCGACCGGAGACGCGCGATTGTTTTCCCAAAAAGCGGCGGAAGGCGATTTCCTGCTGGCCGCTCAGACGAAGTTTCAGCAAGTGCGTCTCCGGGAACGGCGCGACGGCGTCGATCACTTTGAGCGGGCGGCGCAGTTGGATGGCCGGATAAATGACCTGCCGCTGATGCTCGTCTTCACCTTGAGAAAGGGTCAGGACCCCGTCGCAGGTGACGATGTCGCCCGGCTTCACCTCTTGAAGAGCCCAGGCGCCGGTCGCAGCCAGAGGCAGCCAAAGCAACCCGAAAAGCAGGGAATGGAGGCGGAAACACCACTGTCTGTTTATGGATCGTTCGAACATTTCAAACCTGGTCCTTGACCCCCCTATCGCCTTTTAGTTGAACTCGCAGGCGCCTGCAAGCCAAGCGCTCGATCCGGCCGGAATCAGGCACGGGCGCGCTTCTTGGGTTTGCGTACGGAAAATCCGAAATGGCCGAGATGGCGACCCAGAGCGTAATAATGGCCGTGGGCAAAAGCCATCAGGCCGGCTTTCTGCAGATTGAGGCGGCCGCGGGAGTCCAGCAGCTGCGAGCTGACGTGAACGGCGACGACTTCCGCCAGGAGCAGGGTATGAGAGCCCAGCTCCAGTCTTTTGCGAATGCGGCATTCGATGTTGAGCGGGCATTCCATGACGAGCGGGCAGGCGACCTTCCGGCCGGGCGCCGGCGTCAGACCGGTGCCGGCGAACTTGTCCACGTCGCGGCCTGAAACCACCCCGCACCAGTCCACTGCTTTGGCTTGATCCGCGGACGGCAGATTCACCACGAATTCGCCGGTACCCTTGATGATGGCGTGCGAATAGCGCTCGGGCCGCACTGCGATCGACAGCATGGGCGGGTCGCTGCAGACGCTGCCGATCCAGGCAATGGTGATGAGATTCGGCTTCCAGCCTCTCGCACCTCCGCAGCTCACCAGCACCACGGGTACCGGCGACAGCATGTTCCCCGGCTTCCAGGAGGTCTTCCGCATCACGGTCTGTGCTTCGGTCTTGCGGCGATCGTTGGGCGCTCCAGACTTGTCCCGCTTCATTTCGGCAGGCTCCTCAAAAAGGCGTTGATTCCGGCCTGCGCTACGGACTCGTCCTGGTCGGAGTGCCCGGAGCTGCAGCCGATTCCCCCCACGATTTGCTGGCCGACGAAAATGGGCAGACCGCCGGGAAAAATCATGAAGCGGCCCTGGTTGCTGACGTGAATGCCATAAGCGGGCCCCCCCGGCTGACTGGTTTGCGCATAAGCCCGCGTGGAGCGGCGGGCGGCAGCGGCAGTGAAAGCCTTGCTGATGGCGATGTCGATACTGGTGATACGAGCGCCGTCCATGCGGTGGAACATCAGTAGGTGGCCGCCGTCGTCGGTGATGGCGATGTCCATGTCGACGCCGATTTCGCGAGATCGCTGCTCGGCCGCTTCCATAATGATCCGCGCGTCCTCCAGGGTGAGTTTGGGAACTGTTTTCATTCCACCGCTCCCAGCGGATGGTCGATTTTGTTGCTTCGAGGCACTCCCGTCGGCGACTCGAAGCGGGCCTTGGTTACACGATTCTTGAAAACGGTTCCGTTGTCAGTACGCGCTGGATCCGGAGACCGGCCGCCCGCCAACCGTGCGATTCGACCGGCGGCTGCGAGCATATGCCGCTGATAAAATGCTCGCGGATCGCGCGTAGAATTCCTAGCAGCGAACGATTGGGTGAGGCCGGCATGCTCGGGAGGCTCCTTCGCTGGCAGTAGGGTCGAGAGCGGGTTGCCGGGCTAAAGCGGCAGATCCAGGCGGGTTCGTCTGCCTGCCGCCGCCCGCTTTGGGTCAGAAGCTCAACACCACACTGCCGCTGGCCAGATCGATCAGCTCATCGCCCTTGGCCATGCGGGCACCCCTGATGAGATCGGCCTCGGTGATTTGGCGCGTGACGGCGCAGGGCGTGCACACCAGCAGCGGAACCCCGTATTCCTGCAGGAAATGAAGGTGATCATCGGCCGAGTCGCCGGTGGCGGCCTGCAGGTGGTCGATGATTCCGGGCCTGGCGAGGTAGACCGCCTCGTCCAGAAGAAAAACGGATACATCCTTGCCCTTTTTTTTGGCCACCATGGCGAAAAACAAGGCTCGGGTGGCACGATTCGGATTGTTGGTGCCGCAGGACAGAATAACCAAAACGCGTTCGCTCATAGTCGAAACCTCCTCGGTGTCGGTGGCGTTACGGGGCGTGAAGCCCCGGATCGCGCAGGAAGCAGCGGACGCTATCTCAGCAGAAAAAACGGTGAAGCGCAAGTCCGAGATTCGGCTGGCGCAGCGGCTACCAGGTCCCGCCGCCGCCTCCTCCTCCCCGCCGCCCGAAGAGCCGCCGCCGGACCTGGATCCCGGGGCGGTGGAGGAGGACGAAATCGCGCTGCTCAGAGAGCTTCCCACGGACCCGGCAAAAGCGCCCATGCGCGCAGCGCTCCAGTTCGAGCCGGAATACCAGCGCGGACGATACCCCGCCCCTTCGTCCGGCCGGGAGGACGCCGACAGCACGCCTGCGAATTGCTCCGTCCACTGCTGCTCCACATCGAGGGCGAGCGCGCAGGGCAGATACTTTTTATAGACCTCCGGGGTGCGGTCGACGGGGGCCAGGCGCTGGAGCCGGTCGGCCCCGCGGTGGGCGCTCGGCGGATCAGAGGTCAGGGCTTGCAACGGCCGTGCGGTAGATGGTGACCCCTTCGTAGTGCGCGCAGACCAGCCCCACCACCGATACCGGCACCACCCCGACGAGGTGGGCGATGACTGCAAACGAGAGCGCTTCCGAGGCAGGCACTGCAAACATGACCAGCGCGACCTGGCAAAGGTAGTGAAAGGTTCCGACATAGCCTGGCGTGGAGGGAATGACGACACTGATGGTGGTGAACACCAGCACGACCAGGCCGACGTACCATGCCAGATGATAGACGGCCACGAGGTTGAACGCCGCCAAACCGATGTAATAGACGGCGGCATAGCAGACCCAGATGGCAATCGACAGAACCAGGGTGGCGGCGTAGTGAGAGGCGGATTTCAACGGCACGATGCCTCGGAGGAAATTGAGAGCCAGCGCCTCCAGCCGCCGTCCCAGGCGTTCGGGAAGGGGCGTGAGCAACGCACGGAGGAGCATCCCGGTTCGGGCCTCAAAGCGCTTGCAGGCGGCCAGCAGCGCACAGAGCGCCAGGGCCGCGCCCAGCATGAGAACACCGCTCGTGGTCACCCACTCCGGAAAGGGATGCACCATCAGCACCAGCGCCATGACGGCGATGAGGGAAACCACATCCACGATGCGCTCGACCACGATGGAACCGAAAGCGGCGCTGGCCGGGATCTGGTGCTTTTTGCCGATGACGAACGCGCGCAGGAACTCCCCCAGATGGGCCGGCACAAAGCTGTTGGCGGCGTAGCCGATCATCAGCGCGGAAAACAGGCTGCAGGTGTTCAGCGGTTTCACCGGTGCCAGCAGAAACCGCCAGCGCCAGGCGCGCAGCAGGTGCGCCCCCATCATCACGCCGGCCGACAACGCGACCAGCCCATAGTCGGCCCGGGCGAGAGCCGCCAGCGCCTGATCGATATGGATGCCGCGCACGGCGAGGTAGAAAAACACGGCGCCGATGGCGAGGCCGATGACCAGTTTCAACAGATGGCGGGTGGATGTCATGCCGAACCGAAAGCGCCGGCGATCGTCAGGCACTGCGTTCCTTGACCATCATGGTCGTTGGATCCAGCACCAAATAGGCGTGATCGGCGGGCAGCGTCAAGCCCTTGAGGCCTTTTACGTGGATTTCTTCCCCGACGGGGACCAACTGGATCGCCACATCGAACAGATCTTCCACATCCACCAGTTGTTTGGCCACCCCCCCGGGTCCGGGATCTTCGTGACGATGGGTCCGGATCGTGAACCATACCCGCATGGCATGCAGCCGCGCGTAGTGTTTCAGCTCGGACAGCGAATCCCGGATGGGCTCGTCGAAGGACAACCCGTCGACGATCAGAACCTGCGGCACGAAAATTTTCTGCTCCACCAGGTCCGTCAGGCGTTCCTCCATTTTCGGGACGCTGAAGCCCTCCGTCCGAAAGGTCATGATGAAGCGATGGGGGAGCAGTGATTCCCACACCGCCTCGGGCTGCGCCACACCGGACTGCCGGGCGACATGCCCAAACACTTCCCGGTACCAGAGGTTGGTTTTGTTGACCGGCTGGTTAAGGCTGACGTGCATGACATTGCGCGCGTGCAGCATGGAATTCAGCGCGATCTGCACCATGAGCGCGGTCTTGCCGACTCCCGCGCGTGCCAGGACGCCGCCGAACTGGCCGTCGGACAGGATATCTGTCGACGGCCCTCCCAGGTACTGCACCGGATTGCGCATGATGAGTTCGTTCTTCAGCATGACCATATACCTTTCCTTCATTCGGATCAGGGCCGCCGGTCTCCTGCGAGCACCGACGGCGAACGTGGGTGCGACGGACGCCATGCGCCATCCGTTTCGCAGCGCCGGCAACTCGATCAAGCCACCTTCTTTTTTTGCTCAGCCGCTTTCTTTTCGAGGTCTTCGGCAATGGACTGCGGCACGGTCTTGTAAGCCAGAAACTCCATGGTGAACTGGGCCTGGCCCTGGGTCAGGGAGCGCAACACCGTTGAGTAACCGAACATCTCGGCCAACGGCACCTGTGATTCGATCACGCACAGAACCCCTTCATCCTGGGCGCCGACGATCATGCCGCGACGCTGGTTGAGAGACCCCATGACGGGTCCCTGGAAGGCGGTCGGGGTCTCGACCACGACCTTCATGATCGGCTCCTGAATAACCGGCTTGGCCTTGAAATAGCCCTGCTGAAAGGCGCCGCGCGCGGCCGCCTGAAACGCCATGTCCGATGAGTCCACGGCGTGGCTGGCGCCATCGTTGATGACGATCTTCACACCGGTCACCGGAAACTCCATTTTGGGTCCCTTCGCCAGACAGTTGCGGAAGCCTTTCTCGCAGGCCGGGATGAACTGGGTGGGTATGGAACCTCCCACCACCTGGTTGTCGAATTCGAAGTCCTTGTCCAGCAGGGGTTCGAGCCAGCCGGCGATGCGGCCGTACTGACCGGCGCCGCCGGTTTGTTTCTTGTGGATGTAGTCGAATTCGGCCAGCTGAGTGATGGTCTCGCGATAGGCGACGCGCGGTGCGCCGGCCGTGACCTCGGCGGCATATTCGCGCTGCATGCGCTCGATGTAGACCTCCAGGTGCAGCTCACCCATGCCCGAAATGATGGTCTCGCCCGTCTCCGGGTTGACGTGGGTCTTGAAGGTGGGGTCCTCCTTCGTAAAACGGTTGAGGGCCTTGGATAGGTTGATTTCGGATTTGTAGTCCTTGGGGTGGATCATGAGCGATATGACCGGGTTGGGCACGTACATGGAGGTCATGGTCAGGCTCAGGCCCGGGGTGACAAAGGTGTCTCCAGAGGCGCAGTCGACGCCGAAGAGAGCGCCGATGTAGCCGGCGGAAATGGCCTCGATCTCCTCCATCTGATCCGAGTGCATGCGCACCACGCGTCCGACCTTGATCTTCTTGCCGGTACGCACGTTGATGATGGTGTCGCCCTTGGAGAGCGCCCCCTGGTAAACGCGGATGTAAGTCAACTGACCGTACGTGCGGTCCTCCAGTTTGAAAGCGAGCGCCACCAGGGGTGCCGCCGGATCGGTGGTGAGCCGCACCGGGGTTTCGTCTTTATCCATGTCGAGCGCACTGTTTTCAACGTCGTCCGGGCAGGGCAGCAGGTCGTTCACGGCGTTGAGCAGCTGCTGCACGCCTTTGTTCTTGTAAGCCGAACCCATCAGCACGGGCGTGATCTGTCGCGCGAGGGTCCCCCGGCGCAACGCGCTCAGCACGAGATCGCTGGGGACGTCCTTCTCTTCCAATATCGCTTCCGTCAATTCGTCGGAGAACATGGAGGCCGCGTCCAGCATCTCCTCACGTTTCGATTGGGCCAGCTCGATCAGCGGATCGGGGATCTCCTCGATACGCAAGGTTTCACCCTTGTCGCCGTCGAAATAGACGGCCTTCATGCTGAGCAGGTCCACCACGCCGGCAAAATCCGCTTCCAGCCCAATCGGAACCTGCAGTGCTACGGCGTTGTGGCCGAGCTTATTCTTGAGCTGATCGATGACCCGAAAGGGATTGGCGCCGGAGCGGTCGCATTTGTTGATAAACGCGATGCAGGGCACCCGGTAGCGTCGCATCTGCTGGTCCACGGTGATCGACTGGGATTGGACGCCACCCACCGAACACAGCACCAGAATGGCACCGTCCAATACGCGCAAGGAGCGCTCGACCTCGATGGTGAAGTCGACGTGGCCGGGCGTGTCGATGATATTGATTTCATAGCCGTTCCACTCGCAGAAGGTGGCGGCCGAGGCGATGGTGATCCCGCGCTCGCGCTCAAGCTCCATGCTGTCCATGAACGCGCCCACGCCGTCCTTGCCTTTGACGTCGTGCATGGCATGAATGCGCTGCGTGTAAAACAGGATTCTTTCGGTGAGCGTCGTTTTACCCGAGTCGATATGCGCGCTGATGCCGATGTTACGGACATGGCGGATGTCTTTTTTCATTTTTAACTACCTTTGCTGACATGGCATTAGGGTTGAGGAAATCCCTGCGAAAAAATATCCCGTCTCGGTCATCCCGAAACGGGACCATACGCTGCCGGATTCTAAACGTTATAACCAAAGACTGATATCCGAACATTAAAAACTGGCATATTATACCGGTCTTGTCAATAAAATTTATTGATACGGCGCGGTCTGCGCACGGCGGTGCAAGCGTCGGCGCAAGCGCTTGGAAGCCGGCCTTCGACGCAGCAGGACATAGCTGGCCCCGCTGCCCCCGTCGCATAAACGGGCGCTGGCAAAGGCGACCACCCACTTGCGCCAGTATCCTCTGGTAAGCCATCCGGCTACTCGCGTCTTAAGAACGGGCTGCTCCGGAGAGGAAAGGCCACGGCCGTGAATGATGAGCACGGTCCGCTTCCCGGTGGCTACCGCGTCCCGCATGAACGCATCGAAGACCTCCTGCGCCGCCTCGGCGCAAAATCCGTGCAGATCCACATGGGCCTGGACCGAAAAGTCACCGCGGTGAAGCCGGCGAGTGATCTCTGGAGGGGCCGAACAGCCAACTCCTTCCATATACTCGGGCGTGTCCGCCACGCTGAATCCCCGACCCCTGTCCACCAACTGTCGCAATTGCCCGATGACGGTTTCTTCCGAGGAGGCCGCGTTCGCCGGGGTGGGCGTTTTTTCGTTTCCTTCGATGGCATTCCAGGGCATGCGCTGCACACCGGTCATCGCTTCAAAAAAAAGAGCCTCCTCATCGAGGGCCGGCGTCGGCCCGGACACAGGCGCTGGGACGCGCGGGGACGCGGATAATCGGGACGTCCGCCGGACCTGAAACAGGCCCTCGAGCGCTTCAAATGGCCGGTTGATGCCGCTGGGTGTCGGTGGTTTCATCGGAGAGCCATTCGCCTCGGCGTTGGATTTTAATTTATCAATCCTCCGGCCGGTGGTCAATCCCGCGCTGCACGGCGGCGAAAAACTGAAGACACTATTTGCTCGATCTCAAGACTGGATTCTGATAGATTTAATATTTCAAATTTGCGGCCAAAACGAATCCGAGGGAGCCGACTCATGGAATGGCAGAGTCTATACAAAAGCAAAATGGTCAGTGCCCAGGAAGCGGTGTCCAAAATCAAGCGCGGCAACCGGGTTTTTATCGGCACCGGGTGCGGAGAGCCACAGCACCTGATCAAAGCGATGGTGACCGATCAGAACCTCCAGGATGTCATGCTTTACCAGATGCTTTCCTATACGCTTTCGCAGTTTATCGACAACGAATCGTTTAGCAAGCGCTTCTCGCTCAAACTTTTCTTCATCAGTCGCTCCATGCGCAAGGCCGCGTTCGAAGGCAAAATCGACTACATCCCAGCCTATCTGTCGCGGATTTCCAGTCTGTTTTCCAGCCAGCGGATCGGATTAGATGCCGCGTTGGTGCAGGTCAGCCCCCCGGACCCGTTCGGCTACTGCAGCCTGGGCGTTTCGGTGGATATTACCCGGGCTGGGCTCGAACACGCCCGGACGGTCATCGCCCAGGTGAACCCGCGCATGCCGCGGACCTGGGGCGACAGTTTCATCCATGTGGATGAGATCGATTATTTGGTCCCCTATGAGGAACCGCTCGTGCAGTTCTTTCCGACCCTGCAGGACAACGAAGTCTCCCGTCGGATCGGCCACTACATCTCCCAACTCGTGGACGACGGCGCGACGCTGCAGGTCGGGTTCGGCAATCTGCCGTATCATATCTTGAAATTTCTCGACGGGAAGAAAGATCTTGGCTTGCATACCCATGTGATCACCGACGGCTTTTTGCCGTTGTTCGAAAAGAAGGTGATAACGAACAAGAAAAAATCCCTGCTTCCGGACCGCATCGTGACCTCCTTCTGCATGGGATCTCAGAAACTCTATCATTTCGTAGACAACAATCCGGCCTTCTACTTCCGGTCCTCGGACTTCGTGAACGATCCGTTGGTCATCGCGCGCAACGACAACCTCATCACCATCAGCGCGGCTCTGGAGGTTGATCTCACGGGCCAGGTCTGCACCGACTCGCTGGGGGACCGGTTTTACAGCGGCATTGGCGATCAGGTGGATTTTCTCCGCGGCAGTTCCATGTCCAAGGGAG
>Ga0105099_10000538_pt1 | contig 25978 bp, 25 predicted proteins | sample PPLLak3cmMay2015_2_FD_79138 | JGI IMG/M metagenome (GOLD analysis project Ga0105099, IMG submission 79138) | Freshwater sediment microbial communities from Prairie Pothole Lake near Jamestown, North Dakota, USA - PPLs Lake P8 Core (1) Depth... | ecosystem: Environmental > Aquatic > Freshwater >... | reverse complement strand
TCCTGGTCTTGTTAAATTGAATGGCAATCTTGTTGAAAGTTATTTTTGTCCTGAGGATGATTGTCAGTCTCATGTTTTGAGTGTTCTTCGTGATGCAAAAACATCTATTCATTTTATGGCGTACTCTTTCACTGATGATGATATCAGCTCTCTGCTTCTTGAAAAAATAGACGAAGGTGTTGGTGTGAAAGGCATCTTTGATCCGAGGAAGGATAAGTATAGCGAGTATGAGAAACTAAAGAGCGTCTCCAAGATTGTTAAGGTTCATCACAAGGTGTTTATTGTTGACGGACATACTGTCATCACTGGCAGTTACAATCCCACAAAAAACGGCAATGAGCAGAATGACGAGAATGTTATGATTATTCGTGATTCTGGGATTGCTCAGGAGTTTGAACAGGAATTTGCGCGTTTATTTGATTAGGTCGTGTTTTTTGAGAATTATCTTGAGTTTTTCAAAGTCTGGTGATTCTTTGAAGGTTCTTAATTGTTCGTCTGGAAGCTGTTTTACCACGGATAGTGCTATTTTTGATATTTCTTTCATGTCGCCGGACATGTCTTCTACTTGCATTTTTGTTCTTAGCAGTTCTTCGTTTAGTGGTTCTTCTTTTTTGAATAGTTTTGCCAGCATTCCTTCTTTTGGCTCTGTTTTTGCCTCTTCTTCGTAAACCTCTACTTGTTCTGGCAGTTCTACGTGTTCTTTTTTCTTTTCTGGAAGGAATTTTTTAAGTATGTCTTTGAAGTTGAATCCTGCTCTTTTTCTCGCGTGCAGGTATTCTTCCATATCCCTTTCAAACTCTTCTTTGTGCATGGTGTTTTTGAACCTGATTTGTTATAAAAACCTTTTGTTTGTAATGGCTTTTAATTGGTTTGAAAGCTGGTTTTATTCTTTTTATCCATTGTCAGGAAGCTCTTTTATGCAGGGAGAAATCTTTTTCTTGGTTTCACTATGTTAATTCATAAAGGAAAGTAAAATAAAAAGTAAAAAATCTATTTATAGAATGTTTCGCTTGTTGGTATGTCACTTTTGCTTCGGTGTATAACATCTACGTCTCTGACTACGTTTGGCGCATATTCTTCATAGTCGTACCTTGCTACTAGTATATCTCCTTTTCTTTTGTCTGCTCTCATCACAATTCCTGTTGCAGGGTCTATGTTTAGTTCTACTGCAGGAATTTCGTCAAATTTGGCCAGCGTTACTATTCTTCCGCCTTCAAGGTGGTATTTGTTTTCTTCTAGGAATGCTGGTTCTTTGTCAAGGTATGAGAACAGCCAGTCTTCTGGGAGTGTTGCATCGTATTCTGTGAATGATACTGGATATCCTAAATCAAATATTTCCAGTTGCGAGCATTGTCTGTTTAACTGGCTTGTTTGCCCTTCGCAGTATGCTATTGCGTTCTTGTTTGCTCTGTCCACGTATACTGTGTCATAATAGAACATGTTTTTCTTGATGTCTCCGAATGATACGTCTTTTACTGTTCTGGGAACGTTTAGTATTATCTTGTATGTTGTTCCTTTCACAAAATATCTGTCTCCTTTGTACATGAATCGGTATCCTGTTACTTTTGCGAATTTGTCAAGGAACTTGTACATTCGTGTTGGTTTGGCTGTTGATATTGTTTCTTCTTTGACTTCTTCTTTTACTTCTTCTTTGGTTTCTGTCGTTGTATTTTCTGCTGGAGGTTGTTCAACAGGTTTTTCTTCTATTTCCACTATCTCTGGCGTTGTCTCTGGCTGTTCTTCTGTTGCCTGTTCTTTGAGTTGGTCTGCTATTTCTTTTGCTTTGCTGTCTTTAGTCGTTTCTTGAGCGCATGCTGCAAGAACGAGTAATATTGCCACGATTAATGGTAAGTATTTCATAATATATTTTTCCAGCAAGCCCTTTATAAGCTTTATTGTGAAAGCGTTTAAATATTACAACATAATTGTTTATGTATGCAAGAGAGATGTGCTGGTGTTGTTGTTGTTAATGATGGCAAGTTTTTGTTGCTTCTTTACGACGCAGGTCATTGGGATTTTCCTAAGGGTCATATTGAGAAGGATGAGTCTGCTGAGCAGGCTGCTTTAAGAGAGTTAAAGGAGGAAACCGGCATTGTTGATGCTGAACTTTTGCCTGGTTTTTCCGCAGGCATTCGTTATTTTTTCAGGAAAGAGGGGCAGGTTGTTGCGAAGGAGGTTGTTTTTTTTGTTGCCAAGACAAGGACCAGCAAAGTTGTTTTGTCACACGAGCACAAGGATTTTATCTGGCTTTCTTTTAATGATGCTTTGGCTAAGCTTACTTATGATAATGCTAAAGAGGTTTTGAAAAAGGCAGGTGAGTTTTTGCATGACCCGAAATCGTGAGATTGCTGAGATGTTTTACGAGATGGCTGACGTTCTGGAGATGCAGGGCGTTGATTGGAAGCCTGCTGCTTATCGTAAGGCTGCTCGTGCTTTGGAAATTTGCGAGCCTGTTGAGAAACTCTATGCCACTGGCGGAATAAAGGCGTTGATGGACATTCCTGGTGTTGGTCAAAGTATTGCTGGGAAGATTGAGGAGTTTTTGAGGACTGGAAAGATGAAGGAATTTTTGCAGATTGTGAAGAAGATTCCTGAGGGTGTTGAGGAGATGATGCGCGTTCCTGGTCTTGGTCCTAAGAAGGTTATGCGTTTGTACAAGGAGTTGAAGATTAAGTCTGTTGAGCAGCTTGAGCGTGCTGCTAAGGCCGGTAAGTTGAGGAGGCTTGCTGGTTTTGGTATTAAGAGCGAGCAGGATATTTTGCGTGGTTTGGAAATCGTTAAGAAAGGTGCTGAGCGTTCTTTGCTGGGTGTTGCTTTGCCTGTTGCGCAGGAGATTGCTGAGCGTTTGTCAAGGGTTGATGGTGTTGCGAGAGTTGAGCCTGCTGGCAGTTTGCGTCGTATGAGCGAGACTGTTGGTGATATTGATATTCTTGTTATCAGCAAGAAGCCTGCGAAGGTTATGGACTTTTTCACAAAGATGCCTGAGGTCAAGGTTGTTCTTGCTAAAGGTCTTACTAAGAGCACGGTTATTTTGTCTGAGGGTATCCAGTCCGATGTCCGCGTTCTTGACGAGAGGTCTTTTGGTTCTGCTTTGCAGTATTTTACCGGCAGTAAGGATCATAATATCGTGCTCAGGCAGATTGCCATTAAGAAGGGTTTCAAGCTGTCAGAGTATGGTTTGTTCAAGAAAGACCGGTATGTTTGTGGCAGGTCTGAGAGGGAGGTTTATGCAAAGCTTGGTTTGCCTTTGATTCCTCCTGAATTGAGGGAGAATCATGGCGAGATTGAGGCTGCTAAAAAGCACAGATTGCCTGATTTGATTTCTTATGGTGATATTAAGGGTGATTTGCACGTTCATTCGAATTGGAGTGATGGTTTGTATAGTATTGAGCAGATGGCGAGAACTGCTGAGAAGATGGGTTACAAGTACGTTGCGTTTACTGATCATTCAAAAAGCGAGCATATTGCTAATGGCATGGATGAGAAGCGTCTTGTGAGATATTTGAAGGAAATTGATAGGGTTCAGAAGAAAGTTGGCATTCGTATTTTGAAGGGTTCTGAGGTTGATATTTTAGCTGACGGCTCTCTTGATTATAGTGATAAATACTTGAAAGAGCTTGATTTGGTTGTTGCTTCTGTTCATTCGCGCTTTAAGTCCTCACGTGAGGATATGACGAAGCGTATTTTGAAGGCTTTTGAGAATCCTTACTTGAACATTTTTGCTCATCCGACTGGCAGGTTGATTGGCCGTCGTGAGCCTTACGATTTTGATTTTGAGAAGGTTGCGGTTGCCGCTAAGGAAAGGGGGATTGCGTTGGAAGTGAATTCTTATCCTGACCGTCTTGATTTGAAGGACGTGCATATCAGAAAGGCGATTGAGGTTGGCTGTAAGATTTCAATTGATACTGATTCTCATTCTGTTGACCATTTGCGTTTCATTAAATTCGGTGTTGCTCAGGCGAGGCGTGGTTGGGCAGAGACTAAGGATGTTATTAATACTTGGCCGTTGAAAAAATTAGAAAAATTTTTAAGAAGGTAAAAGGAAAAATACTATAATGCCGATAATCAACAAAACAAAGGACAGTGTGTTGGCTGACTCTTTTGAGGAGTGCCGTTCTTTTTGGCAGCAGACTAAAGGCATGATGTTCAGGAAAAAAGTTGTTCCTTTGGTTTTTCGTTTTTCTAAGGAGCAGATTGTTAATTTGCATTCCTGGTTCTGCCCGGACAACATAGATCTGGTTTTTCTCGACGAGAACTGGGAGGTTGTTGAGCTTCAGCCTGAATGGCCTCCTTGGAGCAGTTTTTCTCCTCAGAAATCTTTCATGTTTTTGCTGGAACTGCCTGCTGAAACTATCTGGAAATCTGGTACCCAGTTAGGAGATGTCATCCACATTCATTAAACTCTTTTTTCAAGTCTTATCTCGCGGGTCGCCTGTCCTGACTCTATTTTTGTTACAACTGGGAGTATCATCAGTAATTCTTGTCCGGCGATGACAGGATGTTGGAATGTTTGGATGGGTAGTTGTCTTAACTGTCTTAAAACCCTGCCTTGAATGGATTTGTCAACTATGAACTCGCCTTGCGAGTTTGCTTCTATGCCTTCAAAGTTTGTATTTTCAACCGCGCCTATGCATGCCCCGATTGGAGAGCCGTTTCTTGATTTTCCTCTGTATATCTCGCTTGAATCACTGTAGATTGCATAGCATCCTCGTTGCGTGTATAGAATTGTTTTTTCATTCATTGTCTTCACCGTCGATAAAACAGCTATTGGGGTGGTTAATAAGTATTTCTATGGTTAATCGCTTAAGTTCACATATTTTGAAGGAAGTATTCGATTGTTGCTTTGTCTGCTTGTTCAGTGTTTTCTTTTTTGTCGTGGAATCCGTGTTCTGCTCCTTTTATGGTAATAAGTTTTGCGTTTAGCATTTTTGCGTATTTTACAGAGTCTGCATAGGGAACATAGGAGTCTTTGTCTCCGTGGATGAACAGTATTGGAATTTTCAGTTTTAATAATTCTTTCCAGGGTTCTAATTTTCTTATTTCTGCGAGCAATGGTTTTCCGATTTTGAATTTGCTGCTGCCAATCGCGATAAATCCGTCTCTCTCTAGTTTTTGCATGGCTTTTTTTCCGAAATTTTTCTTTGCCCAGGGCAGTTCTGGCTCAAGAATGCTGTGATAATCTATTGTTGCATTCCATAAAACGAGTGATTTGATGTCGTGTTCGGCTGCGTATAGGGAGACTGCTCCTCCTGCAAAGCTTGCTGCCACTATTCCGAATGTGTTGTAGCCTGATTTTTGCAGGTAGTCTATTGCAGCTTCTAAATCTCTTTTTTCGCCAGTAACTGTCAGTTCGACAGAATTGCCTTCGCTTTCTCCGTGTGCTCTGAAATCGAATCTGAATACTGCAAAGCCTTTTTCAGCTAGTTTTTTTGCCAGTTCAGCAAAGATATTGTTATGTTCATTTTTGTTGACGGTTATGCCGTGGCATAGTACAATGCACTTGTATGTTTTTTTGGCAGGTTTTATTAGAATTCCGCATAGCGTTAAGTCGCCGCTTTTGAAATAGTGTTTTTCTTCCATGATAATAAGGTGGGGAGGCAGGGATTTGAACCCTGATCCGGCGGGTTGGAGCCGCCTATTCTAGCCAGGTTAAACTATCTCCCCTTGAGGAACCGTCGATTTTAAGCTTATTTAAACATTTCGTGTCAAGGACTACAAGTCATAAGATTGGTGGTATTTTTCCGACGTGTTGAGATAATATTTTAAAAACTGCCGAAGCATTTATATATTCATTCACATTACATTTGTAATACAATGACTATGGACTTGGTTCAAGTGCGGCTTCCAAAAGGGTTGATCAAGCAAATTGATGAGCTCGTACTTAAAAGAAACTATGCAAGCAAATCTGATGTTATTCGGGATGCGCTTAGACGATTTGTTCTGGACAGTATGATTGGCATCATCCCAAACACAGGAGATTCAGTTAAAGAAGTGCGTGCGATGCGAAAGATGCTTTCAAAAATGGATCCTGATCTTAAAGGACTCAAGAATTTATAATATCTTCAGGCTTATACGCACCGATGCCGTTTGCTCGACTAACATCTAATAGTTGTTTATCTCTTGTGACTAAGATGCAATTAAAGCGTTTGCATAAAACCATATGTATGAGATCGTAAAAGCTTATTTCAAACTGATACCGTGATTCCAATTGTCTTGCAATTGCCTTATCATCGCTGGTCAAGTCAATTTTTACGCATTTTGGTTCTTTGAAAAAGAATTCATATACTTTAATGTACGCGCAGTCTCCAAGCTTTAGTTTGATCTCGCGCAGAATAATATTTGAATAGATAATCTCATCATCTTTTGAAAACATTGCACGTTCAATAAACTCTTTTGCTATTTGCCAATATGGAATGCCTTTGGAAGAATCACCCTCTTGTTTGAACAGATTCAACCATATTGATGTATCGATGTAATATCTTGTCACCTGTAATCAAGCAGGTGTTTTCATTTAAATACGCTGTGCACGTCTGTCCAGTGTGTCCAGTGGTTTTTTTCGGGAAAATCGGGAAAGTTTGCAAAAACATTTAAAACAGTGTAAGAGCTTGTTCTTGAAAAAGAGGTTATTATGAAGTTTCCGCGTGTATTTTATGAGTCAATTGCCACTTTGACTGGTTGTGTTATTGGTGCTGGTGTTCTTGGTATTCCTTATGTTGTTGTACGTGCTGGTTTTTGGACTGGTATGCTGGTTATTTTGGTTGTTGGTTTTGCCATGTTGTTGCTTCATTTGCTTATGGGCGAGATTAGTTTGCGTTCAAGTAAGCCTCATCAGCTTGCTGGTTATGCTGAGGTGCATTTGGGTAAGGTTGGTAAGTATTTGATGATGGTTTCTATGGTTATTGGTGTTTATGGTGCCATGCTTGCTTACACTCTTGGTGTTGGTGAGAGTTTGCTTTCAATTTTTGGCGGTTCTGAGTGGTTGTGGATGATTGTGTTTTATGTTGTGATGGGCGTTTTATTGTATGGTGGCTTGAAGGTTCTTGAGAAGTCTGAGTTGTGGATGGAGGGTGTTAAATTGTTTATTCTTATCTTTATTCTTATCGTTTTGTTTTCTTCGAGTTATTTTTCTCCGTCGCGTCTTGCTGGTTTTTCCTGGAAGAACTTGCTATTGCCTTATGGTGTTATCTTGTTTGCTTATATTGGTACTGCTGCTATTCCTGAGGTTCGTGAGGAGCTTGGTAAGTTCAGGTCTTTGTTGAAGTGGGCGATTGTTTTTGGCACTTTGATTCCTATGCTTGTTTATCTTTTGTTCACGTTTGCTGTTGTTGGGGTGTCTGGGAATTTTACTACTGACGTTGCTACTATTGGTTTGGCTTCTTTGTTTGATGGTTTGGGCGTTTTCCTGAATGTTTTTGCCATTCTTGCCATGGCTACTTCTTTTGTTGCTTTGGGTTATGCTTTGAGGGATATGTATCGGATTGATTTTGGTCTTCCTCGTTGGGAGGCTTGGGCGTTGACTATGGTTGTTCCTGCTGTGCTTATCGCGCTGGGTGCTAATTCTTTTATTGGTGCTTTGCAAGTTGCAGGTACTTTTGCTGGTGGTATTGCCGGGATTACTATTGTTTTAATGCATGCTAAGGCTGTTAAGCGTTCTGAGAGAAAGCCTGAATATAGTATTAGGATGAATTGGGTTTTTTATGGCGCGTTAATCTTTTTGTTCGCTATTGGTATGGTTTATGAATTATTTCTTCTTTTGTGAACGTTGTGATACTGCTGTCCAGATTAAGAAAATCGCGGTTAGTATTGCCAGTATTAGTGCTATGTACGGTTGTATCCAGGTTGGTATTATTTGTCTTCGTACTCTGAGGGAGACTGTGTTGCTGCTCGCCTGTCCTCCTTTTCCGTCGTTTGCTATGAATCTTACTTTTTCTTCTCCATTCCATCCGGTTTTGGGTGTGATGTAAGCTGTGTTTCCTGATATTTCTATTAGCACGTTTTTTGTTTCTGTTGTTGTGAAGGTGAGTTTGTCGTCATCTGGGTCGCTGAAGTATTTGCTTAGGTCTATTCTGTGTACTGTGTCTTGCTGCCAGGTTTGTGGTTGTATTCCGTGTGCTATTGGTGCCGGGTTTGGTGTGAGTATGACTGCTATTCCTGCGATTATTGCTATTGCGATCAGTCCCCAGATTAGTTTTTTTGTGTGATTTGTTGGTTGTTTTGGTGGTTTTGTGTAGATGCTGTATGCTCCTGTTTTGATGTCTGCTGTGAAGTGTACGTATTGTTTGTTTTCGCCTGTTTTTTTGAGCGGTATTGTTGTCCAGTTTTGGTTGTTGTATCTTGCGAGTTTTATGTCGTCTATATTTACTTTTTTGAATGCTATCCATTTTTTGGATACTGTGATTGTTGCTTTTAATGCCAGGGCTTCTTCTGGAGTGTTTGTTTTTATCGTGAATGTTCGGTATACTGCTGGTGATGGCGCTATTCTTGCTTTTGTTCTTTTTATTATTAGTTTGAGGTTTTTGATTGGTTTTTTTGCTGTGATGTTTAGCAGTGAGAGTCCTTTTTTCCAGCAGGTTATGCTTGTTTCTTGTTTTTCTAAAAGCAGTTTCCATTTGGCTTTTATTATTGTTAATCTTGATATTTTGTGTGCAAGGTAGATTGCTGCAAGTATTATGAATCCAAGAGCTACGTATGTTATGTTTGGCGAGATTACGCTCCAGAACGACATTATTAGGAGTATTATTGCGATTCCGATTATTACCGCAAATATCTTGTTCCAGTTTGTTTTTGTTTTTCCTGTTACCAGTTGTTTTTTGGCTATTACGTGGTATTCTTTTTTGTAGTCTTGTTCGATTTGTTTTTGTAGTTGTTTTTTGAGGTGTTCTTTTTCTGCTTGTTTTCTTTCATGTTCTTTTTTTTGTTGTTCTTGTTGTTTTTTGAGTAATTCTGCTTTTTTCTGTTCTTTTGCTTTTCTTTTTGCTTCTCTTTTTTCTTTCCATTTTCTGTATGCTTCTTTGAATGCTTGGCTTTTGAAGTATTTGATGACAAAGTATGCTCCTGCTATTATTGCGAGTATGATTATTGCTATTGCTATTACAATTGCCGGGTTTTTCTCGATGAATGTTGGTGGCTGTAGTTTTACTAGAAGTTCTTTGCCGTATTTTATTCCTGTTTCTTCAACTGTTGCTGTTAGTATGAGTGGATAGTTTCCTTTTGGCGTTTCTGTTTTTGGTGTTAGTCTGAGCGCTAATGTTTTTGTTTGTCCTGGGCTTAGTGATACTTGTTTTGGGCTTATTGTTGCCCAGTCTGCTCCTTCTACAGTGAGAATATATTGTGTTGTTCTGTCTCCAGTGTTTTCGATTGTTAGTTCTGCTGTGCTGTCTGTGTAGTCTGTTCTGATTTTGTCTATGCTCTCTGCGAGTATTGGTATGTCTGTTGATTTTATTATTAATTCCAGGAGTTGTTCTTTCTGCTGGTGTGATTTTTCAGTTGTGAATTCTGTTTTTAGCGGGAAACTGCCTGATTGTGTGCAGTCGTCTGGTGTTGCGCTTATGATTATGTTTTTTCTTTCTCCTCCTTTGAGTACTGCTTGTTTCTCGCTGACGTGGACATTGGGGTGTCCTGTTGCTGTTATTGTGTAGATTTCTGTGAAGTTGAGCGGGTTGTGCAGGTTTATTGAGTATGCTGCGGTGTCGCAGGGCGTTATTACTGCGCTGGTGTTTGTGGCTGTTATGTTTATGTTGTCAGAAAGTTCTATTGTTATTTGCTGGTCGAGTTGTTGTTCTATTTCTCCGTCGGAAAAGTAGATTGATAATGGATATGTTCCTGGTTTTGCGTTGCAGGGTATTGTGTAGTGGCTGTTGATTAGTGCTTTTTGTCCTGCTTCTAGCGCAAAATTGATTGCTGAGAATGTTATGTAGTCGCTTCCTTCTCCGTCGACTGTTATGCTGTATGTTGCTTGTTGTCCTGTGTTTTGGATTGTCAGGTTTCTTATTTCTGATTGGCAGGGTCCTGTTTTTATTTCAAGGTCTCCGAATGCCAAAAATTCAGCGCTGACGCTTGGTAGAAGTAATGCTATGAGCAAAATGATAATGATTGCTTTTTGCATTGGTCCCCCCGAACCGTGTTATTTTTTTAGTAGTATGTTTCGGCTTCCCCTTTGTTGCGTAGGTGCGCAATTGCGAGTACTATGCCGATTATTGCTAGCAGGACCACTAGTACGATGAATATTACTTCGAACACTGTGCGTGCTGTTGTTTTTGAGTGCAGCACTGTTGAAGTTAGTGTCAGCTCTTCTGTTTTGCCGTCAGATTGGACTGTTGCTGTTAGTGAGTGTGCTCCTGATGGTGTTTCTTTGTTTGTTTGCACGTTTACGAATATTGTTTGTGCTTGTCCAGCTGGAACAACGAGTGTGCTGGTTGGCGTTATTGTTATTGTTGCCCAGTCTGCGCTTGGCACTGTTATAACGAATGTTTTGCTGGTTTTGCCTGCGTTTGTTACAGTGATTGGGAATATTGCTGTTTGTCCTGATTCCACATTTTGCATTTGGCTTCCGAGTGTTATGGTTGTTTTTGGTGATGCTTCTGTGCAGGTGTCGTCTGCAATGATTTGTATTGTTTCTTTTTCAGTTAATTTTCGGTTGCCGTTTGAGAATTCAACGTCTATTGTTGCGTCGTAGTTGCCTGCTTTTGCGCATTTTGGTATTCTGAGGAATATTTCTTCTGTTTCCTCGTCATCGTCATTGTTTATTTCATCTATGTATTCTGTTGCGCTTATGCCGAGGCCTGGTATGTTTACTGTGACTTTGACGCTGCTCTGGTCTTTTTCTCCGCTGTTTTCTATTCTTACTGTGGTTAATAGTGAGCTTCCTGCTTTTACGCCGTTTGATGGGTTGAATATTATGTCATCGATTTTTAGTGCGTTTCTTGGCAGGTCGAGTTTGATGTTGTAGTTTGCTATTTTTTCGTCGTTGTACCTGTCTGAGATTATGACTCTTAATTTGTAGTCGTCTGTGTCTACATCATCTGGGAAGACTATGTTTAGTTTTTTTACGTAGGTTACGTTTGTTTCTGCGTCAAATACTGCTGTTTTGTCTTCAATGTCTTTGATATCGCTGTACTCGTATCCTGAAACGAACACTCTGACTTCTGCGTCTGTTATGTCTTGTGTTGCTGTGAACCTGATTCTTACCTGGTAGTCTTCTCCTCTTTCAAGGGAGAGCCTGTTTTCTGCGTTTTCCTTCAGTACTGTTCCGTCGATTTCTACCTCTTCAAGGTTGACTGGCAGTGCTGAAACTGCGCTGATTATTGCTAAAAAGAGCGCCAATGCTGTGATTGCGTGAATTTTTTTCATTTTTATATCCCCCCTCGGTGCAAAACACTGTTCTGCTATTAATTCTTTTCTATTCTAGAGTAGTCTAACTTCAATACTACTTGTCAGTTACAACCTATATAAAAAGCTTTCTAAGATATGACTTCTACGTCGCGGTGTTTTACTCTGTGGACTGATGAGCTGTCAATCGTTATTCTTGCAGTGTATGTTCCTGTTTGTGTGTCTTCAGGCAGTTCCACGTATATTGTTTTGCTTATGCTTTTTCCTTTTGTCAGGTCGAATGGGCCTATTGATGCTCTTACGCCCAAGTCTGTTATTACCACTGCTGCTTTGACGTTTTCAAGCTTTTTATCGCCGCTGTTTTTGAAAGAAATTAGTATTGGGATTTGTTCTCCTGCTGTTGATTCTTCCGGCAGTCTTATCGCTCCTATGAACACGCTGATTCCGTCTCCATCATCACTTGAACTTGTTGCAGTTGGTGTTGGTGTTATTTGTCTTGGTATTACGTTTAATGCAAAGCTTTCTGGTACTTTGTTGCATTCAATTGTTATTATTTCTTTTCCTATGAATGCTGTTTTGAGGTTGTATATTTTGAGGTCGCTTCCTGAGAATGCCAGTTCGAAGTTTTGTGATTTGCTTGTTATTTTGAATTCGAGGTTTTTGTCATCAGGGTCTGAGCATTTTGAGAATATGTTTTGCTGTATTGTTGTTCCTGATGTTGCTCCTTGGTATATTGTTGTGTCATCTAAACTTTGCCATTTGGCGTCTGCGTTTGTTGGGAATGGTTCTGGCTGTGGTAGTGGTCCTCCTGGAGGTACTCCTCCTGGTCCTTCTACAAAGTCATTCGCTCCTGGCGTGCTTGGTGTTGTTGTGTCCATGCCTGTTGTACTGCCGTAATCTGAACTTCCACTCCAACTGTTATCATCTACTGCGAAAGAATCACCGCTCCAGCTGTTATCGTCTACTGCAAAAGAGTCGCCGCTCCAGCTGTTATCATCTACTGCCCACGCGTCTCCGCTCCAGCTCCAGTCAAAGACTGAGAAAGAGTTTCCGCTCCAGCTTGAGTCAGTTACTGCCCAGGCATCTGAATCCCACGCGTCTGCAACTATCAGAGGTGCAGTAATCATGGCTGCTATTATTAGCAGGGAAATGAATGGTAATGTGTTGGTTTTTTTCATTTTTTTCACTTTTTTGAATTAATGAAAATAAAAAAAATTATTTGTTTTCAGCAAGTTCTGCTGGTTTGACTTCTGCAGGCGCTTCAGTTTTTGCTTGTGTTTCTGCTGGTTTTGCAACATAGGCAACGCGTACTCCGATTATTTTGCCGGTTGCCAGCATATCATCGAATGATGCTGCTGTTATTCTTTCTCCAGCTTTGTTTCTGAGCTCGTTTCCAATGGCTGTATCGCAGTCTTTTACTTCTGGGAAGAATTGTGCGAGGTTTTTCCAGTTTTCTCTTGGAACGTCAACGCTGCTTTCTCTTATCTGTTGTTTGTTTCTCTCGCTTCTTACTGGACCTGGAGTGCAGCCGAAACCTTCTCCGTAAACGCTTTGGTTCTTTTTGAGTGCTTCCTCAATTGAAAAGCCAAGGTTTTGTGCATGTGTTGCGAGTGTTCCTTGCAATTGTAAGTGGTTGTTGCTTATCAGTCCTGAGATTACGGGCAGCATGCCTGGTGCTTCTTGTATTTTCAATATGACGTATCCTGTTACTCTGTCGCTGTTAGCCAGTTCTGTTATGTATTGGTTGGCTAAGTTTAATTGTTCATCTATTTTGGCCAATTGTGCTTTTGATTCATCATCAGTGCCTTTCAATGTTTTTCTTTCGTTTTCAAGACGTGCTTTTTGTTCATAGACTGTGATAATTTCGTCCAGCTCGTACATTTTTGTTGCTGGGTTTATCGCGCCGTCTTTTTTGGCTTCTGCGAGTTTTTCTGTGATGTGTTTTATTCTTTCTGATATTCCTTTTCCTTCGTATGTTGTTTTTTCTGTTTGTCTTGCTGTTCGGTATGCTTCTGCTTTTAATTCCAATTCTGATGGTGTGCTTTTGCATCCGCCTGCAAGAACAGCTAATGCTATTCCTCCTGCAACCAGTGCGGCTGCTCGGACAGTGTTAGAAACATAACTTTTTGCTTTTTGTGTATAACTCATTTTTCTCCCCCCATTACTATAAGATACAATATATATCTACTTCAGAGTAGCACTAATATTTAAATGTTTCTTAGAGTTTAATATTGAACGATCCTTCTAGTGTTATGCCGTTTTTTTCGTCTATGCAACCGTTAGTGTCAGCTCTGTGCCATTGATATCCTGCTCCGGCTCTGATTCCCACATAGTCATTGATCTCCAATTCTGCCATTATTCCAACTCTGTATCTGTTTGAATTTGTTGCAGATATTGAAATGTCACTCGTTACTTCGCATGTCTGAATTTCAGCATATGGTGTGAACTGCCATCGTGTTCCTCTTGCGTATATGTTTCCTTTTGCGTCTCTTCCATATTCGCGCAGGTTTAGCACGTTTGGTAGTGAGAATCGCAGGTTTCCTGTTGTTTGATGCCTAAGTTCTCCGTAGTTTTCTATTGATGTTATTGCTTCTAATGCTGCGTGCATTGAGTATCTGAATTCTTCTCCTATGTCTTTTTGGTCGAACTCTCCTTTGGTTTGTATTGGCTTTTTGCCTGTTCCGAAGAGTTTTTGTGTTGCGCTCATGCCTAAGAAGAACGTGTCAAATTGTCCGTTTGTTTTGAATCCGCTTTGCAGTTCTGCATCATATTGTCCTATGCCGCCGTAAACTCCGACTAATATTCTTGTTCCTGTTTCAGGAACTGCAAGTCCTGCATCTCCTCCTACTATCATTTTGGTCGCATTGTTTTTTATGGCGCCTGTGAAATGTTGGTTTTCAACGCCTATTCCGGGGTTGATAAATAATTCCAGGTCTTTTGCCTGCCACAGGTATGCTCCGAATTTTGTTATTAGTCTGTTTACTGAAATTTCCATTGGATTATCATTTTCAAATCTTTGCCACGAACTTATTGCGTATATGCTTGGTGTTATGGCGTCGTGTTTGTATGATAAGAATCCTGATATGTTGATTGCTGTTTCTTTTGGTGCAGTTTTCGCGCTTGCAGTTAATGATGCATCCATTTCATCAGGAGATGTTTGTGATGCTTGTTGTTGTGGCTTGTCCCAATTTTGTTTGTTGTCAAATCCTTGTGCGGATGCATCTTTTGCTATTAGTGCGCTTGCTCCAACTACAGCTGTTAGAATTCCTTTTCTCACAAGATCAGTAAGTGTCATTCTTTACCCCCCAATATAACTAATTAGTGTAGTCTTATATCCCCGATATTTAAAACTTTCGTAACGTGACTATTCCATAGTGGCAACTTTTCAGAATTATTGTACTGTTTTTATTTGTATTTTGAAATTGAGTGTTTTGTTGCCGAGTTCGTGTGTTACCGGGTTTGTGCCGTATGCTTCTTCTGGTGGTATGGTGACTGTTTTTGTTTCTCCTGGTTTCATTCCTGTTACTCTGCTTTCAAGTCCTGGTATTATCATGCTTTTTCCTGCTACGAAAGTCATTGGTTTTGTTTCAAAGTTTTCAAAGGTGTCGTATTGTGTGATGTTTTGTTCTTTCCAGTTTGTTATGCTGCTGTCAAATATTCCTTCTTCTGTCCATCCTATGTAGTTGAATGTTACTTGTGCTCCTGGTTCTACTTTTTCTTTTGGCATGAGTTCTGGTGGTATGTAGCTTTCATTGCTTTCCCAGTCTATTTTGTAGGTGTATATCATTCCTGCGCCGAATATTTGGCTTTGGGTGTCGAATGGTTTGAAGTGTTTGAGTCCGAGTCCGCCCATGTAGTAGAGGCGTGTGAATATGCTGTCTGCTAATTCTGGGAATGCTGCTATTGCGTTCATTCCGCTTGCTGTTGGCCATAGGATTGCTACTACGTTGTTTCCGCCTTGTGTTTCGTGCACTTTTTTGTTTCCTTTTTTGTCGTAGATGATTACTTTGTTGAGGTTTCCTGTGCCTTGGTTTGTTCTGAGTGATGCTTGCCCGTCTGTCATGTTTATTGTTATGCTTCCGCACTTTAGCAGTTCTCCTTCTGTTGAGCATGATGCCGGGTCTTGCATTACGTAATGCGGCCATGGGCTTATCCACGCGTTTGCTGCTTCTTCTGTGTCAAGGTTGTTTGCTTCTTTGTACAATTTTTTGGCTGCGTCTTCTGTTATGTTGAATCTTTCTGCCATTTTGGGAATTGCTGTTTTCTCGTCCATTAAGCGCCATTTTATCCACATTTCTGCTTTGTCAAAATTCCATAGTCCGAAGTGCGCCCACACTCCTGATTTGCTTACCATGTCTCCTGATGCTATGAAGAAGTCTTCTGGCGGGTTGCAGTGTGTTAGTTCTAATACTTTTTCTGGCACTCCTGCTTTTTTGACTGCTTGTCTTGCTGTTTCTTTGTCCATCATGATTATGCTTTTTATGAAGTCTGTTGTTGTTAGCGGATCTTTGAGTGTTTCGAGTGCTACGTCATAGCTCGTGTGTGCTCCGCAGTCCAGCATGCGAAGTATTGCTATTGCTTCGTCTTCATTGTCTGTTTGCAGTACTCTTCCTACCCAGTGTGCGTGTGGCAGTGTTTGTGATGCTCCATCAAATGATACTGCTCTGTCTGCTATGTATTTGAAGTGGTGTCCGAAGTCCCACCACGAGTTTATTATCGCGTTTGGCTGGCTGTTGTCTTTGATTTTTGTTAGCGCGTTCCACCATGCATCGTTTACGAGCGGAACATCATTTATTACGCTGTTGTATGAGTCTTTTGCCATGTGTACTCCTGCTTTTGCAGGGTTGATGATGATTATTGCTATGACTGCTATTATCAGCACTCCTGTTATTATTTTGTGGACGCGCAGGTGTTTTTCTGCTATTACTGACACTTTTTGGTATATTATTCCTGCTCCTGCTCCGAATGCGATTGCGAATGCTGGTCCTATTAGTAAAATAAATCGTGTTCCTTTGATTGCCATGTACATTGTTCCCAGGAACCATATGGCGAGCAGTGCGCTGTATGTTAGGTCGTATTTTCCTTTTTCATCTTTTCTGAGAAGTAATAGTATGATTCCTAATATTCCAATGAGAAATACTGCTTTGCCTCCTACTGAGTTTATCGTGGCTGCTATTGAGCCTGGGTTTAGTTCTGCAACTGTTGTTAGTGTGTTTGGCCAGAGTCCTGGTGCTGTTGCTTCTTTTAGTGCTGTTGATTGTATTGCTGTGATGATTGGTCCTGGGAAGAAGTTTGTAAAGCCTATTGTGAATGTTGAGAATATTGCTCCTGCTACAAAGAGTGATATTCCTATTATTGCAAATTTTTTGGTTTGTGAGTGTTGCCAGAAATGGTTGAATCCTTGTTTTAGCAAAGCAGAATTCATTATTATGTCTGCGATTATTGCGATTGCGAATGCTGCACCTACAAAATCTATTAGGTACCACCAGCCCATCCAGAATTTTGCGAAGCAAACAAATGCTAAACCTGTTAGTCCTCCGAATATTGCTTGTTTTTTTGTTGTTTTTGCTGATAATGCTTCGAATAATAACCAGATTATTAGTATCGGGAAGAAGATGTTGTATGCGTCTGTGTCTGCGTGTCCCCAGGGTGTTCTTCCCATGACTGCAGGCAGTATGGCGAGTATTGTTGTTGCAAAGACTCCTCCTACTGGTCCTGAGATTCTGTATGCTACGAAGAATGTGAATATTAATGATAGGAAAATGAATATGATTGGGAAATAGCATGCTGAATTCATTAAAGTAGTTGACTTATCAAACGTTGAATGTATGCGATAAATTAAAGCCAGCATTGGTGCGTGCCATGTTTGGTCTGCTGGTGCGCCTATTGGCGCTATCATGTGATTGTCCCATGGCTTTCCGTCCTTTAATTCATCATACACGTGTCCTTTTTCTACAATGTTTCTTGCGTATCGTAGATAGAAGTATGGGTCTATGTCTGGCATGTAGAGGAATGTTTGGTTGTTTTCTTCGTAAGAATACTGGTTTCTGACTTCTTGGGCTAATCTTTTTGTTTCGCTTGCGAATTGGTCTTTGTTTTCTTCTTTGATTTTTTTCTTTAGGTCGTCAGCGACTTTTTTTCTGTTTTCTTCTGGTAAGTTGGGGTATTTTTGTTGTACTTCTGTGTTGACTTGGTTTGTTATGTAGTTTTCCACGCTTGATGCTGCTGCTGATTCTGCCATTGGCAGGTCTTTTACCTGCATTCGCATCCATATTCCGCCCCAAGGGTATGTTCCGTTGCCGTTTGGAACGAATTGTAATATTAGAACTGTTAGGAGTGCTATTAGGAATGCGTGTTTTTTTAAGAACACCCATAAGGTCTCAGCCTTTTCCCGCACCCCTGTTAATTCCATAAAGTGTGTGTACCAGTGCTGGTTTTAAAAAGTTTGTGTCTTTCCGTTCTAAACCTTTATAAATCCCAATTATTGATTGTTTTTCTATGAATGTGTGGATTGTTATTGCTGCGTTTAATGAAGAGCATAGTATTGGTTCTGTTGTTAAAGAATTAGTTAAGGCTGGTTACAAGAACGTGGTTGTTGTTGATGATGGTTCTAAGGATAAGACGAGTGAGATTGCTAAGAAGTTTACTAAGCATGTTGTTCGTCATGAAGTTAACCAAGGTCAGGGTGCTGGTTTGAGGACTGGTATCAATTATGCTTTGAGGCATGGTGCTGATATTATTGTGACTTTTGATGCTGATGGTCAGCATCGTGTTGAGGACATTCCTGCTTTGATTAAGCCTGTTGTTGATGGAGAGGTTGATGTTGCTCTTGGCAGTCGTTTTCTTAAGGGTGGTTCTGATGTTCCTTTTTTCCGTAAGATTACTTTGAAGATTGGAATTTTGGTTGTTTGGCTGTTTTATGGTATTAAGTTGACTGATGTGCATAATGGTTTTCGTGCTCTTTCGAGAAAGGCTGCTGAACAGATTGAGATTACGATGAACAGGATGGAGCACGCCAGCGAGATTTTGTCTGAGATTAAGAAGAAGCATTTGCGTTATGTTGAGGTGCCTGTTGTTATTAAGTATACTAAGTACAGTCAGGAGCATGGTCAGAGCAGCTGGAATGCTTTGAAGATTTTTTATAAAATGTTGGTGCACAAGCTGAAATGAGAATTCTTGTTTTTTCATCGTATTTTCTGCCTCATAAAGGCGGTGTTGAGAATTATGTGTATCAGACTGCTAGGCGTTTGGTTAAGCACGGTCATAAGGTTTGGGTTGTTACTTCTAAGCTGAAAGGTATGAAAGCGCGTGAGAAGATTGATGGTATTGATGTTGTTCGCGTTCCTGCTTTTGATGTTTTGCCTGACCGTCTTCCTTTGCCTTTTATTACAAGTATTACAAAGAAAATTGGTGTTGTGGATATTGTAATTACTAATACGCGTTTTTACCCTCTTTCTTTGTTTGGTGGTTTGTATGCCCGTAAGCATGGTATTCCTTGGCTGCACGTTGAGCATGGTAGTAAGCAGGTTGCTTATGCTAACCTTGTTGTTAATGCCACTGCTAAATTGGTTGATGCGACTGCTGGCAGGTGGATTTTGCGTAATGCTGTTGTTGCCGGTGTTTCTAAGGCTTCTTGCAGTTTTGCTGAAAGGCTTGGTGCAAAGTCTTGTTTGGTTTTGTATAATGGTGTTGATACCAAGTTTTTTGATGGCAGATTGAAGAAGCATAAAGGTTTCAGGATTGCTTTTGTTGGCAGGTTGATTAAGGAAAAGGGTGTTCAGGACTTGTTGAAGGCTGTTAAAGATTTGGATGTTGAGGTTGTTGTTGTTGGCAAGGGTCCGTTTGAGCAGGAATTGAAGAAGCTTGGTGGTAAGTTTGTTGGTGAGAAGGATTCTGCTGGTGTTCGTGATGTTCTTTCTGCGTGTGATATTCTTGTTAATCCGTCTTATGGTGAGGGCTTGCCTACTTCTGTTTTGGAGGCTGGCGCTATGGGCTTGCCGGTTGTTGCTACTGATGTTGGCGGCACTTCTGAAATTATAGAGGATGGCAGGAATGGTTTTTTGGTGCATCCGGGTAATGTTTCTGAGTTGAGAAAAAGCATTAAGAAATTACTTAATGCTGATTTGTGCAAAAAAATGGGCAAAAATTTACAGAAAACTGTTAAGCAGAAGTTTGATTGGGATGAAATAACTGAAAAAATAGAGCAGACACTGGAATCGCTATGAAAAAACTCAGTAATAAGGATGATTGGTGCAAGCTTTACAATCCTTCAGGTTTCAATAAAAGATCTAGACTTAAGAATTTTTTTTCATATAGTCTTCAGAATTATGAATATTTTAGCATTATAAAGAAATTCTTAAAGCCAGAATATAAAACGATTTTTGAGATTGGTTGTGCGCCAGGAGGATATCTGATTAAGGCAAATAAAAAACTGAATCTTATTCCTTTTGGTGTTGACTATACAAAAAATGGCGTTAAACTTTCTAAAACAAATCTGCGAAGTGCAGGTATTAGCAATTTCAAAATTATTGAAGCAGATGTGTTTAATCATACTTTTCAAAAACAATACGAGAACAAATTTGATGTTGTATTTTCGAATGGTTTTGCAGAACATTTTGATGATTTCTATAAAACCATTGATGCACATACCAAATTGTGTCGTAAAGGAGGTCTTGTTATAGTGAGTATGCCAAATCTGCATTATTTGAATAAGTTGCTATCAACCAAGGATATGCTTAAAATTACTAATCTTGAAATCATAGATGATAACTTCTTGAAGACACACACTCCGAGGGGTTTAAAAATATTATTTTGCAAATATTATGGAGGACTATTCAACACAGGATTATTCTCTTTTAATAATAAGATATTGGAGACGTTACGTCTGACCGCATTCACTATTCAACGAATTATATTCGATCCCTTATTTATTCTTCTTTATAAAATAGGAATAAGATTTAATTGCAAATATTCTTCACCTTGTATTGTTGTAATTTACGAGAAAAAATGAGAAAAAGACCGCTTTTGGTGTATGTTGCTGATTGGTATAATGATATTCAAAGAGATCTTCTTACAGAATTACATAAAAAAATTGATGTTATTATGATTATTTCGAATTCTTATCCCCAACATAAAAAATGTTCTTTTCCTGTTTTAATATTCGATGCATTTAATATTGGTCGTTTCACAAATTCCGAGAATACTTATATGATTTATTATAAAAAAACGTTATTTGATTTTTTAAATAAAGCAAAACCGGATTTTATTGTATGTAATTTATGGCAGAAATTTTCAACTATTCAGATTGCGAATTATTGTTCAAAAAATAAAATTAATTTTATTCTTCAGGAGGAAATGAAGAGGCTGCCTAAGGGTTTAGTAGGAAGATTTTACATAAAACTCTTATATTTTCTTTTAGGGGAAAAAACGATTCAAAAAACGAAAATGGTGCTTCCTTGGACTGAAAGTGCATTTGATTTTTGGAAAAAACGTTTGCCATTGAATAAACTTGAACTGCTTCCTGCTGGAATTGATACTTCGCTTTTCGTTCCGTTGAAAAAAAAGAAAAATAAAAAATTAAATATCCTTTGCGTAGCTAGATTTATCGAATGTAAGTGGCATGTTGGTTTGCTTCAAACGTGCTTTTTGCTCAAAAAAGAAGGACACGAATTTATGCTCCATCTAGTCGGTAAAGGGCCTTTGCGTGAGGAAATGATGAAATTTGCTTCAAATCTTGGACTTACAAATATAGAATGGACTGAGTCTGTTCCTTACGAAAAGATGCCTTCACTTTATTCAAAAAGCGATTTACTTGTTCTTCCAAGTTCCAATGAAGCTATTGGAATGGTTGTTCCCGAGGCTATGGCGTGTGGTCTGCCTGTCGTGGTTTCTGATGCTTGTGGCGCAACGACTTATGTTAAGAATAATGAAAATGGATTTATTTTCCGAGCACATAATATAGAAGATTTAGCCCAAAAAATCTCATATTTTTTTAACGAAAAGCAAAGATTATTATTTGGAAAACGTGCTGCTAAACACATAAAAACCTTTTATGATAATAAGGTTATAGGAAAGAAATTCATAGGTATTTTGAAAAAAATAATTAAAGAAAACATTTAAAAGTTGTACAATGCGCAGATTATTGAATATTTAACACAGATAGTGAATGTTACATGAAACACAACCATTTCGATAAAATCACGCTTATCATTCCTACTTATAACAGGCATCAATACTTAAAAAGGATTTTGGATTATTATTCTGGTTCGGAAATCAAGATTGTTGTATGCGATTCTTCAGTTGAGCCATTCTCGACTAGTAATTATCCTAATGTGACGTACTATCAGTTCAAGGAGTATCAATTTACTTCAAAAATAAATGCGTGCCTGAACAAAATAGACACGCCGTATACAATTTTCTGTGCAGATGATGATTTTATTATTTTGGATTCAGTTAAGAAAGGAATAGACTTTTTGAATAAAAATCCAGATTATGCATCTGTTGGAGGCAAACTTGAAGCATTTTATAATCTCAATAAAAAAATAGTATACCAATATTATCCGAAAATTCGTGCAATAGACATATTACCTGAAAAAGCAACAGAACGTCTGAAAAAGCGTCCAATTGGGTCCAACACGTTTAATAACTACTTTTACTGCGTTCATAGAACAGCCAATTTAAAACAAATTTTTGATTTTGCACATAAAAACCTAAATGAAATAGACTTAGCAATTCTAAATGAATATTTTTTGTCCTTTGTCACCACTATAAACGGCAAACATAAGGTGCTGCCAACGCTTTTGAACATAATGGAATTCCATCCAGACTCGGCAGGATATAAAGCCGTACCAGTATATAGATTAGCTTCAAATGAAGAATACAAGAAGAAATGTGATCTTGTGCTAAATCACTGTATAATATGCTTAAAAAATAAAGAGAATATAAGCACAAAAGAAGCAGAAAAAGCAATAATGGGCGCTTGGTCATCTTTAATTTCGAACAACATAAAGTTAAATCGCTATTTTTTAAAAAAAATTGTGAAAATCGTTAATTTATTTCCTTCATTTAAAGAAAAATTACAGATTTTGCATTTTTTATTGACAAACTGGAAAAATGCTTTATTTTCGAATTATCTCACTTTAAGAGAATATGACGATGCTGAGATTAAGAATATTAAAAAAGTGGAATTTTTTATTAAAAAACACAATATTTGAAATGAATCGTTTTTATACATTTCAGATATCCATCTGATATACACGTTCTTAGATTTATCTAAACAAATATTTATGGTTTAAAAATTAACCCCTGGCCTGTTGGTAAAGATAATATCTGAATACCTTTTCTTAAAGCAAAACTGTCAAATGCTTTTTTTTGTAATTCAAATTCAGAAAAACCGTAATCATCCAATATTATAATTCCACCGCTAACTAATTTATCCCAGAAGAACTCGCAAGCTTTTATTTCAGGCGTATAATTATTCATGTCAATAGATAGAAAAGAAACTTTTTTTGTTTCAACCTGAGAAAGTGTATCTGGTACAGTTCCTCTTATTATTTTAACATTATTAAAATTACTGAATGTTTTTTTTACAGCATCATAACATTCTTCGTAACCTCCTGACTTTATTCCGCATCTTTTTTCCTCTTCGGCAATATATTTTTCATCCAGTCCGCAAAATGTGTCCAATAGATAATAATCCTTATTTAGATTCTTAAAATCTATATAATTTATTATCGTTCTTGCAAATCCTCCTTTATTTACACCGCACTCAACAAAATCTCCTTCCAATTTCTTCACTTTATCTGCAGCCCAGCAAACGACATAAGCTCTCCAGTGAATATTTTCATCTCCCCAAGAACCTGTTTCTTTTCCTAACTTGTAGGATTGCATAAATAATTTATCTTTCATAAAATCACAATTGTTACGAGTTGCTAGTCCATCTTGATTGTAAGTTGGTGTTCCAAAATAAACCAACCTAGTATTTTTTGCTTTCATAAGTAACACTATAATTTTTTTTGGAAGTACACATTTTAAAATAGTTTTTATTAATGTTTTCATTCAGTCTTAACCTCTTGTAAATTCGAGCATATTATATTTTGCAGGCAATATTATTATTTATAAAGCTATCGAATCTATTCTTGTTTTGAAAAATCTTTTCATTAAATTTTAAAAATGATATTCACCATCTATCTTCTCACAATTTTCGTTTTTTTATTTTATGCATTTCAGATATCCATCTGGCGCAGAGGTTATTAATAATTTAAGTGGTATTGATGTGTCTATCATAAAATTCTTATTATTTTTTAAGAACTCGCTAACTGCGGTTTTTGGATTGTTGCCTTTTTTCCACGGTCTGTCTAAAAATAATTCATCAGGTAAATATTCAACGAAAGTATCGAATACAACCAGATAACTATTCTTAGTAACAAGTTCAGAATACATTTCCAGTTCTTTGAGTACGTGCTCATGGGTATGATACGCATCTAAACAAACAAGTATGGTTTTCATATCTTTTGAAATTTCTCTTACTTTATTAAAGACCTCTGACGAAATTGAAGAACCTTGAATCATTTTTATTCTTTTGTACATAGGATGATTTTCTATGGCAGTTTTGTTATGGGATCGTATATCAATATCAATACCTAATACTTCTCCTTTACCAATAAGCTCTAAAAGAGAAGCGTAATATATTATCGAACCTCCGTGTGCGATGCCCGTTTCTATAATTAAATCCGGTTTAATCTTCCATATAATCTCCTGCATAGCAATCATATCTTGAGGATATTGTATTATAGGCCGGCCTAACCATTCAAAATTATATACATATTTTCTCCTAAAACTTTCTTCCGTCCAATCCGAAGAAATTTTTTTAAATTCTTCACCTTTAGAATAATCTGCAATTCTTTCTTCCCTTTCCTTTTCAAATTGTTTTATAGGATCCATTAGCACACCCCTCTTGATTTATTACTTTTTGAAGTCCAGTTTTCAAATCTGTTTTTGGTTTAAAGTTCAATTCTGCCATTGCTTTTTTAATAGATATTTTACTAAATTTAGTTTTGTTTTCTTTTAAATATTTAACTTTAATATTTAAAACTTTTTTAATATTTTCAATGGAGGCACTTTTACCACTAGCAATATTAAAAATATTATTTCCTGTAGGAATTAATAAACTTTTAAGTATCCCTTCTATTGCATCATCAATATAGATATAGTCTTTTTCACTTTTTCTATTCTCACTAGTTTCAAGAATTTCTTTATTTTTAGAACATTTTATTGCTTTTTTTATTAGAGTCGTATCATCCAATTTATTGAATTTTCCATATATATTAGAGAGTCTGACTATAGATATTTTATAACTAAGATTTTTTGAACAATTAATTAAAATAGATTCTATTAACTTTTTAGAACCATCATATATAAAATCTAATGAGAGATGATCAGAACAACTTAAATCATCCTCAGTATATTCAACGTTATCTACATTGGAAAATCCATACACTCTTGTTGAACTTATGGTTAAATATCTGCATCTTATTTTTAAATTTTTTAACAAATATATCAGCAAGCAAATATTAGAATCTATTGTGCCTATTATGTCTTCTCTGAAATCTCCACTATTGCCTGCACAGTTAATTAAATAATCAAAAGCTTCAGTTTCTATTATTTTTAAATTTTCTTTTGTTATGGCGATGAGTTCAAAGGGCAATTCCTTTTTTTTATTTTCAAGGAATTTATAGATATTGGAACCTAAATAACCTATTCCCAAAATCGCTATTTTTTTATTTTTAAGTTTATTTAAATAGTTCATTTTCTTTCTCCAATTTTTTTGCAAGGAATACCTACATTTACAGAATATTCCTCAATTACTCCATTGACTAAAGAACTTGCACCAATCACAGCTCCTTTTTTTATTATAGAACCATCTAGTATTGTTACACCTGCTCCAATCCATACATCTTCTTCGATTATAATTCCTCCTTTAGAAGGCATAAATCCCTGTAATCTGATGATCTTAAATTTTTTCCTATATTCGTGATTAACAGACATTAGAGCACAGTTTGGAGCAATTAAGACATTGTTGCCTACAATTACCCCGTTACCTGAATAGATGACTGTTCCCGAGTTTATATAAACATTATCGCCTATTCTCACATCACATTTTCCTCCGACATGTTTTATTCTAACAAAAGCATCAATTTCACAATTTGCGCCAATATAAGTATTCGTTCCTTTAGATGAAATGTCAATAATTGCATGAGGTGATATTTTTGCAGTTTTATCAAAATAATTTGTCATATTTTTACCTTCAAATTATATACAGGTCATATTAGGGACTGCAATAATAAATTTACAATCCCACCCTTTCACATAATCTAATTGCCTGATAATCTCTCCTTTCAGATTCCAAGGCAATATCACTATATAGTCCGGTTTCTCCTGTTTTAAAACTTCCTCTTTCACAACAGGCATATGGCTTCCAGGCAAGTATTTTCCTTGTTTAAATGGTGATCTGTCGACTACAAAATCTATTAGATCTTTTTTTATCCCACAGTAATTCAAAAAAGTATTACCTTTGGCTGCTGCGCCATATGCTGCAATCTTTTTTCCTTTCTTTTTCTGTTCTATTAAAAAGTTCAGGAAATCATGTTTT
>Ga0105099_10000537_pt1 | contig 25998 bp, 25 predicted proteins | sample PPLLak3cmMay2015_2_FD_79138 | JGI IMG/M metagenome (GOLD analysis project Ga0105099, IMG submission 79138) | Freshwater sediment microbial communities from Prairie Pothole Lake near Jamestown, North Dakota, USA - PPLs Lake P8 Core (1) Depth... | ecosystem: Environmental > Aquatic > Freshwater >... | reverse complement strand
TTAACAAGGTTTCTTGCAGCACTAGCGGTTCCTGCTGTTGCTATAAGATCATCAACAATAAGCACTCTATCACCTTTGCTTATCGCATCTTTATGTATCTCAATTTTGTCTTTACCGTATTCAAGAGTATATTCTTCACTTTCGCATTCTGCAGGAAGTTTACCAGGTTTTCTAACAGGGACAAAACCCGCATGTAATAGATATGCAACGGGTGCACCAAAGATAAAACCACGGCTTTCAATTCCAACTACTTTATCGATTTTTTTATCCTTATATCTTTCATATAATAAATCAATGGTTTCTTTGAAACCTTGAGCATCTTTAAGAAGTGTTGTTATATCGCGAAACATAATGCCTTGTTTTGGCCAATGAGGTACAGTTCTAATTTTTGATTTTATTGATTGTGTCATAAAAAATATTTTTTTGTTATCCGTCATATTTTTTACCTTTTAATTGTAAAGCAAAAAGCTTTTTTAGTTATTTCTATTGCATCAAATCTATGACAGTTAAAATTGGAATAATTGGTGGCAGCGGATTATACAACATGGGTATAATAAAAAATATAGATGAAATACAGATAAATACTCCTTTTGGAACGCCTTCTGATAAAATTTCTATTGGAAAAATACAGGGTGTGGATGTTGCTTTTTTACCACGTCATGGAAAGGGGCATATTTATCCGCCGCATAAAGTGAATTATCGTGCAAATATTTTTGCAATGAAACAATGTGGTGTAGAATACCTAATATCAATTGCTGCTGTTGGAAGCCTTAAAAAACAAATAAAACCATGTGATTTTGTAATAGCAGAGCAACTTATAGATAGAAGCTTTAAACGTGCTACAACTTTTTTTGAAGATGGAATTACAGTTCATGTAGGATTTGCAGACCCGTTTTGTAAGAAACTTTCTGATCTTGCTTATGATGCAGTAAAAAAACAAAAAATAAATGTGCACCGTGGAACCTATATATGTATGGAAGGACCACAGTTTTCGACACGCGCTGAATCAAACTTGTATCGTAGTTGGAATGTAGATGTAGTTGGTATGACACTTGCACCTGAGACAAAACTTGCTCGTGAGGCAGAAATGTGTTTGTGTGGTATACTTAATGTTACAGATTACGATTGTTGGTACGCTGGAGAAAAAGATGTAAGTGTTGCAAATGTGGTTGAGAACTTAAAGAAAAATGAGAAAAACACAGCTGAAATAATTAAAAGACTTGTTCCAACGATTAAATATAAAAGAGATTGTGAATGTAAAAACGCTCTAGAATCTGCTTTGATTACAAAACTTGATTTAATAAAAGAAAAAGGAAATCCTCAGGTTAATAAGGTTCTGTTAAGTCGTTTTATGAAATAAAAAAAAGATGGTATGATAATTATTGAATGATCGTATTGCATAACATATAATTGAGATGATGCAACATGAAAAACATAAAATATTATATTGGACTGGACGTCCATAAAGAACATGGTTGTCTAAAAAGTATTTTTTGTTAAGTGATTGAAGTGTAAAAAATTACAATAATTGGTGTCATGTGGTTTTTGTTCAGCTTGAGTTTGAAAATGTTTTTCTGTTGGTTCTTTTGTTGTTACTGCTTTGAGTATTTTTCTCATGTTATGTGAGATGTAGTATAATCCTACTTCAAGGTTTATTTAATAATTATATGCAGAAGATACTGGTTATGAGACATTTAATCTTTAGGACTTTTTAGACAACCACGATTTCTTGCTTACAACTTGTTAAAAAAGATAAGAGAAAAAAGAATTTACATTGGTATAGGTGTAGTTATTGTGTATACCTTTGCGCCAATTTGAATAATTATAAAATATATTCTATGCAAACGCTGATCATACTTTCCATCCCAATCATTATCTATCCATAACTCTGCGCTGTTGCGGTGTACAATTGTAGGTTTTGTTGTGGGTCGTAATCTCCAATGCCTAGTTAGAATGTTATCGCCAATGGAAGCGCCAGGTATATATTCATTCCAGCAATTTATAGTAGCTCGTATCTCTAAGTTTCTATAATCCTTACATGGACCGATTATAGAAATTCCTAAAAAAGGAACCTTGCCGCTATCATCCGTAGCACCTATGACCTCCAACTTAAGACTGCTTACAACAGGATAAATCTTTTTCTCGCATGTATACGTTTCGATTTTAATGATATCTTCTGCTGATTTTTTTACAGATGCATCTGTAACTACTTTTCCTTTCGCATACCCGGTCATGTTGGGTGTCATCAACATGATAATTGCTGCAAATATTGCAAAACCGGCTAACATATTTTTTTTCTTGTTCATATTTTATCACTTTCCCATATATTTGTTATAGATATCAAATAATATTATATAAATTTTTCTATAAAAATGTATTTCAAAAAAAAATAAAAAAATGCTTGTAAAGTGATGGAAATGGGAAAAAAAATAGGTGACAGATATGGGAAATGATAACATGAGAAAGAGGTTTTTTTAGGTGACGGAGTTGGCAATGAGCTGAAAAGGGTTTAAAGTTGAGTTTTTATAGATATAAATAAGACTTGCAAGTGACAGGTTTGAAACAAGGTTGAGGGAGGAAATGCTTTCCGATATATTTGATAAAGGGTTGAACTATAAATTGGTCGCAAAAGAGTTGGGAAGAAGTTAAACCTTAATTACCCTAAAAAAACAAATCCATAATGTTAATAAAATATCGTTCAATCGTTTTATAAAATAAAAAAAGAAAAAATAAAATAATATATGTTTTTATTTATATCCTTTTAATCCTTGCAATTAATCATACAATTAATGATTGAAGTAACAATCAATCCATAGATCATAATAATAATCCATTTTTTCCAATAATATATCTTGATCACGCAAAAAGCTTTCATAATCATCCTTATATTTTTTATCAAAAGGATTTAAGTTATTAAGTTCTTTAAGTGTTTCATGGTATTTATTCCAAAATACTTGACAATTACTAGTTTTTAAAGTTATTATTGGCGACTTCTCAATATCAGTTCTTGTTGTTGCAGAAAGAGATGGTGCGATCATTCCGATAATCAATAATATAGCTCCAATACTTAATATCAATTTTTTTCTCATCATCATTTTCACCTTTTTAGTTATACTTTAAATTTTCTAATATTTAAACTTTTGCCGGTAAAATTACATAACGCAAAAACAATCATCTCTTCTATAAAAAATACATTTTACTTCAATAAAAAATTATTTTTTCTTAATGTTTCTATATGAGAAGATAAACAGTAAACCCCAAACTATTGAGTTGAAAAAATCTGCTGCAAAGCTCACCCAAAATCCCATTACAAAAAAATTAATTGTAAGTACAATAAGTCCTATAGTTGTAAGACTTGAAGTATAAAGATTTAGACTAATTTTTCCCTTTAAAACCTCTCTTAATTGTGGCAAGAGAACAAAAGCAAACGCAAAACTTACAGTTGCAATTATTATATCATGAATGTTTGGAGCATGCCCAAATAGTTGGGAAATTATATCATAAACCATTTCAAAGTAGTGGAACCATAGATTATAAATAAAACTTATGTATCGCAGAATAACGTAATATGGCAGATAAAATCAAACTAGCACAGGGTGCTGGTGGAGAACAAATGGATAAATTCATTAAACAAAATATCCTAAAATATTTTGGAGATGAAGCACAAAAATATGAAGTAACTCTTTCTATGCTAGATGACGCTGCAGTAATTGATGATATCGTGTTTTCTACTGATTCACATACTGTTAGACCAATTATTTTTCCAGGCGGAGATTTAGGTTCTCTTGCAGTTGCAGGAACAATAAATGATGTATCGGTAATGGGTGCAAAACCAATGGCACTTTCAGCTGGTTTTATAATAGAAGAAGGACTAGATCTAAATGTTTTTGAAACAATTGTAAAAAGTATGAGTATAACTTGTCAAAAAGCAGGTGTGCCAATTGTTACAGGGGATACAAAAGTTGTTGAAAAAGGCGCGATTCAAGAATTTATGATAAACACAAGTGGCATAGGAAAAAGACACCCTCTTTTAGATAAAAACATTGATGAAGTTAAAAAATACAGAAAATTTAATAGTCGATGGCTTCTTGATTCAAATATTAAAAAAGGTGACGTAATTATTCTTTCTGGAAATATCGCAGAACATGGTGTTGCTCTTATGAGTTTTCGCGAGGGTTACGGTTTTGAAACAACTATTAAATCTGATGTTGCACCAGTTAATGGTTTAATTGAAAAAGCAATGGGTATCGGTGGAGTGGTCTCTGCAAAAGACCCAACACGTGGTGGTCTTGCAAACACTGTAAATGAATTTAGTGAAAAATCAAAAATAGGGCTAATTCTTTATGAGGAAAATATCCCAATTCCAACTGGAGTTAGAAGTGCTTGTGATATGCTTGGTATAGATCCATTGGAAATTGGAAATGAAGGAAAAGTAGTTTTTGGTGTTGTAAAAGAAAAAGCAGAAGATATTTTAAAAGTAATTAAAAAACACCCATTAGGTAAAAATGCTTCAATAATTGGTCATGCTACAGATAAAATTAAAGGTGTTGTTCTTGAAACAACAGTTGGTGGTAAAAGAAACTTGTACAAACCAATTGGGGATCCTGTTCCAAGAATTTGCTAAGCTTTTTAAACTCTTATTTTATTTATTTTGATAGGATGCATAAAAAAACTAATTTGAAAATGCTGTTAATTTTACTCAGTTTTTGTATTGTTTTTGTATTATCTCCAGCTGTGAACTCTGATGGATGTATATTTATTCCAACTATAGATAGCTGGATAGGGGCGCCTGAGGAGAATCAAATAGGACTTATAAATTATAATAAAGGAATTGAAAATTTAACAATTGTCGTAGATGTTAGAGGTAATAATCTGCAGGTAGAACAAGCATTGTGGTTATTTCCTGTTCCTTCCGAGCCAGATGATGTTTCTATAGATATAGTTGACAGTATCGATTTTTACATGGGTGGTATATATGATGTCAATGAATATGCTGAGCATCTGTTAGTGCAGTCATTTATTTTTAAGCTTGTTTCTCAACCTCAATTTGTCATGGCGCCACTTATATGGGTTTATATGTCGGGTTCTATTGGTGAAGCTTATGATTCAAATGATCTAACTGTTTACCAGCATATAGAAAAAAAAGGCTTAACAACAGAGGTTATCGAAACAAAAAATAGTGAAGCTTTGTCTTCTTATCTTTCTGAAAAAAATATAACACTTTTTGATAATGCAACGCAACCTATAAATGAATACATAGGTGAGAACTATTCATTTGTTGTTTCATGGATTTCCAATGTCACAGAGTTCAAAAATCATGCATTAGTAGATCAATATAAACACGATCCTTATTGGGAATATCATGGTTATCAATATTTTATGTTGGGGGTCTCAATTTCATTTCCAACAGATGACATATATTATCCATTAAGACTAACAAGTATCTATGATGATAAGAAAATACCTATTCTTTTACAAATAAACAATTTTGTAACACTTGAGAATTTCATAGATGGAACAGATGTAGAGTATCTTATGGATGGAGACCTTCCATATACTCAAGTAAACATCAATACTGAAGCTAGAAATTTAAAGGAAGATCTTTGGATAAAAAATACGGCTCCGTATGAAACCTATCTAGGAAAATATGTATCAGACAACATTATTCTTATCTCGATCGTAATTTTTATTCTCTGTTCTTGTACAGCAAGTGTTTTATCAGGATTAATTATCTATAGAAAACAAAATCCAATTCTAAACAAATTTTTCTTATTTGGCTTTTTAAATTTTACAACTTTAGTAGGTTTTTTCATAGCGTCATTTGTTTTAAAGATAGACCAGACATTTGTTGAAAATCCTTTACCACCAAAAGAAAAAATTAAAAAACATATATCTAAAAATGATAAAATATTTTTTTATCTCCTTATTTCAGCAATTACAGCTCTTGTAATCTTCTTATTATTTGTACAACCATATGTTATTTTTGCGATATTTGTTACTTTATTGTTTTTTGGTCCATTTGTAGGAGTTATTCTAATGTTTGTATACGGTTTATGTAAAGATAAACAAAAAACAAAATTTACATTTTTATTTTCAGTTTTTTATTTGTTATTTGAAACGTTCACTATTACCTTTCTTATAAGTATAATTTAAAAATACTTTTAAATGTCGCAAATTTTTAAATAGCATATAGGATTACCAAAAGCAAAACCAATTATTATTTCATGGGTTTGAGGAGGTATTTGTTTTATGGCTAAAGGACTTTGCAAATCATTTAAAAAATCACTTTGGGTTTATCATTGTAACAGTGGTTCATGTAACGGCTGTGATATAGAGATTATAGCTGCTTTATGTCCTAGATATGATGTTGAACGTTTTGGAATAAAACTTGTTGGTACTCCAAGACACGCAGATGTTTTATTAATAACAGGTCCTGTGACACGCCAGCAGGCAGATCGTGTAAAACTGGTATATGCTCAAATGCCTGATCCAAAAGTAGTAATGGCAGTTGGCAACTGTGGCAACACTGGCGATGTGTTTTATGAGTCCTATAATCTAGTAGGTCCTATACAGGATGTTTTACCAGTTGATATTCATGTTATTGGCTGTCCTCCTAGACCTGAAAACATAATTCATGCTGTTGCAAAAGCTTGGACTAAACTTGAAACTTTGGAGGGTAAGTAAAAATGGCTGAGAAAAAAACTAAGAAAAAAGCAGCTGAAAAAACTGTAGAAACATCAAATAAACAACTTAGCCCCGAAGAAGTTGTAAAATATTTTAAAGATAAGTTTGACACAAAGATTAAATCAGCAGAAATTAAAAAACGGGTAACTGGTTCAAAAAAGAAAGAGTTTGTAAATATCTGGATGAAAATTGATAAAAGTATTTTTAAAAATTTCATTGAGCATCTGTGTAATCTTACTTATCCTCATTTAGCAGTATGTTGCGGTAATGACATGGGTAAAGAGATAGAACTTGTTTATAATTTTTCAATATATTATGGCAAACATCTTCAGGAAATTTCTTTAAATGTTGGTGTTGAGGTTCCAAAGAGTAAACCTGAAATTGAAACTATTTGTGATTGGATTCCTGGTGCCCTTATCACTGAGCGTGAGAAACAAGAGATGCTTGGTATCAAAGTAATAGGTATTCCTGATAGTAGAAGATTATTTTTACCTGATGATTTCCCGGAAAATGTTTATCCCTGGCGTAAAGATGAGCAAACCAAAAAAGAAATAGAAAAACTTTACAAAAATCTTCATGAGGGGGTAAAGAAAAAATGAGTGAAATAACAAAAACTACTTATCAGTTGCCAATAGGTCCTATTCATCCAGCGTTAAAAGAACCTGTGATGTTTAAATTTGAAATCGACGGTGAAAAAATAGTTGATGTTGATATAGAACTAGGTCATGTTCATCGTGCAATTGAATGGACAGGTATGCACAGAAACCCGATTCAAATAATTTATCTTGCAGAGCGTATCTGTGGGATTTGTTCTTTTGTGCATCCTATGGCTTTTTGTCGTGCTGTTGAAAATGCTTGTGATATACAGGTTCCTGAGCGTGCAGATTATCTTCGTGTTGTTCATGGGGAACTAGAGCGTATCGCATCTCATCTTCTTTGGGCTGGTGTTGCAGCTCATGAAATAGGTTTTGATACAGTGCTTTTTCTAACATGGGAGATGCGTGAGAAAGTACTTGATTTAATTGAATATTTAACTGGTAATCGTGTTACAAAAGCAATTCTTACAATCGGCGGTGTTCGTCGTGATATAAAACCTGAAAATATTCCCAAGATAAAAGAAACTTTAAAGTATTTCAAAGATAACTATAAAAAACTTAGTCATGTCTTTTTAGATGATAAAACCTTTAAAATGCGATGTATGGGCTGTGGAATTCTAACTTATGATGATGCTTTAAAGCTTTGTGCAGTAGGCCCTCTTGCCCGTGCAAGCGGTGTTAAAAAAGATGTGCGATCTGATCAACCATATGCTGCGTATGGTGATTTAGATGTTGATTATATGACTCCTGATAAACTTACAGGCGAAGTAAACGGTGATGTATACGACAGAATTATTGTTCGTCTTCTTGAGGTTAAACAATCAATTGAACTTATTGAAAAAGCAATTGATCAGATGCCTTCAGGTGATATTGTATCTGAACCAAAGATACCCAAGCTTCTAAATTATATCAAAAAAACAGCTGGTGAAGGAATAGGTCGTGATGAAGCACCAAGAGGTGAAGTAATACACTATGTTAAATTTGATGGTGAAAACGAGAATCCGTTTACTTGGAAAGTACGTGCATCTACTTATGCAAATGTTTTACCCTGGATTCCTATGCTTAAAGGCGAGCAAATCGCAGATATTCCAATAGTTGCAGCAAGTACTGATCCATGTATGAGTTGCACAAACAGGGTAACTGTAATTGATAAAAACAAAAAATATATGCTTGACAAAGAACAACTTCATAAATTAAGTGTTGAAAAAACTAGGAGGCTGATGCGTTAATGGGTTTTAGTATGCTTTGGCCTGTTTTCAAACAAATGTTTAAAAAACCATGGACTAACAAGTTTCCTGCAAAATATCAACCAGACAATACTACAAAGTATCTAGCAGATGTTGCTGCAGGAAAAACAAAAATTAACCCGCCTGTGCCAACTCCTGAGGGTTTTCGTGGAAAGATAAAATATGATGCAGAGAAATGTATCGGCTGTAAACTATGCATAAAAGTATGTCCATGTGGTGCTATAGAATTTAAAGAAAAAGAAAAGAAAATCAAAATTTATCTTGCACGTTGTTGTTTCTGCAGTCAATGTAACGATATTTGTCCTGTTAAATGTTTAAGCATGAGCGATGAATTTTTACTATCAGATGCAGATCCATATTCAAAGGATTTAATTGTTGAATAAAAATGAAACTTATATTCAAAGGAATAGTTCAAGGGGTAGGTTTTAGACCAACGATTTTTCGTATAGCCCAAAGCATGAATCTAAAAGGATATGTTTTAAACAAAGGCTCTGAAGTTGAAGTAGTAATAAACAGAGATGAAGATGAATTTATCAAGCAAGTAAAAAAACAACTTCCGTCTATTGCAAAAGTCACAGAAGTTACAAAACATCCTGAAAAATGCACTTTTAAAGATTTTAGAATACTTCACAGCATGTCAGGTTCGAGACAATCACAAATACCTGCAGATGTAGGGATATGTGATAGCTGCCTTGAAGAGCTTTTTGATAAAACAAATAAAAGATACGGTTTTCCTTTTACGAATTGTACAGTTTGTGGTGCACGTTATAGTTTAATCAAAGATGTTCCTTATGATCGCCAGCGCACCTCAATGAATGATTTTAAATTATGTAAAAGTTGTCAGGAAGAATATAAAAATCCACTTGATAAAAGGTATCACGCGCAGACTATTTCTTGTCCAAAGTGCGGTCCTGTTTATCATATATATGATAAAAACAAAAAAGATCTTGGCAGTAATAATGCAATTAAACGTTTTGCAGAAAAACTAGACCAAGGTAAAATCTGTGTTATAAAATCATGGGGCGGTATGCATCTATGCTGTAATTTAGATGAAATTTCTCGTTTTCGCAAGTGGTATAATCGTCCCCAAAAAGCATTTGCAGTTATGGTAAAAGACTTTAAAACTGCAAAAAAATATGCCGAAATTACTAGTGATGAAGAAAAACTTTTGAAATCTAGCACTTGTCCTATTGTTCTTGTTAAAAAGAAAAAACTAGAAGATGTTTCACCTGGTCTTGATACCATTGGTTTATTTCTACCATATACTGGTCTTCATCATCTACTTTTTACTTTTTTAAAATCTGACGCACTTGTTATGACTTCTGCAAATGTGCCAGGGGAAGCAATGATCACTATTGATGAGGAGGCTTTTTTGATTAATGCTGATTTTTATTTGCTTCACAATCGTAGTATTCCTAATCGTGTTGATGATTCAGTAGTCAGAATTTGGAATAATAAGCATTTTTTCCTTCGTAAATCTCGTGGTTTTGTACCTGATCCATTGCCTGTTGATTATGATGGTCATATTCTAAGTGTTGGTGCTGGTGAAAACATTTGTGGTGCTTTTTCTTCTGATAAAAATGTTTTTGCAACGCAATACATTGGTAATTCTAAATATTATTCAACAATTGTTTTTCTTGATGAGGCTTTACGGCATTTGATGAGTCTTAATATGAAAAAACCTGGTATTGATGCTGTTGTTATGGATTTACATCCAGGTTATGAGACAAGGCATGTTGCTAAAAAATTTTCTGAGGAATACAATGTTTCTTTGTTTGAAGTGCAGCATCATTGGGCGCATGCTGCAAGTCTTCTGGTTGATAATAAGTTAGATGAGGCAGTTGTTTTAACACTTGATGGCCTTGGTTATGGCTCTGATGGCAATTTTTGGGGTGGGGAAGTATTATATTCTAATTTTGAAGGATTTAAGCGAATCGGGCATCTTGAAAACATACCTTTGCTTGGTGGTGATGCCGCAACCCATGATCCTCGCAGGCTTGTTTATGCTATTTTTAAAAAATTCGGAAAAGAAATGTTTTTCAAAGAAAATGAGGCTTTAATTCTTTCTAAACTTATGGATAAATCACCACTTTCTAGTAGTATGGGACGTGTGCTTGATGCATTATCTTGTTATCTGGGTATTTGTTGTGAAAGAACTTATGATGGTGAGCCTGCGATGAAACTAGAAAAATATTTAGCATTAGGCAAGCCTAAGTATTCTTTTGATGTCAATGTTAAAAATGGTGTTGTTAGCACAGTTGATGTTTTTAGACAACTTGATGAAAAAATAAAAAAATCTTTATCTGAAAAAGAAAAAGCAGATTATGCATATTCATTTGTTAAAGCAATTACTGATAGATTAACAGATATAGCCGTTGATTATGCAAAAGATGCTGGTGTTAAATATATTGGTCTTTCCGGGGGGGTTTCTTACAATATTCCTCTCACTGAAATGGTTTCAGATAAGATTAAAAAATCAGGTTTAGAGTTAGTTGTACACAACAATGTTCCTAATGGTGATGGTGGTATCGCTATTGGTCAGAATGCTATTATTGGTAATAAAATTATGAAATAGTTTTTATTTACGAAAAACTTATCAGTTGATTGTTATGGGAAAACACAAAGATTTAGTTGGGATATTGCTACTTGTAATATTTGGTATGTTCATACCTTTCTTAGGTTCTATTGCAATTACTTACGGTTTTAATTTTACAAAACTAGATAATTGGTTAAAAATTGGTTCAACATTTGGATACTTTTTACTTATTTTTGCAGCAGAATTATTTGTTGTTTATCTTTATTTTACATTATCAAATAGGTTTGCTGAAAAAAAAATTGGCAAATATAAACCGTAATAAAATATGTTTTTATTCTTTGTTGTTTTTGTATAGTTTTGTAGCTTTTTCTGCAGATGTAGTTATTCCTTTTATCATCGCTGAGCTGAATCCTTGGTGTTCCATTTCATTAAGCCCGGCAATGGTACATCCTTCAGGTGTTGTAACCTTATCTATTTCCATTTCTGGATGATTATCCATGTTTAGAACTAATGCTGCCGCGCCTTTTGCTGTTTGTGCAGCCATTGGTATTGCTTCATATGAGTGAAAACCTATTTCTATTCCTCCTTGTGATGCAGCTCTTATCGCTCTTAAAAAAAATGCTATTCCGCATGCACCTAGTGCTGTTGCTGGTACCATTTGTTCTTCTGATATAATAAATGTTTTTCCAACATAGTCAAAAAGTTTTTTTGCTTGTTCAATTGTTTCATTTGATGCTGTATCTGATGCTATACATGTCATTGATTCTCTAATTGCAGATGCTATATTTGGCATTGCACGTACAACTTGTATTTGTTTTTTTATAAGTTTTAATATTTCTTTTGTTGTAACTCCTGAAACTACAGATATTATTATATGTTTTTTTGGGTTTAAACCTGAGTTTATTTCTTGTAATAGTTCCTTTATTTGTTGGGGTGGTACTGCAATTATTAAAATATCTGATTTTTTTACTGCTTCGCAATTATTATCTGTAATGATACATCCTTTTTTTGCAAAAGTAGCTAATAAGTTTGTTTTCCTACGCGTTAGAATTATTTGCTCTGGTTTTATCATCGAGGAAAGAATAAAACCTTTTGCAATTGCACTTCCAATGTTTCCACTACCAATTATCGCAATTCTTAAATCTTTTAAATCCAACTACTCTCCACCTTTGAATAAATATCATAAACATTACAGTGGTATATAAATATCCTGAAAAAATGGTTTAAGGATTATATTAAAAGCACTAGTATTGGACCAATTTTTAAACCATCTAGTTCTTCACTAAAGCTGTATTCATTTATTGTTGCTGTTATTTTTAATTTAACAAAGCCTATACCTTTATCCATTTTTATCGAAACAGTTTTTTCTTCACTAATATTTAGACTATCAATACTTCCGTTATCTGAAAAGTTTATTCTATTAGTTAGAACGGTGTTCATTTGTATATCCCATTTCATGCCTGATATATTTATTTCGCCAGTATTTTGAAAGTTAATTTTTATGTTAAATAAATTAATGGTAGATAGTTCTATAGAAACTTCAGGTAAGGCAATACCTTCAATTTGTACTGTAGCATTATTCCATTCAGCCGTTATCCCTTGACTTAAGTTATTTCCTAGTATTCCATCTGAAAGATTTATATTGCTTGTTCCTGGTGAAATGGTTTTAAATTGTATTTTTGCTAGGTATCCTTCTCCTGAGATGCCTGAAACACCTGGAATATTTACTATTATTCTTATTTTTCCAGCGTCTATGAAACTCCATCCTCCTAAGGGTACATTGGTGTTATTGATTTTACCTGCTGTTACTCCTGTTATGTTGATTATAGTTTGGTCAAAAGAAACATCAAATTGAGCAGCATCAAAATCTTTGACGTAGCTAATGTTAATGGTTAAGTCAAAATTGTTTCCCATTTCAACTATGTCCGGTGTAATGATACTAACGTTTACCGGGTTTTCTGTGGGATCTGCATCTACGATTATTCCAGCTGATGCAATCAATAGAGTCATTATGATTAATGCTGAGTTTATTAATGTTTTAATTCTCATTTATCTCGTCCTTGGCTTCTATTTTTGGTTAGTTTTACTTAAAAAGGTTTATTGTACAAGTGTTGTCAGATTTGTTTACATTTATTATCTAATGTTAGTATAATGGTTTTAAACCAGGTTTTTAGCTTAAGAATATTATTTCAATAGCTGTTATATCGAGTATATCAAAGTTTCCATCTTGGTTTACATCTGCAGCTGGTATATTTGTAAGGTCTCCTAGTATGATTTGTTGTACGTATGTTATATCTGCTGCTCCTACTGTTCCATCGCAGTTTACATCTCCTCTGAGTGTGAATACTGCCGTTATTGTTTTGTCGCTGTTCATTGTTATTGTTGCGGGGTTGTTGTATCCTGTCGTGTCTCCTGTCCAGTGGTGGAATATATGATTGTTATCGTTTGGTGTCGCTGTGAGTGTTACGTTTGTCCCATTTGTATAAGTTGCTAAATCAGGATCTTTTGTTAATGTTCCTTCTCCTACTGTGTTTATTGTAAGTATATATTCTTGGTTTTCTGGCGTAAATTGTGCTGTGACAGTTTTATCCGAGTTCATTATTACTATTATTGGGTTATCTGATCCTGTTACGTCTCCTGTCCAGTGGCTGAATAGGTATCCTTCTGAAGGTGTTGCTGTGATTCTTACTGAATATCCTTCATCGTATTCGTATGTTCCTTCTCCAGGGTTTGTTGTTCCTTGTCCTTCTATGTTTATTGTTAATTCATATTGATTTATTGCAAAGGATGCAGTAATGGTATGACTGGCAACAATATTATAGAATGTATATGAACTGATAGCACCCTGAGATACACCATCTACCAGAACATTTGTTATGTGGTATCCTGTGTTTGGTGTGATTGTGAATGTTTTGTCTTCTCCATGGTTTACTGTTATTGTCCCGGATGGGTTTATGTTTCCTCCAGGTCCTGCCGATGCTGTTATTGTGTAAGTTTCTGGTCCATTGTCTATTGAATATGTTTTAAACCATAAATCTGTATTAGTTTTAGGCATCCAACTATTTCTTTCAAATGTATAAAAAATCCCATTTATGTAATCAGTATTATATCCAACTGCTAATTTATAATGATTGTAAAGATCTCCACCATCTGAAGAAATGACAATATAGTAAGTATTTCCTGGTATAACATCTATATCTGTAAAATCAAATTCAACTTGTTCAACTTCGTCATTTATCTCCTCAGAAGATTTAGAGATACTGGTTAGGTTATTTCCATCAAGATTGCTTCTAATTGCAACATTAATTTCATTTGGGCTTCCCTCTTTTTGTATCATTAGTTTAATGCGACTAAGTTTGTCTAATGATGGTATAAATGACTGGGCAACTCTATCATAGCCCATTAGTCCACCAGCTGAAGGTTCTGTTAAGTATATTTCGCCGTTAATATCTGTTTGTTTTTGATCTAAACCATTTTCAGAATTATCTTGGAAGCCATATGTTTTAAAACAAAAATCGCTAGACGAATCCGTCTGCCAACCTGGATTACAACCCCAATACACCCAATATTGCCCTTGAGGATAAACATTTTGAGAAAATAACCCCCATTCATAACAATCAGTCAATATATTTCCTGATGATGATTGTAATATAATGTAATATGTTTCGCCTGCTGTAACGCTGATATCAAAGAAATCGAATTCTATCCAGCTGAAATTCCTATCAATGTAATCAGGTGGTAAAGATATTGAAATAATTTCGTTATTTATATCAGGCTCGCCAGAACTATCATCACAAATAATCATTTCAAGATTATCTGTTGGTATCCCTCTTTTTTTTATGAATAAACTAATTTTTGATAAAACATTTTTTGAAGGTATAAAAGATTGTGCTTTTAAATTTCCATTACTTATAGTATGCCCAATTGTGTCGAATTGTGTATTATATTGATCTAATTGATCTTCACAATAATCAGTAGTTTTAAAGTTCCAAATAGGCCCTGTTGTCTCTGCATCGTGATTGTCTCTGGCAACTATTTTCCAGTAATACTGGGCATCATATTCTAAAAGACCTGGATCAAATGAAAAATCATTTTGATTTGCAAGAAAAGGACCAATAGTTCCAATTTTTGTTGAAGGATTACTATTTGTATCTAGATATATGTCATAAGTGACTGTATCATATACACCTGCCATTGGTCCTTTATTCCAATAATCGTGATCGCCACTAGACCAAGAAAGGTCCACTTCTATGTCCCGATTTTCAATATTGTCTGAAGGAGATGGATAATAAGGGACAATAGGGTTTCTATTTACCAGCTCACGAATCTTCATATCCCCATCACCAACAAATACTACAGCAGGCTCAATCACAGGATAGTAAGCAGTTGCTAAGTCAAAAGATTCTTTGATAGTTAATCCTTGATCCATAAGTGAAAACATCCTATTTTGCCATGGTATTTCAACCTCCATTCCACCATCACAATTCTGCATATGATCAAAACCAACAGTTGTTGTATTTGTCATTTGACCTTTTCTGAATTCATAGGAAAAAGTGCCAGGGCCTGTGTTTGTCATACTTTCACAACTGCCAATAAAGGCAAATCTCATTTTTTCTCTATTTTGCATATCATTCGCAAGATTAGCTGAATAATAATGTGCACCACTGGTATGTGCTCTAAAATAGTAACTATCACCATGAGCTAACTCATAGAATAACTCAACATTAGGATCGTTTATGTTGGAGGATATTTGAGAGGGATAAGGGCTGAAAATACTTGTGTATGAATCACACCATCTGTTATACCAAAATTGAGCATTTATTCTGTTGTTTTCCCATACATCTCCTCCGTCGTAATGTGGGCCAGATAATACATAACCATCATATGGCGAAGGAATTCCTTTTCCGATTTCTTCTCCATTGGTGTTATATAAGATTACTCTTCCATCTTCATATCCTATTTCCCAGCATGCTATAGGGAACTCTACAGGATTATTAAAAGAATAGTAATCTCTGAGGTCTTCTTCGTCAGGGATTATTATTTTTCCCTTTCTAAGATAATTTGTGGGTTCAAAATCATTGAAGGTTGGTATTTGAAAGTCGATATCTGTCCATGTTTTTTCGAACGTGATAAGATCACCATTTGTTGGATTGTTATGTATTAAGATATAGTCTCCTTTGATTTTTACATCGTCTATGATGTGTTCATAGTATTTTACTAGTCTTTCTCCTATTATTTTATCTACGGAAAGAGTTTTATCATGTATTAATGAAATATCGGGGTATTTTTCTTCTTTAATTTCTTCAGCCACTACTGATTGTATAGATAAAATCAGTAGCATTGTTATTATCAATATTGTGTTTATCAATGTTTTAATTCTCATTTATCTCGTCCTTGGCTTCTATTTTTGGTTAGTTTTACTTAATAAACATTGTTGTACAGCTATTACCAAAATAATTATTATATTTAATATATAAAAAACAAATTTTAAAATTATATAAAAAATAAAATTATTTTTTTGTGTTCAGTCTCTGTTTAACTTTTTCACTAGTTAACTCGTTAATCGCATCTCTTGCAATCCATACTGCAGTTTTATTTTCAGTTTTTATTAGTTCTTCTGCCAGCTTTATTGCTTTTTTGTTCAATTCTTTATTTCTTTTACCGATTTGTCTTAACGACCAGTTTACTGCTTTTTTTACATAGTTTCTTTCATCAGTTGAGTTTTTTTTGATTATTTTTAAGAAATCTTCAAACCATTTGTCATCCTTTTTTTTATCATGTACTGCAAGCCATGCAACAATGCTAAAGCTTGCTCTTTTTTCAAACTCTTCTGTTCTTTTGCTCCATTCTATTGCTTTTTCATATGCAAAAGTAAGACTATCAAAGAAATGCCCGCAGCAGTGATCGCATAGATCCCAACATTTTATGTCTTTAAGCCAGTTTTCAACTTGTTCTTCTGAAACAGTCTTTGGGTCTTCTATGCATGCTGCAAGCATTCTTGCGTCACGTATTTTTGTATCCCATAGTTTTACTGCAAGCTCGTGGTTTGTTCCTATTTGTTTAGCCATTTTCCGCAGTTCAGTAACTGTTATTCCAAGATTTTTTTCATGAACTATGCCAAAGCGTTTCATTCCTTCTACGTTTTTTTGGTTTTGCATTTTGTATAGTTTGTCTATTATTTGTTTAAAATCCATGATATTTGGTAATTGCAAAAGTTTTATAGTTTTAATTATTGTAGGTTTTTAATGTTTGAAATATTATTTCAAATCGTTCTTCCTTTTGTTCTTTCAGCATTAGTTGTTATTTTAGTTACTATTGTTGCAGAAAAATATGGTACAAAAGTCGGAGGTATAATTGGTACCCTCCCAACAACTATTATCATTGCATATATTTTTATTGCACTAAATCAAGGTATTGTGTTTGCATCTGATTCAGTTGCTGTGGTTCCTGCTGAGATGGGTGTTAATCTTGTTTTTATTTGTGTATTTGCGATTCTTGCGTATCGTTCAACTCTTGTTGCATTATTTGGTTCTTTTTTTGTTTGGATTATTTTGTCAGGAATCCTTTTGTTTTTTAATATGAATTATATTTGTTTGTCTCTTGTAATTTTTACAATTTCTATGGTTTCTACTTTTATTGTTCTTGAAAAAAAATTTAAGATAAAATCTCAGGGTAAAAGAACTGTACATTATACACCTTTGAAAATTTTATTACGCGGGATTTTAACAGGTACAATTATTACAATATCTGTTTTGTTGTCTAATTTTGATGAGGTTCTCAGTGGTATTTTTACTGTTTTTCCAGCAATTTTTTCTTCTGCTATGCTAATTACTGTAAAAGAGCATGGCCCTGATTTTTCTGCAGGTATTGCAAAATCTATGATTTTTGGTAGTACAAGCGTTACGAGTTATGCTGCAAGTATTCATTTTTTGTATCCTATTTATGGTATTTTCTTGGGTAGTATTTTTGCTTTTATAATATCTGTAAGTGTAACTTTGGTAATTCTTATGTTGAGAAAAAAAATTAGTTAATAGTTTAAGCTAAAATAATTAAATTTTTTAAAATCAGTTGTCCTCATTATATTATATGTTGGCGAACTTTTTTAAAAAATAGAAAAATAGTGTTTTATTCAGAGGGATTTGTTACTTTTCCCATGAATAAAATTGCACCTGTTTCTTTCTGTTGTATTAAAAATATGAAGGGGTGATCAGCGATAAATGTAGTTGGTTCTAAAATCGATGTAAAGTTCATTATTATTACCGTAGCAGCTGCTGCTTCTGTTCCTTCTTCATTTACCTCAACAAATGCTTTGTGAAGTACTTTGCTTATGAATAAATTGTTTGTTCCATCCATTCCTGAAAAATCTGCAACATTTGGGTTAAATGCATCGGTCATTCCCATATCTGATAATATGTCATTTAGTGTGTATTTTGTTTCTAGTTTAAATTTTGGTATCTGAAGTGTATCTATTTTTGTCTTGGTAAAACTATTTTTCCAGTCTATAAGATTTACTGCAGAAAGTTGTTTTTCTGCAAGTGTTATATTGTTTTCTTTTGGAAGAATTATAATCATTGATACATCATTTCCCTGATAGTCTAGTTCTAATATCTTTAAATCATCTGTTTCTGTATAGTTGAATTTTTTATCTTCACCATTATAGCTCATCATATCAACTGTAACTGTTTCAAAAGTGTTTGTTTCAAAATCTGCATCATATGTATCTTCTGGGTTGAATTGTTTTTCCCATAGTCCTTTAAAGTATATTGCGTTTGTAAGAACCAGTACTGTTGCATCTGATAGCATTTCTGGTTTTATCATATCTTTTATCTTATCTTTGGTTTGTTCTTCAATCCAAGTGTTTATTGTTTCTGCTGCTTGTGTATTTTTTGAAAAATCTAGTTCATTTGCCTCTGCAATATAATAACTTGTTAGAAGGTTTATGTATTCGTCCAAAAATTTATAGTCCTCATTTGCCCAGAAAGCATTTGCAGTGTTTATTGTATATCCTTCTTTGTTTTGATTAAGTAGGTTGTAAAGTCTGCCAAAAGATGATTCTGTAACTGAATCGTTTTGCAGGATATTTAAAATATCTTTCATTTGAACTGCTGTGTTTCCTCGTGCACCTTCATATGCCATTGATAGTGCTGTAAATATACTATATGGTGAGTAGAAAACATTTGATTCTTCATCTTTAATTATTTCATCGTAAAACGCAAATGAAAAATCGTTAAGCGAATCTACAAGTGTCTGAACACTTTGTGCTGTTGCATATGTGTCTATGGCAACAGGTTTTTCAGATGTGTCTACATCTGAACCATTTTTAGTAACGTAGAATACTCCTACAAAAACTGCTCCTAAAAGGATTGCTATAACTCCAATTGGTAAAATACTTTTTTTATTCATCTTTTTTCACCTACCATCACATAGTCTTTATAAGTATTTAAAAGCCTTTAAAATGTTTGGAAAAAACCAAACAATAACAGTTTTTATATTTATTTTCTAAAAAGCAATGCTGATTTGGATGATTTTTAGAAGCTGATGATTATTCTTTGGTATATTTTTTTTAAATTGCTGTTCCTTATTTTTGAGATGAATTTTTCAATATCTTTTGGAATTTGTTCTTTTTTACAAACTGGTCCTATTGTTTCATCTATTTTTATCGATGATAAGGATTTTTGATTTCCTTTATGGATGTAAATTAAGTTTACATCAAGCGAAGTTAGGTATTTTACAAGAGTTGCTGAGCGATATGATTTTTTCTTTTGCAAAGAAAAGATTTTATCAGAAACATTGATTGTTTTTGATTTCTCCTGTGCAACGATTTCTAGGATCTTTGTAGCACTCCATTCTATGCCATAGTGGCGTGCAGCTGTGCTTAGACCCCAATACCATTTCTTTTTTCCATAGTGAAAGTCAAATAAAGAAGTAAAGAAGTCTTGTTTTCTCTCGATAAAATGGCCTTTTCTTTCACGGCTTGTTGGAATATAGTATATACCTCTGAAAAATGTTGGTATGATGTACAGTGATGAAAGGGCTTTTTGAAGTGAATAATTCTTTTTAATCTCGTTTGACTTTATAAGTAGCCCACTGCCAAATATTTTAATGAAATCTTGATAGCCAGTCATGTAACCACCACTTGAATTTTTCAAACTCATTATACGAAAGTTCATTAACTTGTTTAATTGTTTGGAAGATTAGAAGGTCTTCTTTTTTTGTTTTTTTAATATCATCTAATCGTTCATTAAAATTATTCTCTATTACTTCACATTCTATTTTAGGAAATGACAAAATGATTTTGGTTTCTTTTTTTATGATAAATAAATCTACAAGGTCGCGTGCATCATATAATGATCTGCATAAAAGAGCATTCATTTTCATTTCTGCATATGTTTTTATATCAAATAATAAAACCTGTGTCTGTTCAATGGTTTTTTTCTCTATTTTGTTAAAAGGTGTTCCGTCGTTAAAAACCTCGATTTTTATGTTTGGGCCAATCCAAAGTGCCCTTTTATCTATATCTTTAATTTCAAAACCTTTTATGGTAAGACTTTTTGCCAAATCTTTTATACTTTTTTCTTCGTGCGCAGTTCCGACTGTTTTTGAGTGAGGATCATAAAGGTCAATATCTTCGGATGCTCGATATTCTTTGAATATGGCAAGATTAAGTGCAGTCCCTCCAACAAAAACCAAATCCAGTTTACTGGCCTCTTCAAGGACGTATATCCAATTCCGTTTAATCCAAGTCCACTTCTCAAATAACGGCATACATTCCTATAAGATTAAAGTATTTTTAATCTTTTTGGTTTGTTATTTGCTTGACTAATTTGTTCTGCATCCTGAATAGTAAGTGTTTTCTTTTTGATAATTTATCTAAAAAAGTAACAATTCTAAAAAAAACAGCTTACCTCATTATATTATATGTTGACTAATTAAAAAAAGAGTTTTTGTTTTTTTAGTATTTATATTTAACTGAAAAATTATATATATTATTATTTATAAATAGATATGTTTTTAAAAATAAAGAAGAGGCGAATATAAAAATGAAAGCAAAAATATTTGTTTTTTTGGTAGCAGCGTTGTTTATTGGTACAACGTTTGCCGGAGCTAGTGCTATAACAAAGACAAATGAGCCAAATGCAATACCTTGCCCAGCAACCACTATGATACCTGGTTTATGGAATACGGGATATAAAGATGGCGGTAAATTTAGCATAGTGTATGGTATGTACAAACATGTTGAAGCTGGTAAAGAAGTCATCTATAAAACAGAAATGAGTTTTGTTCAGTTTGGTTCTGGTGCTGTATTTACTATGATAGATGGCCAAATGGTGAAGATACCGTCTTCTGCAGAAAGAATTGAATTAACAATAAAAGAAAGAAAAGACGGAGGATCATGGGCAATAATTAAACAAGAAACTATTATCATAGATATGTCCGATGAAAACGGTTTTTATACGCATTATTATCCTAGAACTTATGATTCTGATGGCAAATATGAAGTCGAGGTCTCAGCAAAGGTATACGGAAACACTATACTTCACGGAGAAATCTCATGGGATTCAGGTGGTGGAAGACTTTATACTATGACTACTGCGGTCGGTACTACAAAAGCAAAGATGATGCCTTTGAAAAATCTTTTAGGTAATCAGATAGTTAATCTTTTTTCAAATATTTTATCTTATATAAAAACACCGTCAGGTTCAACGTTTGCTGAAGATAGTATTTTGACAATATCAGATTTGCCTGATGCAGAACCTAAAGTTTCTACACCTAATTATCCAGGTATTGAAGATTTTTATAGTGATCCAGTAACTGGTTTACTGTCTCCTAGGGCTAACATAGGTGAAGAAATTACTTATTATATTAGATTGCGTTTTTCTGGAAAAGGAAAAATTGAAAATATTTTATTGGATGTTACATATACATATAAAGGCAAATCCGAGTCTATAGACGTTTTTCAGCAACCAATTACTAGTGATGATGTTAATCAATATGGCACCAAGACAATTTGTTTTAAAAAATCTTGGGATGCAAATGGTACTTACATCGTGAACGCAAAGATGTCTTCTTTTGATTGGGTTGATAAGCCTGTTGTTTGGGGGTTAAAGACAGGATATGGTTTAGCTACATTTGTAGGTCCTATTGGATCAGGATCAAAATCAGTTACTCCGTCATTTAGTAATTTTATAGCAAGACATTTTCATAATTATCCTGATAGGTTCCCGATGCCAAAAGCTTTGCTTGAACCACAATAATTAATGGTTCAATAATCATTTTTTTTATAACTAAAGTATGATACACAGTTTAATTATAAAAAAACAGCTTACCTCATTATATTATATGTTGGCGAATGCTTAGTTCTTCTGTAGATAATCCCAATTTTTATAATTAGCAGTTCTTGTTTTTTCAATGTTTTTATTACCGTTTCCACCACTACTTAATCTATCAACTAGTATTCCTTCGATATCCCTAACAATTATTTCTGTTTCATCTTCCGAGTAATCTGTTGTAAAAATCTTTCCGTTCTTATAAATTAGCCCTTGTTCCGAGTTATAAACAGGTTTTTTCTCATATTGTATCTCTGTGTCAAAATCCATTATGTCTTCTAGTGTTTTTAGTTGATATGCATCTTCGGCCATACCAATCATTGTTCTAAATACACGTATTTTTTTAGGATCAGATTCATTACTTATCTGGTTTTTAATATTTGAAATGACTGCAGGTATATCATGCTGGCCAAGATTTAGTAGTATATTTTTCCAAAACCAGTTATATGTTTTACTTGCTCGTGCATTAATATGCTCAGGAGGTTTATCTGGCCATAAAATAACCCTGCCTTTTAAAATACGATGTTTTTTACGCCAATCGTTTCTAAGAGTATCCAGTTCTTTTTTCTTATCACTGGTTTTGGTTATTTTTCCACCTTCTTATCAATAATATATATTTATTTTTTCAATATATAAAAATGTTACTAATTTTGCTTCGACTATTACCGTAATATACTTACTAATTTAAAAAATGTGTTATTTTTCTGAATCTTTTAATCGCATCATATAATTTTATTTATAATGTTGGATAATTTTATATATTGGGTAATATATATTTAGTATGATATCATGATAAAAAAAATAATAACAACTATGGTGATAGCTACCTTTGTATTCACTAGTTTGACAACAACTTGTTTTTCTTGTAACATAGATGTTGAAGAAACAAAGGACGAAGGAATAAAGCTCAAAGAAATGCGATTTCGGCCACTTCTTATAAATTATGAACCAGTTTCTCCCTCTATTCCAAGAACCGAAATAGTCGTTTCATCAGGACTTCCAAGTAGTTTAGATTGGAGAAATTATAATGGTTATGATTGGACAACACGTGCAAAAGATCAGGGTGAATGTGGTAGTTGTTGGGCATTTTCTGTGGTAGGCGCTGTTGAATCTGCCTATGAAATAGCAAATAATGCTCCTACTTTTAATCCAGATTTTTCAGAACAAGAAGTTATATCATGTACTGAACCGCAAGGAGGTAACCATAACAATTGCTCTGGTGGTAATCCATACCATGCACTGCAAACAATTAAAGAGAGAGGTGCTCTATATGAAAAATGTTATCCATATGCTTTCATGGGTAGTAATCCTGACAAACTTTTATGTGGTTATGGGCTTTGTAATGAGAGAGTAAGCAGTAGCGAAATTGATAAAATTGTTTTAGTCGACAATGATCTTTCAAAGGACAAAATAAAACAACAACTCCAAAAAGGCCCTGTAAGTCTAGGAATGGACGTTTATGTGGATTTTTGGTGGAGTGAACCGGGTAAACCACCATACGATGAAAACAATATTTATCATCACGGTACATCGGATGAGTCTCCGATTGGTTATCATTCAGTGTTATGTGTTGGTTATAATGATAATCCTGGTTATTGGATCTGTAAAAACAGCTGGGGGCAAAACTGGGGAAATATGGAAGGATTTTTCAATATTGCATATGGAGAATGCTGTATAGAATCACGTCAAATGACATCTTTAGAATTTAAGCAGATTAATAATAGACCACCAGAGACCCCAAATAGTTTTGAGGGTTCAAGAGATAAGGAGAAAGGGGAAGTTGGTTGGTACTGGCTTGAAAATCCTGTAATTGATCCGGATGGAGATCAATTGTATTACATGATAGACTTTGATGATGGTTTTGATAGTGGATGGGAAGGTCCATATGAGTCAGGTGAATGGCCTGGAGAAAACCAAGAATTTGGGTGCCCTCATGAATGGACTAGGGCTGGTACTTTTTATGTAAAAGCAAAAGCTAGAGATGAACATGGTGCAGAAAGCGGCTGGAGCAATGAAGTAATTGTAAACGTCGAAAGAAAAAATAAAATTTTTATTAAATTTCTTTTTTCGCAAAGAATATTTAGATTGATGGATATTTTCATTGATGATAATTTATTAAGCAGATTTACTTGAGTATCTATATTCGATATTGCAGCTGCCTTCAACACTTACCATGCAAGGACCAACAGGTGTCTCTGGAGTGCATGCCTGACCAAACAAAGGACAGTCAAAAGGTGTTACAAGACCACGTAAAAGCTCACCACAAAGACAGCCATCAGGTTCATGCAAATCTTTATTTTCTAAATCCTTAAGTGCATCTTCAAATTTAACTGATGCATCAAAACACTCAAATTTTTTCTTTAGTTTCAAACCTGATTTAGCAATTACTGGAAAACCACGCCATTTCATATCACAAGGCTCAAAAACCTGACTTAAAATTTTCAAAGCTTTAATATTACCCTGTGGGTGAACAGCTCGTTTGTATTCATTTTCAACAGTTACTTTTCCTTGTTTGATTTGTTTAACAAGCATCCAGCAGCCCATAAGAACATCAATAGGCTCAAAACCAGCAATTACTTGTGCAACACCATAATCTTTAGATATAAACTCATAAGGTTTACTGCCAATAATTGTTGAAACATGACCTGGCTGGATAAGTCCATCAATTTTAAGCTCACCCATGTCAAGAATTGCTTTTAGTGCATAAGGCATAGTCCTATGGCAACAAAGTATACTAAAATTCTTAGGAGGATTACTAAGAATTGTTGCAGCAGTTGCAGGTGCTGTTGTTTCAAATCCTACGCCCATAAAAACAACATCTCTTGAAGGATTCTCTGTTGCAATTTTTACAGCATCCTCAATACCATAAACAGTTCTAACGTCAAATCCTTGGGATTTTAAACTGCGAAGAGAATCATACTCTCCAGGAACGCTTATCATATCACCAAAACTAGCAGCAATAGCACCATTTCGCGCAAGCAGAAGCATTTTTTCTATTTCCAAAGGTGTTGTAACACAAACCGGACAACCAGGCCCCTGACCTATTTGTATTCCGCAACTTTTTAAAAGACTATCAAGACCATGTTTTACAAGTGTATCCTGATGCGTACCGCAGACATGCATAAATTTTGCTTTAATTTTTTCTTTTTTAATCCGTAAAACTATATCCTGTGCAAGTTTTTTATCATTAAGAGAAAACAACTTTATTTTTCCTCCTCAAAAGATAACATCTCTCTGAAAAGAGCAAGTGTTTCCTGTGCTTCTTTTTTGTTTAAAACCTCTATTGCAAAACCCGCATGAACGAGTACATAATCCCCAATTTTAACATCAACAAGACTAATATTTGCCTTACGTTTAGTGCCTTCACCATAGTCAACCATTGCATGGTTTTTATCTGAATCAATTTTTGTTATTTTTCCAGGGATTGCAAGACACATAAAACAGCACTTATAAAATCATATAATTTAAAGCTATGCCACAATTCGATTGTGATTTCCTGAATTAACTTTCTCCTGATTTTTCAAAACCATCAACTCACCTTAAATTTTTCTCTTTTTCTCGCATTTTATCATGGAACGCCTGATAGGGCGTTCTAAGATGCCCATTTT
>Ga0105099_10000535_pt1 | contig 26033 bp, 21 predicted proteins | sample PPLLak3cmMay2015_2_FD_79138 | JGI IMG/M metagenome (GOLD analysis project Ga0105099, IMG submission 79138) | Freshwater sediment microbial communities from Prairie Pothole Lake near Jamestown, North Dakota, USA - PPLs Lake P8 Core (1) Depth... | ecosystem: Environmental > Aquatic > Freshwater >... | reverse complement strand
TTCAAAAGTCCTCAGCTTGTCATTCCGAACGAAGTGAGGAATCTAAAAGGCATTGGTATTAAGAGATTTCTCCCTTTGGTCGAAATGACAATTGATGCTTTTTTGAGTTTTGAAATTACCTCACTATTTAAAATCGTCTTCTAAAATATAACAGAAATCAACGTAAAATCTATTTTTTATATCACATCCGCCGTTCATTTTTCAATTGATACTTCATTGAACATCAGGCCGCGGCATTTGCATCTTGCTTTCTATCGTTTTAGTGTGATATTGCTATCATAGCATAATTCATGAGTTGTTCCGACCCGTCAGCATATAACCGTCCTAAAGCTTATTAACAGTGTCTGGCAGTCCAGCGCACCCGGACCGCCCCAGGTTATTAACTTTTAGAAGGAGGCAAGTATCTTATGAAAAGCAAAATTAGAACATCCGCCAATATTATTCTAACCCTATTAATGTTTTCTGCTCTTGTTTGTTTCACTGTTGCCTGCACCAAATCCAAAACCATTGAAAGCGGTTCCACATGGACCGTCACCGAAAAAACAACAGCCGGGGCATTGACGATCAAAGACGGCGCTACGGTAAATGCCTCCGAGGGATATCTGTTGACCATGACGGTCGATGGTGTTGAAACGCCCATACAGCCCGGCACCTATAAGGGGAAAACAGGCAAAGTTATTCTCACGCCGACAAAAAAAATCGGCAAGGCGCTTTATAACGGCAAAATGACAAAAGGTGAAAACATCGATTATCGCACCGGTCTTTTCGTCGATGCCGGAAAGGTTGCTGAAGAGAGCTCCGTGACCTCCGCGCTTGTCGGCGGAACCTATGATGGCAAGTCCGCATCAGGTATCACCATTACTTCGAACAACCGCTTCTTTAACGGCATTATGGTAAACGACAGCAACTACACTGTTTCAAATGTCAGCATGGTTGCCAGCGGACCGGGAGGAAATGATTTCACAGGCTACGGCGCCGGCATTGCAGTTACCGGGACTTCAAATGTTGAAATTGACAACTTTAACTTCATGGGCGCCGGCGCAATACGCCACGGCATCTATGTCGGAGGTGAATTTGAAAAGGACAATCTGACGGTCACAGTCAAAAATTCCTTCCTCAAGACTGATGGACACATTGGCTTAATCCCTCCTGGTGCAGGCATGTCCAGTGTCCCCTGGATGCTCGGCATCGATACATATGGCCATGTGCGCACCCAGATGATCGCCGGCTATGCCAACGTGACCTATAAGAACAGCACCCTGCTGTCCGACGGTTGGGGCGTTCTCTCAACTGATGACGTGAGTGTCCCGGAAAAATACGGCGATTTTGCCATAAAGCTCAATGTAGAGGACTCAAACGTAGACATCACAGGCACCAGCGGTTATGGTTCCTATTCCATCGGCGCCTGCAACAATGTATTCAGCAATACCATCATGGGAAACACAAGATACAGCACCTCTAAGTATGGGTTGACCTATGCCCTGATCGTCGCCAATGAGTATGCAGGCGGCGAATTCATAAACGGTACCAATGTGACGGCCAAGTACCCCGTGATGTACCATAAGAATCAGACGGGCGTAACCAGGGTTGACAATGCCACCTTCAACAGCCATGGGGCGAACTTTCTTATCAAGCACTGCTATCCGGTGATCAATGTCAGCAAATCCAATTTAAACTCCGAGACGGGCGTAATTATACAGCTCATGGGCAGCGATGACCCCGGCATGGGCTCAAGCTACTTTGTGGAGGCTTTGGATGCGGCTTCTATCGCGAAGGACAAGAAGCATGACATCTATAAAATCAACAAGTCCGACACAAAGATCTTTACCACCGAGATGAAGGATGTAATTTATGACGCCCAGGCCTCTTTCTCTGACATGGAGATCAAGGGCAGCTTCTATAATTCCGTCTCCGGCGTGGATGACGACGACCTTCACCTGCTTGGCCAGAACCTTGTTCTCAGCTTTGATAAAGTCAACCTGACCGGCGTCATCTCCTCCGCCAACGCTATTCACAGAAACTACTCCTTCTACTTCGCCCGCGAAAAAGACAAGGACGGCAACAAGATTGCCGTCAATGCGGACGGGTATCAGCTAGATGGAAAATGGGAGGCCAAACAGGGCATGTTCGGAGGCGGCATGCCTGAAGGCGCAGGCGGCGCTCCGGGTGGTGCAGCAGGCGGCATGCCTGAAGGCGCAGGCGGCGCTCCGGGTGGTGCAGCAGGCGGCATGCCTGAAGGCGCAGGCGGCGCCCCGGGTGGTGCAGCAGGCGGCATGCCGGGTGGCGGCAGTTCGATGGTCTTCACACCCGCAACAGATGCGAAGGGGGATTATGTAGTGGTCGGCCAGAAGAAGTACAAACTCTACGAGGGCGTCATCGTCTCTAAAAACGCCACATATCTGGGCGACGTGATCAACACCCCGGCCAAGGCTGTAAACAACGGGGTAATTGTAAGCCTGACCAACGGCTCTGTCTGGACCGTCACCGGCACCAGCTACCTTTCCAGCCTGACAATTGATAGCGGAAGCATTGCCGCTCCTGAAGGACTTGCCGTAGAAATGAAGGTGAACGGCGCTAAAACAGAAATTAAAAGCGGTAAGACCTATACCGGCAATGTTATTCTCTGGCTCAAAAAAAGCTCCAAATAAAACTGCAACGCAATATAAACCGGGAGTTACATGACTGTAGCTCCCGGCGCCCATAGGGTTGAGGCTTCATTCGAAGCATCAGGCAAAGGGGGCTGGCCTGATATCGGGTGGGCGGAGGTATTCGGGCACAAGGTCCGTGATGCTGTCAAAATCCTTATTGATAAAGCGCTTGAGGCCGAAAGCCCCGATCGATGAGGCCCTCAGGCCCCAGAGATGCGACGGGGCTGCAAGGACGTTATCGCCAAGCAGCTCTTTTATCGCGGGCTCCTGCGCTGGGAAGTTATTGCCTATAAAACAGGTGGGGGTCTTGATGAATCCTGCCAGGTCCCTGAAGGTCACGGACTGGTCCCCGGTCACCCTCGTCATGCCTTTTGCATCATCCCATTTAAAAATGGCGAATATGACTTCACCCCTTCTTGATGACATCAGTGTGCAAAGCGGGTATTTCAGGAAAGGCATCTGGTTTGCCATTGCCTCAAGGCTGGATACGCCGATGATTGGGATGTCAAGCCCCTGCGCCACGCCCTTTGCCATGGAAAGTCCGACCCTCAGGCCCGTAAAGCTCCCCGGCCCGCTTGCGACCGCCACCGCCTTAAGCCCGTTGATGTCCTTCCCGCATGCCTCAAATATGGAATAAACTGCCGGCATGAAGGTCTTGAAATTCTTTTCGCCGGGAGATATCAGGTATTCGGCTAGCACCTCGCCCGTCACCCTGACAAGGGCAAGGCTGAACTGAGTGGTGGAGGTATTGATCGCTAGTATCATGGCGTCGGCTGGAACATCCTCAGAATATCATTGTAAAACACAAGGATCATAAGGGCTATAAGGAGTGAAAAGCCTATCCTCTGCGCCATCTCCCGCTTCTTGAGGCTCAGGGGCCTGCCCATGATGAGCTCGACAATCAGAAAGACTATCATTCCTCCGTCGAGAATAGGGATGGGGAAAAGATTGAGTATCCCCAGGTTGATGCTTATGATGCCCATAAACGGGATAAGGTAGCCTACGTTTTCCTTAACGATCTCCCCTGTAAGCTGTCCTATCATTATGGGACCGCCCAGGGTCTTGACTGATACAACCCCTTCAAAAAGTTTAACCACTACAAGACATGTAAGCCTGATCCACATCCATGTATACTTTGAGCCTTCCACTATGGCCTGAAGGGGGTTAAGTTTGACCTTTTCAGACTTATATGCGCTGCCGATCCCTATCTGGACCGTCTTTGTCTCCTCACCGAATTCGTTGGTGCCGGTTCCCTCTTCCGGTGTTATGCTGAGGGTTACAGCCTCTCCATTCCTTTGCACGGTAATTGGTATGGACATGCCGGCCTTATCCTGTATCAGTGACTTGATGTCATCCCATTTTTTTACTTCCCGGCCGTCCATGGAAATGATGACATCTCCCTCCTTGAGGCCCGCGCCGTATGCAGGGGAATCTTCGAGCACCTTGCCTACCTCGGCAGTCGTTATGGAGTCACCTGATACGATAAACATGCCGCAGAACAGCAACAGGGCAAGGATCAGGTTGAATACAGGTCCTGCTGCAACAATGGCTATCCTCCTGAGGGCGTGCTGATTATTAAAGGCCCGCTTCTCGTCCTCCGGAGAAAGCCTGGCGGCATTCTCCTCCTCGATGTCCTCCCCGAGCATCTTGACAAAACCGCCGAGAGGTATGCAGCGTATGGAATATTCCGTCTCTCCATACTCTCTGGCTATTATCCTGGGGCCGAAGCCAAGGGCAAACTGAAGCACCTTTACGTTGAAATACTTGGCAACAAGAAAGTGACCGAGTTCATGAAAAAATATCATTACGCCCAGGACAACAACAAAAGGCAATATATAATACAGCAGAATATTGCCTGTACCCTGAAAAAATTCCGTTATCATTTCCATCTGTAAAAACCTTTAAAAAAATTTTTATGCATGAACTTAATAATTATTTTACCCCGATCAAGACCCCAGCCTTTGTACTTCCTTTCCCGCGGTCCTGCGTGCCCAGTCATCAGCCTCCATTATGGCCTCAATTCCGTCCGGCTCAAAGGGGTCATGGGCATCCATGGTCTTCTCTATGAGGGCCGGTATCTGGAGGAATCCGATCCTGTTGCTTAAAAATGACTCGACTGCTATCTCGTTGGCTCCGTTCATTACAGCGGGCATGCTCCCTCCTGTCTCAATGGCCTTCAGGGCAAGTGAAAGGCAAGGGAACCTCACCATGTCCGGCTTATCAAAGGTCAGTTTCCCGACCTCCTCAAGCCTGAGCGGAGGGAGATTCGTCTTTACGTGCCTGGGATAGGAGAGGGCATAGGATATCGGAGTTATCATGTCCGGTATCCCCATCTGAGCTATCACGGAGCCATCCATGTATTCTACCATGGAGTGGATGACGCTCTCAGGGTGCACCAGTATATCTATCTGGTCCATGGAAAGGTTAAAGAGCCACCTTGCCTCAATTGCCTCCAGCCCTTTGTTCATAAGGGTTGCCGAGTCTATGCTGATCTTCCTGCCCATGTTCCAGTTTGGGTGCTTTAATGCCCGTGCAGGGGTTACATCCTTCATCTCTTCCAGGGGCATATTCCTGAAGGGGCCTCCGGATGCCGTGAGGATTACCCTTTTAAGGTCCTCTCTCCTGTGGCCCTGAAGGGACTGGAATATGGCGCTGTGCTCGCTGTCGATGGGCAGGATGGAGATGTTCTTTTTCTTAGCGAGATCCATGATTATGGAGCCTGCCATTACCATGGTTTCCTTATTCGCAAGGGCCATCCCCTTTCCTGCCTTTATGGCCTCATATGTGGGGACCAGACCGGAGGCCCCGCTCATGGCGGAAATAACCGTGTCAGCTGCCTCAAGGGCAGCGAGTTCAGCAAATCCCTTCGGACCGGAAAGGACCTCTGTCTTCGAATGCCCCTTGAGCCTGCCCCTGAGTGTCTTTGCCAGATCCTCCCTTGAGACGGCCGCCGCGACAGGCTGGAACACCCTTATCTGTTCAAAGAGCAGATCCACGTTATTGCCCGCTGCAAGGGCGACCGCCATGTATTCATCGGGATTGGCCGCGATCACATTGAGGGCGCTGGCTCCGATGGAGCCGGTCGAACCTAGTATGGTTATCCTTTTCATATCTCCGAGATAATGCTCCTGAAATAATCAATGGTCTTTTTAAGCCCTTCCTCCACATCGGCCCTGGGTTCCCATCCGAGTTTCTCCCTGGCAAGGCCTATATCAGGCCTGCGCCTCTTCGGGTCATCCATTGGAAGGGGCTGAAAAATGATCTTTGACCCCGAACCGGTCAGCCTTATGATCAGCTGGGCAAGCTCCAGAATCCTGTATTCTGACGGGTTGCCGAGATTTACGGGGCCGACAAACCCTTCCGGGCCGTTCATCATGCCTACAAGACCGTTAATCATGTCATCCACATAACAGAAGGACCTGGTCTGGGATCCATCCCCGAACATGGTGATATCTTCATGCTTCAATGCCTGCACGATAAAATTGCTTACAACCCTTCCGTCATGGGGGTGCATGCGGGGGCCGTAGGTGTTGAATATGCGGACAACCCTGATGTCCACATGGTTCTGCCTGTAGTAATCAAAAAAGAGGGTCTCTGCGCATCTCTTGCCTTCATCATAACAGGCCCTTATGCCGATTGTATTAACATTCCCCCAGTATTCCTCCCTTTGCGGGTGAACGGCAGGGTCGCCGTATATCTCGCTTGTCGAGGCCTGGAGTATCCTGGCCTTGACCCTTTTTGCCAGCCCCAGCATATTTATGGCGCCCATTACGCTTGTCTTTGTGGTTTTGACGGGGTTGTACTGATAATGGACGGGTGATGCGGGACAGGCAAGGTTGTATATCTGGTCCACCTCCAGAAATACCGGGTTCACGATGTCGTGCCTTATTACCTCAAAATTCCTGTTGCCCATCAGGTGGAATATATTCCTTCTCTGGCCCGTGAAATAGTTGTCCAGGCATATGGTGTAACACCCCTCATCCAGCAGCCTTTCACAGAGATGGGACCCCAGAAAGCCTGCACCTCCTGTTACAAGGACCCTTGGTTTGTCGAATTTGTTTATTGTCATGTATGTATCTCCATGTATATACAGCAACAGTTGTGTGTCAGTCAGGCCCCTGATATCAATTCAGCCGGCTCAGGGCGTAAGGCATAAGGCGCAAGGCAAGCACTATGTTCTCTGCTCCCTGTTCCTCGACTCTTTCCCCTGCGCCTTAAGCCTTGCGCCTTGATTCATTTCCCTCAGACAACCGACCCCTTTTAATTAATCCCGTTAATATCAAATGACCGCCACATACACATACAACACAGGTACGGCAAAGAGAAGCCCGTCTATCCTGTCAAGCAACCCGCCATGTCCGGGCAGAATTCCGCCGGAATCCTTTATGCTGTATATCCTTTTGATCATGGACTCAACAAGATCGCCTATCTGCGACGCTATAGAAAGCATAATGACCAGACAGATTATGCCCATGTCCATGGTATGAAAGTCAAATATTTTCAGCCTGAGGAGGATGCAGGCGACAATTAAACCGAGAACCAGCCCTCCGACTGCCCCTTCCCAGGTCTTATTTGGGCTCACCTCTCTGTAAAGCTTATGCCTCCCCAGTGTCTTTCCGGCGTAAAAGGCGCCCGTATCATTAGCAAAGATAACCGCCAGCAGGAAAAATATCCATAAATTTCCATCAGCTCCCATATCGATAAAGATAAGCATTGAAATCGGGAGAGAGATGTACACAGGTCCGATAACAGCCTTGACAATATCCTCATTATTCCATTTTTTCTCAAACGAGGCATAGGTTAACATCTGAAAGATCAGCGGGACTGCCAGGAACAAAAAAACAGCTGAAGGCAGAAGGAGAACATGTTTTAGTGCAATGATCAGGAACAGGATAAGGGTCAGGGCATAGCTGGAAAATCTTAAAAACCGTGGCAGGCCTTTTGAGGTTATATTAAAAAATTCATTGAGGCCTATCAGCGATGTGACAAACAGAAAGATATAGAAGGGCCATCTGGTCCTGATGAATATCAGGAAGACCAGAACAGCAGCGCCGATTAAGCCGGTTATCCATCGTTTAAAATGCATTTAAAAAACCCTTCCGCTTATTCACAACGCTCTAATATTGCCGATCATTTTGGCAAAGTCTTTTAGTTACTTACCTCCCCTCTCAGGGGAGGACCAAGGTGGGGTCTCTTGAAGCATGTCCGATTATTTATATTTCAAGACCCCCTCCCAACCTCCCCCTCACAGGGGGAGGAGCTTTGGTTCAGGTTTTATTGAGTTTATTTTTTTACCCCGCAGCGCCGAACCTTCTCTCCCGATTCTGGTAATCCTCGATTGCCTTAAGGTATTCCGCCTTTCTGAAGTCAGGCCAGAGAACCGGTGTAGTATATATCTCTGTGTAGGCTATCTGCCAGAGCAGAAAATTGCTGACCCTGTATTCACCGCTGGTCCTGATAAGCAGGTCAGGATCAGGCATGCCGGCGGTATAAAGGAACCCGGCGATAAGGCCTTCATTAATGTCTGAGGGCTGAATGTCCCCTGAAACGATCCTTTTCGCTATCTTCTGCACGGCATCGAATATCTCCTGCCTGCCGCCGTAGCTGAGGGCCAGGATGAGGGTCATGCCGGTATTTCCGGAGGTCTTCGCCGTGGTCTCCTCAATCAGGTTGCGCACATCATCAGGGAGCCTGCTGATCCTGCCGATGGCCATGAACCTTATGTTGTTGTCCATCATCTCTTTCAATTCGCTTTTCAGGAATCTCTTCAGTATCCCCATCAGGGCGGTTATTTCATACTTGGGCCTTTTCCAGTTTTCCTCTGAAAAGGCGTAGAGGGTCAGCCACCTGATGCCGATCTCCCTGCTTGTACGAACTATTACCCTGACGGACTCCGTGCCCTCTTCATGGCCCAGCACGCGGTTCATGGCCCTCTGTCTGGCCCATCTTCCGTTTCCGTCCATAATGATGGCGACATGCTCAGGTAATTTTTCCGTATCTATGCTCATAGCGTTCCAATATTTCTCATCTTTTTGTGTCTTTTCCTCCTGAGGCAGGGGGAAAAGTTTAGCTTTTAATTTATATATCTTATCAGTCTTATAGGCAACAGCAAACGACAGCGCCCTTCATAATATCCGCGGGTGGAGTTGTTTCTCCGGCAATGGGGAAAAGTGAAGAATAAATAAAAGAATGGGGTTTAAAATTCTATAATCTCTTTCTCTTTTTCGGCAGTTACCTCATCAATCTTCTTGATGAATTCGTCGGTTGTCTTCTGCACATCATCCTGCGCCTTGTACATTTCGTCTTCCGACAGCTCTTTTTCGTTCTTGAGTTCCTTAAGCACCTCGTTTGCTTCGCGCCTGTGATTTCTTATGGCAACCTTGCCTTCTTCCGACATCTTTTTCGCAACTTTGGCCAGTTCTCTCCTGCGCTCTTCCGTCAGGGGCGGTATTGAGATCCTTATTATCTTGCCGTCATTCATGGGTGTGAGCCCCAGTTCCGACTTCAGGATGCTTTTTTCTATCTCTCCGATGACGGACTGGTCCCATGGCTTGATGGTGATCTGACGGCTCTCAGGCACTGAAATGGACGCCACCTGGTCCAGGGGCATCTTTGTCTCATAACAATTGACCTTTATGCCGTCAAAAAGCGCTGTTGAAGCCCTGCCGGTCCTGATCCGCAGAAAATCCTTTTTAAGGGACGCGACGGTATTAGCCATCTTCTGGCGCAGTTCAGAAAGGATCTCTTCTTTCATTTTGTCTCTCCTGAAATTAATGTGCCGATATTCTGTTCGGTAACAACTTTCAGTATATTTCCCCTGCCTCGGAGGCTGAATACAACAACGGGAAGGTTCTGCCCCATGGCCAGGGTTATAGAGGTCATGTCCATGACCTTCAATCCTCTTTCAACATACTCACGATATGTCAGGGTGTTAAAGAGCTTTGCTTCAGGGTTTTTCACTGGGTCCGAGTCATAGACGCCGTCCACCTTGGTAGCCTTTAAAAAGACATCCGCCTCTATCTCAAGCGCCCTGAGTGTCGCGGCAGTGTCGGTGCTGAAAAACGGGTTGCCCGTGCCTGCCGCGAACAGCACAATCTTTTTATCAGTGAGATGCTCGACCGCCCTTCTCGCAGTAAATGTCTCCGCCACCCTGGGCATTTCAATGGCGGACATGACCTGTGTGTCAATGTCCAGGTTATTCAGCGCCTCGCCCATGGCAAGGGAATTCATTACAGTCGCCAGCATCCCTATATTGTCCGCGGGGGTCCTGCGCATCCTGTACGCGGAGGAGTTCATCCCCCTAAAGATGTTGCCCCCGCCTATGACAATCGCCGTCTCCACGCCCCTTTTATGGATTTCATGGATCTCAGAGGCTATTGCTCCGATCACATCCGGATCAATGCCGAATGCCTTGTCACCCATCAGGGCCTCGCCGCTCAGTTTGAGCAGTATGCGCCTGAAACGGGGAGGTGCATTATTCATTAGACGATTCTCCCAGCTGATACCGTACAAACCTGGTTATGACCACCTTTTCGCCTGTCTTCGCGATCAGCTCGTTCATAAGGTCCTGGACCTTGATGTCAGGATTCTTCACGTACTGCTGCTCCAGGAGAGAGACCTCTGCGTAGAATTTCTGCATCTTTCCTTCCACGATCTTTTCAAGGACATTAGCCGGTTTCCCTGTCTCCCTGGCCTGTGTCATGTAGATATCTTTTTCCCTGGCGATCAGCTCCGGGGTTATATCCTTTCTGTCAACCACAAGGGGGTTGGAGGCCGCTATGTGCATTGCGACATTCTTCACGAATTCGGAAAAATCAGCGGTCTTGGCGGAGAAATCGGTCTCGCAGTTAACCTCGACAAGCACCCCGATCTTGCCTCCAGTATGTATGTAGGAACATATCTGCCCCTCTTTTGCGGCGCGCCCCCCGCGCTTCTGGGCAGTGGCAATCCCCTTCTTTCTCAGGCAGTCGATAGCCTGCTCCATGTCTCCATTGCACTCTTTCAGGGCGACCTTGCAATCCATCATTCCGACGCCCGTCTTTTCTCTCAGCTCTTTCACAAGTGTTGATGTTATTTCCACGGTATTACTCCTCTGCATCTTCGTAATCTTCGTTATCTTCCTTTTTGTTGACGACTATGACTTCCGGACCCGGCTTTTTATCTTCCGCAGGCTGTGGTTTGTCCTGAACATCCTTGTCTTCCTCCTTGGCCGTCTCAGCCTCGGCGCGCATCCTCTCTTCAGCAAGGCCATGGCCCATTACGCATGCATCGGCTATCTTTGAGCAGAGCAGCTTGATGGACCTGATGGCGTCGTCATTGCCCGGAATTATGTAATCGATATCATCGGGGTCGCAGTTCGTGTCCGTTATGGCGATTACGGGGATGCCCATCTTTTTGACTTCCTTGACCGCGATATGTTCTCTTTTGGGATCAACTATAAAGACGGCCCCGGGGAGTTCATCCATATCCTTTATGCCGCCGATGTTCTTTTCGAGTTTTTGAAGCTCCTTTTCCATCTTCAGGACTTCTTTCTTGGTGTAGCGGTTGATCGACCCGTCCAGTTTCATTGCCTCCAGTTCCTTCATGCGGGCAATGCTCTTTTTGATTGTCTGGAAATTTGTAAGTGTCCCGCCGAGCCACCGGTTGACCACGTGGTACATGCCGCAGCGCTCGCTTTCCTCAATCACCGCGTCGTGGGCCTGTTTTTTTGTGCCCACAAACAGGACGGTATATCCTTCAGATACGATTCGGGTAACAAACTCGTTTATCTCGTTGAAAAGCTTTACTGTCTTCTGAAGATCTATGATATGAATGCCGTTGCGTGAGCCGAAGATGTATTGTTTCATCTTCGGGTTCCAGCGTCTGGTCTGATGTCCGAAATGGACACCTGCCTCCAATAACTCCTTCATGTTCAATACCGTTGCCATTAAATCCTCCTCTAATTGCGGGATCTCTCGATCCCAAGCCATGGTTAATGCCTCTGTTCAGGGTGCTTCCTCCCTTGTTTTCCAAGGGCACCAGGGCCGGACCTGAACTGTGAATTAAAAAATAAAACTAAACTTAAAAAGAAAAAAATTTTAAGCGAGCAATATAAACATTATTTATAACTGTTTGCAAGTAAAAAGATAATCTCTATTTTGTTGACTGGATCTGATGGGATTCATTATATATGGTGGTAAAAAAAAGTCCAGTACAGGGATTTATAAGATGGGGAAAGTTGGTTGACAAGAGGCCACAGTCATAAGTTCGGACACTATATCTATTTGATATCAATAGACTTATTTTAATGCCTGACATCTTTCGACTGATTGTAACACCAGGGCTGAGGTCAAATCTGATCACCTCCTCCTTTTAGGGGGAGGCAGGAGGGGGTCTCAAAAGATCAATCCGGGATGCAAGGCCGAAAAGACCCCACCTTAATCCTCCCCTAAAAGGGGAGGAAAAAACTCAGCAGCAGATAACTTCTTGATATCATGTACATTTGTTTTTAAATGACACTAAAATTATGAATAATACATTTGACAAAAATATGCTTAACTTTGACAGGCAGCACATATGGCACCCCTACACCTCCATGAAGGCCCCTCTGCCTGTCTTTCCCGTTGTCTCCGCAAGCGGCGTGAAGATAAGACTGGCGGACGGGCGGGAGCTTATAGACGGCATGTCTTCATGGTGGGCGGCCATCCACGGCTATAATGTCCCGGAGCTTAACAGGGCCGTCTGCGAGCAGATCGAGGCAATGTCCCATGTGATGTTCGGCGGCCTGACCCACAAACCGGCTGTGGAGCTTGCGGAAATCCTTATTTCCATCACTCCTGAGCCCCTTACAAAGGTCTTTTTCTGTGACTCAGGATCGGTAGCGGTTGAGGTCGCAATCAAGATGGCTACACAGTACTGGTCCGGCCTCGGCCGGGGAGACAAGCAGAAACTCCTCACAGTCAGGTCCGGCTATCATGGGGACACCCTTGGAGCCATGGCAGTATGCGACCCGGTAACAGGGATGCACGGCATCTTTAAGGACATACTTGTCAGGCACCATTTCGCTGAAATGCCCATGTGCGGTTATCATGACGAATGGGATGAAAGATACATCAAAAATCTTGAAGACATCCTGAAGAAAAATCATAAATCCATCGCGGCAATCATCCTTGAGCCAGTTGTGCAGGGCGCGGGAGGCATGAGGTTTTATTCCCCCATGTATCTCAAACGGGCAAGGCAGCTCAGCGATGAATTCAACGTCCTTCTGATCCTGGACGAGATAGCAACGGGATTCGGGAGGACAGGCACCATGTTCGCCTGCGAACAGGCAGGCATATCGCCCGATATCATGTGCATCGGGAAGGCCCTTACCGGCGGCTACATGAGCCTGGCAGCGACCCTGACAACGGATAAGGTCAGTGACGGGATATCGTCCGGTGCTGGAGGATCTTTCATGCACGGCCCCACATTTATGGCCAATCCCCTTGCATGCTCCGTTGCCCTTGCGAGCATAAGGCTGTTGCTGTCATCCCCATGGGAAAAAAGGGTTGCCGCAATCGAGGCCCGGCTGAAGGATGAACTCTCCCCATGCACAGGCCTTGCCCTGGTCCGGGACGTGAGGGTCCTTGGCGCGATAGGCGTAATTGAATTAAAACAGCCTGTGGACATGGCAGCCATACAGAAAAAATTTGTCAGCAGGGGTGTGTGGCTCAGGCCGTTTGGAAGGCTTGTCTACACCATGCCTCCCTATGTAATCGAAAAAGATGACCTTTCAAGGATCGCAAAGGCCATGGTTGAGGTTGTCGGGGAGACAGATGATGTTTGACCGGATAAAAAGGTCCTTTATAAGAAAAGGTCTTGAAGACCGTCATGCCCAGAGGCTCCTTAGACGGTTGAAAGGGATCAAGCCGCTTTCAGGGGTCGAGATAGAGGTCGACGGGAAGAGGATGCTCAACTTCTCTTCAAACGATTACCTGGGCCTCTCGAACCATCCCCTGCTCGAAGAGCGGGCAACGGAGTTTATCCGGCGCTACGGTTCAGGTTCCACAGCATCAAGGCTTGTGTGCGGAAACTACGAATGCTTTGAACTTGTGGAAAAAAAGATAGCGGAGCTGTCAGGACGACAGTCAGCCCTGATATTCAACTCCGGATTCCAGGCCAATGCCTCATTGCTGCCCAGCCTTGCTGACCGTGAAACAACCATCCTGTCTGACCGGCTGAACCATAACAGTCTTATACAGGGCTGCCTGCTTGCCCGGTGCCATATAGAGCCTTTCCGGCACAATGACATGGGGCACCTGGAGGAGCTGCTGAAAAGATACAGGGCCAGGGGAAAAGATAGCCGAATCCTGATTGTCACTGAAGCAGTGTTCAGCATGGACGGGGATCAGAGCGATATTGACGCGCTTATAGGGCTCTCCAGGGACCATGATGCCTTTCTTTTTGTTGACGAGGCCCACTCCGCCGGGCTCTTCGGCAGGAACGGCATGGGCCTGACATCATGGAAGGATGTGGACATAACCATGGGGACGCTGGGGAAGGCGGCAGGCTCCTTCGGCGCCTATGTTGCCTGCGACACGGAGGTAAGGGACTACCTGATTAATTTCTGCTACGGTCTGATATACACTACCGCCCTGCCCCCTTCGGTGCTTGGGGCCATAGACGCGGCCATGGACCTGATACCGGCCATGGACAGGGAACGGGAAGAGCTTTTTAAAATGGCCGATCATCTCAGGAATGCCCTTCAGGGATTAGGGTTTAACACATCGACTTCATCAACCCATATAATCCCGGTCGTCATCGGCGATGAGGAAGAAACCATGGCCCTTTCAGGGTGGCTTGAAAATAACGGGATACTTGCGGTGACATTCCGCTACCCTTCTGTAGCAAGAGGTGATTCACGCATCAGGCTGACCCTCTCAGCCGCTCACACATGGGAACATCTTGAATTGCTTATAGACCTTTTAAGGAAATGGAGTTTAACAGAGCAGCCTGCCGGCGGCTGACGCCGGCAGATTCAGGGGCTAAGACAAGATTTTAATAAATTATTTTGGCAATATATTTTAAATTTCCTCCCCTCTTAGGGGAGGATTAAAGGTGGGGTCTCTTAATATTTTATGTTCGACATGGGTCCTTTAAGACCCCCTCCCAGCCTCCCCATAAAAGGGGGAGGAAATTTAATTCCTTTTCGAATAATAATCAAACTTAACTCTTAGTCTGAAGGCGAAGGTTTTATTTAAATCATGGAAGGTAACAATAATTTGATTTTTCCCCATCGGATCTTCATCACAGGCACCGACACGGGCGTCGGAAAGACGGTTGTATCTGCCATTCTGACGGCAGGTCTTGACGGTTTTTACTGGAAACCGATACAGAGCGGCCTTGATGAGATTACCGATACCGAATGGGTCCGTGAAAACACAGGGCTGCCTGATGATCATTTTTTCAGCGAGACATACAGGTTTGCACTCCCGCTGTCTCCCCATGCCTCCGCCCGTCATGACGGCACAAGGATTGACCTGGAGGCCTTTAAAGCCCCTGAAATCCCCAAATCGGGGAATCTCATTATTGAAGGCGCAGGCGGCCTCATGGTGCCTCTTAATGAGACACATCTTATGACGGACCTGATAAAGAGACTGGAGGCTCAAGTGCTGCTTGTCGCAAGGAGTTCACTCGGGACGATCAATCATACCCTGCTTTCACTGGAACAGTTAAGGAGGCAGGGGATTGATGTTATTGGCGTGGTCATAAACGGGCCAATCAACCGGGAAAACCGCGAGGCGATAGAGCATTACGGCAGGATCAGGGTCCTGGCAGAGATAGAGCCTATTGAATATATTGATCCCCAGAATCTTAAGATATTATTCCTGCATCATTTCAGCGCTTACATGAGAAAACAATGAACAAAAAAGATTTTTTACTGCTTGCTGAAGATATAATAAACAACAGGCTGCCTGAGAACAGGACATTTAAAGAGATATTAAACACCCCGGATGCCGATATCATTGGCCTCCTCAACGGCGCTGACATGATCAGGGACCATTATTTCGGGAAAGAGATCCATCTCTGCAACATATGCAACGGCAAGTCAGGCAGGTGTTCGGAGGATTGCAGGTTCTGTTCACAATCGGCGTTTTATAATACAGATGCGCCTGTTTATCCGATCATGGTAAAGGATGAGCTTGTTAAGGGCGGCATTCATGCATCCGGAACACCCATAAACAGATATTCCATCGTAACTACAGGCAAGGGCCTCCCGACAAAAGAGGTAAAGGCGGTGGCAGAGGCAATGTCGGAAATTGACGGCTCAAAGATCGGCAGATGCGCCTCCCTTGGCATCCTTGATGAAGACGACCTCAAAATGCTCAAGGATGCAGGCGTGAACCGTTACCACCACAACCTTGAGGCGAGCAAAGGATATTTTAATGAGGTATGCACAACCCATACCTATGAAGAGAGGGTCGGCACTATTCTCTCAGCAAAGAAGCTGGGGATGGAGGTGTGCGCAGGCGGGATATTCGGGATAGGAGAGACGGATGACCACATAGTTGAGCTTGCGCTCGACCTCAGGAGGCTTGATGTAGATTCCATACCCATAAATTTCCTGATACCCATAAAAGGCACGCCATTTGAAACCATGCACAACCTCACGCCCATCAAATGCCTCAAGATCATCGCACTCTTCAGGTACCTTCTGCCTGACAGGGAGATCATTATCTGCGGCGGCAGGGAGCAGAACCTTGGCGAACTGCACCCCATGATCTTTTACGCAGGCGCAAGCGGCATAATGACGGGAAACTATCTTACAAGAGAGGGAAGGACCCTGGATAAGGACCTGGACATGATCCGGAGTCTTGGGTTCAAGACAAGAAAAAAGCCGTGATGTTCTTAAAACCTATTATCCGCATATTCGTTGTTGACGGATGTTCTGGTATTGGCAATCACAGCAATTTTCAAAATAATAGGATGAGTGGATAGATATGAGTTCATGTCGAGAGAAACTTAGAATTTAAAGGGCGTCCCACTTTCCACAAACAGTACCGATGAATAGCCGACTACCCTGTCCTTGCTGCCGATCGACACATCCCCTGAATTGGCATAGTGAAGCACCTGGGCCTGATCAGCCCCTCTGGCCTTTGCAAAGAGAATGGCCGTGCCCAGCCCTCCCCTTGAGCAAAGGGCTGTCTGAAGACCGGAAACGCTATTTTTTCCAATCTGTCTGTCCAGGTGTGAAAAGATCTTATCCACATCCATGGTCTTTATTATTTCAAGTGTCGACTTATCAACCCTGTTGGCATCCTCATAGGAAGGATAGTGGGACATGTCCGTGCTGGAAAGCACAAACACCTTTTTATCACCCGCTGCCGCGATAATCGCATCTGCCAGTATGCGGCAGTTCTTAGCAGTGGGGTTGCCGAACATTATGGGCACGACCCTGCATTTCTTGCCCAGCACCTGGAGAAAAGGAAGCTGGATTTCAATCGTATGGTCTTCTGAATGGATGGAACGGCTGGATTTGATGCCCCTGTTGAACTTCATCATTTTATCGGTCATCTCCCTGTCCACTTCGACCTGTCCCAGAGGCGTACTGAAATATCCATCAGGGCTAACGTATGCGACGCAGTCCTGATAGGAGTCATGGCCGATTATTACGATGGTATCAAAATCAATATTGGCAAGCTGTTTGAATGTGCGGGCCGCGACCGCCCCGGAATATACATACCCGGCGTGGGGCGCCACCGCTGCAACGACAGTACCGGCTGGCTTTTCATCCGGCACGTTATCAAGATACTTTGTTATCATCGCCCGCAATTCGGGCTCTGAACCAGGGTAGAAGGACCCGGCAACCGCGGGTTGACGAATATTATCCTCTGCTGCTGCGTAAGGGGAAAGGAATGCAAAGAGCAAAAAGCAGCATGAGGCAATAAAGGCCCCCGGAAAATATCTTTTGCCCATTTTTGTCCTCCGAAATATTCAGGGCGGATAAAAGGCAATCTGCCTTTTCATAACTACCTCTTACCTTAAGAGGAGGAATAGTCTTCTGTCTTCTGTCTTCTGTCTTCTGTCTTCTATCTTTTTGCATGAGACTTCATTTGTTTGACCGCAACACAGCGCCATAGGCGCGATATATTAATAGCAGGTGAATCGCAATATAATTTTAGCTCCGGAGGAGCGGCATAATAAAAAGAGTCCAAATCAGATATAATATTTAACATGCCGCTCCTCCGGAGCTAAGAAATCTATCACCTTCAAAATCTATTAACATTTCGCTGCTCCACAGCTGAAATCTGATTGCAGTCTCATGAACGATTAAACTGGCCGCGCCAGAGGCAAGAGGCTGAGCTGTCCTCTGTCTTCAGTCCTCTGTCTTCTGTCCTCTGCCCTAATGTCTAATCCTCCTGAACCTCTTTTAGTCCAATGTAAAAATCCAGGACCTCAGGATTTTTCAGGGTCTCTCTGCTCAGCATACTCTGTCCCTGGATGACCTGCCTTATGGCGAGTTCAGACTTTTTCATGACATGGGTATAGGGTATGTCAGGGACCTGGATTATCTTCGCCGGCACGTGTTTGGGAGAGGCGTTTTCATATAAAGTCTTTTTTATCCTGTCCATCATCTCGTCATCCAGCTCATGGCCCTTTGCCATTTTTACAAACAGGATTGACCTTATGTCGTTCTTCCATTCCTGGCTGATAATGACGCTGTCTGCAATCTCATCAAAGTGCTCAAGCTGCCGGTATATCTCGGCGGTCCCGATCCGCACGCCCCTGGGATTCAGCGTTGCATCCGACCTCCCGTAAATAATGACACCCCCGTGATCATTGATCTCAATGAAGTCGCCATGCCGCCATACGCCGGGATACTGGCTAAAATAATTCGATTTGTATCTCACATTATCGGGGTCATCCCAGAAATAGAGAGGCATGGACGGGACCGGCGCTGTGCATACAAGCTCACCTTTCCGGTTTAGTGAAGACCTGCCGTGTTCATCAAAGGATTCCACCTTCATGCCCAATCCCCTGCACTGGAGTTCTCCCTCATATACCGGGCCTATGGGGTTGCCAAGGGCAAAACACCCGTTTATATCCGATCCCCCGGAAATTGATGAAAGCATCAGGTCATCCTTAATTGACCTGTAGACGAAATTAAAACCGTCGACAGACAAGGTTGATCCCGTGGAAAGGATCGTCTTCAGATGCGAAAGGTCATATTCCTTTCCCGGCGTTATGCCGGTATTCATAAGCGCGGTAATATAGCCTGCGCTCGCTCCGAATACCGTTATCTTTTCATCCTGCGCCATCTTCCAGAGGGCGCCCGGATCCGGATGGAAGGGATTGCCGTCATAGAGGACGATTGTTGCCCCGACCCCCAGCGCGCTCACCAGCCAGTTCCACATCATCCATCCTGTGGTGGTGAGATAGAATACGGTGTCATCACGTTTCAGGTCGGTATGGAGAATAAGCTCCTTGAGATGATTGATAAGGACCCCGCCGGCCCCCTGCACCATGCACCTTGGAAGGCCGGAAGCTCCTGATGCGTACATGATGTATTGCGGATGATCAAAGGGCAGCTGCTCAAACTCTATCTCCGCGCCTGCATCCCTGGAAAGAAATTCGCTGTAGAGCACAGCATTGGGAATATCGCCTATATCCGGCTTCCGCAGTGTATAATGCACAACGATAACCTTTTCTATGGATGGAAGCCCCCTGGCTATACTGGAGACTTTCTCAAGGGAATCGTATCTTTTATCCTTGTACCAGTAGCCGTCTGAAGCAAACAGTACCCTGGGTTTTATCTGCCCGAACCTGTCCAGTACGCCGCTTACCCCGAAGTCCGGTGAGCAGGTGGACCAGACGGCCCCGATGCTTGAGGCGGCAAGCATCGCCGTCACGGTCTCAGGCATGTTGGGCATGAACCCTGCAATCCGGTCGCCGGGTCTTATGCCCATCTCCCTTAAGGCCCTTGCCAGCCTGGCCGTTTCATTATAAAGCGCCCTGTAGCTGATCCTCTCAGGGGCGTTCCCTTCACCTTTAAATATGATGGCGGTTCGATCATCCCTGTAACGAAGGAGGTTCTCCGCAAAGTTAAGCCGCGCACCTGGAAACCACCTGGCCCCCGGCATCCTGGTTTCATCGTCAATCACCCTGTCATATCCGCACGACGCCTTAATGCCTATGAACTCCCACAGTGCCCCCCAGAAATCAGGGATAGTCCTGATAGTCCAGTTGTAAAGGGATTCGTAGTCAGTAAAATGCTGATTAAACGTTTTATTTACAGAATCCATAAAACGATACATGTTTGAATTCCTGATCCTGCCTTCGCCGGGCTGCCATAACATCCTGCTCATGATTCCCTCCAAATTCGTCTCCAGTTCATAATTTTATCCGGTTTTTCAAGGGTAATGACCTGATATATCATATAATAATTTTTATTAAATATCGATAAAAAGCTTCTTAATCTGTTTGAGATTTCCTCCTCCGTTCAAATTTTCCGCAGCTATTGATTTTCCAACTGAAAATATGCAAAAATACGAATGATATAAAAGTTTTTTTGCTATTACGAAAGCACGAAGATACGAAATCTCGAAATAAAATGGAATAACTGATGTTTTTCGTGCCTTCATAATTTCGTGTTTTCGTGATCATGTCTTTCATTCTATTTTCTTGCCGGCAGCGCTGTTCGGTTGCTGAGCTGATTCTCAGGTGTAAAAAAAATACATGGCTAAAGATTACTATGAAATACTTGGCGTCAAAAAAGACGCATCCAGGGATGAGATAAAAAAGGCCTATAGAAAACTTGCAAGAAAGTGGCATCCTGATATTAATCCCGGCAACAAGGATGCGGAGCAGAAGTTCAAGGAGATCTCCTCAGCCTATGACTGCCTCGGCAACGATGAAAAGAAAAAACTTTACGATGAGTTCGGAGAAGACAGTCTCAGGGCCGGTTTTGATGACAAAAAGGCGAGGGAATATAAACAATGGGGCGCATATAGCCAGGAGGCAGCCTCTGAAGGCGGCACTGGTGGGCAGGGTTACGGCAGATATCAGAGCTATGAGGACATATTCGGCGATCTCTTCGGCGGAGGCAGTGGGCAGGAGGGCGGCTTCAGGACCGCGCAAAGCGCCAGGGGAAGGGATATTGAATATGAGATTACCATTGATCTTTTATCCGCACTCAGGGGTTTTGAGACGGAGCTTTCCCTGCAGAAGATGAAGGACTGCCCCGGATGCAGCGGTTCAGGGATTGACCCTAAATCCACCATGGCCAAATGCCGGACATGCGGAGGATCAGGCCGGATTGATGTCGCCCGCGGGCCCATCCAGTTTACAAAGCCATGCCCTGATTGTCATGGACACGGCTCCACCGGCAAGCCATGTCCGCAATGCATGGGGAGCGGCCGTGTTAATGCAGCCGACAGGATCCGCGTAACGATCCCCCGGGGTGTGAAAGAAGGCTCAAGGGTGCGGCTGGCCGGGAAGGGCGAGCATGGTGCTGATGAAGGGCAGCCCGGAGATCTGTATCTTATTGTACATGTGAAGGACCACCCTCTTCTCAGGCGCGACGGGGACGACCTTTTCATGGAGGTCCCCGTAACAGTCGGAGAGGCCGTGAAAGGCGCGTCTATTGAGATCCCCACTGTTGACGGGCAGATAAAGATTAAAGTGCCCCCGGGAAGTCAGAGCGGGCAGACACTCAGGATCAAGGGAAAGGGCGCAATGAACATGAAGACGAAAACGAGAGGGGAGCTCATGGTTAAGCTCATAGTCAAGGTCCCTCAGACCGAGGACAAAGAGGCCCTCGAAGCAGCTGAGAAGATGGAAAAATTCTACAAATCGGATGTGCGAAGCAATATAATTCTATAAAAAAGGAGACTGAGATGGACAAGGAAGAAAAAGTGAAGCAGAAGCTGAATCGTCGTAATTTTCTGAAAGGGGTGGCTGCCGGCGCAACAGGCATGGCGGCCGGAGGCATATTGCCGGCCTACGCCTCCGGCGCCTCTAAATCCTTGATCCCTTCATCATGGGACAGTGAAGCTGATGTTGTTGTCCTGGGCTATGGGGGGTCAGGAATTGTTGCTGCCATTGCGGCCGCGGATGCGGGGGCCGGAGTGCTGGCACTGGAGAAATCCCCTATCAGCGGCGGCTGCACCAAGATATCCGATTGCAATATCACCTCTCCGAAAAGCGTTGAGAGCATGGTGGCATATTTAAAGGACACCATCGCTCAAAATGGCGTCTCCGATGCAGTGATCAGGGCAATTTCCGAGGAGACCTGCAGAAATCCACAATGGCTGGAGTCCATGGGGATCAAATTTGCAGTAGGAAACAATGTTATGTCAGAGTTCCCCACCGCTACCGGCCAGCCGGAAATGACGACCGGCAGACCATCAGGCTCAAACGCTAAAAAGACTGCCACCAAAGGCGCCCACGGCGGCATACTGTGCGATGCCCTTGTGGAACAGGCTGAGTCGCGGGGGGTCAGGGTCCTGTACAAGACCCCGGCAAAAGACCTGATCCAGGACCCTGAAACGAGGGAGATCATCGGAGTCCGTGCTGAACAGGATGGAAAAGAAATCACCGTGAAGGCTAAAAAGGCCGTGATCCTGTGCACCGGCCCCTTTGACTTCAATGATGAAATGGTCCGCAACTACCTCCGGCCCTACCCCTTGAAGTTCGCCGGATGGAAATTCAACACCGGCGACGGCATACCCATGGCCACAAAGGTCGGCGCAAAGCTGTGGCATATGAACGGTCTTTGCGGATATTACTGCCCGTGGTTCGAGGAGGGCAAGGCAGGGTACCTCATCTTCGGCGCCAGGAAGCCGTCCTGGATGTACTGCGACAGATACGGCAAACGCTTTTCGAACGAGTCAACCCTGATGGAGCACAACTTCTGGAAGAACATGGTCGAAATCGATGAGACCGGCCTGGGCTTCTCACGCAATCCCGGATGGATCGTCTTCGATGAGACGGCCAGAAAGGCCGGGCCCGTGGCCACGACCTATACCGACTGGCTGCCGGAAGGCTTGGGCGGCGCCCCTGCGTTCAGCAGCGACAATTCCACAGAGATAGCCAAAGGGTGGATAACTAAAGGCGAAACGCTAAAGGAGCTGGCTGAAAAAACCGGCATGAAGGCGGATAATCTGAAGGCGGAGATAGACCAGATAAATCAGGCCGTGGCAAACGGGACCCCTGACAAGTTCGGAAGGGCAACGAAGGGGTTTTTAGGGGTGATAGGGACATGGGATAACGGCCCCTATTACGCAATGAGGCTCTATGTAGGCGGCATCTCCACTATGGGAGGCCCGGAGCGCAACGAAAGGGGCCAGATTGTCGGTTACGACGGAAAGCCTGTTCCGCGCCTGTACGAGGCAGGGGTGCTCGGCTCGATATGGGGGGACCACTATGGCCCGGCAGGGGCCAATGTCGGCATCTCCGTACTGGCAGGGGGGCGCATCGCAGGAAGGAATGCCGCGGCCGAAAAGCCCCGGACATAAAACCGGGGCTCATGGCGCAGGGCACAAGGTTTACGGAAGAAAGATCTTAAGGATTAGAGTATATCCTCCCCTCTCAGGGGAGGATTAAGGTGGGGTCATTCATAGGGGCGAAGGTTGTTCGCCCCTATGGCTATTTCCCTTTTTTATTGTCTTTCTTGTTTTCCTTATTCTGATTTTTATTCCCTTTCTTCTGTTGTCCTGGAGGATATTTTTTTACAACGTCATTATGATATTCATAGGGCCTGTCGGTATCCATGTCGAGTGTTACAAAATCGTTCACGGTAATCCTTATGGATACGGGAAGTGAAGCGGACATCTGCCATCTTCCATCGCTTAAATAAAAATAGACACCCGATATTTTCTCAAAATAGACACCATGATAGGGATAGTAACGATAGCTGTGCTTGGCCCGATTTCCATGGGCCGGCGCCCATGGGGGAGGCCCTTGTTCATTGGCAGGGCCCGGACCCGGCGATGTATCTCCGATGAAGATGCCGGCTGCTGTCCTGCACCCTGACAGGGACACGAAAAGAAAGAGCGCAAGAGTCAATCCCACAATTACACAAATATTTTTTCTATTCATTATCTCATCCCCTTTTTATTTTCTATTTATCATTAATAAATCTTGTCCAATACAATGATGCAATCGCTTATGAGAGCAAATAAAGATGCTCTATTCGCTAAATATAAATAGAGAACCTGGAACTGTCATTCCCTAAAAGCATGCCCCTGCGAAGGCAGGGGGCGGGAATCCAGAGTTTGCAGTTGAGAAAAAACCACTGGATGCCCGCCTTCGCGGGAATGACGAGCTATTATTGTTTTGGACAGTAATGCTCATTAATAAATCTTTCGAAATAAATGTATGGGAGTTAAAATATACTATCTTAACTCCCTTTTCTATTTAAACAACGTACCCCTATTCTCAATATTGTATCTCAATAAATTTTGCTGACTGAATTTATTACTCCGGTTCTTCTATTTCCGGAAAGTTAATAGTCAATGTATCATCATCCACTAGAGTCTGCGTATTTAGCTGGGTTGGAAAACCATCACTTGAGCTTACTATTTCATATGTGCCTGCAGGCAGGGTTACGTCCACATCAATGCTTCCGCCGCTGTCTTCAATATTCTCGGAAATCACCTCTATCTGGGTATCATCAATATACTGCCTGAAGCTTACTGTCGCGCTCTGCACCTCCTCTCCTGCCGGTTCCCCTTCGATATTCACACTCACATGAATTGTGATTGCAGCAGCCGCACTCAGATTTATGTCACGATCTTCATATGTCTCATTCAACTGAGTACCCGCGATCTCGACATAATTAGGTGCATACCCTTCCATATACACAACGATATTGTATGTGTTTCCTTCCTCCAGAATAAGGCGATACCTACCGTCATCATCCGTAATTGTCCCTGTGCTGATAATCTGATCTTTTGGATCATCTGCATCAGGATCAGATATCTGTGCGCTTACATATGCCCCCGGGATCGGGGTACCCCCGCCCTCTTCGTATACAGTCCCCGTTACAACCGGCCTGCTGATGACATCGATTACCTTTATGGTCGGCTTTAATATTATCTTCCCGCTGTTCCCCGGCGTGATTATTGATTTATTGACATCAAAATCAAGCACCAGTTCCTTTGATACACCTGCTTCGATATCAAAGGCATTAACAAGCTTTACGCCGCTCTGATACCCACTGGGGATAAACAGCTCATGCGCAAAGCCGTCTTTATCAATCACATAATTGGCAAACGGATGGGGCGCATCCTCGATATTTGTTGTATCATCCGGTTCCTCCCCCAGATATAGCCTCATCTGCGGATAGTGTCCGGCAGGAAGTTCGGTGATGCCCAGCTGTTCCATCACGCCGTTGACGAGTTCAAGCAGATTATAGGTGCCGGGGTTAGAAGCGACGACCTCCCAGTCGGTGGTATCTGAATTGCCTTCGCTCACTTCCCCTTCAGCGCCTTCCTCTGCAAGCTGCGCCCTGACTTCGCTGATGGTTATATATACAGCCTGGTATTCGTCCGAAGCGGCATCCATAAGGGATAATGTCAGAGTGCCTGTTTCACTCACAGCGGCTGCCTCATTATCGTTGTAGTTGTTGTCGGTGCTGTCGTCATCATCACCGCCGCAGCCAGACGCGATCAAAGCCATAAGGGCCGGGATAAAAAGCAGATAAAGACCTACAAAACAAAATCTCCTTCTTAATATTGTCTTATATATTTCCATAATCTCTCTCCTTTTAAAAGCAGCTTGGATATTTTACATTAATACTTTCATATTTCAAAAACTGTATCCAATGCCGACTGTGCCGGCATGAGATTCCGAATCCCCTGCGTCTCCATTATAAGTTATATAGGCATAATTTACAAACAAAGATAAATGACGGTTAAATTGATATCCCATATCGACGCCTATGGTCTGACGATCTACAGGCTCATTAATGATATATTCGTTATATGCCTCGGAATAGCGTGGCGAATTGCCTGAACCGTACTGGCCCGTGCCGCCCTGACCATTGCCGCCCTGACCTCCCTTACCGGCCTGACTTGTAACGATCTGACTCGTGACGACCTCGGTTGTTATAATCTCCCCGACAGCCCTGAACGAATCACCCCTGGAGAACTCAAACCGCATCTCGCTCCAGAAGGCATCAGTCCAATTGACCCCGGCATATACCCCGACAGCTTTTTCCTTGTATGAATAAATGTCGACATCCGCCCTGCTGTCCGTGTAGACAAAATATTCGCCGCTATAATACCTCCTGCCCCACAGCTGCTTCATGCCGATTTCGCCGCCGACCGCAAGGGCCGACTGCTCCTCATCGCTGACCCCTGTTGCCTGAATAAAAGGAGAGATATCTATTCTCCATTTTGTATTGGGATAAAAAATAATGGCCGG
>Ga0105099_10000534_pt1 | contig 26062 bp, 30 predicted proteins | sample PPLLak3cmMay2015_2_FD_79138 | JGI IMG/M metagenome (GOLD analysis project Ga0105099, IMG submission 79138) | Freshwater sediment microbial communities from Prairie Pothole Lake near Jamestown, North Dakota, USA - PPLs Lake P8 Core (1) Depth... | ecosystem: Environmental > Aquatic > Freshwater >... | reverse complement strand
GAAGTCTCTCCATAGCCTGTTGACACTCGCAAACCATGTGCTAGATTGCTGTGCAGGAGGACAGCATGTCGGTCACCTTCTCCATCACCAACTCCCCCTACACCATCTCCCACTCGGAGTGCTTCTGCGTCTATGACGGGAAGGCCGAAGAGGGCTGCCCCTGGTGTCAGGGGACTGGCATGAGCGAGGACCGCGAGCCCGCGTGGCCGTGGGTCAACCTCGCCAACACCAACGCTCGCAACGTGCTGGCCGTCCTGGGCTTCGCCTGTGACGACGAGCTGTATGGCGTCTGGGAGGACGAGACCCTGGACGTGGTCATCCAGCGCTGCCTGCGGGCGCTGAACAGCGAGACTCGTCGGGCCGTGGCGACCCGCGAGGAGGTCTACATGCCTCGTGGTCACGCTGGCATGTGTGTTGTTCGCGAGGGCAACGTGGCGCGCATCGAGCGCATGGGCGCCGAGACCTTCGTCTGCGGCTACTCGGACGAGACCGTTCAGCGTCGCGTCCGTGAGATCCTGGACATCTGCCGCAAGGCCAGGGAAGAGGGCGAGAAGGTCACCTGGGGATAGGATAGTTGACACACGCAAACCATGAGTTAGGTTTGCGAGAGGACGGAGGACACCATGGGCGTTTACACCTACACCTTGAGGGCCAAGACCCAGAGCGTCGAGCTGCCCGGCGGCGAGATCGTGGACGCCAACATCATGGCGTACCTCTGCCGCAGCAACGACCACGACACGATGTTCAAGTACCCAGGCGACTACGGGTACAAGGAGGCCATCCTGCTCAACGCGCAGATCGAGCGCGCCAAGGACCGCTTCTACGGCAAGGGGCCGGTCTTCATCATCCACGAGGACGCGAAGCAGGGCTTCGAGGTCTACCGGGCCGAGAGCGCCGAGAAGGCGGCGGTCTGGTACGACTGCGACAGCATGACCAGGACCGAGGGGGTCACCATCGTCGGTCGCCTGGGGCCGCGCGTGCGCCGGGGCCGCAGGGTCGTGTGGACCATCATGACCGAGGTGGAGGCTCAGGCGCTCGACCAGGCCGAGAAGGAGAAGCGTCAGGCCGAGCAGTTGGAGCACAAGCGACAGGCGATCATCGCTCGTGCTCGGGCTCACGCCGAGGAGTGCGCGAGGAAACAACGGGAGGCCCAGGGAGCCTCCCTCGACAGCGCCAGCCTGTAGCTGGTGGAAGGAGGCCCCTGTGGGCATCGGGAACATGACCAGGCGCCTGGGGATGAACCAGGCCAGCAAGGGCAAGCCCAAGACCGAGACCAAGACCCTCAACGAGGCGATGGGCGCCGACGATGTTCGGGCCGAGAAGCGCCCCCAGAAGAAGGAGCGCGTCGAGGCCGTCGTGTCGGACCTCACGGCTCAGGTGCGCCAGCTCGTGAAGGACTTCGCGAGCGTCGAGGCCCAGCTCAAGACGCTCAACGAGTGGCGAGATGAGCTGAAGGAGCGGGCCACCAAGATGAGCCGGGAACACGGGGTGGACGACTTCACGGGTCCCGAAGGGAAGGTCCAGGTCATCGTGAAGGCGGCGTCTCAGACATTCGACAAGGCCAAGGCCCGCCAGTACCTCACCGAGGCTCAGTACGAGAGCTGCCTGAAGCTGGGCAAGACCCCAGACCCCACCGTGAAGTTCGTCCCCGCCGGAAAGTAGAGCGATCCTCGGTTTCGCTCCGAATTGCTGTTGACAGACGCAAACCAGTGCTTATGTTGTGTCCAAGGACGGAGGGACACCATGCCAACAGCCATGCGACGTCGTGAGCAGTGGGAGACGGAGATCGAGCCCCCGGAGAGCTGCCCCGTGTGCGGCGGCGACAACTCCGAGTCGGCGAGCGGCTTCTGCTCGCAGGCGTGCGAGGAGCGGTACGTCGAGGAGCAGCGCAGGCGCGACGACGAGTACGCGCGTGACCTCCTCCTCGACCTCCGGGAGTACCAACCGGACGTGTGCAGGAAGATCATGGGTGGGTGTTGACAATCTGAAACAAGTGCTTAGGTTGTGAGTGTCGGAGGGAGACACCGAGGAGAAAGGAGGCCGACGATGCCCTGAAAAAATGCCGATACCTCGCCAGCCATGGAAATTGACGGCTGGGGCGATGGCGAGGTGGCATAGATACCAGCCAACGACGGGTCGACCTCCCGTGACCCACGGAAAGACGGGAGGAGAAAGGGCTGGACGGGCAACATGGTCTAGGTCAGGGGCAGGAGGGCGGGTGACCCGGCGCCTCCTCCACAGCCCCATCACAGCCGGGAGGACTTGGTGAAGGCCCATTGTGGGCTCTGGGAGCGGGCTGACGGTCGGCTGGCTGAGTGGGACGCCACGAGGTTGGTCGCATACGGGCTCAGGCTGGCGTAGCCTTCAACTCCCCGTTCCGTGTCGAGCGAGGGTCATCGGGTTTCGCCGATGGACGCTTCGCTGGCCACGGCGACAGCGCGGGTTCGAGACCTGCGAGGCCCCCCAGATTGACAACCGATGCCGATGGGCTAGGTTGTTGAATAGATGCTGCGGCTGTCCTCCGCAGCGGCGGCCATGGTGGTCGCTCCGTCCTAGAACCCCCCGGGGTGGTGCCCGGGGGGTTCGCCTTTTGTGGGGCCTGGGCGGAGTGTGATAGGGTGCGGGGGGTTTGGAAGGGAGGTGAACCATGGCTTCATGGTCATCGAAGGCGAAGGGGGTGATGGTGTTGGTCGCGGTTCTCATCATGGCTGCGCTGTCTGCGCTGATCCCGTGGGTTGTCTGCGAAGACGAAGCTCAGGGGGCTGTGGTCGCGCAACGTGAGGCTCGGCGCGCGAAAGCTCGTCAGCAGCGCGAGGACTTCGACAGGGAGCGGGACCGCAGCGAGAAGGAGAGAGACGCTCGGTGGGCGAAGATCGAGGCCGAGACAGAGGCCAGGCGGGTTGCCCTCCAGGCCGAGCTGGAGAACGCGCCGCCACCGAAGAAGCGTGAGGTGCGGCGGTTCCAGTGGGAGAGCCCGGCGGAGACCAGGGGGAAGGTCTGGAACGTCCCCGACGAGGAGACGGAGCTGGACGTCCTGACGGCTTTTCTGCGGATCTGCATCGCTGAGGCCGATGGCAACTCCCAGGACTGCGTGGGCATCTGGCAGGTCTTCAAGAACATCCGGCGCCGAGCTTGCGACCGTGGCGAGGTGCGGCGGATCACCGAGTGCGACGAGGACGGCGAGACGATGCTCAGCGTCATGCGGCGCAGCCAGAGACACGTCCTCGGCTACGTCCCCATCAGGAACGGCCGGGCGGCCTGGATCTCGAAGCTGACGACCGATTGTGATGTCCCGGAGGGCTGGACCGGGGGCGAGAGCCAGTGGGACGCCCAGTACGGCGCGAAGAGGTGCCCTCATGTCGTAGAGCTGGGGAGGTATCTGCTGAAGGGGGAGTTGCCGCCTCGGCGTCCTGGCGTCGACCTCGCGTGGCTAGGAGGCCGTCCCATGACATGGGGTGGTCGTTGCGAGAGCAAGACCGGGGCTTGCGACGATAGGATCGCTTGTTCGCGGGGGCTGGCTCGTATCGAGGACACTGACACCCTCAACGCCTTCTGGTGCAGGCCAGGACAGCCTGGGTGTCGCACAGACCCGGAGCCCATCTGCGTTCAGCTTGGATATGGGTTGCCAGCCGCGATAGACTCCACCCATGAGCAACACGGGCAAGATCATCCTGGACGGCAAGGAGTATCTGGTGGGGGCTCCGGTGAAGACGTGGGAGGACCACGGGATGAGCTTCGTCGGGAAGAAGAACACGTTGAAGCGGGAGCTTCGTCCTGACGTCATCATCTGGCACTGGACCGGCGGCGAGAACAGCGCCGAGACCACCTACAACACCCTCCTCAACCGCAGCCTGGGCGTGACGTTCTGCATCAACAGGGATGGCATCATCTACCAGTTCTTGGACCCAGTTCTCTACGACCCCAGGGACACGGATGGCCAGATCGGGCGTCGGTCGATCAGCTTGGAGATCGCCAGCTACGGCTTCAGGCTGAAGGGACAACCTCTCCCCTCGAAGGGGAAGGACCGCATCGTGGACGACGAGATCATCCACGGGGCCAAGGTTCGATGCGCCAGGTTCTTCCCGGACCAGCTCGACAGCGTGGCGGCTCTCACGAAGGTGCTCTGCACCGTGCTCGGCATCCCCCTGGTGTTCCCAAGGGAGCCGAGTGGCGAGATCGCCTTGAGGGTGCTGACGCCCAAGGAGCAGCGGGCTTTCCAGGGGGTCATGGGGCACTTCCACAAGACGACCGAGAAGTACGACCCCGGCTTCCACATCTTCCGCGAGCTGGGTCACCTCGAAGCGGCCTAGACTCGTTGGCAAATCGTTGCTACAGTATGGGTTGTCATGCTGTACTTCGACGACAACGAGGTCCACGTCTGCCAGGAGCGCCAGCCTTGTGCTGAGTGTCGAGAGCGCAAGGCCACCTGGGTGGCGAAGCTCCTGACGGGCGACGAGGCTTCTCTCTGTGCCTTCTGCTTGCTCTACTCCGGGAAGACCGAGTGGGGGCACGATAACAGGGGCGAGCTGCTGGAGGTTGGTCGGGCGGCCCAGGAGCAGGCGGCCAAGTTTCGCAAGCCGTTGCCCTTGCTGGACGAGCGGGGGCGTCTCCATCCGGCGGACGCTGAGAAGTTCGTCATGGGGGTGAGCTTCACGAGTCGCATGGTCGTGGATCGTTTCGGTGTTGGTCGTGGCCTCTCTGATTGAGCAGTACCCCAGGCCGAAGGTCGGTCAGGGCGTCAGGCTGCATGACGGGAGAACGGCCACCGTGGTCAACGTGTTCAAGGCCAACTCGGTCCTGAAGATGATGACCGAGGTGGAGGCCATCGCGCTGGCGACCATGGCCCAGGCTCGTTTCGGAGAGCACTGGCGCGACGTCTACTACCACGCCGACGTGATGTTCCCCTCCGGGACCATGGATGTGATCGACACGTCAAAGGTCCGCGACGTGTTCGACATGCCTTGACTAACCCATTTCATGACATAGAATTAGAAGTGATGGGCTCGAAGACCCTAACGCTCGCCACCCTCGCTCTCCAACAGCGGGAGAAGGGGGAGAAGGCGAGAGCACGGAAGGTGCAGCGAAGAAGGGAGCGTAGCCCTGTGAAATGGTTGGGGAAGGAGTGGTTGACGCTGATGCGTCTACGCTTCCCCGATGCTGAAGCAGAATGGACCGGCGCGGAGGCCGCGCTGGCGAAGAGGCTGATCGACGAGCGTGGCTTTGAAGATGCCTTGGCGTTGGTCAAGCACTTCTTCGGTACTTGGGACAGGAGGAAGGCGTCGCGTAGCGGGACACCGGGGCTCAAGCTCTTGTGGGTTATGCGAGAGCAACTGGCGGCCGAGATGGAAGGCAGGGTGAGGGTTCCAGAGCTGCGCGAGACGAGAATCACCTCCGGGGAGTTCTCGGAGGAGGCAGCCGAAGCAAGCCCGACCCGTGGCTGGGGTGATGTCGAGGACGACGGCACCGACCCCTATGAGGGCTGCGGGAATGGCTGGTAGGCTGGATATAGGCAGAGCGATGCGTGTCGTCGGACTGAGAGTCAAGCTGACGAAGGCTCACATGGAGCTGATGCGGATTCCGCGTCGGTTCTGGGAGTCGGACTTTGAGCTGATCCCCGATTGCGAGGGGAAGGAGACCATCCGGTCCTACCTCCGCAACATCGAGGACATGATGGACCGTGGCGAAGGTCTCCTCCTGTGGGGTGAGAACGGCCATGGCAAGACGTCGGCTGCCGTCATCATCGCCATGGAGGCGAGGCGGCGTGGTGCGTCCGTGCTCTTCGTCCAGGCCGAGACGCTTCGCCAGTCCACGCTGGAAGGCACCATGTTCTCCGACGAGCGCACCCTCATTGAGCGGGCGCGCGAGGTGGATCTCCTCGTGCTGGACGACCTGGGCAAGGAGCACGCGGGCGAGAGCGGCTACACCGAGCGTCTGTTCGAGAACCTGATCAGGGTGCGGAGCGCAGGCAAGCGCGTCACGCTGGTGACGACCAACCTGCCGGTGAACCCTCCGCCTGGCCGCGAGCAAGCTGCCTCGCTGAAGACCAAGTACATCGCCTCCATGCTGGAGGTGATGCGGGAAGCGATGTATCCTGTGCGGCTGAAGACGCACAACTGGCGTGACCGGGCTCAGAGCGACATGGAAGCCCGGCTCACTGGCTAACAACCCAGGTCCGACCAACCTGGCGCCCTGGTGACGGGTGTGACGGGGGAGTTTCGCCGTGGACCTTGATGCTGCTGCTATCGGGCTCGCAACGAGAAGCGAGTCTGGATTCAGAAGAGCGCGCGAGCTGCTGAGCGATCAGCTCCTACTGAAGCCTGGGAAGCGGGCGTGGGAGTTCGTTCAGAGCTACTTCACGGAACACGGCCAACTCCCCCCACCATCCGTCGTCAAGGAGCAGACCGGCATTAGCATCGAACAGGTCGAGGACGGGACCGCCATCGACTGGGTGGTCGACCAGCTCCTCGACCGGCACAAGTTCCGAGCCCTGGAGCACGGCTACGCGGCCGGCATCGAGCACCTGGAGAAGGGGGACAAGGACGCTGCCGAGGCCGAGGTCCACAAGCTCTCCGAGCATCTGAGGGGCCTCTCCATCCAGAGGACCCGCATCCACACCCTCGCCGAGGTCGCCCCAGAGGTCCAGGCACTCTACGAACGCACGAAGCGGGGCGAGACCGGCGTCAAGTTCCCCTGGGAGACGATGACCAGGATGACCATGGGGATGTGGCCCGGGACGCTCACGATGTTCGTGGCCCGCCCCAGCGTCGGCAAGACCTGGACGATGGTGCTGGTGTGCTGGTTCGCCGCCTTCGACCAGAAGATCAAGGTGCTGCTCGTCAGCCCGGAGATGAACCGGGTTGAGATGGGTGAGCGCTTCGTCGTCAAGCACGGCGCCTTCAACTACGGCGACGTCGTCTCGGCTACCCTTGGAACCTACGCTGAGCCGCAGTTCTTCAAGACCATCAAGGAGATCGAGCAGAGCAACGAGGCCCAGAACCTCTTCATCCTCGACGACGAGGACAAGCTGGAGCCTGCCTTCATCGAAGAGGCCATCGACGCGACCGATGCTGACTTCGTGGGCATCGACAGCGCCTACATGCTGAAGGTGGCCCAGAAGGGCATCAAGAGCGGCCCTGGTTCACGCGGCGACCGCCAGGAGCGCATGGTCTCGACGGTGGACTGGATGCGCTCGACGTCACGCAAGAAGCAGAAGGCCATCTGCGCCATCAGCCAGCTCGCCCGCACGGGCAAGGTCAAGAAGAGCGCCAGGGAGACGCTGAAGAAGGGGTTGGGCACCGGGGGGCTCGAAGACACGCTCGCCTTCTCGGACACGCTCTTCCAGGACTGCCACAACCTCTTCGCGTTGTACCAGGACGACGACATGAAGCTCGATAAGCAGATGCTCTTCGTGCCCCTGAAGGCTCGGCGCCAGGCCATGTGGAGCGCCATCGTCACGCGCTGGGACATGGACGAGATGGCTTTCGATGAGGTCGGGACCTCCGTCATCGCTGACGACCGCGACGACGACTTCGATGACAAAGGGCACAGCTACGTGTACTGATGGGCGATGGATTTCAAGGTCGGCGAGCGTGTGGTGGTTGAGAGCAGGGGTCCCGGGGAGATCAAGGGATACCTCAGCGACGCTTGCGTCGTCATCCGGTTCGACAGCGGCGTCGAGATGTGCGTCCACGTCGCAGGGGTGAAGAGGGAGAGCGAAACCGAGGTTCGCTCCAAGGGGAGCAGATGAACATCCAATGGTGGGAGGTCGTCGGGCTCATCGGCGTGACGCTGGTGATCACGGCGGGTCGCATCTTCGAGTCGCTCCGCGAGTGGCTCCTCACCTTCGAGAAGCCGTACAACCCGTTCAGGATCGCTGGGGAGCTTCTACGCTGCTCGATGTGCTGCGGGATCTGGGTGGGCTTCCTGTGGGGCGTTCTCGTCAAGCAGTGGCCATGGTACGTGGCCCTCGTTCTTGGCGGCTGCATCAGCATCGCTTCCATCACGGCCGACGAGCTTATCGGCATCCTCTCGCTCTACAGGTTGCTGCGGAAGAAGAGGGAGAAGGGCGCGCTGACCATGGACGAGCTTCTGGCCGCCCGCCAACAGTCTCGTGTGGTGCAGAAGCAGCGTCAGGCCGACCAGATGTCTCAGGCGCGAGCGCGCAAGCGTGGGACCCCAAGAGAGCTGACCGAGGAGGAGGCCGACGCCTATGTCGATGCTCAGGAAAGGGCCATCGACGCCCTGATCACTGGCGAGCCCGACGAGGCTGCCTGATGGAGTTCATGCACTCTGGTCTCATGTACGCCTGCCCGTTTGACGACGAACCGAAGGAGAAGGTGATGGAGATACGGATGATGGAGGGCTTCCCCGTGAGGCCCATGCACGACTTCATCTTCGTGGCCGATCTTGGCCAGCCCAACCTGAGCCATGGCGGCATCTGGCTGCCAGACGAGGCGTTCACGTTTGCTCGCTACAAGCACCTGAACGAGCGCTATGGGATCGTCTGCGCCATCGGTTCGGGCCGGATGATGAACGTGCGGACGAACGAGATGTGCCAGCGGTGCTCGTGGGGCTGTCCGAAGAAGACGATGGTGTGTCCCAAGCTCGCTGGGCTTCACGAGGAGGGCCTGGAGCTGGGGAAGACCGTGCTGTTCAACCGGCGCTTCGGCTCTCGGCTTGGTCTCATGTTCCAGCCCCCTGGCTTCTCTCACCCGCTCTACATCCGGGTCCTCGATCCCGACAAGGTGCTGGCGTTCGTGGATGACTTCGAGCCCTGGTGGGACATCGAGCGAGGCGTTCTCCACCCGGACCTGGTGATGAGCGGCTAGTTGTTGACAAACCCTCCTCAGTGGTTAGATTGGATGCACGGACGGAGGGACACCATGATCTTCGCATCGGTCGAAAACGGCAGCCTGACTCTTCGCAACCACGACAACACCAAGCGTGGTTTCTCGTTCGACGACGAGGGCAAGGCCGCGCTGGCAGAGACCCTGAAGGAGTGGGGAGCCGATCCCGAGGATGGGGTCATGTGCTCCAGCTCCGTGGACTTCGCCGAGGAGTACGGCGCCCCGGACGATCTGGACGTGCGCGACTGGATCGGCAAGGCGCAGCTCATGGCGGCTGGGCCACCTCCGATCACGTTCACCATCGAGCAACTGGAGGAGATGGCCAAGCAGCTCCGCGATGGAGGCATCGAGGCCGTCATCGAGCGCATCGAGCGCAACGTCGTCAGGGCCAAGGAGTGGTTCGAGGGTGAGATCGCGTGACCCCGGGACGACTCCAGGCCATCCTCCAGACCATCGGCGCCCGTAACACGAGCATCGCGCGGGACCGTGTGCGGTGCTCCTGTTTGCTTGCGCCGTGGACCCATCCAGGTGGCAAGGACAGCACGCCTTCGATGGTCGTCTTCCCCGAGGGCAAGTACGGCGATCCCATCTACTCCTGCCAGGCGTGCCACCACGATGGCTCGCTACGAGACCTCGTGCTGTTGTTGTGGCACAAGACCGGCCTCAACATGATGAACACCATCGAGGCGCTGGACGGTCCAGACGCCCCGGTGAAGCCTCCCGAGGGGAAGGAGGTCCAGAACCCCTTCCTGCACGAGAAGGCCGCCAGGCTGGCGAAGCTCCAGCACGATGGGGGCGCTCACGAGGTCTATCGTCGCAGGCGGCAGACAGAGGATGCTCCGTGGCATGACAAGTACGCCATCGCAGCCAGCGATGATGTGCCCGAGATCCCCTGGGCGGAGTACGAGCCCTACCTGACCGAGGCCATCCACCCCTACGCGGAAGCTCGTGGGATCTACCTCGACACCTGGCTGGAGTGGGAGCTTGGCGTCGACACGAGGATGCGGCGCATCCTCTTCCCGATGCGGGACCATCATGGTCGGCTCATAGCAATCAGCGGGCGCCTCTACGAGGAGAAGAAGTGCGTGCGGTGTGGAGGTCAGGTCGTCACGATGGCGCCCATCCCCCCGGCGAAGAAGGGCAAGAGGATCTGCGGCAACTGTGGCAAGGAGCCCCCACCGAAGTACCTCCACAGCAAGGGCTTCCATCGCAACGTGTTCCTGTACGGTGAGCACATGCTTCCCAACGACAGCGGCACGAGGCTCTACGTGGTCGAGGGGCATCTGGACGCCCTGATGCTCTGGCAGGCCGGCTACCGCCCCGTGGTTGCGACGCTGGGGACGAAGGTGGGGGAGAGCCAGGTCGAGCGCCTGGTCCACTACGCCAGCATCCCGAGGAGGCCCATGCGGATCGTCCTCGTGGTCCACGACGGCGACGAGGCGGGTCACAGCATGGGGGCTATGGTCAAGAACATGATCGCCAGGCGTGTTCCGTGCTTCACGAGGCCATGCCCGGATGGAAGCGACCCAGCCTCGATGCTGCCCCATGAGCATCGCCAGCTCTTGGGTGAGCCGTGGGGAAAGGGTGTTGACACGCAGATCGCGATGGGTTAGGTTAGGAAGTGTGCAGCGATGACTGCACGTTAGCGATGCTCTGGTAGAGCAAGGAGGTAGCAAGATGGGTTGGTTCAACACTGGGTTCGAGTCTTCCTCGCACGCCTACGACTACGACGACAGCAACAAGGGTCCACGGCGGTTCTGGATGCCACCGGAGACCCAGAAGCGCGTCATCTTCCTGGACGACGACCCGACGACCTTCTGGGAGCACAACTTCAAGCACAAGGGGTCCTGGAAGAACTGGGAGCCCTGCAAGAAGCGCAACCGGATGGACGACAACTGCGCGCTCTGCGAGCGCTACCCCGACCGCAAGCCCAGCTTCATCGGGCTGCTCTCGGTCATCAGCATGACCCCCTGGGAGTCCAAGCAGGGGCGCGAGTTCTGCTACGGGCGCGAGCTGTTCGCGGCCAAGCTGGGTGGCAAGGACAAGCCCGGGGTCCTCAAGAAGCTGGAGAGGATGAAGAAGCAGCACGGCGGTCTGACCGGCTGCGTCTTCGACATCTACCGCAGCGGCGGCAAGACCGAGTCGGTCGGCGATGAGTTCACCCTCGTCGAGAAGATCGCGCCCAAGGACATCGCGGCCTTCGGGAAGAAGCACCTGAAGGAGTGGGTCCAGCGCATCAACGAGAACATCGACGACCCGGAGAAGTACCTCACGCTCGACAAGATGTGGGAGCGTCACCCCTGGGAGCCCTACAACTACGGCGAGATCCTGGAGGTCCGGTCCAACGAGGCGCTGAAGATCATGTTCAGCATGGCGGCGCCCGGTGACGAAGAGGGCGCCAGCTCAGACGAGTCCGTGGACGAGGACGCTCCCTACTGACCAAGGATTCCTCTCCTGCCCCACCGGGAAGGTGCGCCCCCCCACACACTGACCCGGTGGGGCTGGGGGAGGTCTTTGTAGAGGTGTCCTATGCGCCCAAGAGTCTCAGGAATGGTCTGGCTCCCGAAGGAGGAGATGGACCGGATGCTGATCGCTCACCTCCGCAGTGAGCTAACCATCATCCCTCGCAAGGCGCGGGGGTACGATGACGTGAAGTCCGATCCCATCCGGTGCTACATCGAGACTCCCTATGAGTTCGGGGTTCCGAGGGCCTTCTGGTTCGGGACCTCGACGAAGAGCTACGAGTACGACTGGGACGTCTCATTCGGGAGCCGATGGGAGGAGTCGCCAGAGTGTCTCCTGACGCATGAGGGGCCTTACGCCGAGCAGGCAGAGATCATCGACCTGTTCCAGGGTCGATTCGAGAGGTGTAGCCCGGCCTGTGCTGAGGATGAAGAGACGCCAGACCGTGAGGCTGGGCTGCTCATGGGTGGCATCTTCCAGGCTGACACGGGGTTCGGGAAGACCGACGTGGCCCTGGGCCTCATCAACAGGCTCCAGACCACCACGCTGGTCATTGTCCACAAGGAGTTCCTTCAGACCCAGTGGATTGGACGCGCCAAGAAGTGGTTCCCCGACATGAAGATCGGGCTCGTCCGCGAGAAGAAGTGTGACTTCGAGGGCCGCCATCTTGTGGTGGCGATGGCACAGAGCCTCGCCTTGGACGACGGCGAGCGCTACCCGGCCGAGCTGTACGGCTGGCCTGGGCTCCTCGTTGTGGACGAGACGCATCGTGTGGGGGCTCCGACCTGGGCGCCCATCCCGCCGAAGTTCTCCAGTGCGTGGCGCCTGGGCATGACGGCGACTGCGAGGCGCTGGGACGGGGCCGACAAGGTCTTCTGGTGGCACCTCGGAGAGGTCGCCTACAAGGCCAGGACCGAGACGCCGAAGCCCAACGTCAGGATGATCAAGGTGCGCTCGGATGGCTTGCCGCCCGTCGTGATGCGGGAAACCGTGAAGGCGCCCATCGTCATCAACATCCTGGTCAAGCTGAAGCGCCGCAACCGGAAGGCCGTCGATGAGATGGTCAAGGCCCTGAAGGCCCCGGCCGCCCGCAAGCTGTTCGTGCTCTCAGAGCGCCTGGATCACCTCCGCAAGCTGGAAGAGATGCTGCGAGAGGCGTGGAAGACCGAGCGCGAGGCTGGTGGTGTACCAGACGAGGAGCTGACCACGGGGTTCTACGTCGGTGAGTGGTTCACGGGGGAGACGGTCCCGAAGCTCGCCCCGAGGTCGTGGCCCATGAAGGACGGGGGCCGCGAGAGGGCCATCGACACCATCTACAGGAGCATGGCGAGGTCGTGGAAGCCGGTCGAGGAGCTTGGCGAGCTGAAGCCAGTGGTGTCGGTCGTCAAGGACACCGGGGAGAAGCGGCACAACGTCTTCATGCAATGGGGGAACGTGTCGGCCATCAAGGGCATCGTCACGGACGGCGATGAGGATGACGAGTGGGTCCACGTTTGCCTCGAAGAGCTGGAGGACGCTCACCTGTACGACATCGCGAAGCTCTATGACATCCAGCAGACGAGCATCGAGCGCAAGAGGCACCAGACCGATGACGAGCTACACGAGGCCGAGCGGGCGCGTGTCATCTTCGCGACCTACCAGATGTGCGCTGAGGGCGTGGACATCCCGGCCATCGACACCGAGATCCTGGTGAGCCCGGTGAGCGACGTGGAACAGGCCAGCGGGCGCATCAGACGCATCTGCAAGCCCGAGCCATCGAAGTGCGCCCACTACTGCCCGTGGCGTGCTGGGGTGTGTGAGGGGAAGCCCATGCCCATTGTGGCCGACATCGTGGACATCGGCATCCCGCTGGCCTCGAAGAGGGAGCGTTACAGGCGCGACTACTACGACACCCTTGGCACGGTAGTGGCAGGTTGATGGGTCTTGACAATGCCATCTCAAGTGTTAGTTTGTGGGTAGGAGGGTGAGGAGATGGCAGAACGAGTCCCAAGCCCGCGCAAGGACTACTACGCGGACTGGTATCAGACGAACAAGGATCGCATCAGCGAGAAGAGGAAGCGGTCCTACCAGGAGGACGACAGCTACCGGGAGAAGGTGCTCAGCCAGTCGGCGGAGCATCGAGAGCGGCAACGAGCTGTCCCACGGGTCAAGGTGCCACGGCATCAGGTCCCGAAGAAGTACAAGACCGGGGACGGTGGCGAGGTCGTGCTCTACAGCATCGGCTTCTTCGCGTTGTTCGTCGGTCGGTCCATCCAGTCCATCAACGAGTGGGAGAAGGACGACCCCGAAGAGGGCAAGCCGGCGATCCTGCCCAGGACCCCCTACATCCAGGGCACCAGGCGGTTCCGCTACTACACCCAGGCGATGATGGAGGTGGTCAAGGAGCACGTCGGGACGAAGCGGCGGCTCTATCCGGTGGACCCGGAGATGTACGCCAAGATCGCTGCTGCGTGGGAGGCGTCAGGCGTTCCGGTCGGCTGCGAGGGTGGCCTGAAAGAGGCCCTGAAACAGACAAAGACGTCCAAGAACGGGTCATAAGCTGCCATTCCGCAGTTGACAACCCGTTCTTAGTGCCTAGAATGGAAGGACGGAGGGAAGCATGGCGGAAGAAGCGGCGGTTGCCTTCATCGACGGGCGGTTCGTCCACAAGGGTGAGGAGTACGACTCCACTTCGAAGGAGGAGACCGTGCTCGTCCACGACTTCAAGGGGCCTGTGGCGCGCGTGCGTCGGGGCTACGGGCTCACCATGAACCTGGGCAACTACGAGAGCGCCAGGTTCGACGTCGTGCTGGAGGTCCCCTGCTACGTCGAGGACATCGACGCGGCGGACGAGTTCGCCAAGAAGTGGGTCGAGAAGCGGTGCGAGGCCGAGGTCGCCGAGGTCCGCAGCCCCAGCAACGGGAACGGCAAGGACAAGACCTCCAAGCCGAATTTCTGAGGGCGCCATGGCTGAAAAGATCGGCCTGGCAGCGGCCAAGGCTGCACTGGTCAAGAAGTATGGAGCCGCCGCAGTGCTTGGCTCCGGGGATCGCATCGCCAAGCGGGACATCCGGGTCTCGTCCGGGTCGTTCGAGCTGGACATGGCGATGGGAGGTTCCATCGAGAGCGGCTTCGGCATCATCGTCGGGAGGGCGCACGCCTTCTGGGGTGACAAGAGCGGCGGCAAGACCACGACGTCCATGCGGGTCGCCGGCATCTTCCAGGGGCTCTGTCGCAACTGCTGGAGGCCAGCCAAGGGCATCGAGGCGATACCGCCGACAGAAGAGGAGCTGGCGGTTGACCAGGATGCCAGGTGGAGCGCGAAGGGCGAGTGTGACTGCTACGCCCTGGGGCTCATGGACCGGGACTTCGTGGTCCCGGCTCGCGACAAGGGGGAGTCGGCGAAGGATTACGCAGAGCGTGTCGAGGTCGTCAAGGAGGCGTTCAGGGCCAACTCTTACGAGGAGACCGTGGTGGCCTGGATCGACGCCGAGGACGCTTTCGAAAAGCGCTACTTCTCCAACTTCGGGGACCCACGGCGGATCATGCTGGTCAAGCCCGAGGTCGGAGAGGACGCGATAGACATCGCTCACGTCCTGGCATCCAGCGGGTGCATCGACCTGATGGTCCTCGACTCGCTCGCCCACTTTGTTCCGAAGGACGAGGTGGAGGCCAGCGCGCACGAGTGGCAGCAAGGGCTCCAGGCTCGCATCGTCAACAAGGGCGTGCGGAAGTTCATCTCGACGGCCCACAAGGGGCATCAGTCCGGGAGACGCCTCACCCAGATATGGATCAACCAGACGCGCATGAAGATCGGCGTCATGTTCGGCGATCCATCCGTCAAGCCGGCTGGGATGGGGCAGGAGTTCGGGGCTCACGTCGAGATCCGCTTCCGGGGCTCCCATGGGGAGCATGTCGATGAGCAGTGGGGCGACGCGAAGAGGGGCGAGATCGTCAAGACGATGGTCTCGGAGAGGTTTAGTTTCGAGGTCGTCAAGAACCGGAGCTGTGCCACCAAGGGCGTCAAGGGTCACTACGAGCAGAGCCCGGCTGGAAAGGTGATGGAGGACGAGAGCCTCTACAAGATGGCCATGAAGTTCTTGGTGACGGAGGACAAGAAGGCGAAGGACGACAAGTACGTCATGGGGGACCGGGGCTTCCGCACCCAGAAGGACGTGCTTACGGCCATCAGGGATGACCCAGAGGTCCGCGAGGCTGTCCGCATCGCCCTGCTTGCACGCTTCACCCCAGGGTCCTGACGATGGCGCTGCCACGCTTCATCGAGGAAGAGACCAGCGGCAAGGCGGCGCGAGCCCGCAAGCCGAAGGCTCACGAGAAGGACACGGCGAAGGCCCTTGGGGGGCGCTGCCAACCGGCGAGCGGTTCCAAGGATGGGTTCAAGGGCGATGTGCGTGGGGTATCTACCAAACTGACCGAATTCTTGGTAGAGTGCAAGCGCACCGAGGACCAGTCTCTCAGGTTGCAAGCCCGGTGGCTGAACAAGATCACCACTGAGGCGGGGCTCACCAGGGAGCCAGCCCTGGCGATTCAATTCGAGCCCGACGTGCTGCGCCGGCTGACCGAGCCTGGGCAGATCACGGCGGAGCCAGATTGGGTTGCCATCCCTCGGAGCGTCTTCAGGCGGCTGCTCGATGCGGTCGGAGTGGAGGAGTCGGAGTGGGCCTCGGAAACCTGATCCAGAGGGGACGCCAGCAGAAGGCCGCCAAGCCTCATGTCGAGCTGGAGAGGCCCGAGCGGCCCAGAGACCTCTGGCTTCAACCGCGTATCATGGAGGCGCTCACGAGCGTCAGGGAGGTCGACGTCAAGCCGGATATGTGGCTCTCCCCATCCGTGCTTGCCGGATGGTGCCCAAGGGCTTGGACGCTGGCCTATCGCATGGGCATCCCCCTGGTCGATGAGATCGGCCCGGACAACCGCTGGTGGATGGACGGTGGCACTGCTCACCACAGCCTGTTCCAGGAGTGGTGGATGGGACCGTCCAAGATCATCAAGGGTGGCTGGGAGTGCCCGGCGTGTGGCCACACCGTTGGCATCGACTCCAGCGACATGGTGCCGGTCTACTCCCACGGCGAGGAGATCATCCACAAGGTGACCACGAAGAGCGCCGTGCTGTGCCCGGACGTGTGCGAGAAGTGTGGCCACAAGCCGTCGTGGCGCAGTCCCTTCAGTTACGTCGAGCCCATCCTGTATGACCTGGAGCTGAGGGTGGTTGGCTGGTGCGACGGCATCATCGACTGGAGCCCGCACGAGGACGAGCTGTGGGACCTGAAGACGAAGGCCAGCACGGAGAGCATGGAGTGGATAAGGGAGGCCCCGGACGAGAGCAACCTGAAGCAGCTCAACTGGTATCTGGACATGGCCAAGATGGCCCACGGCAGGCTCGTCTACCTGGACCGCGCCTCGAAGCACCTGGTGGACGCCATCGTTGAGCATCCCGTCGTGGCTGATCACGAGCTGATGGCGAAGGAGAAGGAGAAGGTCATTGCCTTCCGCGAAGCGACAAAGAACCCAGAATCCAGCATCCCTCCCTGCCCAGATGGCGGCTCGACTCGGTTCGGACCTTGCCAGTGCAGAGAGCTGGAGAGCGCCTGGAAGAATCATCGGCCTCGACCTTGAGCTGGTGAACACTGGGCTCGTGGTGTTGACCGACCGAGGACACGTTCTCCGGTCGCACACCTATCACTATCCGCTCGTCAGCACGAAGAAGATCCCGGTCTCGGAGCGCGACCGCGTTGATCGAATCCTCCACCTCGCCAACGACATCATCGGGGTCGTCAAGACGTTCGGGGTCCAGCACATCGCCATCGAGGCTGGTGGTGCTTCGTTCGGGGCCAAGTCGCAGGCCATCCAGCGAGGGGGGCTTCTCTACGTTGTGCTCACCCAGGTCTGGCTTGCGTGTCACCTGTTCCCGGACCTCGTGACGGCCAACTCGGCCAGGAAGGTCGTGCTGGGCTACGGGGGCAAGGGGAAGGACCAGAAGGAGAAGGTCGTCGAGGCGTTGCGGCTGAGCAGCATCAGCTTCGAGACGGACCACGAGGCGGACGCCTATGTCGTGGCCCGGTGGAAGTTCGAGGACGTGAAGGAGAGGACGTCATGAAGATCGCCAAGAAGCGTGGCGGCTTTCGAGAGGCTACGAAGGAAGAGCAGGATGCTCGCAGCACGGTTGGCGGAGGGAACCTCGTCCCTCTGTCCGGGGCCAAGGGCGGCGTCGAGGTGCTGACGACCGACGAGACGGAGGCCAACAAGGTCCACCTGCGTCTGATCGACCTGAGAGCCAAGTACGAGGAGACCTACTTCGAGATCGCCCATCTGCTCTACCGCGTCAGCGAGGAGCGCTTGTTCACGGCGAAGAGCCTGGGCGGCTACGAGACCTTCAAGGACTACGTGGAGCTGGAGCTGGAGTTCACCGTCCGCAAGGCCCAGATGCTCGCGGCGGTCCACTGGTGGTTCTGCATCGCGCAGGAGGGCCGACCCAAGCTCATCCAGGGGGCTCGCGAGATCGGGTGGACGAAAGCCCATCAGCTCGTCAAGGTCGTGGACGAGAAGAACGCCGACAAGTGGTTCGAGCTGGCCAAGTCGGTGACGAAGGATGAGCTGGCCAAGCACGTCCGAGCTGCGCTCCAGTCGGCTGGCAAAACGAAGGACCGGCGCGTCAAGGACACCAAGCCGAAGATGAACCCTCCGCCGGGGATGACGCCCGATGACCCGGAGCCCGAGACGCCGACGACCGAGGAGGCCGATGCCAAGGCCAACGGCGGAGGTGTCCCCACGGAGGCCACGGAGGCCAAGGAGCCACAGGGCGTCGAGCCTCCGACGAAGGAGCAGGTGAATGAGGTGAGGGCGAAGGACGAGGAGTGGACCACCTTCTCGATGAGGGTCCCCAAGGACACGAAGGGCACCATCGACGACGCCATCGAGCTGGCGAAGAAGATCGGCAACACGGCCAACCCTGGCTACTCCCTGAGCCTCATCGCGCAGCACTTCCTGTCGTTCTCCCACGACAAGAAGACCGCGATGGTCGGCGAGTGGCTGGCGGCGTTCGAGCGCAACACGGGGCTGCACGTCATCGCGGTGGACCCGGCAGACGAGAAGGTCATCTATGGCCACGAGTACCTGAAGGCCATCGGCGACGAGGAGGAGTGAGATGCACGTCAGGCGTGAGGTGGCAGCGGAGACGCTTGCCACGGCGAGGAAGCTCTTGGGGTACTGGGAGCGCCGGCTGAGGAAGCCAGACGCGGAGAAGCGGGTCATCGACGGCATGGGGAACACCGAGGACGTCGAGGTCCCGGAGGGGGCGATGGTCGCCCAGACGCTTGGCGAGGAGGACACCATCAAGATGCGCGCCGAGCTTGCTGCTGTTTCGGCAGCTCTGGAAGGGCTCGCGGGGACGTGATAGTCTGACCCCAAGCGGAGGTCGGATATGAAGACCGCGACTCAGTTCGTAGAGGAAATCAGAACACTTTCGGCGAGCCTTGGTGGCGAGCCTGCTGCCCCGGCGGTGGGTGGCAACGTGGCCGAGGAGATTGCCGACTGGCGTGGACCGCTCCAGGAGATTCAGGTTCGCCTCCGTCGCATGATCCAAGGGGACATCGACAAGTTCATGGAGTCGGCCCAGAAGATCGTCCAGCGGGCCGAGGAGTCCGACTGGTCGAAGACGGTCGTCCAGAACGAGGTCGCGCGCTGGAGCGCTGACGTCAACAAGGTCTACGCCGACTTCAAGAACGCCACCCAGGGCTTCATGGACCTCGTGAAGAGCATGGGCGTCACGACCAGGCGCCACAGCACGAAGGGCAAGGCCCCGAGTGCGCGCGGCAAGATGGACTGGTCGAGCCTCGCCCAGCCTCAGCTCAAGAAGGAGGTCCACAACCAGGTGCAGCGGCTATCCGGTGGCATCCACAGCCTCGCCGACGATGGCGCCTACATGCTCCACCAGATCGACCGCATCCTGAAGTACAAGGCCCCCAACGACGAGACCATCAGGGAGGAGATCGGAGCCCTCTACCAGGACTTCGTGGACTTCCGCGATGCCTTCGGCTCGAAGGTGTGGGGTCCCTACAACGGTCTCATCGGGCGCCTCAACGCCATCCCGGCCAAGCCCGTCGGCAAGTACGGCAAGGAGTACGCGAAGGCCATGCGGACCAAGCCGAGCCGCATGGTGGCGAGCAGCGACCTGCCCATCGACTGTCCCGAGCTTCGTGAGGCCATCGAGCGGGACCGGATGCGGGCCACGCGCGGTGTGCTGGGCGAGGACAGGAACGAGGCCCAGGCGCTCATCGAGGGCATCGAGGCCGAGCTTCTGGGGGAGGCGGCAGCGGAGGACAAGCCCGAGGAGGGAGTGGCCAAGAAGATGAAGGCCAAGGGCTACGGCTTCAAGGTGCTCCTGAAGGACAAGCCTCCGCTCTACACGAAGACCGAGAAGGGGGCGAAGGAGGTCCAGAAGGACTACCCGGGCTCCAAGATCGTCAAGAACGAGAGCGGCGAGATCGACGACCAGGCGGTCATCGAGGCGGCCGAGCACGGCGACCTCTTCGACTTTTTCGAGGACTTCGGGATGTTCGGCGGCTCCCCTTTTCTCGGTGAGGGCAAGCTGCTCGACCCGGAGCAGATGGTCAAGAAGATGGGCCGTGGCTGGTTCATCATGAAGAACCCGGACGGCTCCGACAACAAGGTCGAGATGGGTAGCTACTCGACGAAGAACGCTGCCATCGAGCAGGCGTGGGCGATGATCGGCTCCTACGCCGGGCGCAACAAGGTGCCGCTGCCCAAGGGTGCGCCTCCGAGGGCCGTTTCGGCCCACGCAGCCTACTCCGAGGGCGACGATCCAGTCGGCGACGAGCTGACCGAGATGTCCGAGGTCGTCAAGACCATCTTCCAGCAGATGGGCGGCGGCCGAGGGCTGTCGATGATCGGCGGGCAGGCCATGGCCATCGACGGCAACACCCTCGGCATCAAGTGGCCGAGCCGTCATCGGGCGCGCATCGGCAACTACGTCGAGGTCAAGTACCTCCCCGGCGCCGACCTCTACGACATGGAGTTCTTCAACATCAGCCCCCAGGGCAAGAAGACCGTGAAGAAGTTCACGCGGCTCTACGGCGACCAGCTCATCCCCACCTTCGAGGACCATACAGCCTGGTACATTCGGCTCTGACGCCCCTCACAGGAGCGAAACTGGGGTTCGCTCTTCTTGACCTATAAGCTGCCATTGTTCACAATGGTAGTGATATGGGAGACGTAGCACCCATCCGAGGCGGACACATTCCGGTGGCGCAGCGCGTCTCGGATCTGCCCATCGTCAACGACGTGGATGACATGCTCCGCGAGGGGCTTTCCGCGCCTGACGTGGCCAAGCACATCCAGCAGACCTTCGAGCTGCTGGTGGACATCCCCGAGCGCACGCTGGTGGAGGCTCTGAAGACGAGGCGCGCGAGCCTCCCTCCGCCGCCACCTACCCCGGAGGAGTGGCCGGCGGCCTTCGCGCCGCCCGCTGAGCAGCGTGTTGCCCCGAGGTCGCCTGGGCGTCTGTCCAGCGGGATGTACAGGCAGGCTGCGCGGGGCATCAACGCCTTGCTGGAGACCGAGAGCCTGTACCTCGCCCAGCGGGATCGCATCGACATGCTGATGCACCTGGAGCACAGCGTTGGGGTCCCCTACGAGGAGATGCCCAGGGAGATGAACAGCGCCTTGGAGATGCTGAAGACGCACGCGAAGCTCCAGGAGCAGTTCGGCCCGGCCATCGACCGGATGAAGATGAGCCTGGAGATCCAGGGTGGTTCGGCCACTGGCCTCGGTCAGCGAATCATGTCCGTCATGCAAGACCCTGAGAGCCGCCACAAGGTGCTCGCCATGTTCAAGAGGCTCGTCCAGGCTGCGAACATGCCGGTGATCGACGCGGAGGCAGAGCCAGTCGGTAACGGCTGATGGCCATCGAGCTGATCAACGGGCGCCCTCGCTCCATTCGTACTGAGGAGGAGCTGATCCGAGACATGGTTGACTCGTTGGAGGCGATGAGCCCTGACGAGCAGGCGGCCTTTCTGCACTACCTCGACGAGATGGAGAAGGGCAACGGGGACATCCTGGACCCCTTCGTCAAGGCCGAGTACGTCGAGGAGCCCGTCGACCCGAGGACGTTCTTGCTGGACGAATACTACCTGGGGCAGGTGGGCACCCATATGTGGCCCAAGCTCCAGGACGACTTCGTGGAGCTGTTCGAGGGCGACTACTCCGAGGCCATCCTGACCGGCTCCCTGGGCTGGGGGAAGAGCTTCTTCGCGACGTGCGGCCTGGCCTACGTGCTCTACCAGATGTCGTGCCTCGCCAACCCGCAGGAGGTCTACGGGCTTGCAACGGGCACGGCGCTCGCCATCGCCATCCTGTCGGCCACGCGCGAAGCGGCCCGACGTGTTCCCCTTGCCGAGTTGGGCTCCAAGCTCCAGCTCTCGCCCTACTTCAAGGAGAAGTGCCCCTACAAGATCGCGGCGACCATGTACGAGATCCGCTTCCCCACCAAGAAGATGATGGTGGTGGCGGGCTCGACGTCAAGTGCGGCCATCGGGACCAACGTCTTCGCTGGGTTCCTGGACGAGATGGCGTTCATGGGCGGCAAGCGTCAGGTGGACAAGACGGGGCGCCTCGTCGAGGTTGACAAGTCGGAGGTGCTGACGAAGGCCATCGTGCGCCGGATGAAGTCCAGGTTCATGCGGGCCGGGAAGCTCCCAGGCATCATGTTCCTGGTCTCGTCGAAGGAGAAGCCTGTCTCCTTCATCGAGGAGAAGATCGCGGAGGCGCGGCGAGGGCAGAGCCCTGGCGTCTTCCTCCGGGACTACTCGACCTGGGACGTCAAGCCCAGGGAAAACTTCAGCGGCAAGACCTTCCAGATCGCAGTGGGGAGCGAGACGGTGCGGTCCAAGATCGACCCGACGCCAGAAGACGTCGTGTGGTACAAGGACGCCAGCCTCCGCATCATCGACGTCCCCGAAGAGTACAGGCCCGACTTCGAGTCTGACCTGGAGGGAGCGCTCCGCGACATCGCCGGCTTCGCGACCGAGAGCGTCAGCCTCTTCATCCACCGCAGAGAGAAGATCGTCGAGGCTATCGACGAGAGCTTGGCGAGCCCTCTGGACGTCGAGGAGTGGATGAGCGGCGAGCCACTGGAGTTCTGGTGGGAGAGGGTGGCGGTCCCCTTCCGGCGTTCCATCCCTGGTGGCTTCTTCGAGGAGGCGTGGAGGCCCATCAGGCACCCGTCCGCTGCGCGCTACGTTCACATCGACCCATCGCTCACCGGGGACTGCGCCGGGCTCGTCATCGCCCACATCGCTGGCTACACGGAGGTGGTCAGGAGGGACGCCCACGGGGAGTCCTTCACCGAGGTGGCACCCCTCATCGAGACCGACCTCATGCTCCGCATCATCCCGCCTCCAGGCGATGAAATCTTCCTGGGGGACATCAGGGGCATCATCTACGAGTTCCAGGCCCACGGGTTCTTGATCAGCTACGCCTCGATGGACAGCTACCAGAGCGCCGACACCAGGCAGCAGTTCCGGCTTCGTGGCATCGAGGCCGAGGTGCTCTCCGTTGACAAGACGACCGTCCCCTACGACGCGATGAAGACGGCCCTGTACGAGAACAGGCTGCGGCTCCAGGACAACGTGCTCATCCAGAAGGAGCTTCGAGCGCTTCAGCGGGTCCAGAGCACGAAGGGAGTCATCCCGAAGTTCATGGTCGACCACCCGCCGAGGGGGACGAAGGACGTCTCTGATGGGCTGGCCGGCGTGGTCCACGGCTTGATGACCAGGCAGCCAGGGATGCCCATCGCACCGATGGTTTCCGAGCGGCACTCATCGCGCGAGGTCCGCGATGACTCCTGGGTGACCGGGGGCAAGGTGATGGTCCCACCTTCGGCTGGCGTCAGGGGCACCAAGCAGGGTATGGTGGGGCAGCGAGTGTCGGCCAAGGACATGCCGATGCCGTTCACGAGGGGATAGAGTGGCAACACCTTTCGCACCCAGACGCCTCTGGGAGGGCTTCACTGCCAACGTCGGCAGCGCCCTGAGATCCTTCTTCGCCAGGACGCCCCAACGGCAGGTCATCGAGCTTCAGCGTGGTGGGACGCCCGCCGTTTCCATGGCTGGGCTACCCTACAACCTGGTCACGCAGTTCGGCTACGACGCGCTCGCCAACTACCTCCGTATCGATCAAGACCTCCAGCAGCGCTACACCGACTACGAGGAGATGGACGAGTACCCCGAGATCAGCGTGGGGCTCGACATCTACGCCGACGACTCGACCAGCCCCAACCTCGACCGCGAGCAGGCAATCTGGGCAGTGAGCGAGGACAAGGCCACCGCCGACGAGCTGAACAACATGCTCCATCGTCAGCTCCTCATCGAGGAGGACATCTGGGGCGTGGTCAGGACGCTCTGCAAGTACGGGAATGTCTTCGGCGAGGCGCTGGTCACTCAGGACGGCCTGGTCGGCATCAACTACTTGCCGCCGCCAACCGTCAGGCGCGTGCAGGGGCCGAGAGGGGAGCTGATCGGCTTCATCCAGGACATCCGGGGTGAGTTCAACATCAGCCTGGAGGACTTCTACACGCTAGCGGCGCAGCAGCAGGCGTATCGTGACGGGAAGGAATCCAACAGGATTCCATCTGCGATGGGTCGGCAGCCTGGAGAGCTGACCGTCTTCGAGGACTGGGAGCTGATCCACTGGCGTCTCCGTGGCAAGCACCTGCGTTCCGTTTACGGTCACGCCGTCGTCGACCCAGCGCGATGGGTGTGGAAGCGGCTGGCGCTCCTCGAAGACGCCCTGCTCATCTACAAGCTCGAACGAGCCCCGGCCCGCTACGCCTTCTACATCGACGTCGGCGAGCTGGACGCCGAGCGTGGCCTGGCGTTCGTCAACAAGGTCAAGAACAGCTTCACCCGCCAGAAGTTCGTCAATCCCAACACCGGCAAGCTGGACATGCGGTTCAACCCGCTGGCCATGGACGAGGATTTCTTCGTCCCGGTGCGGGCGGGCAAGAGGACCACGGAGATCGACGTCATCAGCGGTCCCGACTACTCCGAGACCGACACGCTGGAGTACCACCGGGACAAGCTGGTCAGCTCCATCAAGATCCCCAAGGTCTACATGGGCTACGGGGGCGAGAGCACGCGCAACGCCCTGTCCAGCGAGGACATCCGGTTCGCCCGCACGGTGATGAGAATCCAGCGCGTGACGCGGAGCGGCTACCGCCAGGCGGCTCGCATTCACCTCATTGCGAAGGGGATGGACAGCCGAGCCGACTACGACATCAGGATGAACGTCCCGTCCCAGATCCTTGAGCTGGCCCGCGTGGAGGTCATGAGCGCGACCGCTGACCTCGCCCAGCGCATGAAGGAGGACGTCGGTACGAAGTGGGTCCTGATGCACCTCTACAAGTTCTCCGAGGACGAAGCCGTCGCCGTGATGAAGGAGCGCAGCCAGGAGGAGATAGACAAGGGCGCGCGGGACGCCCAGATCGCGAAGATGGGGGCGGCCGAGGCCCTCACCCCTGGCGAGCGCAACAGGATGCTCCAGAGCGACCTCGACGTGAGGCTCTCCCAGCTCATCACGGCCGTCGCCAAGAATGACTGGAGGCGAGGCTTCGAGGGGCCTCGTCAGGCCGAGCGACGGGCCGAGGAGAAGCTGTCTCGCGTGCTCAGGGAAAGCAGGGACACGACACGCCGTCTGAAGGAGCTTGGCGGGCTCATGATGGAGATTCGTGGAGCACTCCGCTCTTCCACCTCGCCCCTCATGTGATAGGATGCCTCTGGTGACCGGGAAGAGTGGCTTGACAGCGGCGTAATCATGGCCGTAGGTTAGCTGCGTAACAACCCGCACCAACGGGCGACATGACACGAAAACTGGTTGACGGCGAGTACCTCTCCAAGCTCATCGCGGGCTCCTTCGAGGAGTCCATCCGTCGAGCAGACGAGATGGTCGAGCGCCATGCCGAGCTGTTCGGAGGCGGTGACGGGGTCCAGCTTCAGTCCTGGACGTTCCCCACCCACGTCGTCGTCGCCAACTCGGATGGCGAGTTCTTCCGCGCCTCCCTGGGTGTCTCCGAGGACACCGGGGAGCCCCAGTTCGAGCAGGTGGAGCGGGTCAACGTCCCTGTCCGGGAAGCTCGCACCATGGCTCGCGAGGCCCGTGAGACGGCGAACCACGCTGTCGATGCCATCCTGAACGGCGACAAGAACAAGGCCCTGGGGGCGGTCTCGGAGCTGTACAACCTCGTTCAGGGCGGCGTCAGGCTCACGGCGGAGGCCGTCGAGAACGACCTCATCGCGATGGGGGCAACGGAGACCGAGTGGCTCAGGGCCGTGCGGACCAACGAGAAGGCCATGCGGACCTTCGTCGGGGCCGATGCCAACAAGCCCACGCCGCAGCCTCGCTTCGAGAACATCCAGGAGCACACGACAGACGACCAGGGGCGCCTTCGCAAGATCGTCACCAGCTCGTTGGTCACTCTGAAGGAGCGCCTCGCCGAGATGTGCAACTCGTTGGCTCTTGCCCGCGAGGTGACGGAGGCCCACGTCCTTCGGTCGGGGACCGGGGACCCTGCGCTGTCCGCGATGGACTACGTGGAGTTCGTGGGGGCGTTCGACGCCGACCTCTGCCAGACCAAGGGCATCATCGAAGACGCCATGATGGTGTCCGAGGATGGAGATCTGTCCAGCCTGGCTCGCATCCACGATGGTGTGGCGTCCAAGATGTACGAGATGGCACTGGCG